>Ga0307510_10001138_pt1 | contig 28546 bp, 25 predicted proteins | sample 12_EM_MG_FD_207224 | JGI IMG/M metagenome (GOLD analysis project Ga0307510, IMG submission 207224) | Populus trichocarpa ectomycorrhiza microbial communities from riparian zone in the Pacific Northwest, United States - 12_EM | ecosystem: Host-associated > Plants > Roots > Unclassified | place... | reverse complement strand
TCGACCGACTAGTTCCACGGCTATTCAACCTCGCCTTCTATGGCACCCTTGTGACTACGGGAAACACGGGCGTAGCTGATCCGCGTGTCATCGATGTTATTTCACGCCTAATTAACCTCGTCACTCAGTCGTTGTCTGCTCAGTACGTTAATCGATGAGCCACGGATAAGAACGATATTTTCTGATGCGGTTGTTTTGGCATAGGAAGCAGGAAACATTCGCAGAGGCGCTATTCCCTGCATATATGAAGGGAAATGTTGCCCCACTCGCCGTCGGTGACTTGAGTCTACCAGAAGGCACACATCTTGCGCCGTTTGATGTACGTTAGCCTCTCGCTTCGACGTCTAATCCTGGATTTATTCGTTCCCCAGACCAACACACCGGAGAGCCAATCCAATCTCATCGCTTTGTTTTCAGAAGGTGTGATAGCCTTCTATCCAGAGGTTCGTGCGATATACGCACCTTTTCGTTCCCCACCTCCTGACTTTCAGTCAATCAGGTTAAGATCCATGTAGACGATGAGAGCGCCTTGTTGGTCCAACTTCTGAACTGGGGAATACGACACGCAAAGACGGGCGCGCAGCGAGAATGCGCTTGGCACGTCGTTGCTGCCATCGTTAACAAACACTCAGGAGGTGATTAACGATTATCTCAGTAGCCCGCAGCCTTACTGACGCAATGGCGAAGATCTTGACACTTTTCTCAACACGACATTTACCACGTTTTGGGACGAGGAGATTGCCAAACCGCCTGATTCTGACGCGCGGCGTCGTGCTATTTCAGCATGGGCATGGGTGCGGATCATAGTCGTGCCCATCTTTGGCTGCTGTTACTCACCTGTCGTAGATTTCGAGGGCGCTCTTGGTCAGGAACCACCCACGGGCTCTGCCATTCGTCAACCGGCTTTTTGAGCTGTTTGATGATGCGGAAGTAGGGTGGGATGCCGCGCGTGCGATTGGCCAAGCTGGCACGGCCGACAAGGTACTTACGAAGCGAAACCATGCTGTCATCAAGGTAGCCCCTCTCGCATTTGTCGTATCGATATACGCTGATCTCAAATCCTCAGGTACTTCACTCCCAGAAGTACGCGAGTAGCATCCTCCCAAAGATCATTCAGGGAATAAAGGACTCGACTGGTCCGTCCGTATTATCGGGAGAGTCTGCGCATATTGCTTACCTTGTGCCAGAGCAATCACGGCAGACTACGTGCCTCGTCGCGCTCGCAGCGCTCATCAAGGTGATCCCAAGGGCCGCTTACGCGCATGAACTACCGACGGTGGGTCAATTATCATGCAACGCCGTGCGCGTTCCTTTCGGCTCACGTTTCCCTCTAGCTCATGCCACTCCTCCTTCGCGGGCTGGCTCTTCCCGACCCTACCCTACGCGCCGGGGTCATCGACACGCTCCTCTCCGCCGCACAGGCCGACGTCGGGGCCGAGACAAAGACAGCAAAAGAGGGCAGCGTCGTTTCGGAACACGCCGTCAGCCTAACGAACGCCATGTTACAGAACAGCGCCGTCGCCGAAATGCCCGACGTGGTGCGTTTTTTTTACTTGCGCTTGGACTTTTCGGTTCTGATTGTCGGTGTCGTGGTTGTGGAATAGAGGGTGCGGATTGGCGCGCTCAAGTATCTTGCGGTACTCCCGAAAATTGTACGGTACGACGGCCTCCACCCGCAGAAGGCGATGGTGCTACGCGAGCTTGCGAAAGCCTTGGATGACCCTAAGCGCGCGGTGCGCAAGGAAGCTGTCAATGCCAGGTTCGTACAATTAATTCCCCCTTAATGTCCCTTGTCTCATGTTTATGCTCGTCGCAGGACAAACTGGTTTACGTATTCTGGTTAGACGTCGCTATGACACCCGTTGTACCAGAAGTTCAACGTTACTACAGTACGGTCTGTAGAAAGGTGTAGTCCGAACCGATCCGTGGCTTACTGTATCGTTACCTGGATGTAGTCAGCTAGAGTAATTGTAGGCTACAGGTATACATCTATTGGAAGTCTTTTTGTACTATTGCATCATTGCTGCGGGAGGGAGTAAACACACAAGGCAGATCGAGCACGCGAAGGGTATGAAATGGGACCGTCCACACACTAAAGTAGAGAGCAGAAGGGTATTGCGGAAGCTCTAAGTACGGTTATGCTGGGGCCATGATCGCCTGTGTCTTGAGGTTCGCCTCGAACAAGACACGTTCAAACTCGCGTAGATGCTCCGCCACGACCGCACGTCCATCCACCCGGCGCTCGCCCTCGGGATCGCCGCCCTTTTCCCACCTCTCGATGCGCGCGCGGCTGCGCTCCGCGCTATCCCAATCCGTGCGCCATCCGCCCAGCTTGTTCTTCAGCGCGCGGATCCTGCGCCCAGCCTCGGTCGTCGCGGCGCCATTCACCTGCGCGTGCTCCGAGAGCGACGTCAGGCTCGAGACCAGCGACGCGGTGTGCGTGCGCAGATGCACCAGGTGCGGAATCGCGCCCGCGGGCGTCGTCGTTCCCGAGTTTACTACTGGTGGTGGCGGCGGGGGCAGACCGGCGAAAGAGTCTTTGAGCGGCGAGACGTCGCTGTCGTCCGGGTCTAGATCCGTGTCTCCGTCGGAATCCGCTTCGTCTTGGTGATGGAGGTGCGCGTCCGGATCGACTTCCCAGTCGTTCGAAAAGGAGGACTCTTCGGCGACGGTATCGAGGTGGCGTGCGCGGGTGGCGGATTCGGGCGGAACTGGCGAGGACGGGACGAGCGTGGCGGAGGAGGAGGACGAGGGGCCGTCGGAGAGCATTAGGGCGCGGGGGTCCTCGAGCGCTTCGAGGCTCGCGAGCGCGTCTTCTCCCCCTACTTCCGTTGCGATGCGCTGGAACTCGCGTTCATACTTGACTAGCTCGCGCACTTGTTCTTCCCGGTCGCGCACCGTCTCGTTCAGCCGGCCGATGATGCCCCCCGCGAGCGTCTCGATCGCCGACGGCGCTGGCCCGTCTACGTCGAGCCGGCGCAGGTGCGCGAGGAACTTTTCGGTCGATTCGAGGTTTTGCGAGAGGAGCGACATCGGGTCTGCTTCGGGTTGACTGCGCCGACGCGCGCGCGAGGTTGAAGGAGGGTGAAAGGTTGGGTCAGGGGCGTCGTGGTCGTGAGCGTCGTCATGGTCATTATCGTCGTCGTCTTCGGTGGCGGCGGGCGTCGTCACACCGGAGGGTACGTCGGAGATCATCGAGGGGTCCAGATCGCCATTGACGGCAAACGTGGGCACGACGGTATCCTCTGGAGGCAACCCGTCGATCCCCTCCGCTCCCTCGTCGTACTCGATGCCGAATTCTTCCGCAAGGAGTTTCGAGCCGGCCGTCGGCTCCGGTAAGAGTGCCACTGCGAGCTCGTGTGCGAGAGAGGAGGTGCCGCCGCGGAGGGAGGCGTTCGACCTGTTTCGAGACAGGGTGTGTTTTGACGGTGATTTCCTTGGGGATGGAGAGGGGGCAGAGAGAAAGCGCGAGTCTTCGTCGTAGAGGTCGTAGGACATTGCGAGGAATATTAGTGGCTTAGAAGAGGCGAAGAGGGTGTCCGGGGCAGGAAAGGAAAGGTTGTTAGGCTTCAGACTCGAGTGACCCTTCTTTCAATCCCGGGCTGCGAGGCCCTGTCACAAAGCAGAGCACGTGGCCACAATTCAAATGGGAATTCCCGCATTTCAACGACTCGGACATTGCACGTACACAAAGTCAAACCGAAATATATCATCAACCTTGCAGAGGACTAGAGATACAATTTTTGTAGTGAAACAAGAAACACCTCGGTCATAAGGTTATTCCCTCAGCAACCATCAACTCCGAGTCGTCGGCCTTGGCGTGCGCTTCGGCACAGTCTGTTTATAGAAATGTCCCATCATTCCTTCTGTGTGCGTAATCGTCAAATTGAAAAGTGGGTGCGTAGCATTCTGTGATTTTCCTTAACAAGGGCATCATCATCGAATAGGCAAAAAAAAGACGCACTACTCGGTTCGCGGCCGATCCGACAACCTGGGAGCCACCTTCTTCCTCTACCCAGCAGAGACACTCGGCAAAGGCAGCCGCACGTACACCGCCTTCGCCTTGCCATGCCGCTCGCACTTCCTCTCGCCGGCTGGGTGAAGGATACATGTGATGTTGTGCTGCCGACAAGCCCGCAATACAGTACGCGGTATGGTAGGCATCCGGATTCCTGCAGACATGAAATATGAATGGAGGTATGAATGATTGCGAGAATAACGATGATGCGTACTTTGGCGGCTTATCACGCAGACCCCCAGCTGGATGCTGCCCGGCGAGGAGAATGTATTCCTGCAGGGCACGTCGATTGAAAAATGACTCTGGAGTGTAGTCAGAACGCAAGAGTCTGTCTCATTAGCTGAGTCTAAAACTGCGCACCCTCTGCGTCGTCCCATCCGTTTTCTGGGGGTGTGTTCGCATGTGAGGTCGTCTCAGGAGCAGAAGTGCTCGGAGACACCCCCAGCGCTTCCAGCAGCGTAAACGCGCCGCCGACCCACCACGAATAACACCCATCGACGAGCTTGTTCGTGCGTCCTTTGAAGCCGCCCAGTTCCACCTCCGTGCCCTGCATGTTCACGAGCCAGCGTAGCAACCGACGCACGTCCACCCGCGGCGCGTCCTTGTCCGTCGATATGTACGGCTGCAGGAACACCCACGACGCGAGGGCGCAGAACGTGTATCCCCCGTGCGCCTCGCCGAGACTCGGTCTCTGCGCCGCGAGGACATCGCCGAAAAATATTGGGTGCGAGGCAGACGAGAAACCTCCCTCGTACGTCTGGCATGAGGCGATGAAAGCCGCGGTGCCGCTGACGAGCTCTGGGGTAGCAATGTCGAGTAGGTGCGCGGCTGCAATGAGACAATATATGCCCCTATCCATATCAGAAGGGTGGTGAGAACGAGAATTCGCCCATCAGGAGAGAATGAGCCATACCGGACGTCAACTTCTCCATGGTTGGAAACGATGAAGGATCCATCTGGCTGTTTCAGTGACATGTACCATTTGTATAGCTTCTCTCTTCGAGTTGAGTTGCGTTAGAGGGGGGTCGTGCCGATGTGATCATCTAGCGCACCTATCTATCTGGTCCCAGCCCCCTCCAGGGCCAGAACGACCAACGATCGCGAGAGCGCACACAGCTGCGTATGTAGCCAGTAGATGCGCTGCCTGCCCCAATCCACCACCGAATCCCCCATCCGGGTGTTGCCACTGCATGATAGTATCGATCGCCCTAAACAACCGACGAACATTCAGCATATATGGTTCAGTGCGGACAGGGATGCGAAGAAAGTCGGACACCTTTGCTTGTTATCGGGATCGATGGCGACCTGCAGCGCGCTGAGCGATTGCAGCGTCCAGAACATGAGCCACGGCTGGCTCGCATCTTGACTGACGTAGCGTGCCGGGAAGCCCTGGACGAGGTTGCGCACGAGGAACTCGAGGTGCGATTTCTTGTTCAGAACGCGTCCGCCGGAGCCGCCGTCGAGTGGGACGTGTGCCTGGAGGATGTCCTCGGTGTCGGCCTGCAAGCTGGACGTTTCTGTCGGGTATCCGTCGGTGGGTGTCGAGCGGGGCATGAGTTGGTGAGGTGAGCGATGCGCAGAGATGGGATGGTGTCAATGCTGTTTTCAATTGTCCCACCAGTGGTATTATTATCAATCGCGAAGCTCGTCTTAATTGTCTCACCATCACCAGCCACGAATCCGGACCCGACAACACAAAATTGTAATACCCGCCCGCCACTGAACTGAATTTAATTAAGGTGACGACGACGGACCGCTAGCCGTCACCTGTCCGCGCCGCCGATCCTTCCGTCTTCCGTTTCCGTCTTCTTTCCTTACACATTATTACTTCAGGCTCGACCTCTCCTCTACGAGGGAGTTTTCTCTACCATTTCTGTGCAGATTCTGTTGTTTTCTATTAATGCATCTGATAAGAATAGTTGGTCATGATCAGCTCCTTCCATGGCCTGGGTTTGGCGATTGGCGTACGGCCGAACCAGCTCCTTGTTAACTAACGTCTCGCGCTCGCCCACATCGCTTCCGTGACCTGCTCCCAGATCCCAAGGTTTCCTGATTGAAGTCTCCCATAGCGGGCATCCTCCGCAGCAAACGCCACGTCGGCGGATACCAACGCCGCTACCCCCAACGCGCCACGGTCACGGTGCAGCGCTTTGATCCATGTCAATCGAAGGGGCGCAGTTCAGATACCACCTTGTTTATGTGCCCCATAGAGGAAAACACACGAGTCTTGCGCATCGCTTCCTCCATTTAGCGTGGGTTTCATTTTGTCGGAGCGAGGTTGGGCCGGATATCGTCTTGGGTATGTACCGCGGATCAAGAACGCACGGAAATAACTAAGCCGCAAGGCGCACGGCTTTCATAACGCCACCGTCTATCAGATACAGTAGAACAATCTCAGGCACCTCCTCTTTGATACACCCCACTCACCTTCTACGATCCTAACGCATGGTGTTCTGTCATCACCCATGGGCCTACTACCAGTTTGTCAGACAGCGGAGCGGTTGGGAGTACAGCTTTGAATCGATACCACAGCGTTCAAGGTCTTCAGTCCCCCATAAAGCCTATCACTATCATAGATGTAACGCCTGTTGCGCCTCGGATGCGCAGATATTCTCCAGTTCTAGACTTTACGCATCACCTCGAATGGCCAATGGTCCAGCAAATCCCGATCATCCCGTGATATAGGGTTTTGTCTCCAACATGACATGGCGGTGACACAGCTCGCACGATCTCACTCTAATATCCCAGTGGCCATCGATTCAGACACTTCCCATGTGAACATCTTAATTGCGTCTTTTTCCCGTGCTGTTATGGCTCTAGGTATGTCGTACCTGCGTGCCCCAGCGAAACGCATTGAACATCGACGACAACCACCTGTACCTAGTTGGCATGGAACAATAGCATTGTCAGATTGATCTTTTCCATCCCTATGCGAACATATGTTATTCGTGAATCAATCTTGTTGTTGAGCAAGCGTCTACACTGCATCACCAGTCCAACTCCCATCGACGGAGCTACGCGCTCATTTTGGGATCTCCTCATGCCCAAGATCTCAAGGGACCACGCCTCAACTCATCTAGCTCCCAGTCTTGATAATCATTACGTCCAGAATGTGAGGTAGGCGGCCAAGTAAGGATCCGGCATTATTGATGCAGTAAACCCTGACCGTTCATGTGATAAACCCGGGCATCGCCGGAAGCCAAATCCATCAGAAAAGGAACTTGAACATACTGTACAGTACATTCATATCCGGTGCCTCCTCGGCTTGTTCACAAAGCCAGGCTCGCAAGGGTGTGGTTAAACACGGTCGCCTCACGCTCGATTCCCGTTAAACCTAGTCTCTAATTTGTTTTCTTTCCGTGACGACGGGGCTGGATAAGTATCTACAGTATTATTGTTCACATTCGCCCTCTTCAGCGCCAACTGTGTGTGCGTCGCCTTCCTACAGTGCAATTCGATTCCGCGCAAGCGGCAAGCGCCCTGCTAAGCTGACAGGAACTGTCCTTCGGCTGTCGTGTCTTGAGTTTGCGCACCGTTTTCTCCGCCCACCTCGATTGGCAATCCAACCCTTGAATCCTTCCGCAAATGTCAGTCAACCCCGACAATAATCGATGAAGACTCATAGCGGATTGCGGATAATGCCTCAATTTGGAGCCTGTGGCGAGTAAGTTAAATCTGAGCAGTGTCGTCCCCCTCTTGTTCGATATGCACGACACTTAACAAGCTTAACTTCTGGGTCTCTCTACATTGTGTTGCTGAGCCAGCCCGTTTCCGAGGTCTTCAACGACGCTGTTCTTCGCAAGAGCAATTTCTTTTATTTCGTACCCGAGATGGTATACCAGACCTAGGGCCCTGACGGCGGTGTATTACGGCAGTTGAGTTCAGGTTTCACGAGACTCATCGGGTGCCTATCATGATCGGCCTGTAGGGTACGTACCACTCGCATTGCTGGCGGAACCATCACGTGCTCGACTGGACTTATAAAAATTTGGTCCTCAGCGCTATTTCGAGTCCGCACGAGTCCGCACCGTGACATGCTAACAATTGATCAATTTATCCACCAACGCAAAGCGACACTCTGCCATGCACTTCAGAGCTGTTCAACAACGGGGAGTGCTTATACTAAGGGACTATTGCACGTTGGGTCGACGCGTGTCAGCTCTGGGCAGGCCACGGTGCTGAGTTGCATGCCCAATATTCGGAACTTGAAGTTTTTCTTCTCATCCGCCACCTACCCGTGTCGTCCGATCGTGCTCACATTCCCAAGCCACGATTATCTTCCTTCATCAAGATTGCCGTCTTTGAGAACGTGTGGAATGTGGCGCAAGTGGAACATCTGGGGTGCGTGCAGTGTTTCCACTCCGCTAATCAGATCGACGCTTGTGTGAACGGTGTATAAAGGCAAGAGGGGTATTTGTATAAAAATGCATCGATCTAACGTCTAGTGGCGGTATAAAACAAGGGACCTCCGTCTCTACTCAGTCCCTCAGTCACACCATCGTCCCCCACTCCTCCGGATGGTTATTTCTGATATGTCGCCGGACATTGCTTGACCGTAGGTACACTTTGGGACAAAAGGGACATCCTCGAATGTCCCTTTCCTTCGCGTGTACCGCGGACTTGCAATGTCGCTGCAACGTACAGCGGTCGGAGAAGGGCTGCCCGTCACAGCCTATACATATCCACCTTCCGTTCTCATAACCTATCAACCTCTTCCACCGCTGTCTGTCCGTCTCTTCCTCGTTGTGGGCGTCTTCAGTGCTCACAGTTTCGCCAGAGTGGCTCCCATCATCACTCCCCTCTGTCCAAGCTTGGGACACATACTCATAGGATCCCTGGGTTGCACCCATGATGCTTGGCCCCGGTGCGGGTGGAGGATAAACTCCTTGCAGCAGTGCCACGAGGGTCTCCATGTCGAGTCCGTGTCCAAGCTTGGATTTATTCTCTATAGGCACTGGGGTCCTTAGAAGGGGCAGCTCTTGGAACTCATCCCTCTGAGCGGCCTGCCCGACCCCAGTCTCCAGACACTCCGTGATTATTCGTCGTTTGTCAGAGTTCCTTGCGTCCCTTTGGCTTACGACACCTGGATCTCCGCTTTCGAATCCCCACCCACATGGATCCGCCTCCATGTCTGCATCTGGTGGACCATGCCGCTCGCGGGAAACGAGATTGGGTGGCCACTGACAGTACTGTCCCAGTACGATGCCAGCGGCATATGATTCCATGTAGGCAATATCCGGAGCAAACTCATCCGATACTCGATGTTCACCAGACGAGCTTTCGCTACCCGTGCTGTCGGCCGGAGAAGAGGCAGAGAGAGGGCTGGCGAGGTCCGTACTTGTCGAAAGGTGGGTGGGCGAATAGAAGCCCTGGGATATCTGGATGACGCCACATCTGTTAACTTTAGGTGGGGTTTCTCAGAAAGAGGAACTTACGGGGTCCCGGTAAGCTTCGGGCGCGTCGTAGCGGAGCCCGGCTGCTTTCGGGGTAGGTCCGTAGTTCATGGCCGCCTAGCCCATCCCACGGTGAGCACGCTTTCTCTAAATAGGTTGACCATGGCTTACCGTGTCATGTGACACCATGCTGTAGCCCCAGCCAGAATTCTGGTCGGCTTCCTGGGTCTTCGGGTTGTCTGAGTATGTACCCTGAATATTCTGCAAACGGACACTTACAGTCATGCTTAATAGCCGGGTGTCATTGAGGTGGTGTGGGTAGAACATGTCTGATGAGGAGACAAACATTTGCGTCGTTGCTTTGTGGCGGGTCTTAAACGCAACTCGGGGATGAGCAATGGCGGCATCGCGTGTGGTCGCGGTTTATATCTACCCCTCCATAGGCGCCCGCTTTGCTGTTTGGGTCCTCAGCTGTGGAATGTGGCAGTGGCGTGCAGCGCAAACTTGACGTGCCACCGGCCAAAGCGACAATCAATGGCCTTCCACAGTTGGCAGGAGGGACTCCGGATGTGGCGTGCGTGCCTTAAACTGCCTACGTATTCTCGCCACAATAGCCCGAGTACTGTATCTCTGTAAAGAGAATCGCTATGTTATGTGGCGTTATTATTCATTGTAACACCCCTTCCTACATACATTGCGAGACGCTGAAATTCGATCTTGAGAGTAACTAGTATGTGCCACCTGGCTGAATGGGTAGCAACTGGAGGCACAGTAGACCACGACATCACCCAAGTTCGCCCTCCCGTCCGTCATGCTGTCTTTCTGTTGTCATAAGTGTCCACGGAGAATCCTCGGATCAAACCCTCTTTTTTTGTCCGTCTTTCGTCTTGGTGATGCCATGTGGATTGTGGAGGGAGGCGTGCAAAATCTAATTCCCGAGTCATTCGGGAATGGCCGCGTGGCGGTTGGGCGCCGGGCGGGCCAGCTCCGCTGAACAATTGTGAGTCCGCCACCGAGACGTCTCACGAATTTGGTAAAACTGCCAAATACAACTCCGATTTTTAGAACCTCCGGTCCTCACGCTCCAGGGCTATTGATCCTGTCGGGCTGTGGCGCACATCCTTAGGAGCCGGCTAGCCAATGGCTCCTAGGTCGACGGGCGCCCGCTGTCGGCGTTCATCTCCCATAATCCGAAACGAGGTTATTGTGATCGCTCTTCCTCTATTCCGTTAGGTGTCTGGTATCAACCCACCATTTGACACCCATTACGACCCAGTGGTGTCCATTACGAAACTTTCATCAGTCTCCCGAGTGTCTCCCGTCAGTTGTTGTTCCAACGCACCATTCCTTACACCGCCTCAGAACCTATTTTGCACCACTTTTCTCTCTGAATTTTCTCCCAAGGACACCGTTCCTCGTTCAGTTGAGCCGAGACCTCAATTATCCTATCCCCGGCTGTGTGATGCCGCACGGTCCCGTGCAAGGATCCGTCACATGAATCCACGCAGCCACAAGCGTTCGGGCGACCTCGAGAAACAGATGTATTGGCCCTGCACCTTTCCCGCTACCTCACGCCGCCCTCTCGTCCTCCTGCCGGCGATCGAATGGACGACGAACAGACGAAGACCATGCGCCATCGTTTATCAGAAGCAATCTGAATGGTGTACCCCATTACTGTACGCATGCCAAACGCGTCACGCTCTTGTGCCACTTCTTGCAGCTTGCAGCTACGTCATTGCGCCGCGATGTATTCTTTTCCCTGTAGGATGTGGAAGATTTGCTTACAGGGCGCGAGCGCCGGGTCCAGTGTGGTAGCGCGCACACATCCAAAAGGACCTCAGAAAGTTCAATTCTATAGCGTGGGAGGTTTTCCCTGATGAACATGACACGGCGGTGACACAACCGCATGATCTCACCCCTTCATCTCTCGGGAACCATCGATTCAGACACTTCCCATGTAAACGTCTTGACTGAGTCTTTTTTCCCGTGCTGTTATGGCCCTACGTATGTCGTACCTGCGTGCCTCGGCGAAACGCATTGAACATCGACGACTATGAGGACTTGTGCCTCGTTGCGATGGGACAATAGCATCGTCAGATTAATCTTTGTCCATCTCCATTTTGACACCTGTCATCCGTGAATAAATCTTGTTGTTGAGCAGACGTCTACACTGCGTCTACCCATCCCACTCCCATTGACGGAGCTATTCGGCCATCTCGGGATGCCCAAGGTCACAAGGTGTGATTATCTAGCCCCCAGTCTTGATACAATCATAATGTCCAGAACCGTGTGGTGCCGCCAAGTAAGGGTGCGGGGTCATTGATAGAATCAGCGCGTCCCTGTACGAGTATACCCTGACCAGAATTATAAAAAGGGTTTCCAACCCCAACACAGATCAAGGTGTCTATTCATGTGGCAAATCCGGGCATCGCCGGCGGAAGCCAAATCTGTCAGAAAAGGAACTTGAACAGTCCATCGACATCTGGTGTCTGATCCTGGTGGCTTGTTCACAATACCACGTTTGCAAGGGCGTTGTTAAACACGTCCGTCTCACACTCGATTCCCCTTAAAACTAGACCTCAATTTATTTTCTTTCGTGACGACGGGGCTGAATAAGTGTTAACAGTATTATTGTTCACGTTCGCCCTCTTCAGCGCCTGGGCCAACGGTGCGCTTCGACCCTCCTTTGAGACGTCGGCATCGCGTACAGTGCAAATCGAGACCGCGGAAGCGCCCTGAGCTGACAGGAAGTATCCTTCGGCTGTCGTGCCTAGAATTTGCTTGCAGTTTCCCCCTGCCCCCCCAGGCCCTTGATTGACTTGATCCGCATATGGTAATCGACCCCGACAGTAATCGATGAAGACACTCATAACGCATTACGGACAATGTCGACATTGTGTCACTAAGCCAGCCTGTTTGGAGTCTGGACTTCAAGTTCGGGGTCTTCAAGGGCGCCGTTATTCGCCAGAGCGATTTCTTTTATTTTGGACCCGAGATGGTACACCATATCTAGGGCCCCGATGGTTGAGTTCAGGTTTGTTTTACGGGACTATCGGGTTCATCATATATCATATCTACCATTGATAGATTCACCCAACTACGCCACATAATACAGCTCAGGTGAGCAGCCCCAGAGACGTCACGTGCTCGACTGGACTTGTAAAAAATTTGTCCTCAGCTCAGCGCCATTTCGAGTCCGCACGAGTCCGCCCAGGTCCGCATACTGACAATGATACACAAAACGCAAAGTGATACTGCCATACTTTCCAGGGCTTGACAGCGGGGAATGCTTACATCACGGTACGAGCTTGACACAGATTGCGCGCGTTGAGTCGACGCGTGTCAGTTCCAGTCATGGCAGGCCTCCGCAGTACTGTATTGCTTTGCTTGACTAGTTTCATGTCCACTATTCGGAACTTGAAGTTTTTCTTCTCATCCGCCACCTACCCACGATGTGTCGTCCGATCGTGCTCACACCCCCAAGCCACGATTATCTTCCTTCATCAAGATTGCCGTCTTTTGAGGAACGTGTGGAACATGATGCTGGCGGAACATCTGGGTGCGTGCAATATTCCCACTCCGCTAATCAGATCGATGCTTGCGTGTACAGTGTATCTCGGAAACACGAAGGCAAGAGGGGTGTTTGTATAAATATACACCGATTCAACGTCCAGTAGCATAAAATAACGGGCCTCTGTCTCTACTTAGCCTCTCCGTAACGCCATCTTCTCCCACTCCTCCGGGTGTTTCTCTCTGATATGCCTTCTGACATTGCTTGACCGTAGGTACTCCTTTGGACAAAAGAGGCATCTTCGAACGTCCCTTGCCTTTGAATGCACCGAGGACTTGCAATGTCGCTGCAACGTACAGCGGTCGGAGAACGGCTTCCCACCACAACCCACACAAATCCATCTACCGTTCTCGTATCGCGTCAACCTTCTCCACCGCTCCTTGTCCGTCTCCGCCTCGTCATGGGCATCTCCAATGCCCATGGTCTCGCCAGACTCGCTCTCGTCCTCACTCCCCTCACTCCAAGCTTGGGACACGTACTCGTAGGTTCCCGGGGTTGCTCCTGTGATAGTTGGCCCCGGTGCGAGTGGAAGGGAAACTCCTTGCAGTGGTGCTACAAGGGTCTCTACATTGAGTCCATGTTGTCCAAGCTTGGATTTCTCTTCTAGTCGTGCTGGGGTCCTTCGGACGGGCAGCTCTCGGGACTCATCCCACTGAGCGGCCGCCCCGACCCCAGTCTCCTCGTCATCTGTAGTTCTTCGTCGCTTTTTCATATTCCTTGCGTCCCCTTGGTTCACGACACCCGGATGTCTGCTTTCGAATCCCCACCCACGTGCGTCCGCTTCCATATCTTTGTCTGGTGGGCCAGGCCGCTTGCGGGAAACGATATTGGGCGCCCACTGACAATGCTGTCCCATGGCTATGCCAATGGCAAATGATCTGATGTGGGTAGCAATTGGAATAAATTTCTCGTCTGATACCCGGAGTACACCAGGCGAGTTTTCGCTACCCATACTGTCGGTCGAAAAAGAGGCCGAAAAAGGAGGGCTCGCAAGGTCCGTACTTGTCGAAAGGTGGATGGGCGAAGAGAAGCCTGGGGATGTCTGGATGCCGCCACATCTGTTAACCTTAGGTAGGGTTTCTCAGAAGGAGGAACTTACGGGGTGGTAAACTTTGGGTGTGTCGTAGCGGAGCCCGGTTGCTGTCGAGGGTAGTTCTGTGGTTCATGGTCGCCTAGCGCATCCCATGGTGAGCATGCTTTCTCTGAGTAGGTTGACCATAGCTTACCATGTCGTATGGCGCTATGCTGCAGCCCCAGCCCCAGCCAGAATTCTGGCTGACTTCCTGGCTCTTCGGTTTGTTTGGGTATGTGCCCTGAATGTTCTGCGGGCGGGCGCTCACGGTCATGGCTGGGAGCCGGGTATCATTGAGTTGGTGTGTGTATGACGGGTCGGTCGAGGAAACAAACATTTGTGTCGTTGTGGCTTTGTGGCGGGTCACTGGCGGGCCTCAAACGCAACTCGGGGAAGAGCAAGGGCCCCATCGCGTGTAGTCGCGGTTTATATATATCTACCTCTCCATAGGCGCCCACTTTGCTGCTTGGACTCCCAGCTATGCAATGTGGCAGTGGCATGCAGCGCAAACCTGACACCACCAGTCAACGTGACAATCAATGACTTTCCGCAGTTGGCAGGAGTGACTCCGAATGTGAAATTGGCGTGCGTGCCTTGAACTGCGCACAAATTCCCGCCACGTTATAACAGTATTCATCATTCATTGTAACACCCTTCCCCACCAACATTGCCCCTACGCCATACCGAAATTCGACCTTAAGAGTAACCAGTATCCAGTATGTTCCACCAAGCTTGAGTGCTCACTGAACGTTCAGGGCAGCAACTGGGTGCCGAGTGGACCATAACATCACCTAAATTCGCCTTCCCGTCCGTTATGCGGTCCTCCCGTTGTCACAAGTGTCCGACACCTCGGATCAAAGCCTCTTTTTTTTTGGTCCGTGTCCGTCCTGGCGATATGGATGTGGATTGATTGTGGAGGGGGCGTGCAAAATTGACGAGTCATGCGGGAATGGCCGAGCGCAATTGGCAGTTGAACGTTGAGCCAACCCCCGTTGAACAATTGGGAGTCCGCCACCGAGACGTCTCTGTTACGAATTTGGTAAAACTGCCAAATCCAACCCCAGTTTTTTGAACTCTCCGGTCTTCACACTTTAGGGCTACTGATCCTGTCGGTCGGGCTGTGGCACACATCCTTAGGAGCCAACCAGGCAATGGCTCCTAGGACGGGCGCCCGCTGTCGGCGTTCTTCTCCCATGATCCGATATGAGATCAGTGTGATCACTCTTCCTCTGTTCTGTTAGGTGTCTGTCTGGTATCAACCCACCATTTGACACCGATTACGACCCAGTGGTGTCCATTACGAAACTTTCATCAGTCTCCCGAGTGTCTCCCATCAGTTGTTGTTCCAACGCACCATTCCTTACACTGCCTCAGAACCTATTTTGCACCACTTTTCTCTCTAAATTTTCTCCCAAGGACACCGTTCCTCGTTCAGTTGAGCCGAGACCTCAATTATCCTATCCCCGGCTGTGTGATGCCGCACGGTCCCGTGCAAGGATCCGTCACATCAACCCACGCAACTCCCACAAGCGTTCAGGCGACCTCGGGAAACAGACGTATTGGCCTTGCACCTTTCCCCCTCCCTCACCCCTCCCTCTCATCCTTCTGCTGGCGATCGAACGGACGACGAGCGGACTTAAGAGGAGAAGACCATGCGCCACTGTTTATCAGCAGCACTTGAATGGTGTACCCCATATTGTGCGCATGACAACGCGTCACGCTCTTGTTACTGCGCGAGCGCTGGGTCCAGTGTGGTAGCGTGCACACATACAAAAGGACCCCAGAAAGTTCTATTCTGTAGCGCGGGAGATTTTCCCTGATGAACATGACACGGCAGCAACACAACTCCATGATCTCACCCCCTCATCTCTTAGGAACCATCGATTCAGACACTCGCCATGTAGACGTCTCGATTGATTCTTTTCCCGTGCTATTATGGCTCTACATATGTCGTGCCTGCGTGCCTTAGCGAACCGCATTGAACATCGACGACGACGGCTTGTGCCGAGTTGAGATGGGACAATAGCATCGTCAGATTGATCTTTGTCCATCCCTATTTGAACACCTGTCATTCGTGAATTAATCTTGTTGTTGAGCGGGCGTTTACATCGTGTACACTGCGTTACCCATCCCGCTCCCATCGACGGAATTATCCGGCCACCTCGGAATCTCATGGCCCAGATCAAGATCACAAGGTGTGATTACCTAACCCCAGTGTTGATAATCATAGTGCCCAGAACTGTGAGGTAGGCCGCAAGTAAGGGTGCGGCACTATTGATCGAATCAGCACATCCCTGTACATGGTCATGACCAGAATTATCAAGATGTTTCCATTCACGTGATTAATCCGGACATCGCCGGAAGCCAAGTCAAGAACATTCATATCCGGTGCCTGCTCGGCTCATTTACAACGCCACGTTTGCGAGGGTGTGGCTAAACACGGTCGTCTCACACTCAATTCCCCTTAAACCTGGAACTTGATTTGTTTTTCTTCGTGACGACGGGGCTGGATAAGTATTTAATAGTATTGTTGTTCACGTTCGCCCTCTTCAGCGCTAACGGTGTGCTTCGACCTTCCTTCAAGACGTCGGCATCGCGTACAGTGCAATTAGACTCCGCCCAAGCGCCCTTCTGAGCTGACAGGAAGCGTCCTTCGGCTGTCGTATCTTGAATTTGCATGCTGTTTTCCCTCGCCCCCTCGATAGGCTTGTCAGTCAACCCCGACAATAATCGATGAAGACACTCATAACGCACTACGGACAACGCCTCAATTTGGACCCTGGGGCGAGTAAGTTACGTCTGAGCAGTGCCGTCCCCCTTTTGTTCGTCATGCAGGGCACTTAACTTCCGTACCTTCATATCGTGTCGCTGAGCCAGCCCATTTTGACCTTCGAGGTCTTCAACGACGTTATTCGCCAGATCGATTTCTCTTATTTTGGACCCGAGATGGTACATTATATCCAGGCCCCGGTGGTAGTGTAGGTCGGCAGTCGAGTTCAGGTTTCACGGGACTATCGGGTTCCTGTCATGGTCGGAATATCATATCTACCGTAGACTACAAGTAGAGGACAGTGCGAGCGCTGGCGGAAGACGTCACGTGCTCGACTGGACTTGTAAAAATTTTGTCCTCAGCGCCATTTCGAGTCCGCACGAGTCCGCTGACCGACGATTGATACACGAACGCAAAGTGATCCTCTGCCATACTTTCCGGGGCTTAGCAGCGGGGAGTGCTTATATTACGGTACGAGCTCGACACTGGAACGATTGCGCGTTGGGTCGACGCGTGTCAGCTCCGGTCATGGCAGGTTTTCGCGGTACTGTATTGCTTGACTAGTTTCATGTCCACTATTCGGAACTTGAAGTTTTTCTTCTTATCCGCCACTTAGCCACGAGGTGTCGTCTGATCGTGCTCGTACTCCCAAGCCACGATTATCTTCCTTCATCAAAGATTGCCATCTTTGAGAAACGTGTGGAACATGATGCTAGTGGAACATCTGGGTACGTGCAATGTTTCCACTCCGCTAATCAGATCGACGCTTGCGTGTACACCGTATCTCGGAAACATGAAGGCGAGAGGTTGTTTGTATAAAAGTACACCGATTCAACATCCATTGGCATAAAACAACGGGCCTCCGTCTCTACTCAGCCCCTCCGTAACGCTATTTTCTTCCACTCCTCCGGGTGCTTCTCCTTGATATGCCTTCTGAGGTTGCTTGACCTCAGGTACTTCATTCGACAAACGAGACATCGTCGAACGTCCCTTGCCTTTGAATGCACTGAGGACTTGCAATGGCGCTGCAACGTGCTGCGGTCAAAGAACGGCTTCCCGTCGCAACCCACACAGATCCACGTTCCGTTCTCGCAACGCATCAGTCTCCTCCACCGCTCCTTGTCCGTTTCCTCCTCATCATGGGCATCTTTAATGCCCGTTGTTTCGCCAGACTCACTCTCCCCACTCCCCCCAGCCCAAGCTTGGGACACGTACTCGTAGGTTCCCGGGGTTGCTCCTGTGATGCTTGGCCCCGGTGCGAGTGGAAGGGAAATTCCTTGCAGCGGTGCTACAAGGCTCTCCGTGTTGAGTCCGTGTCCCAGCTTGGATTTCCTTTTGCCTTGTTCTGGGGTCCTTCGAACGGGCAGCTCTCGGGACTCACCCCAATGAGCGACCAGCCCGACCCCAGTCTCCTCGTCATCTGTAGTTCTTAGTCGTTTGTTGTTGTTCCTTAAATCCCCTTGATTTAGGACACCCGGATGTCCGCTTTCGAAACCCCACCCAAATGGGTCCGCTTCCGTATCTTCGTCTGGTAGACCACGCCGCTTGCGGGAGACAAGATTGGGCGCCCACTGACACTGTTGTTCCAGTACGACGCCGGCGGTAAATGGTTGCATGTAGGCAATAGTGGGAGCAGAGTCCCCAACTGCCATTTGGAGATCGCCAGGCGAGTTTTCGCTACCCATGATGTCGGCCGGAGAAGAGGCCACAGCGAGAAGGTCGACGAAGTTCGTACTTGTCGAATAGTGGGTGGGCGAATAGAAGCTCTGGGGTGTCTGGACGCCGCCACATCTGTCAAGCTCCGGTGGTGATTCTCGGAGAAGGGAACTTACGGGGTGTTGGCAAGCTTCAGCCGTGGCGTAGCGGAACCCGGTAGGTGTCGGAGCAGTGCCGTAGTTCATGGTCGCCTGGCACATCCCATGGTGAGCACTTCCTCTGAGTAGGTTGACCATGGCTTACCATGTCGTGTGGAACCATGCTGTAGCCCCAGCTAGTACTTTGGCTGACTTCGTGGCTCTTCGGTTTGTTTAGTCATGTGCCATGAATATTCTGCAAACGGACACCTACAGTCATGCCCTCGGGCTGGATGTCATCGAGTTGGTCTGTGTAAAACATTTCGGATGAGAGAGAAACAATTTGGGTCGTTGTGGGCTTGTGGCGGGTCTTAAAACGCAACTCGGGGGAGGAGCGATGGCCCCATGGCGTGTGGTCACGGTTTATATCTACGGATCCATAGGCGCCCACTTTGCTGCTTGGACCCATCAGGTGTGGAATGTGGCAGTGGTATTCGGCGCAAAATCGACGCCGCCGGCCAACGGGACAATCAAACGACTGACTTTCCACATTTGGTAGGACGGCCGGCATGGTGACAGCGGGTGCCTTAAACTGCCTAAACAGTGCCTAAACTCGTCCCTACCCGAAGGTCCCGAACCCTTGCCACAGTGGCGTCTCGAGAGATGTGATGTTATTATTCAGTGTAACACCCTTTCCCTCATACATTACTTTACGCCATACTGAAATTCGATCTTAAGAGTAACCAAGCTTGAGTGTTCACTGAACGGGTGGCAGCTGGGCGCAGAGTGGACCACGACATCAACAAGTTCGCCTTCCCTTCCGTTATGCTGTCCTCCCGTTTGTCACAAGTCTCCGGCACGGAGAATCCTCGGATCAACCCTCTTTTTTTTTCGTCCATCCTGTGCCGTTGGATTGTGGAGGGTGGCGTGCAAAATCAAAGAGTCATGCGGGAATGGCCGCGCGCAGTTAGGTGGGTGAACTCCGCTGAACGACCATTCCGTTACGGGTATGTCTGTTGCTACGAATCTGGAGAAATTGAATCCAAATACAACCCCAAATTTTAGCATGAGGAGTCGGAGTTGAACGTTGAACGTTGAACACCAAAGCATACTGGAACTCTCCGGTCTTCGCACGAGCTGTGACCTCAGGAAGCGGGAGCCAACCAGGGATGGGTCCCAGGCTGTCGACAGGCGCCCGCTGTCGGCGCTCTCCCGTGATCCGACACAGATGATCATAGACTTGTGTAATTTTGTTCCGTTAGGTACAGTATCTGTCTGCTATTAAGTCACCATTTGACACCCGTTACGACCCAGTGGCGTCCATCACGAAACTTCCATCCGTCTCCCTCGTGTCTCTCGTCAGTCGTTCCTGAATGCCTCAGGCTCTATTCCCTAAGTTACACCGCCTTCGAACGTTTTTTACACCACTTTCCCCCTCTAAATTTCTCCCAGAGACTCCTTCCCTCGTTCAGTGGACAATTATCCTATCCCCGGCTTTGTGATGCCACGCCGTCCCGTGCAGGATCCGTCCACGTCACAACACCCAACACGTCAGACGTATTGGCCCTACACCTTCCCTCTACCTCATCCCGCCCTCTCCTCCTCCTGGCGATCGAACGGACTACGAGCAGACTTAAGGGAAGAGGACCATGCGCCATCGTTCATCAGAAGCACCTTGAATGGTGTACCCCATATTGTGTGCATGACAACGCGGCCGCCATTGTTACTGCTACTCTTGCAGCTACGTCACTGCGCCATAACGCATTCATTTCTCTGGGGGATGTGGAAGGTCATGCTCCACACCTCGCACGTTCCTTGCTCTCAAAATTTCGCCCCTCCCGCATCTAGTTATCACCACAAACACCCAAGCTGTCTTTTACCTCTATCATTGGGGCCATCAAGGCCGTAGCCTTGTTCGTGGTGGGTCATGTTTCCCTGAAATCAGTGAATTACGGCTGACCCTTGGATGCCTTGGATGAAAAAGGGTCAGCCCAATTCTTCAAAAAAAAAGGAAAACAGAACGAATATAACCAGAGCCATGCGCATATTCATATCCAGTTTTTTTTTTGAATAGTTGAGGGAGTCGGGCGAACTTTTTCGTCCAAGCCATCACAGCACTGACACGCTCGCGCTTGGAGCAAGCGTCTCCCCATCTAGTGCTGAGTCTTCTTCACCAATGAGCCGGAACTCTCGCAAGTCTGGCTGGAGAACATACTGCGCCCTTTTCTGAAGTAACCAACAAGGGTCTATTTCCTAGCACCACCAGATTTTCGAATTCGGGTGATGGCCTTCTGGGGGTTCAGTGATGGGGATTCTTGCTGAGCCCCCTCTTCAAGAAGAATGACCTCGTGTAGAGCGACCAAAAAGTTTGACTTCTTTCAGTATCCAGTGTCCACCGTAATCGCTGACTGATCCCTTGTACTAGGCCAGGTGATGGTCGCCATGTTCCCTGACATTGTCCTCCTAGAAGTATTTGACTTCTACAGACGCTTGCAAGGTGCTGGTGCCGGGTCCAGTATGATGGGATGCAACTCGTCATAGCTTCAGCAGCTCCAGCACATTCAAAACCTCTAGAAATTTCTATACTACTGTATCGACTGCTCGCTCTTTCCGTGTTGTACAGCACCTACATCATATACCAATAAGAGGCAAATGTACAAGGGGACCCACACTGGCGTGGGTTTAACGTTTAACTCCCGCAAATACTCTTGCAGATCCAGGTCAGGAATTGTTCGCGTACCTTTCCCTCTGCCCTGAACTCATCTCATCGACGTGTTGACTACTCCTTTCCCCGTTCCTCCAGTGCACTTCTTATAAGGTGGCATATCGAGAATGTGATTATTACGACATTGGGATGTCGACGGAATGAGACTTTGGAGGAGTAGTATGCATACTTCGTTGCTGGTGAGGCACCCCTCTTTATTGTTGTCATCCTCGACGCTTCGCAATGTACATGCGTCCATGGCGTACATGCAATCAAAAAATGACCACGGGGGGGCAGAATTTCTGCAGTGCCAGTACCAGGGAGGCGACATCGGTATCGCGGAGTGGGCGTATTCGTCGAATCTAGTATGACACCAATTTTTGAATCGTGATGCGACCTGAGGACATGGTAGAGACTTCCTTGAATGATCTGATGTCGCCACGTCCGAGCACGACTGCTGGCGGGGAGCTCGCTTTTAATAGGTGGCTCACTATACCATCGTCCTTATTTTGATCGAAATCGCACGGGGGGTTGGCTACACAACGGTGCAGAATGGCGATTCACACTTAGAGTCTATATATAGTGTTTATAACAACAAATAATTGAGCCTATGCTCGGCCATATATCGGTGGTGCTGGACCATGTCTGAGCTGGCTTACTTTTATCTGCTCCCGCTCGCTACAGCTGAAGCTGAAGACGTGAGATAACGGGCTTTTCGCAGGTAAACTTGCAAATTGACGTAACTGTTTGTATGTCTTCCCCTTCTCTTTACCCGACTCGAACCACGACGCGTCAACGCGAGGAGCTGATGGTGTCCCCGATGCAGAATATCTCGAACTTATGGCTGCTGCCGTGATCGATTCGAACATCCCCAATCTCAACCTACTTTCCAAGGGCAAGGTCCGCGACATCTACGCGACGTCCTCCCCAGAACACCTCCTCTTCGTCGCATCAGATCGCATATCCGCCTACGACGTCATTCTCAAAAATGTAAATAATTCAACTTCCTTCCCTCCATCGTGTCTTCCTCTATATCCACTTACTTGACTTAATGATGGCTTCTCGCACCGAAGGGCGTTCCGGATAAAGGCCGCGTCCTCACAGAACTTTCGCTCTTCTGGTTCGACAAGCTGAGAGGCGTCATCCCGAATCACGTCGTCGCTTCGCACATCGAGGAGATGCCGGAGGAGGTGCGCCAGAACAGGGAGCAGTTAGAAGGTCGCTCCATCCTCGTCAGGAAGGCAGAGGTTGTACAGCTCGAGGCGATTGTGCGCGGGTACATCACGGGTGAGTCCTCAGTAAGCCCAGTTGACTTATTTTCACGCTGGACTCCTTTCCCAGGTTCTGCGTGGGCTGAATACAAAAAGTCCCAGACAGTACATGGGATCCCGATGCCAGAGGGCCTGCAAGAATCCGAGAAGCTCCCTGCTCCTCTCTTCACGCCCTCTACAAAAGCAGAACAGGGAGCTCATGACGAGAACATCTCTCCAGGACGAGGTGCCGTACACGCCCCCCAATCATCAGGTCATCCCTGTCCACCCTAACCAATAACCTATGGCTTCCCGACCCCCGCAGCGGCTGCACTCATCGGTCAAGAACTATACGACAGGATTTCCGCCGTCGCAGTGGAGCTGTATACCACCGCGGCAGAGTATGCGGCTACGCGCGGACTCATTATTGCGGACACAAAGTTCGAATTTGGGCTTGTCGATGGAGAGCTCATCCTCGTTGATGAAGCACTCACACCCGACTCTTCGCGGTACTGGCCACAGGAGGGTTATGCCTCCGGTCGCGGCCAGCCGAGCTTCGATAAGCAGTACCTTCGTGACTGGCTCACGTCGCAGGGATTTCGAAAGGGTCTCGAAGCTGGCCCTGACGGACAGGGCTGGACGATGAGTGAGGAGGTCGTCCAAGGGACGCAGGAGAGGTATTTGAGTGCGCGAGACAAGCTTTTGAAGTAAATGCGTATGGGTAAGTTCAACAAAGGGTGTGCGAAAAAATGTAGAATAGCGTGAATTATGATTGTGACGTATTGGACAGTATGTGTGTAGGTGATGTCCGAGAGGCTGCTGATCTTGCTTCTTCTACGTATGTCCGTAGTTTCCGCACCACGCTACGCAAATTCTGATTGTACTTACCAGACGTCGGTACAACATCGAGCACCTGGTTATCATGGGCCATCTCCCTTACGAACTCCTCGAGCTGTGCGAGCTTCGCATGAGCCATTCGTACACCTTCTGGATCCCCATCACCAGCAAGGAGATCTGCCTTGTTTGCTATCACCATTCGTGCTCGTTTGCTGAACCCGCGTTTGTACTTTTCTAGCTCCTGTTGGAGCATGCGGAGCTCGTCCCACGGCGCCGGGCCAGAAAGGTCCACGACGTAGACTAGCGCATGCGACCGCTCCATGGACCGCAGAAACGAGTGGCCGAGCCCAACGTTGTTCGACGCGTCCTCGATGAGTCCAGGATTATCCGCGACGGTGAATCTGAACGCCTCGACTTGCTCGTGGTCGTCCTGGGTATTCTGGTTACGTGTCGGCATGTCCGCGTACGCGCCACTCTCCATGAGCTCTCGCTCATGCTGCTTTTCAATAGCTGTCTCGCCGTAGACAGAACCGTCCCCATCACTGCCGCCAACGGGTGTCCCATCGTCCTTGATGCGCACAACGCCAACGACGGGGTTCAGGGTCGTGAATGCGTACCCAGCGACCGCGCTGCGGGCGCGCCCAGCCGTCAACGCGCGGAGCAGCGTGCTCTTCCCTGCGTTCGGCGCGCCGACGAGGCCGACGTCGGCGAGTAGCTTCAGCTCGAGCTCGAGAGTCACGCGTTCGCCCTCGTACCCGCGCGTCGCGAACTTGGGCGACGGATTCGTCGCCGACTGGAAGAAGTGCGGATTCCCATACCCCGCCGCGCCACCAGACGCAACCAGCGTACCGAGCTGCCGCACACGGGGCAGTCCGAGCGGCGCGTCGGGTGCGCGCGAAGCCACCACATCCGGAGAAATGTGGTCGAGGTCCATGAAGAGGGGCGAGGCATCGCGCTGGCGTCGTGCGGCGCGCATCTCGCGCTCCGCGCGCCAGAGATCCCACTCTGCTTGCTTGAACGCGGAGCGGGCGACGTTGTCGTCCTCGTACGACGGGTAGTGTACCCAGCGGCGCTCCCGCCAGCGCTGCCGGCGCTCTTCCTTGTCGAGCCCAGCGCAGGCTTCCTCCTCGGCCTCCCACTCGTCCTGCGCCCGTCGCAGATCGCCACGCTGTAGCTCGCGAACGACCGTACCAAGGGGTACCCGCAGGATTACTGGCGCACCGGTGCGGCCATGCTGCCATGTTCCCGTGCCCTGGCCACCGGCACTGCCTCGTACTCGGGAAGGGACAGACGAGAGTGTCGTGAGATGTTCATCGGGGAGAATGTAGATGTCGCCGCCTCGCCCACCGTTACCGCCAGAGGGTGGGCCATGTGGCTTAAACTTTTCGCGGTGGAAAGCGACACAACCGTCGCCGCCTCGCCCTGGTTACAAAATGTATTTGAGGTTAGTTGGGCGGAGAGAAGCGCCTTGCTTACCTGCACGCACATGGACAACAAGGTGATCGAGGAATGTTTCTCCCTGGGAGTCAGGTTTGAATTATGGGTTAGCGCAGATAAGATTGAAACATACCTGCTGCCTTCGCTTCCACTCAGTCTTTCGTTTTCTAAGTAAGGCATCCTTCGACTCTTCTAACGAACCATGTTTGTCAAGGACCAGGCGAGCAGAATTTGACCTTGCGGACGAAGAAAACGTAGAGTATAGACGTAGACGAGAACTGGACACGCAGAAATTCGGTACCAGTGTGAACGGCTGCATGTGCGCATGTAAGGAGAGGAGAGGGTTCTATCAGTCTATCACGGCTCACTGGCTGTGCCGTACGCGGTCACGTGGCAAACTCCCCATCACGGCTGGCCATTTTGTTTCTCACATCTCAGGCTCGAGTCACACCTGTACAGCTCAATTGCGAAATGGCATGTGAATACACACTATGAACTAGCATGATGGATGGCGTGTGGTATACTGATGTTACAGGGCACTCTTATCAAGCCAATTACAAGAATATGCGCACCGCTGTACAACTAGCATAGACACCGCTTCCCGATTGCCCTGCATTGACCATACATCATCAGCCGTGCCAAATGCTTCCCTTCAATCCTCAGGCCAGAAATAAGGGTCCCCCTCTGTCTTCTCAGGGAACGGGTCCAAGCCCTCTCGTACCCTGTCCACCCAATTCCTCACAACGGTCGGCCTGACCTCTGCCTGGTAAACCTTGTTCTCAAACAACCGCTCCCGTGATCCGTGATCGGGCTTGCCTCCAAGCTCCTCGAAAAAAATTCGTCGCAGAAGCATCTGTTCCATCCGGTCTCGCAAATCTTTGTGAAAGTCATCTGCGGCTTTGTCTGGTGGTGGCGGCGCAACAGGTATCGGCGAGCCATCATCAACCTCGGGTCCATCGAGTAACTGTGGGACCTGGACAACTTTCCAAGACGGTTGTAGGGAGACGCATTCCCAGTCCACGATTCCCGTGATGCGGTGCGTGGTAGGGTCAACGAGGATGTTGTTGGTCGACATGTCATCATGATGAAGGGAAAATGCTTCAAGAGTGCTGGTATCTGGAGGGAAAAAGGTGGGGAGAATGGAGAGTAAGGACTCGTAGGCGGCGATGGCATCGTCCAGCTCCGAGATATCATCTTCGTCGTACTCGTCGTCCCCGCTCGCAGCGACCTTTCGACTTCTGATGGAGGCAATGTGGAGATGCAAAAGGGAGGATAGATATTTGAAAGAAGTTTCGAACGGCCCATGGTCATCTCGTAAACGGACGCGGTCTCCATAAAAGAACGGGATGGTCACCACTGGGCCTTGTGCGAATTCAATGTCGTCCGGGAGTGGGACAAAACGGGTTTCCGACAAAGAATTCTTGAGCCAACCGATTCGCCCGAACTCAGGCCGACTTGATGGGTATAAATTTCCCACGAGAGGGAACTGGGGACTTCTAAGTTGCTTCACATATCCGGCTAGCGCCTTTGTTATCTGTACCCTCTCCTCCCATGCGAGAGCTGGAGAATCCCATAGCGATTTCAATGGGACTCCTGGAATTTTAGTCATCAAGATCCATTCAAAACCTAGTTCGTTATTGACAGAAGCATCAAAGGCGAGGACCCGCGGAACAGGTATGGACGTGTTTTTCTGGACGAATTGGAGAGTTGCAACTTCACTGGCCGTTTTGAAGTACGGGTCGACGGGGAGAATAACGCGCATTATGAATGACTCGGCCGTGCCTCCGGCGTCGTCCAGTGGATGTAACAAGAATAACTTGTTAAAAGCGCCAGCAGAGAAGAAGCTGACTTCGTAGCTGGAGGGGATGACAGGGAGATGACGAATAGCTATTGCCTTTACGACAACCATATCAGGTTCAATAGTCCAGCTAGGGACAACGTCGAACAATTCGTACTTCCACTCGAGCCCATGCTGGGGGGGATCCGGGTACATAGCGAGATGAAGGTTTGGAACAGGTAGTGGTAGGCCCGAGATAACTTAGAAGCGCGTTGACAGTTGCGCAATTTCCGCGGTGAGTCACGTGTAATGTAAAACTCCCACGTTTCCAAAAAGGAAGGCGACCGGTATTTGGTAGAGCTTGTCAAACTTTCAGACCCAGCTAAATAAAGAGATCTCGGATAGTTGATGTAAACAAAACAGACATAAAGCATTTGTTGTGCAAATAAACATTTGTCGCATCGCTAAATCATATGTTGCCAGAAAACTACTAAGTCAAGGGGCACCTGGGGGGGAAATGCACATGTGCAAACACATTTCCTGGCATGATTTCAGCCCGGAACATTGTTTGAGCGGGTGTCCCTGCATGTGCAAACCATGGAATGGTGGCAGAAGAAGGTGCAAATGCATACCCGGGCAGAGCGGTGGAATAAGGCAAGAACGCAAGCCCCAGTGCAGTGCCTGAGGGCAGATATGCAACTGGGCCCGCCATGGATGGATTCGCACAAGTGAAAGAAAGTGCAGTGGAGCCCACCACTGCAGCGGAAGGCGACATGCATGCAGGGGAAAGCACTCCAGCAAGAATGCACATGCAACCAGGGCGATGCTGGGCCTATCTGCTCTCTCAATGAAAATTCGACTTGTACAATACTTGTTGTCTGCGCTGCGATGATCAGACCATTCTATGCTGTGTATATTATTTATTTTGATGGGAAAAGTTAGCAAAAATGTTACCTGTCGTACTACAGTGCAAGGCACTCATGGACAATGCCTCTGTGGGGGCTGGAGTTTTGAGTGCCCAGCTGAGCCACTGAAATCTAAGTGGGAATATGGTGAAAAAATGCCATTTCTGCAATTTTTGTATTTTGGGCGCTTAGTTTCAAATTAGGATTAATTTTTGTACCTAAGTGCCCAACAATTAATCTCAAAAGAAACATGTAATGTGCAAACTGTTAATTCTGAGATACCAGATAGCTGATCTAAGTGGTCTTGTAGTTGGACATTGCAGATTCACTCTTCATTGTTGGGAGCTAGTCATATATCATTAAAGGGGACTGTAATGGTAGAGCTGATGGTGTAGTGGTTATTTATGTTTTGCTTACATGAGCGAACATGGCAGGTCTGCTGGTTCGATTCCAGGCTGGTGCAACTTTTTTTTATATCATCCACAGCTATTAGAATTGATAAAAGTCCTTGTAAATACTTGTTATAAATGTTTTCATGCTTACACAAAGCTTTTAAGCACAAGAAAATGGGTATTTGAAATTATGTTTCAAATTTGGGTCAAAATAGTGAGCACTTAAGACATTTTAAAAATCTAATGAGTACATTTTGTTCTACTATTGAATGCGATCCATGTTAAGGTCCAAGGGCCTTAAAGACGCGACGTGCGTGGGTTGGTTTGGCGACGACTGGGATTGCTCAGTGGGGTCTCCTCCTGAGGCAATGGATCACGTGAGTAGCTCGGTACCGGTTGGCTACGCAGTATAAGAGTAAAGTCCCCGATGATAAGGGCGACTCCTGAGGTAGATAATAGAGATGAAAGGAGAGCTTCAAGGCTTTGAAGCGACTTTGAATGTTCAGGCAAGAGACTCAAAGAGTCCTGAGTGGAAGCTACAAGTCTTGGATTGAAAACCAAGTTAGGCTTAGGGCCTAACTGCTAAAAGTACAAGCGCTTATATACATTTGAGAAGTAACGGGTCAC
>Ga0307510_10001137_pt1 | contig 28549 bp, 18 predicted proteins | sample 12_EM_MG_FD_207224 | JGI IMG/M metagenome (GOLD analysis project Ga0307510, IMG submission 207224) | Populus trichocarpa ectomycorrhiza microbial communities from riparian zone in the Pacific Northwest, United States - 12_EM | ecosystem: Host-associated > Plants > Roots > Unclassified | place... | reverse complement strand
AATATATTAATAGAAGATAAGACTAAAAAGGAAAATGAAGCCTCTAGAGAGCTTATATATGATGGTGAGGGTAAGAGAGATTTTATATATTGATTGTAGTGCAACCTTAGTCATCCAAAAGAGTTTTCTCACTCTCAAGGATTATTTGGGTAAAGATTGGTTGCGCGCTATCTTTTATATGAGATGCATGATTATAAAAAAGGTGTGTAACATGATCATCTAAAATGGCAATTATGAGAATCTGGTATTGATAGAGGCAATTAAGAAATTGAAGCTTAAAAAAGATAATTTTCCCGAGCCCTATAATCTAACTTGGTTAAAGCAAGAAAGCAAGGTAATCATATATAAATAATGTTTAGTTTATTTTTCATTGGCAAAACATATGACGATAATGTTTGGTGTGATGTAGCATCTGTATATGTGTGCCATATATTGTTAAGGAGGTCTTGGTAGTATGATAGGAGTGTAGTTCATGACAAGCGATACAACATATACACCTTTGATATTAAAGCAAAATATATGGCTTGATGCCAAGCAGATAGGGGTAGTTTTATGGTTGAGCCATATAAGAGAAAGAGTTTGTTGTTTATGTCTTGGTTTTTGGAGGAGTTAAAGAATAAAAGGGTGGCTTTTACTTTAATATTGTAGAGTAGTTTGTTTAATATGGCTAGCGATAGTCCCATAAAGGTTCAAGGGGTATTGATTGAATTTGTAGACCTAATTCTAAAAGAGTTGCTCTGGGGCTACCTCTCATATAAGACATTTGTCAACTAGATTGATCTCATTCTGAGATCTAACCTATTGAAAATACAACACATGGAACCATCCATAATTTTAATTTCTTGATTGCATCTATTATATAGTTCATTAAAGAACATACTTTCTAATAGATAGAAAAAACAAAAGCCAACTTTCGGTTAGGTGAATTATAATGCCTTGGATTTGGAGATTGGAGGTGTCTTAACTAAGAAGGTTGTCTTGTGGTGTTTTCAATAAGAAACATATGAGTTCCAAGAAGAACTACTTCATATATGATTGAAGTTTTATGCCTTGTTCAATCATTGATGCATTAGCGACACTACCTAGTATATGAGTTCATACTCATTAGTAATCATAAGGATTTAAAGTACATCAATGTTCGATGGAAGTTGAGTCACTAACATGCCATGCCAAATAGGTGTCTTATCTTCAAGATTTTACCTTTTTCTTAAGGCACCAATCTAGTTCTCCAAACAAAGTATTGGATGCACTAAGAAGGTGGGTCATTCTCATCGACACCAAATGCATTAAGGGTATGGGGTTTGATAATTTTTAGGAGATATACCCCGGAAATCCATCCTTTAGACATTTATTTTGAGTTAGTTGCTGGTGGTAAGTTAGGTGATTGTGTGCTTGTTAATGGTTACATGTTTTATGGTGTGAAATTGTATGTTCTTAATTATTCCCTCAGGAGTTTATTATTTATGAGTTACAACAATATGATGGCCACTTCAAGCATGACAAGCTATTGACCTTGGTATCATCTTATTATTATTGGTCTAACCTATCAAGTCAAGTGTTAGGATTTGTGAAGAGGTGGATGTCAATGTTTTACTATGATATTTATCCTGGTGATGGTGGGTAGGTTTTCTAAGATAACATATTTTTTTTCTTATAAAAAGACCATGGATGCTTCTTAAATTACCTATATTTACTTTAAGAAGGTGGTTCATTTACATGGATTTCCTAAGTCCATGATCTCTGATCAAGATACCAGATTTATGAGCAACTTCTAGAAGAGTGTGTGTGATAAGTTGAGAACTAAATTGAATTTTAATAGTGCTTACCATCCTTAAATGAATGATAGATAAAAATGATGAATCAAAATTTAGAGAATCTTTTACGAAGTGGAAAACAAACCAAAATATTAGGACCTTGTCTTGTCACAATAGAGCCCTTTTAAGATTGTGTATGGGAAAAATACACATGGTGTACTTGAGTTGGTGCCTTTTCCTCATTTTGATTCTCTAAGTGTCCAAGCTAAAGACATGGTAGATTATCTTTATAGGGTGCATGATCAAGTCAAGTAAAGGATTTCTAAAAGTAATTCTAGATACAAGACCCGAGCTGAGAATCATCATAAAAATATCACTTCTATGGTTAGTGACTTAGTATGGGTAGTACTTACTTGTTATCGGTTCTTGTTGAAAGTATAACAAGCTTTAAAAAAGAGGAAGATTGATCCATATTAGGTATCATAGAAGATCAATAACAATGCATATAGCCTTCTACTAGTCTTTTGAAGATCTCTAATGTTTTCAATGTGAAGCATTTGTCCAAATGTTTAATGGATGATTGAAACTCGAGGACGAGTTCTTTCCAACCCAAAGAGACTGATGCAGTAGGTTCAGGAGGACCTATAAAGTGAAAAATGGATATGTTACAATTAGACCACTTGCAAAGCCTACCAAACACATTTATGTACTATATAGACAGGTCCAAGCTTAAAAAGACATTTGATCAGGTCGAACGACCTATTTGATGAAGACGTACATATCTTTTGATACAACAATTAGATCCTACTCAAGTTTTACCATAAGTTTCTATAAATGTTGGCTCGTTGTAATCAGCTAAGATCGGGAAGGCCTTCAAATTAGTTCTACGAAGATGCTTTTTTTAAGTTTTAGTATTTTTCTCATTAATTTTGGATTTCGGCTATTAATTTTCCAATCTAATTATGATTTATTTTTATTTTTTTTATTAAGGTTGGTGATAAACATATTTAAATTATTGTTAGCCTTTTTCTAAGGCAGATATTGACAGAATAATTTTATTAAAAAAGAACATTGTGGCTAGGATTTTTGTTTTGGGTTTTTTCATTAATTTAATCTTTTTAATTCCTTTGACTTTATCTAGTTAATTGGGGATGCATTAGTTCTAGATAGTGACTTCTGCTGGTTGTATATCTTATATATGCAGAATACATAAAAGAGAGCAAAACAATCCAAGAGAATAAGACAAGGAAATCCATATACATAATCCTCAATGCTTTGGAAGCGTTACACACCACAAGGTCCCGAAGACGGAGTGCTCTGGTATTGTTTATTCTGCTCACTTTTAAAAAAAAAAGTGCAACAGAGAATTTGACTGCATTTTAGTATAAAGAAAATCATTCTGAAAAGTGACTTTAGCAACATTGGCAGTGTGCTCTACGGCTTCAAGAATATGTGTTGAGGGTGCTTGAAGCATAAGCATTATGAATTGTTTTTGTGTTGTCAGTGGATGAAAGTGTGGCAAACTTGTTGCCTGTGGGGTAAAGAATAGAATGCTGTGAATTACATCCATCTTTATTTACAATGGACACAGGTGTTTGGTTCTTTTAACCTTTTCTTCTTATTTGATCTGTTCTCTTCTTCAGTAAAAATAAATCATCCCTTGATGAAGTCTATCCAATAAACCGAAATATAGATTCTAAGCACACAAATGGCGGCCACATTTCAGAAAATGGAAAGAAAAACAGCAAAAGATGCTTCTGGGGCTGAGCAGATGCAAGAGTCCTTGCTTTCACGTAATCCTATACTCGCAAATTCATGCGTAAAAGGGACAATAAAGGTTGCAAACTTTTATACTTATGCGATGTGTTATGGAGTAGAAGTGATCCAGCTTGTCGTTGTTGAAACATGAAATGTTATCCAGCTTATCTAAGAGATAGTTTCTAACATGGTGAGTGCCTTGTAGAGACTAGAGAGTGATCACAATATTTTCTTCGGCCAGAATGAATGAACTGTTATGCATTGCAACAAAATATGGATTTAAGCCAAGTGGAGCAGACCCACTTAAAGCGGTGTTTGGGACATGGTATATTTTATTTAAAAGTGATTTTCAAAATGTATTTGAATTGTAAAAGCATAAATTTGATTTTTTTAATATTTTCGAATGATTTTTTTACGTTGTTGCTGATAAGAAGATGATAATAATAATAATAATAATAATACATTAAAAAAAACACTCTGAAAAAGCATTAATCTGAATACATTTTCTCAAAAGCATGTGCACCATATCAGAAGAAAAGCAGGGTCACTTTATTTCTATAACATACTTATTAATCTTATCCATAGTAGCCATTTTATGAGCCAGCCAATTCCCCTAACTTTCATAGAACGACTGCTGGCTTTTTAGTGGTGTTTAGCATCAGGCCCGCCTGGACTCACTCGTTTACTGGCACATTGATCACCGACAGCTTCACTCTCGCCCAGGGCTCGAATTGTCCTGATCAGGTTCCTTCGTACAACAGATGGATCAAGGGGGCGGGCCTCGGATTGTGCAAATGACAGCAATATTAGCAGTACGCACAGATAACATCTCAAGCTAGCCATTTTTCTTATTCTCTCAGAAAATTTATTGAGCTTGTTTTGCAGAGAAACAAATGAGGAGGGTGTAATATATAGAGATCAGCAGCGATATCCCTTTTCATATAATAATCAAAGTGGGTGGAAGTCATCACATTCTATTGTGTTTTTAGTGGTTATATATATATGGTTGTGATCCCTTTAAATTTTTCTGATTGCTAAAAGAATTACCGACCAGTTCGGTTCTAACAATGTGCCGGTGCCAGTCAGAACTACCAATCTATTTGTTCTAACATTGCACCTACTAACTTGAGCATCATGTGGTATGAAAGAAAATGAAGGAGGTCATGACTTGGTAATTTTTTAGTATGTATATTCTGTTCAATATACTCTATCAAGAATTAAGAATGAACCCACTCATGGCCGGCCGGCACCGCCACCATGCCTATCTTATGAATGCCTAATTTCCTTTCTGCCCACAGAAATTAAAGCTGATCAACTGCTTTACATTTGGACTCTGATGAAATCGATTGTCACCAAATGTTTCCTTGTAACATAAAGCAAATTAACTAGTACCCTGCTATGACACTAGCTTTAGTTTGATGTGTATGAATCTCTGTAGCTATTAACGTGCTTACTTACCAGTGAATTCTGCGCAAAGCTTGCTAACTATTTAGATCATTCCCAGGTAAGCTGAACTATGATTCCAACCTAGATTATGAATAGCCTATGCTTTTGTTCCGAGTTAGCTGACACGCTCATGCATTTTCTTATATGAACCAGGCAAAAAACATTCAACAGGAAAAAAGAAATAGCTCAATTAATGTCTTCAAATATGTTCATAACCAGTATATGATTTCACGTAAAAGTCAGAAGCAGCCAGATAAATTGATTGGAGTTGGTCATTTGCATAATTAAAAAACCCGATTTAGAGGTTAACCCATCCCAAGACTCATCAAGATCTACCGGGTTAATCTAGTCAATCATAACTTTTTTTATTAAGAAAACCCTCTAAAATGATATCATTTCAAAGTTTTTTAAGAAAATCTAAAATCCAGCCCAAACTAAACCCCAATTTCACATGTCGATGGATCTACCTGCCAGACAGATTTCACAACTATGGTCATTTGTTATAACTTTAACCTCCCTTTCATCGGCATCCAGTTCTAAGATTGTGGCAGCCGAAGCTGGCAAGAACCTCTATTCCAAAGGCAATTAGAATAAAAGTGGAAGAGAAAACAAGAATTCTCAGGTCATCTTGGGTATTGACACATAAATGAGAAAGACATGAGAACTTTCTTTTTTGGAATTAACGGGATTGTTTAGATATTAGATTTCCTATAGTAAAGAAGATTTGAAGGTGAATCCTGTTAGGCATTGAAATCCAAATCCTCCTCTTATTGTATTCTCAATACCAAGCGAATCAAACACGGCTCCAAAATAACGAAAGGTTTGATAAATCCAATGCAACAAATTGGGGAGCTTCCATTGATTGACATCAAATTTGTATATATATTTTTGCTTTTGGAATTGGGGTTCACCCATCTAATTCTTTACCACAAAAAGAAGAAACGAAAGCAAGATTCAATGGACCATCAATCAAGCAGAATGACTGTCTAGACAGTGGAATTAATAGAGCTATCTAAAATTTTTGCTCGGATGCAGCAACTGGGTCTTCTTGCAGGACGGGTCAGCACCATCTTCAGCTCTCCTCTTTCCACATTTCAGTCTGGAAGCTGAAGGAAGTGAATGTAAAATACGGATCCTATCATCAAGAACTGACCTCAGAAGGATTTCTTGATTCAAGAGGTTGGTAATGTCCTCAAGCGGTCTCCTGACTCTTCTTTGATTGCTTGTAGGGAGTGGAGATTTAGATTTAGCAACTAATAAAGCATCTTGCTTTGGAAAGAAAGGGGGGACGTTCTCCTTGTTGTCATACTGGCTCTGAAAGAGGACAGCCATTGCAAGAGATAGCGTGAGAGAGAGAGGGGGGGGAGGAAGAGGTGGTGATGAGATGGGAGGGGCAAGAAGAGGTATATATAATGGTGGCACTTTGGAGGGGAAATGGGAGGTGAAATTTTGAAGTGGGAAAATGATAGCAGTGTTTTGATTTTGGCAAACTGTTTTCATATATATTATTTTGGTTTTCTGCTTTCATGGATGGAGGGAGAGCGGGGGCGGGAGGGACGGGGAGGGGGAGGGGACTCCCTGTGAAAATTTTAAAGTAGTTTTTTTTATTTAGGTTTTCCATAAATGGAGGGAGGGGGCCTTTTGGGGTGGTTTGAATTCTGAGCGTAGCCAATGAATGAAGAGGCGCGCGGTTTTTTAATGTGTAAATTGGGAGGAGAGGGAGGGTTTCAGGGTGGTAACGCCAAAAATTTGGATTCCTCCAAAGTCAAGAGTTCGTTTTCCCTCACTAATTCAGTCAAGCTTTACTCTTTCCTTTCCCACCTACTGACTAACTGCCTTTCTCCTGTTTTTTTTTTCTTTTCTTTTCTTTTCTTTTTAGCTAAGGACTGCGATAATGATTATACGATAAATAAATAAAAATAGAGAGACAACTTTCGACACAACCACACCTTCATTCATCCCCGATCTTGAAGGCAAAATGTCATTCAAAGAACTGTAAGCTGCTGCAACACCTTTTAATATGGGCTATTTATATTTGTATTTTAAAAGTTTTTAAAAAAAATTATTTTATTTCTTACTTTAAATTAATATTTTTTTGATATTTTTAGATCATTTTAATGTGCTGATGTCAAATAATTTTTAAAAAATAATAAAACATTATTTTGTTATATTTTCAAGAGCATTTTGAAAAGCAATCGATATCACACTCTCAAACACCCCCTAAATAGTCTCATCCTTCGAAGTTGTTACACCCTCTGACGTTGGAGGCTTTTCAATTTTGTCATCATCGGAAAATACATCAAAATCTCCGATCTTTTACTATTTGATAAAAATTTTAAAAAAATAATATAAGTCATATCCATTATTGAAAATAGCGATTGTTTCAAGAGTCATGTCTCATTCAAATTAATTAACATATACAAAGTTAACCCAAAATTTTATGAAAATCCAATGACCAAAAAATAAGATTCAAGATCCAATGGTCAAGAATAAAAGAAAAGATTAGTTGATATGGCATGAGAGAGGAAGAGAGAAGATAATAAATAAGAAGAAGAAGAAGAAGAAGAAGAAAGAATTGGTCACCGGAGGCACTCTATTTTCGACACGCTTGGTATTGTTATAAAGATCTCAACAATATGATTCTAACCACGTATTGAAAGACCACAAAAAAGGTTAGTGGAGACACTCTATTTTCGACACACTTAGTATCGTTATAAACATTTCAACAAGATACTTCTAACAACACATTGAAAGACCACCAAATAAGGTTGTAATTTGGTAGGAGTTTTGTTTGAGGTTAATTTATGGTTAATTACAACCATGTACGATAGTCTTCTAAGGTGTAGATAGAATCGTTTCGTCGAGATCTTTCTAACAGTACAACATGTGTAAAAAATAGAGCCTTAATGTGTTTCCGGTAACCCCTTTTTTTTTTCCTTTTTCTTCTTCCACATTTATCTCTCTTACCAGAACAATTTATCTCTTCTCTCTTTCTTAGATATTGGATCTTGAATCTCATCTTTTGACCTTTAGATTGTTATAAAACTTTGGGTTGACTTTTATTTAGGTTAATTAATTTGCAAAAAATATACATTTTGAAACATTCTTCATGGTATGAAAAGTTTTGCTGATAAAAAAATTTGTGTTGGTCACAGTAAAGCGCAGATACATAGCTAGTTATCCTTTCTAATAAAAAAAACTGGGATAAAATCCTAGCAAATTTATTGTTTATATGAACAGTGAAGGAGTTGCTCTTGTTTTTTTTCTTCTTTTTTAAATTTTTTTCTTTTATTTTTTTTCAATTGAATCCTTTTTAGTTTTATTTTTTGTTTCAATTTCATCATGTTTTATTGATTTTGAATTGACTTTCATAATTTATTTGGGTTCGTTTTTTATGAGTTTATCACACGTTCGATCAAATATTCTGATATTTGGTTAGTATTCTACGAGTGTCTACTTTTTTTTATCATTAAATGAAAAATAGTTAAAAGAAATAAACAAGGTTGTTAAGCCCAATGATGTCCATGATTTGGATGATAGGTCTAGTGGGTTTAATTGCGAAGCCCAAGTCGATTCAATATACAAGTGTCTCAATATTTAAAAAAGTTGTCATCTTGAATTTTCTTAAGTCAAGCCACACTTTTTATTAGTCATCTGAGTTTTCTTTGAACCCGTCAAGTTGACAGGGTCACATTGGGGCAACTCCCACTTGGGTCAATTTTAAAATCAGGCTAGACAAGGAGTCGGGTCGAGAGGTTTCAATGTTGACTCATTCGGTTGGTCTTTCTTTTCTTTTTCTTTTTTTAAATTCCATCTTCGATTTTTCTTCTTCTTATTGAATTGTTTTTTACTTTTTTTTCATCCTTCAATATTTGGTTGATTTTGAATTGATTTTCATAATTTATTTTGGTTAACTTTTTATAAAGTTATCGTAGTTTCAAACAAATATCCTAGTATTTGATTGATGTTTAATTTCGCAAGTATCTATTTTAGTTTTTATATCATTAAGTAAGAAATAGTTTTAAAAAAATTGTTAAACCCAATGAAATTCATGATTCGGGTTATGGGTTTAGCAGGTTAAGCCGCGAAAACCAAAACGATCCAATATATCTCCATCTCAATCTTAAAATAAAAAAGAAGTTATCTTGAATTTTTGTAAAAGTCAATCCACACATTTTAATGATCAGTTAGGTTGTTTTTGAACCTATCAAGTCAATTGGATTAAGATAACTTTCACGTGAATTAATTTTAAATACATGCTAAATAAAAAGTCAAATTTAAAAAATTTAAAATTAACATACCTGTTAAGTTAGATTTAATAATAATATCAAATAATTTCATACGAATAAAACATATTTTTTCATGTGAAAAAAAAAATCCTACGTGCAGCTTAGTGTGAGCAGTAAACTAGTTGCTTCTAATAAATAAAAAGAAAACAGTGTGGTCAATGGAAGTGAATGGAAAAAACTTGTTGCTCCTTAAAATACGGGATGGATTATTATATCTGTCACCACCATGGTGGACAATGGTTGCTCAAAGGGTGGGCTGCTCTTAAAATACTGGCCTATAGCCCGAATTATTTTTAATTTAGGGCCGACATATATATTTCATGGATATATAGGCTGATTGGAACCAAAAAAAGAAGTAAAAAACAAATAAATTCTAGCCCTTGAGAAATTAAAATTAATTACAAATGGGGATATAATTAATTTCAAGATTAAGCCACAAGGATACATAATTTTTTTCATAAACCTAGTAGTCTCAGTATCAATGGCATATATTTAATTGGATCTAGAATAAAATGTAGTCCAAATAAATCAGCCTTATATATATATAAAAAGAAAAAAAACATGATTTGCAAATAAAATGTCATTGCTAAATTTTTATATAAACAATCATGTTTCACATGAGAGAAGATAAATATCATGAATAAATATATAATGATTAATTTTTTATTTAAAAAAAGATATATTCTTCAATTAATTTTCACGTCAATTAAAACTAAAACTAAAAGAAACTATAAACTTGAAAAGATTGATTACAGCATCGTTCGATTAGTCACTTATTTTTTTGAAATTAATTAAAATACACGTAAATTAACTCATGATTACCCAATAAAAGATAAAAAAAAAAAAGTTAGCCACCTACCATCATTATTGACTTTCGATTTCTCAAATACAAATTCAAATAAGTAGTTGTGGCCATGGCACGCTACACGTCGCCCCCTCCTACACAGCAGCATTATTCAACCCGCCACTCTTGTAGATATGCATGTCCTCCTCAAAATCCAAAAGGCCATTAGCGAACAACTACTGATCCATGAATCAAAGCACCAAATAACCCACCTAAGATCTCGACAACAGCAACAACGTTAAATAGTAGAATCCGCCTAGAAACAAAACTACACTATCGACAACAATGGAAGAAATTCACATCAAAGAAACCATTCCCATTCGCCCTTCTACGCCCCCTTTCTCTCAAGACCATACACTCCCTCTCTCCCACCTTGACACCGACCGCAACCTTAATGTGACATTTCGCTACCTTCGTGTCTACGTTAACACCACCACCAGCAATGGTGGCCATCCTTTCAACGTCATCGCTGCTGCGCTTTCCTCTGCTCTTGTTCACTACTACCCTCTTGCAGCCACTCTCCGCCGAGGCCAGGTGGATGACCGTCTGGAGCTGTTTTGCACTCGGGACCATTTAGGTGTGCCTCTTATCAATGCAACTGTAAACTGCACGTTGGAAAAACTGAACTACCTTGATGACTCGGACCCGAATTTTCTGGACGGGTTAGTTCCTGACCCGGATCAAGATTATGGGCTGGCTAACCCGTGTGTTCTCCAAGTCACGGTGTTTGAGTGTGGTGGATGGACATTAGGTGCTGCCATACACCATGGTTTGTGTGATGGGCTTGGGGCAACCCAGTTTTTTAATGTTATGGCAGAGTTGGCACGTGGTGTGGGTCGGATTTCAGCTAATCCAGTTTGGGACCGGGCGCGCTTGTTGGGTCCGAGAGACCCGCCCCGAGCTGAGGGAGTGGTGAGGGAGTTTTTGGGGTTGGAGAAAGGGTCTGAGCCTTACGGTCAGGTGGTTGGTGAGGTTGTGAGGGAGTGCTTTCCTGTGAAGGATGAGTGGTTGGAGAAGTTCAAGAAGGTGTTGTTTGAGAAGAGTGGCTCTAGCTTTACCACGTTTGAAGCCTTGGGTGCATTCATATGGCGGGCAAAGTAAGTCAATTAGGTAGTTTGTGCATCACCTAACATCGCCATTACTTGATGGGTGCATTTCATATTTTTGCCTCATTTGCAAAAATTAAAAACAAAAAATAAAGTAGAAGTCAATTAGCAGGTGGTATATAAGCCAATCTTGCATGTTCTTGGCTCTTACTTGGGAGAGAAAAAAATCATAAGGATACTCAAACTCAAGTCAAGATAAATTATTTTATTGAAACTATAGAAATTGCCAGCAATATTCAATGTGTTATGGCTTGGATCATGTTGTTCCTCTTAATTCTAATTCATTATTGACTTAACAGGGTTAAAGCCTCAGGGGTTCCAGGTGATGAGAATGTGAAGTTCGCCTATTCAATCAATATACGAAAACTAGTAAAGCCACCATTACCTGCTGGCTATTGGGGCAATGGTTGTGTTCCGATGTATGCTCAACTCTGTGCCAGAGAGCTGATAGAGCAACCAGTTTGGAAAACAGCTGAGCTGATTAAAAAGAGCAAAATCAACGCAACCGATGAGTACGTCCGCTCATTCATTGATTTTCAAGAACTACATTATGGAGATGGCATTACAGCAGGAAACAGAGTGAGTGGGTTCACAGATTGGAGGCACCTGGGACATTCAACTGTTGATTTTGGGTGGGGAGGTCCGGTCACTGTCTTGCCACTTTCAAGAAAACTACTCGGAAGTGTTGTGCCGTGCTTTTTCTTGCCTTATTCTTCTGCAAATGCAGGCAAGAAGGATGGGTTCAAGGTGCTGGTAACCTTGCAAGAAACACACATGCCTGCCTTCAAGAAAGAGATGGAGAAATTTAGCAGACAAGATTTTGACTTGTCTTGATTTACATGCTAAATCCCTTCAACCATTTCTTTATCTGTAAGCATGCCACCCTAGAGCTAAATCTGCACTCCACAGGGATTGCTAAAATTGTGATGACTCTTGGTCAGAATAAGAGAATTGGATAATGAACAGCTGTTCGTCTAATATTGTATTGGTTCTTCAAAATTTATATGATTGAAACTATCTGAATCACAGAGATTGCTCAGTAAAATAAATTTGGGCTTGTTGTTTATTGAATTGTTGCTATAAGAAAATTTGTAAGACTATTTTAATTATTAAATCATAACTTAGTCCTTATAATTTATCAAAAATAACTATTCAGTCTCTGTTTTGTCAGACATAATTAAATAGTTCCTTGCATTGATAATCCTCAATTTAGTAGTTTTTTTCTCTTCTAAAACTATCTTCTTTTATAGTCCAATTTCCCCATTTTACCTTCTCTTTATTTATTTATTTATTTTTCTTTGAACAAAAATACTATACTATAAACCATTTTAAAAACATAAAGATTAATTATATAATTTTTAAACTACAAGGATTAATTATTTATTTTTGCTGAACTGTAAGGACTAAATTTATAATCTGCTTCTATTTAGTTGGTTGTTTATCGTTTTTTAATATGGATTATTGAATAAAAATCGTCTTGTACTCGTACAAAAACAATGTCTCACAATACAAGGGTAAAATAGTACCAAGAATTATAAGATCATGATCCAAAGATTAATGTTGAGAAAGTTGGATTCATTTTAATTTTAACCGATCATTCACTCGCTATATACGCCAAGGATTTTATATAGACATAACTGAATATAAAAGATTTTCAGATGTTGCTAACATGTATGTTTTTATTTTTTTTTATCAAATAATCATCTCAATCTAATAATTTAAGTTGTTAAATAAAGTTTTAAGATATAATTTATATTATTCTCTAACACATCTTCTCAAGTGAAAGTTCTTTAGACTTGAAATTTACACAGACTCATATTATATTGTGCTTCATTTTTATTAAATAAATGAGGATGGTGAGATTCAAACTTGTGATTGTTAGGTCATCAAAACTCTGATACCATGTTAAAAAACCAATTCAACCCAATAGCTTAAACTGTTAGGTGAGATAGCAAAATATGATATATATTATTCTCTAATATTTTTTAGTATAAAATAATGTGAGGGTTGATTAATATTACTAATCAATTTGGAGAGTCTAAATGTAATTCAAACAATTAGTAAAAACATAGTTATGATTAAAAAAAATCAAGACAATATTTTTTTTTAATATTAAGATGGTAACATATTGTAATGTTTTAGATCAACCCGAGTTAACTTGTCAAATCCACGACTTGAGTCATGAGATCGAGATAACTCCATGGAGAGCAAATCTAAACAAATTATAAAATTCAATTCTCAGTTAATCAAATGTTAAATGATAAAATTGAAAAAAAAATCAATTAAAAAAAATAATTTGAGTCAACTCAAGTTAACTTACCAAACTTGCGATCTAGAACATGAGATTAAGATAACCTCATAGAAAGTAAATTAAAACAAATTATAAAATTTAATTCTCAATGAATCTAATATTGAAAAAAAAACATGGTTAACCCAAATTAACTCATAAAATTTATGATTTGAATTATAAAACTAGGATAATCTTATAAAAAATAAATCAAAATAAATTATGATATTTAATATCAAATAAACTGATGAATTTGTTTTTTAAACAAACAAATCAAGTGCTTTATGATGATGTTAACCATAGATTTTCATTCTCTTTTAATGTTTGTTAATGTTAATAATACAAATCAACAACTTTATTATTATTTATTTTAAAAAATATTAAATGGACTTTAATTTATGATATAAGAATCTTTTTTCTTTCTATATCAATAAAAAAACATATATCTCGGGTATACATAGTATATAAGAGACCATGATGGGTATGCCCTTTCCTTCTCAAATCCTCCCACCCCAATCAAAGAAGAAAATTGTATAATAGCATATTCGTTCAATGTATTTCTTTTTCTAAAAAAATAAAAAGAACAAGATAAAAATGTATGTGAAAAGATTAATTATTAGTAATTAGTTGTAGTTTACTCTAACAACAATTGAGAAATCTTGAATTTCAAATTTTCGATCTAATTCATTGGATCAATCCAATGGCTAGAAATAAAATATTTACTTGAATTTGTAATATAACTAGATGAAAAAAAATTAATTCAAAATTATCAATTATTATAACTTCTAATTTTCAATTAGAAAATTTGATACTACAAGAATATCATAGATAAATGGGTATAAATGAGGAATGAAGAAATAGAAGAAGCAAAGCCAAATATATTAAAATTCTCATGATGAAAATATTTTTTTACAAATTTAGATTATTCTGATTACCTTTTATTTTTTACTTTTTTTATACATTAGCAAATTTCAATTTTCAACTCCTTTTCTTTTATTTAACTATTTTTATTCTCAGAATATATTAAAAAAAAAAAAAAAAACTAGTGACAAAGCAGAGGCCTCTAAAGAGCAAAGTAGATGCGCATGAAATCTATCATCTTATCCTAAACCTAACAGACCAGTAGAAAACCAAATGCCAAGCTGCTGCAAATAAAACACAAACAATCATAGTAACACAAACCTCTTCTTCAAATTCAGTTGCAGATGGCAACCATACTTGGAACTTCTTCCTCTGCAATCTTGGCGTCTAAACCTTTCTCCATTCCTTCTCTCTCTTTAACCTCCTCAGGTACATTAAACAAGCTAAACCCCACTCCATTTTTCCTCTTCAAAATTCATACTTTTCCTTGTTTTTCAAGATTTATGTGCATTTGAGATTGACCCACCTCTTTTTTATGCTTTATTTGTGATTAGATTCTACATTTTGTGGATTTTCTTATTTTTTAGTTAAGGTAGCTTGTGGCTTTTTGCAGGGCTAAGTTTTGGGAGGAAGTATTATGGAGGGATTGGTCTTGTGGGTAAGAAAGGGAGGCCTCAGTTTCATGTTGCAGTTGCCAGTGTTGCTACTGACATTGGCTCTGTTCAGGAGGTAAGGTTTCCTTCCCTTCTCTCTTTGCTTTCAATTTAATTGTTGTTGGCATATGCTATTTGGAGATCAAAATTTGATTTCTTTAGTACAGTGTTGTTCATTTTTAAGAGTTATGTGGTGTTTGAATAAGATTTGACAACTTGGTTTAGTTGAGATGTTTATTTTGAAAGCTTAAATTTTGTCAATTAATTAATGTCTATGGCCACTAAACAATGCATCATTTCTAAGACTTTGTGGAAGGGAGAGAATTATACCTCTAGAAAGCATTATGTTAAAGAGAATGTGCTTTGCAAGGTTATATGAATTGCTGTATTTTCGACTTGTATAGGCCCAGAAGGCTGCTGCTAAGGAAAGCCAGAGACCAGTATATCCATTTGCTGCTATAGTAGGGCAAGATGAGATGAAGCTGTGCCTTTTGCTAAATGTGATTGATCCCAAGATTGGAGGTGTCATGATCATGGGTGATAGAGGGACCGGAAAGTCCACCACTGTTAGGTCCATGGTTGATTTACTTCCAGAAATTAAGGTGGTTGCTGGTGACCCCTATAACTCAGATCCGGAAGATCCAGAGTCGATGGGTATTGAAGTCAGGGAGAGTGTTGTGAAAGGGGAGGATCTCACTGTTGTCCTGACTAAAATTAATATGGTTGACTTGCCATTGGGAGCTACAGAGGATAGGGTGTGTGGTACAATTGACATTGAAAAGGCTCTCACCGAGGGTGTAAAGGCATTTGAGCCGGGTCTTCTTGCTAAAGCTAATAGAGGCATTCTTTATGTTGATGAGGTTAATCTTTTGGATGACCACTTGGTGGATGTTCTTTTAGATTCTGCTGCATCAGGGTGGAACACAGTGGAGAGAGAGGGTATTTCAATTTCACATCCTGCACGATTTATTTTGATTGGTTCTGGCAATCCTGAAGAAGGAGAGCTAAGGCCACAGCTTCTTGATAGATTTGGAATGCACGCACAAGTGGGGACTGTTAGGGATGCAGAGCTCAGAGTTAAAATTGTGGAAGAGAGAGCTCAATTTGACAAAAATCCAAAGGAATTTCGCGAGTCTTACAAGTCTGAGCAAGAGAAACTCCAGCAACAAATTTCCTCAGCTAGGAGTTTTCTTTCATCTGTAAAAATAGATCATGATCTTAAGGTTAAAATCTCCAAGGTTTGTTCAGAGCTGAATGTTGATGGATTGAGAGGAGACATTGTGACGAATAGAGCTGCAAAAGCTCTTGCTGCCCTGAAGGGTAGGGATCAAGTAACTGCAGAAGATATTGCTACTGTCATCCCCAATTGTTTAAGACACCGTCTTCGGAAGGATCCCTTGGAGTCAATCGACTCAGGTTTACTTGTCAGTGAGAAATTTTATGAGGTTTTTAGCTGAAGCCAGTATTTTTAGATGTCCACTTCTGTAATTTTTTGTAACAGTCCCTCGAATTACATTTTTTCTGTTTCTATCATGTTTTTATTTTTCACGCAATCTTTGTTAAAAATTCTACAAATATAATCATGGATTGTACCTGTTATTGAGGATTTTGTATTAAACTGAAGAGAAGATGCCATGCCTGCAATATCTGCTATTACTTATTTTATCTTCTCCTTTGTCACCTGGGGCTACATGCTTTTGTACAAGAGTTGCCAAATAACACTCCAGGTTTATTTTACAGATTCTGTTATTTGAATACTTCTTGATATCAATTACAAGAAGGTCAAGCCATGTATTCCATATGTTGAGTATATTATGGTCAAACATTTCCCTTTATTTTTTTTAATAGTGAGCAGAAAATTTAGGAATAGCTAATCAAATGGAGAGGAAAAAGGGCTTCAGATTATATGCTGTTTTGAAACATTTTCCATATATCTTCAAAGAACATGGTTAAATGAATGGGTTGGCACCAATAAAAAAGCCAAGGATCTAGAGCTTGGCGAGATCTTTATCAGGAATTCCATTCCACAATGTCGGCCTTCGCTCAAGAAATGCAGGCGGTCTTTGGTAGACAATTGTAGCAACTCTAATCAATATTGCAGCAGTGAAAGCCCATATAATAAAACCTTTTTCCCCTGACTGATAGTCAAAGAAATGACATAGAAACTTGTCTCCCATCCACTCATCCTCGACTTCTCTCCTGTTCTCGTTCTGCATTCACCATCAAAAGAGAGGAAGCCATAAATCTTTTTTAGGCTAATTACTATGTAAATGATAAACAGAACTAGAGTAAGACCTTAAGAAACATTTCTAGGGGAACATCGAATACTGATTCCACTTCACTAGCATCTGGAGTTGGATTGAATGCTTTCTTGTCAAACAGTATACCAATCACAGGAATAACAGTCACATGAAACTGCACACAGAATCAAGAACTAGTTTAAAAACAAAATGTGTGTTTAGTAATGTGGTGCAAGTGTTTTTGCAAGAGTGTCGAATTTGATTTTGATGCCTTTTCATGTGCTTTTTGATGTTTTTCAAGTGCTATTTGATGTTTTTGACATCTACATATCAAAATTATCCAAAAGTATATGAAAAGACACTAACTTGATGCTTTTTTCAGCTCAAACGCACTATGTAAAAGGCTTTCAAACAAAATGCGAATGCGTTACCAAACACAACACGGAATTTACAAACAAAGAGAACAAGCAAAAAATCTACTTGCAGATTCATCTAATGATCTGAAGATACTCATCGAGGATATCAGAGAGGCCTGGAAAATTTCCATTCCAGGTAAGGATGGGTAATGATACAGAATTACTAGATGAGTTATAGATGGCTTGCAAGTTGTTATAGATTATTAACTTCTTCCTGTCTTTCACCGTGCAGCAGACAATCTCCAGATTTAAGGCTACAATCTCCAGATTTAAGGCTTAAGACAGCAAAAAAGTGAAGGAACCTAAATCCAAACCTCAGTTTGATGAGTGAAGACTCAAAACCCACGATTTTATTTTGTCACACTTCATTCTAAACAATGGCTTAGTTTTTTCGGATTTCTATCTTCTTCTCCCTCTCCAGATTAATCAAGCAATCGACCAATTATCTTGAACCACCTCTGATTTCTGATTTGACCAGGGTCATTCAGTATGATAAACAAAATTAGATTTCAAAGCATCCATCTTAAGCTACTTTGGCAAGTGTTACTGAATTGTATGGATCAAATAAATCATCTCTTTCCCACAAAATAGCAAAATAGAAACTGAATTTGAGAAATTCAACACAAACCCTGGTCATATATGGCTCAATAACAGTAACAACATCAACAAGAGAAGGGTCCAAACCAATCTCCTCCTTAGCCTCTCTCAATGCAGTTGCTATATCATCAGCATCACCTTCCTCCCTTTTTCCACCAGGCAAGGCCACTTCACCTGCGTCGAAACACAACCTATTTGGCCCTCAAAAAGAACAAAACATAACATCATTCTATTACAATGAAAAGCATGACTTGAAAGCAAACACATGACAGAAAGGTGATTATTTTCATACCTGAGTGAGAAGAGAGTTGTGAAGAGCGTTGTGTGAGGATTACACGAAGTTCTCCATCATTTCCTTCAAAGATGCAGATAAGAACTGCAGCTCTTTTGGGGTTTGCAGATTTTGGGATCCCATGTTGTCTTCTGGCCGGGTTGTTTAGATGGGGAGGAGGTTCGTAGAGGCTGAGCCGTCGAGATAATGATATGAGCTTCTGGGATTTCTCTCCCCTATTTTCAGAAGCCATTTTTTGGGTTTTGACCGCTACTTTCTGTCCGAAGATGTTGTTTAGCTTGTTTCAGGATCTACGGTGAAATCATGTTCTTGAAAGTCAAGACCGGAAATTATATTATAACGATAACGATAAAACAAACTAAAAAAACTCGGGTTTTGAAAGTTTGAAACTGTGAAGATCACTGTTTCCTAATTTACAAATCCTGTTTATTGTACCGTACATTTCTACGTTGATTTGGGTTGCCGTATAATATGTGTTTCATGATTTTTTTAAAAACAAAATTATTTAAAATTATTTTTTTATATTTTTAAATTATTTTAATTTGTTGATATTAAAAAAATAATTTTAAAAAAATAAAAATATATTATTTTAATATATTTTTAAAAAACAAACTTAAGAAAAAAAAAACTAGACTTTCAAAAATACTATCATCAGGTTTTGGACCATGAAAATAATTGTTTTTAATATTAGCGCATGTCAAAACAATTTAAAAATATTAAAAAATATTAATTTAAAAAAAAATAATAATAATAAAAAACTTTTTAAAACACGAGTTAAATCAGTTAACAAACATAACCTAATAACTGCGTTTTGGAATTGGGAAAATCATTGTTTCCCGTACTCATATCCTCATATGTTCATTTCATTTCTATAATGTTTTTTTCATTTTGATTATTTTATTTTATTTTATTTCACCATCTCAGATTATATTAATATGTTGAACTCTTTCTGAAGTGTCAACAAAAATTTAATTTTAAATTGAAAATCGATGTTATAAAATAAAATTTTAGGTAAAAGTAAAAAATAAAAATGAAAGAATAAGGATAAAATTTTATATAAAAAAAAATCATTTTTCATTTTTAATTGTTAAAAAAACACATTGACCTTTAATTTGGTCCCTAAAGTTTTGGTTATGTATTTTGTCCCTTTTGTTTTAACTTTTTACATTTCAATCCCAATTTATTTATTTTTCACATTTTAGCCCCTGAATATTGAGAGATAAGAGATAGTATTTGCCAAACAACATTGCGACCTATAAGACTGATCTTGATATTAATAAATTTATTTTAAAAAAAAAGTTCAATGAAGATGATTTTTCTCTTAAAATATGACACAAAATGTTGATTAATACCCTTATATTTTGGTTTGATTTATGATTTCTTAATGGATTGAATGATGTTTTAAGCTTGGAAATGATTTTAGATTAGTTTCCTACTACTAAAAGTCATTAGAATTTGAATTAAAAGATGAAGTGTTGTTTGCCCAAGCAAGGACGGATAATGCGTCTTTCATTTTATTAAAAAAATAAAGGCAAATAACTTTTTATTTACCACTTTTTTTTAGTAAAAGAAAGTTAAGCACACAACATTCTTTTTTCATACCCATGCATCTCTGTACCTTTCTTTCGAGCTAGACGCGCTTGCTGTCCTGTCAGGCCCAGGCACACTTGACTTATTTGTTAAACAACCCCTAATCTTTTATTTTATTTTATTTCTAAGTTTTGGAATTAAATTATCTTTAAATAAGTTTGTTAAAATGATATTTAAACAATTATCCAATTATATCATAGTTTTTAAGAAGATTAGAGCTTTTTTATAGTACTATTAGTCATTATTTTATGAATAATTATATATTAACCTAATATGAAAAATTTCTCAAAATCTTAGTCGTTAATATTCAATAAGAATAAAATACTTATTTTTTATATAATTTTCTTAGATTTATTATTCTTAAATTTATTCATATAGATATGTGAAAAAGATTAAGTCATGGTTTTTTAATTATTAAAACTTGCTTTCACAATCATAGTAATTTTTTATTTAAAAAACAATGCTTCAAATAAAAAAACATGTTTTCATAAAAAACAAAAAAAATCATACATAAATAAGGAGATGATTTTTTTATTCTATGCATTTGTTCTTCTTTAATTGGAATAATTTAATTTTAATGAATGTTTTTTAATTGTCATTAGTTTTTATTCAATAAACTATGCTTTCAATAAAAATACATATTACTATCAAAAGAAAATACATGAATGACTGGAAATAATTTTGAATAAAAAATTTTTTGTTCTTCAAAATTTTAATCATTATCTTTCTTATAAATATCTATTTTGATTTTAATACTAAAAAAGAGTAAAAATCCCAAAAGATCCTTGGGATGCAAAAAAGAAGAATATGATATTAACAACCAACAATCTACTTATTTATGTATGATTTCTTTCTTATTTACTTTATATAATTCCTGTCTTGAAGGAAATTCAGCTTCTTCATTTTTTGCTATTTATTACCCTGTGGGCTGCAGGGAATTCTGCCTCTTCTATGTTATTTCCTTGTCTTACATCACAATCTTTTTTGTTTTTTCCTTGAAAAGAAATCAATGCGACTGTATATTTAGTACCTCGACAACCTTACAAAGTGTAATCACAAGTTCTAGCTATCACTACAAGAGAGCAAGTCAAGTAAGCAAATGGTTACAAGCTGCAAACAACACAAAACTTCATAGGAAGCTCAAGGTCATAGTCTCTACTCAGTACTCTCCATGACAGACCATCAATGCCAACGAACAGTTGATGATGATTTGCATTTGTGATCAGGTGTTGGCTAATGATGATTTGCATTTGTGATCAGGTGTTGGCTACTGTGAAAATTCAAATGTCTCTGAAGTGCTTGAGATTGATCATTCGCGTCTCTCGAATTCTGCGTAATCTTCAAACAACATGATCAAAAGTAGAGAGGTTCTAAATTTATTGTATAAAGATAGTGCTCAATACCGACAATTCAAGATCTTCAGGTATCTATAGCTTTATCAGGATTTCCATTCCAGAATGTTGGCTTTCGCTCTAGAAATGCAGGTGGTCTTTGGTAGACAACTGATGCAGCCCTAATCAATATTGAAGCAGTGATAGCCCATACTGTATACATTTTACTCCCTGACTGATGATAATCAAAGAAATGAAGTAGATACTTGTCTCCCATCCATTCTTTCTCCTGCTCCCTCCGGTTCTCATCCTGTATTCACCATCAGAAAAGAAAAGCCTGTGAGAACTGAGAAATGCTTCTGAAATTTAATTTCAAAGTGTAATTGATAAAATCGAACTAGAGTAAAACCTTAAGAAACATTTCTAGGGGAACATCAAATACTGTTTCCACTTCATTCACATTTGGAGCTGGATTGAATGCCTTCTTATCGAACAGGATGCCGACCACAGGAACCACAGTCATAGCATACTGCATATGGAACCAATATTTTGTCCAAAAACAAACTCAAACACAAACAAAGAGAACAAATAAGCACGCTGCCTGTAACTTCAATCAATAATCTGAAGAAACTTGAAAGGACAACAAAGAGGCTCGAAAATTTATCATTCCAGATTCAAGAAATAGAATCATGAGATTAGTTTAAACATTTCCATAGGCTGTTAAAGATCGCACTTTATTATGTCTTCCTGTCATAGTTGACAACTTAAAACAGCAAATGCCCTAAACATCAGAATCATGAGCAAAGACTCAAACCCATTATATTCTACTCAAACTTTCCTATTATGCCAATATATTATCCATTTTGGTTCTTTTATCTCCTCTTTCCACATAATTAAAATCAACTGTATATCTTGCAACTATTTATTCTGTTCCAAGAGTGTTAAGATGATATGAAAGTATCTATAAGTAACAAATAAATAATATAAGTAATCTATATCAAACAAATCATTGACCCTCAAGAATGGTTAAGAATAATGACTAGAAAATGAATTTGCTTAATTGAACACAATCTAACCTTTGTCATGAATGGTTCAAGAACAGTAACAACATCAACAAGAGAAGGGTCCAAGCCAATCTCCTCTGTAGCCTCCCTCAAGGCAGTCTCTACATCATCAGCATCTCCTTCCTCCCTTTTCCCACCAGGCAAGGAAACTTCACCTGCAATAGAACAGAACCCATTTCTTCTTTCTTTAAAACATCACATAGCCAGCAATACAAATGTACAACCCAGTAAAAAAGATGACTTGATAGTTATTAACATAAAGAAAAACTCTCTTTTGTACCAGAATGAGAGGAAAGTCTTGAAGAGCGTTCTGTTAGGATCACACGCAGATCTCCATCATATCCTTCAAATATACATATAAGAACTGCAGCTGTTTTTGGTTTTGCACTTTGTGGGATCCCGTTTTGTCTTCTTGTTGGGTTGTTTAAAGAATCAGGAGGTTTATAGAGACGAAGCTGTTGAGCTAATGATAACAGTTTCTGGGATTTTTCACTCATGTTATTGTTTGGCTGGTCTCTGTTGTCTTAGTTATGACTTCTTGTCAGTTTCCTTTTTCTTGAAACTTAAAAAAGTTAATAAATTTCTTTCTTTTGTAGCAATCAATTTTGAGAACTAATTTTCCGACTCTCAAATTGAAATATCAGCATCGCTAGTGCTCCATCATTTAAGATGGTTGGCGGGGGAGCACATGAAAGAGCTGGTTGAGGTGAGAACTACCTAGGAATTATTAGGCTCGGGCCACGGTCCATCAACATTTTGTAGATTTTGATAAATTCACATCCGCTGTATAAGTTTCTGGACCAGAGAAAACAAAGGTAGATGGATAAGCACGAAAGATTTCGAAAGAGAAAAATGTGCCCGTTGGGGGCATGTCCATGCACGAAAAGAAGTTATTGGGTGATTCTCTTATCATATTTTTCATTTTGTCCAAAGATTAGAGAAGAAAACAAGAGCAAACATGCTATATTCTTTTCCTTTCATCTTTCATCTAATTCTTTCTACGGCTTGTCTGAAGTCTAAACTAAATGAGAAGTAAATGTTTGTTCTCTGAACAACAAATCATGTTTCCAAAATGTGGGAAACAATACTAGTACAATTTGCGGAGAAGCATAACTCTAAGACAAAAGAACATTTTTACCAAAAGTAGCATCTATGAAAATCAAAGCTTTTATTTGTAGAGGCAAGCAGTTTAAGATTCCACAAGCGGCTTCAACTCTACTGTTATAGAGCCAAGTCAACAAAAGCAGGCATTCGGTACACTTCATTAGACTGAAGAAGTGCAATGCTGTTTATTAACAGCTGTGTAAGCTTTAGCGGTAGGATCAGTTCAATCAAGAACTTCGCTACAGAAAAACTCTAAGTCATTCAATAGAATTAACTGCAGTTGGAAGAAGACAAATGCAATTCACTCCCAAGGAAGAATTTGCTGAAATTTGATCCAGTTAACTCCTTGCCTCTTAAGTAATCAGTCTCCTCAATTTACAATTTCCTAAAGGATAATATTGCATTCTGCCTATCTACTGACAATGCTATTTAGTGCATACATTTGATAACTTAACTGGTTCAACACGTGTGGGTTGTGAGGGTTTTTATTGAGGAAGGATGATTATTCCGAGAATCTGAGTACAATCCAACAATATTTTTCCTGAATTATTCAGCGCGTCACTGTATCATTGCTTGCACCTTTAGGAAACTTGAACCTTGGATTCTGCTCCACAAAAGCTGGTGGCCGTTGGTAGACCACTGAAGCAGCTTTGATCAAAATCCCAGCAGTTAAACCCCATATCAAGTACTTTTTATTCCCCGTTTCATAGTCAAAGAAATGAATCAGATACTTTTCTCCCATCCACTCTCTCTCCTCTACTCGTCGATTTTCATCCTGAACAAAATATTTCATGCATAGTTATTTATAAGAAAACCTAATGGTTAAGTCAATTAATAAAAGTGAAAGAGGTTAACCTTAATGAACATTTCCAAGGGAGCATCAAATACTGCTTCCACTTCAGCGGGATTTGGGGTGGGCTTGAAAGCCTTCTTATTGGTTAGAATGCCTATAACAGGAATCACTCTCAGAAGATGCTGCAAAGAAAAGCAACCATTGCTAAAACTGAAAAAAATTGACAATATCAGCTTAATTTTTTGTGATATCTAACAGACACTTGTCAGACAATTCAAATGCTAATTAGTTAAATACACTGTCTGTCCAGACCCAAGCAATGCACATATAGAGCACACATCATAGTTATTGACAGCGGTATTATATTGATATTGATTATTAAAACAAAAGAAGACTATGACAAAATCAGAATACTAGTCAGGAAATCCACGAAAGAAGTTCTGTGGGTAACAGATTTTGGATCCTGGCCTAGAACTCATCATGGCATATGATGTTTCAGCTAAAAGAAAGCAGAAATGAGAGTGGAGTAGAGAATGCACATGTGATAAAAATGAGCGTTCTTTTCCTACATAATTTCTCATATAATGAATTGTCCTATATAATTAATGCCGATTATCACAGTTTCGTTGCAGAAAATAGCTAGACAGCTAACAGAAGCATCCTTTTGCACTGTTCTGAAATCTCATGGTTAGGAGGTTGTTCACCTTAAAAGCCCTGACTTTAGAATAAAATTTGTTCATGTCAAAAGAGAAAGCAAAATGTGCGATAGAAAGGAGCCACTAAACTTTCAAACAACCTCATGATACATAAATGATGGATGACCGTACGGATTGTGAACAGTTTACAATTATGTGATGCAACACATCTGTGTTTGCCAGTCTCGTTTAGGAAGCATTCTAGCATTGTCTTCATAGCTTCCAGATATGATCAACTTATTAATGGAAGCATTCCTCGACTACCTATTCTTTGAAAGGTATAAAACAATTCATTTCAAATAAACTAGACCAACTACCATGACATACTTATATGGCGAGAAGTAGTATCAAGATCACTTATATGAAGAATAATGGTGATTGAAACTTTCTAGTAACTGTCAAAATGCTATGTGGTAGGTCCAACACCATGTCAATCCCACTTGCAGGCTAAATGGAAACATCAAAATTGAATAAATGGGAAAGTAAAAGAGGAAATAAATCCTGCCTAGAAAATCTCTATGACCCCATCAAATTTCTCCCCCCCCCCCCCCCAAAGACAAGAAAGTTTACTATTTACCCCCGATAACAGGGGCCGATCACAAGGTTCATTAAGGTTTGACAATAATTCTCACCTTACTTTATGGCTTTATGGTAATTTATGTTAAGACAATACCTAGGTTTCATTCCACAAGGGTCACTATGGGTCTAAACCTCAAGCCGTCAACCAATATTACAAGAACAACTCCCCTGTCCCAAGCAAGTTTTGAGTCAATCATACAGGGTAGTCGGTCAAATGAAATAATATGCAAATCAGCCGAAACCATCATCCATAAAATACAGAAAGTCCATAAATTCCAAGAGCATAGAAGAAGCATCCTTTTCATACCTTAGACAAAAATGGTTCAAGAACAGTAACAACATTCACAAGTGAGGGATCTAACCCAATTTCCTCCTTCGCTTCCCTTGTTGCCGTCTCAAAATCATCCTTATCACTCTCATCTGCTTTTCCCCCAGGTAAGGAAACTTCACCTGCAACCAAAAACACCCACTTAGTGGAGTGAACAATCAACAACCGCTCCCTATACCTTAGTCATCAGTGTTGCCATTACATTTTCATTGCTTGGCCACAAAAAGAGAAAAGAACAGCAAATTTCAACCTCAAGTCTTCATTAACAAATGATAACCAAAAGCTTTGTATTATACAAGACTCAAATTGTCCAACAAATTGAACCTCAGACAACTACCTTAACCACTCAAGCGAATCGTCAAGTCTTTGAAATTTTATTTCCTTTCTCCAATTCTTTTCAAATTCTCTTAAGTTCAACAACTTTTGCTCTATCTGATCACTTCAACAATGCATGACAAAAAGACAAAATGATTCCAATTTTAAACCTTGCTTGAACATTTGTTTAAGCGTATAACAATTCAGTTGAGCTGAGTTCAAAAAATTTGACCTTAGGGGTAAAACTCAAAAGAGAGCAATAAGATTCAATTCTTTTTATCTTCTACAGCCTTACTCGTATCTTTATCCAGTCTCATCACTCAAGTTGAGACTTATAATTTAAGAGCAATTACTATTAACTACATTATGCAAAAACTTAAACATTGGGATAAATTATCTTACTGAATTGCCTTAAACTCTATTTTTCATCATGAATTACTACAGAAATGAAAATTTTGGCACATGCATCACCAACCAAACAAAGAGCATCCAAAAGTCAGCCAGCCGCAATAACCATTCATTCAACTGAATTGACAACAGATTCCCAGAGTTAAGGAAAGAATATCTGCAAACAATCAGCATTCAAAATCTCCAATTCTCATAAGAAGAGAGAGAGAGAGAGAGAGAAAGAAGGAAAAAAACCACTAACCTGAATGAGTAGACAATTTGGAGGATCTCTTAGTCAAAATGACACGAAAATCACCAGCATCACCTTCAAAGATGCAGACCAAAACAGCAGCTCTATTGGGTCTCAACCTTTCAGGGTCTTTAACAATTGAGGTTGCAGATTCTTGAAAACCCACTTGGGGAACAACTTTACCTGCACTTTCCTCTATGTTTTGCTCTTCAATTTCATCTGGTGATAGAGAGGGTGGCTTGTAGAAGCGAAGCTGCTGGGCCAAAGCCACAAGTCTTTGTGATCCATAAGAATCCATGACTGTAAAGATTGGTGCTTTATGCGGTGATGAAGACAGTAATAGCTTCGTTCTCAACAATGAAATCATGGGCTGATGATTTTTGGCATAATAGGACTATTTATAAGAGAATCAATAGCTTTGCTTGATCGGTGATTATTGCTATGTATGCATTAAAGGAGGGAGCTTTTTTTTTTTTTTTTTTCCTTTAAAGGGTTTTAACAAATGTAGCAGGCCATTCAATTCAATGCCTGTATCTTATTGAAAGTGGAAACTAACTTTTTAACCCCTGCGGTAAAGGATGCACTACTTTCTACAATGAAAAAGAGGATTATTAATTTGATATAATTAAATAAATAAATTATTATGTATGCTGATTTTTAAAAGTTTCAAACTAAAAAACAAAACAACCCAGTCTTATGAGATTATGGTTGTTTTCAATTGAAGCATCATTAATTATGTTTTTTAGAAGTAATATTATTATTAACAATAATTAGGTTACTCATACGATAACTTTTAAACAATGAGATTACATCTCTTCCTAATCATTTCTTATATCATTTAGATTTTTTTCTCTTATCTTATTTTTGAATTCAAACCATAAACGATTGTGTGGGAGATCATTTTCAATTAACATTCAGTGTATGATGTATCCAAATAACCCCTTCCAAAATTCCAAAATGAACGTAAAAAATTCTCTTAAAAAAAAAATCAAAAAAACCCCTTGACTGAGCTTAGTAGCCCGAACCTAATTTACAATAGGGGGTCTAAAAAGAGTGGGCTCGGGCGTGGAAACTCAAGCCCAGCTTCCTAGAAGGCATGGGCTCGAGTAAGAAACATGAGTCTATGCAAGGCGTACACCTAATTTGGTGAAAGCCCAGCACCTCTATGGGCTCGAGAGCGCACCCTAAGCCCAACATGATTGGATCCGGGAAGCACATCTGGATTCATTTCTCACCTCTAATGGGCCCGAGCCTAACACTCGCTAGGAATTTTTTCAGGATCCCATGCAGGTCACTCAGTATTTTATATTGATCCAATATATATTATTTTGAGTAAAATACAACTCAAAACATCACAATGGTAAAATTACACTCCAACCCCTTTTCTCCACAAAAAGATAAGATTTATAGGCTATAAATACACAATGAATCCTTCAAGTCAAAGGTTTACAATCTTTTAATTCTCAATATTTTTAGTATACATATTTTAAAAGTATATCTCTCTAAAATATCATTGCACTTTTTTTCTATAAAGTTACTGACTTTACCATCAGAGAATCCCCACGTTCAT
>Ga0307510_10001136_pt1 | contig 28559 bp, 30 predicted proteins | sample 12_EM_MG_FD_207224 | JGI IMG/M metagenome (GOLD analysis project Ga0307510, IMG submission 207224) | Populus trichocarpa ectomycorrhiza microbial communities from riparian zone in the Pacific Northwest, United States - 12_EM | ecosystem: Host-associated > Plants > Roots > Unclassified | place... | reverse complement strand
CCGAGACGCCTGGACCGCCAGATGCTCCAATTTCCAATCTTATTCGCGCGATATACGTGAACGCATTTCGCAAGATCCTCAAACGCGTGCCTGTGCTACTCATTGGCGGCATACAAGCATGGAAGCACTCATTTGGTGTCCAAGAGGTTCGAGGGCTCGGAGTTGAGGATGTTCCCGTACCGTTATCTGTACCCCTGGCACAGCCTGCTACGGAGGTCAACGTGTCACCGTCGCCGCAGCCGCCACCACCCCAGCTTCCCCAATTGTCACGTACTTCGCCACCTGGTGTCCCTACATTGAGTCCCAAACCGGATCAACCTATCAGGGCTCTACCACCAGTACCGCGTAGTCCATTACCGAATCGGGCGAGGGCAGGGACAGAGTCGGTGGCTGAGGTCCGCTCACCACCTACGTCCGATAATAACCCACGACGCTCTTTTGATCAGGGTTCCGTCTCTCCACGGTACGGTCCTCCTTAGAGCTCTTCTCCGTGTAGGTACACTGACAGTATTCTCCACCTTCATAGCCATGCTGAAACTGGTGACATTCAATCGGAACCTGTCCGCCGTCTCCAACGTAAGCCCACCATGACCCGCCCACCTTCTGTTTCGCCACTCAATTCGTTTCCCCGTACTTTGTCTGAAGGAGTACGTTTTCTTACCCATTTACGTATCTCTCCGTATCGTCCTGCTCACGAACCATGCAGCTCCAGCTCCCCTCCCCCACGATACCACAAACGATGGCCAATGGCCCCATACAATACCCCCAGATCGCGCGCACGGTGGTTTCGCACAACACCGGTTCCTCTTCCTTCAACGGTTCTGCAGGCAACTATGGCCTTGTCTCGCCCCCCCAGGCGTCCCTTCATCCTGTGCTCTCACGTCGGCGTTCAGAGTACCATGACCAGTCGCAGGAGGCGCTTGCGCTCACAGGCGCGGGTTTCGCTGCGCGGGCGCCCATCGACTACCCTGACCTCTCAGCGCAGCACATCCTTCGCCCCCCTCCAGTTGCGGCGTCCCCGAAAGAGCGCCCGCGGACGCACGCGCATTCGTTCTCGGTTCCTATAACGGGTCCGCCACCGCCCACGATCCAGTCAGAATACCCGGTGTCGTACTGGGCGGACGTGCAGATCGGTACAAGGGGTCTGAAGAATATGGGGAATACTTGCTATATGAACTCGACCATTCAGTGCTTGAGCGCCACGGTGCCTTTTGCGCGATTCTTCACGGGTGAGGCTTTGTCTTCTTTACTAGCTTTGGATATGAATAGAGCACGGAGCGCTCACGCCTTTTCTTTCCCAGACGGTCGGTGGAAGAGCGCTGTCAATATGGTGAACCCTTTAGGGACAAAGGGCAACATTGTGCGCGCGTTTTCGGGCATCTTGCACACTCTGTGGCATGGAGAAATGCCATTTATCACGCCCTTCGAATTCCGCGTATGTACAGCCCCCCATTTGTCCTTGCAAATTCAAGGACAGATCTATTGACATTGGTATACTAGCGTTCCGTCTGCCAGCATGCCCCACAATTCGGCGGTTCAGAACAGCACGATTCGCAGGAGTTTCTGAGCTTCTTGCTGGATGGACTACATGAGGACTTGAACCGTATCCTCAATAAGCCAAATCATGAGGTGGCGGCCACACGGGAAGATGAGCTCGAGAAGCTTCCACAGCAAATTGCGAGCGAGCAGGAGTGGAAGATCTATCGCATGCGGAACGATAGCATCGTCGTAGACTTTTTCCAAGGACAGTTCAGGAACAGGCTAGAATGCCTGACGTGTCATAAGGTCAGTGACGTCGGACTTCTTTATCGGCGAGCAACTGACGGAGGTTTTGTTTTTGTCGTTACAGACATCGACGACGTATAATACCTTCATGTATTTGTCCTTGCCGATACCGTCAACCAAGAACAGCAAGGTCGACATACAACAATGTCTCGACGCTTTTGTCAAGACAGAAGTCATGGAAAAGGCAGATGCGTGGTACGTCGTTTGATGCAGCTTTCTTTTGTGCACCCTGTCAAGGACCATCCATGTCAAAACCTCATCACGACCGAATCAGGAACTGCCCGCAGTGCAAAACGCTTCGCAAGGCGACCAAGACGCTCTCTCTTTCTCGACTCCCGCCCGTGCTGCTCATCCACTTCAAGCGATTCTCGTTCAAGGGTCCGTTCACAGACAAGATCGAGAAGCACGTCGATTTCCCGCTCAAGGGCTTAGACCTTACCAACTACATGCCCCCGCCGCTCCCACCCGGCGTCGACCGCACGGGCACGCAGACGTACCCGCCCGACGATCCCCGAATGCAGATACCACCGTACCGTTACGACCTGTACGCGGTGACGAACCATTTCGGCAGCCTGAGCAGTGGACACTGTACGTGGTTTTCCGTTTTCCTCTCATATTTGACCGACCGCCTGACGGTCGTGCTCATTGATCACGTATTTTTCCTGTTTTGGTAGATACCGCTTTTATTGCATCTAGAGGTAGCTGGCTCTATTGCGACGATAGCCGTGTTACGCTAGTCAACGCGAAGGAAGTTGTCGTGAGTTTTCCCTCTACTTTCATTCTCCGTTGAATTTTTTTTTTTGGACTGACCGCTGGCATATATGACAATCACAGGGCAAGCCAGCATATGTCTTGTACTACAAACGGGTGAAACCATGAGATAGCGACTACTTTTTTTATACAATCTTTGCTGCCATACCTCCTTTCCCCATGTTGTGTCTGACTTTTTCATTGTTTCACCTCTCTGCTACCTCATATGTATTTTGCACCCACCTCGCACTCAAGTGTTCATGATTATTGTTACACAGGACAAAAACAATGTAATCGTACAATCCCCTCACCCCACGACTCTATGATAGAAAAAGAAAGCCAGAGAGAGAGAGAGAGCGTATGAGCAAACCAAGAACGTGAAAAAAACAAACAAGAATGACTGAGATGAAAAACAATGAAGACTATGGCCCGAGTCCGAGTCCGTGTGTGTGAATATGGCCGTTGGTGAGCGGCATCTGCGTCCGACCTTCAAAGTGACACCGATGACAGGCGAACGACCCTGCGCGAGGAAGGGCGTGGAAAAATGGAGAGAAAGTCGTCTGGCAGTGCGCGCACTGCGGATCTACGCCAACATCTACGCCTAAAGTAGGCAAGGCAGCGGTCACCGCGTGCCCATTGAGCGCGGTAGGATCCTTCTCTTCGAGAACCTGGTCAAGCCGCCTTGCTTTTCGAAGGAGGGCGTGAGACTGTGCAACTGGGGCTTGCTTGTACGTGTTACAGTACACTTGGAGGGCCGTCTGCGTTTTCGCGCGAAAGGGGAACCGCGGAGGGAGGTAAGAGGTAAGATAAGAAATGAGGGATAGGGTCAAACGAGGGAAATACGGACCTCCCCATACTCGTTCGTCTCACATATATCGAAGAGCGGACGTCGGCTACCCTCATGCTCTTTGCAGCGCACGATGGGATGCATCGTACCTGACACGCCGTTGAAGGAGACCGAAGCACTAAGCTCCCGTTTCGCGGCTTTAGTCTTCGCGGTTAAGACTCGTGTGAGCATCGGCTGCGACGCTCACAAAAATGACGAAGGCTCACGGGTTGGATCTCAAAGCCGAACTTGTAGCCGCGGGACCATGCGCAGGAGATGTGGTACTCTGCCGGACAATCGCTGCACCGCACGACTGCGCCATGAACTTGGTTGCACAAAGTACATTTCTGGGTTGCGAAGTTTGGTATCAGTGAGTCACAAGGGGACGAAAAACTCTACGCACTGCGGACCAGCGATGAGTGGGAATCGTACTGATACCCTCGACGATGCGAAGACGCTTTGCGTCGGAGAATGATATTTCAGGTACGAACACCGCACAGGCGAGGTGCACCCAGCCCTGACCCTCGGTTGGTTTGCAAACGCGCAGGAACGAGTCGGCAGGCGGGTGTAGCGCCTTCTTGTCACGCTCGCGCTTGGGCCGAGGACAGAGCACGCAATCCGGGTTCTGCGGAAGCGATCGGTCATGTAAAAACAGCGTGGGTAATAGGGTGGGCATACGAGCGAGACCTCAGCGGTCTTTTCGTTCTGGCAGAGGTCGCATGTCCACGACTCTATCGAACCGGGGTCAACAATCCCACATGCGCCTGAACACGTAGTATATGTATCAGCATGCAAGTGCAGAAGTTTTCACGTCATATGCTCGTTCTGGACTCACCAGAATGGACGCGCGTCTGACATTCTTTGCACTTGAAGACCTTGCCAGAACCGTGCTTGTGACAAGCGAGACAGCGGTGTTGCGGGGCGCCATTACTTGCTGCCGCTGGTGGTGTGGAAGGAACCGACCCGTTGGTCTGCGGTGACAATCGTCCATGCTTAACACCGGTACGCAGGTGCCTATGGAAGAAGAAAACACACACCTTTACGCGCTTGGCATTTGATCCCGCAAGCGGCGTCCCCTCCCTCTTTTCTGCCTTGCCTTGCTTGACCGCAGCCGCCTCGTCGCGGATCGGTCGTAGATGGTTCAGGTCCGCGTACTTGCGCCACGAGATACCGCAAGCATCGCACAGCACGGGCGTCGGCAGGCCCTTTGGTGCCTTCCACCACAGTTTGGTGTCACGTGTTCGGCATGCGCCACACGATGCGTGCGCCTTGCTCAGCGTCCGCACGATTGAACCTTCCGAGTCCGAGTCATCTGCGGACTGTACGGCATGGGTGGGCAGCAGCGGAGGTGCTTTCGAAGAGCCAAGAAGACGCCGCCTGCGATTCTCTTCCTCGAGCTTCTTACTATTTTGGTGGGCTCTGGTCAGACAGCGGGAATGGAATGAAGGTCAGAAGAATACTTTTTCCAGTGCCCATAGTAGCGCACGACTTCATAAATCGTGCGTGTGCCAACTTCGTCACGGACGGTACGCAGCTCAGCGCCGTGGGTAAGAACGGCATCCTCAAATGCCGCCATTTCATCGTCGTCCCATTCTCGGTCGGCGTATCGTGCCTCTATGGTCTTCCACTAGCACACCGAAAAAAAAAAAGTAAGAAAAAGTAGGGAGGGAGAACAAACGAACGTCCGCGTACCTTTTCTTTGCGAAAGACATTCGACATGCTCACGGTCGAAGAATCCAGACCGAGAGCGTACGCCTCAGAGAACCGTCGAATAACCTCAGTGAGCCAGTCAACATTAGAACGTAAAATCTGCCTCGCGGTAAGACGCGTCTTGCGTTGCTCAACTATGTAGCACTGTATGTAAGGGTGTTGGACGCATCAGCAGGTAACTGGGACTCACGCTCGGCGACTAACGGACGAAGAACGGGTCGTGAAAACCAGAACGCGAGGACTGCTCGGTGTGCTTACCTTGTGAATCGGACATATCATGTACGAGACTCAGTACTTCTACAGTGGCCTCCCCACCACGTTCTTGAATATCTGAAGGTGCCTCGTAAGTAGGACCAGGAAGGGCAGTGCGCCACGCCACCAACCTGGATCACGTGGGTTATCTTTTGCGGGGATCACCGCTTGATATTTCGAGCCGAGCCGCGTCGTGGTCCGGGGGAATATCAGGTCATCGGGATCTGGATCAGTAGCCATACATGTCTCAGCCGCCCATTCCAAAGGAGGATGATCCCACGATGCCACCTGAGTGCGTAACTCACCTAGGGTATCTTCTGCGACGGTATGCAATCTGGCGATCACCAAAACCACGTCAGCATGATGTCGCCGCGAGAATCTTCATGTGGGGGTACGGACCCGAAATATCGGAACGGCCACATCTTAAAATGGCGCACGGGGACGCTCTCCTCTTTCTCCGCGAGTGTGCGATCCTTACGCGGACGTCCGCGACCACGCGCCGGCGGCGCATGAGATTTTGGTTTTGCTGCAGGCGAAGGCACGTGTCGCACGTCATGACCCTCGACAGCTTGCTCATGTGCGCGCGAGCATGGCCCACACGTCCAGCCATAGCCGCGCGTAGGTTTAGCGTTTAGCGGGGGTTGCACACAGCCCATGTGGAAGAATGACTTGCAGCGGTCGCATCGGACGGTTTCTGGTCTTCAGTAGAGATTTGAGCGGCGAGAGGTTGGAAAGAGCAGGCGTGGAGGACGTACGGGGGGCACCACTTGGAACAGGTGTCACAGTTTCGGAGTGTGTCAGTCAGGTCAGGCACAATCTCCTTCTCCGCGACCACGTATTCGTAACGCGAGGTAAGTTCATCACGGATGTTCGATGGTACTGCGAATGCGGGCACACGATCAGCAACTTTCCATCGGTACAGACGAATACGCACGGTTGCGGACGTCGTTAGCCTGGATTACTTCAAACTCCTTCTTGATGTAGGGGTCGAAGAGGCGGTTAAAGTAGAATCTGTCCGGGCGTTTTTTCCAACCGGCGAGGTCGGTAATCTTGTCACGGTGTACGACGTAGCATCTGGCACGTAGTTGGACGATGTCGCAGATCTCAGAATAGATCGCGGCAAGGAGGAGCCGTGAGTCTGCCACGGGACGGTCGCTCACGTCCGAGGGGCGGTAGTACCACGCGAGGCGCACGCGCGTGTATACCGGTGCAGGCTCCTTGCCTTTGCCCTTGTGTGGGGGCAGCGCGTCCTCCGCAGGAAGGAACTCCATGATGCGCGCGACAGAGTATGGCGTGCCATCACGGATGGACCAGCTGGGCGAACAGTAGACATGGTCTTAATTTGCGGGATTACAAATAAAATGAGGAAAAATGCGAAATAAATTGGATGAGATTGGAGGGGCACAATGGAGCAAAATTACGGATAATTACCATTGGGTTTGACCTGTTCGCCATTTTTGAGAGTGATAGAGGTGGCCATGAGGCACGAGCGTTCGGCGAGGTGGAGGGGGATGGCCAAGTGGACGAAAGATGCCAGTAATAAATCTCCAATGGTCAAGACTGATGGGAATCGTCAAATAAAAACTACTTCGAGCCAAATTAGTTTTTTCTAGGGTGTGGAGGGAGGTGGTGGAGGTGAGGTCGAGCAAGCCCTAGGATACCCCCGAGAGCTGGACCAGTGTTAGAATCCAAACTCCGACGAATGCATGTATCTGGGGATTTGGGCGATTGTTTCTTCGTCCAAGGGGGAAGGCTTGAGTCGATGAAGAAGTAGATGTGGATATCGCGTTCTGAATTGTAAAAAAAGCGGATTTCTCTCTTGTGGTTTGCTGGCGGCTGACGCTTTGACACTGTCGTAGGCGGAGTGGTGATGTCCAAGTGCTTCCTTTTCTAGATGTATTCCCCACGCATCCTTGAGAGTTCCTTGGCCCCAACGGCACTGGCTTCACAACACTACGAGAACAAAAAATAATTCTGAGCTCAGCATGTAGATGTGAGCAGCGCATCCGTTGTACACGGGGCCCGTTAAATTTCTTTTGACATACGGCAACTTGACCAACACACACATTCTATGTTCTCAACTTCGGCAGAGATGACCAAGGGCCGCGGCCACCCCTTTTCTGATCTGCTGTATGTCCTGGCTAGAGACTCGGATCACCCTCTTTCCCGCATTCGAAGTTTAGCCCAGCGCCGAGCGCCCTAAATATATATATTTATACGATCATGGTTGTAGTACTGTACCTAAGACTGATTAGATGAGCGTGAAATTTATAGAACGATTCATGCACCGCCACCCCGGGAAGTCGTCGGTGGGCCCAAACATTTAAAATCCCCTATTTGCCTGCCTGGTTCTGCTCTCGTATGATACCACGGTCTTCCACAAGCCGGTCTCGTTCTCTTTCCGGTGCAGCGACTTCCAATAACGCAACGGCGACCACGTCTTCTACCAGATGGACTTCTGAAGACATATCCATGTCTTCCCCCTCTTCCCCCAGGGAATTGGACGAGAAGAAGCCTTTCGAACCACCCGCCTGCCCCTCGAGTCGCTCTGTTTCCCTTGACGAGCCCGATTCTGACCACGAGGCGCCGGTCCTGCCTCCCCCTGTGGTTGCCACATCCACGCCTTACAACAGGCCGAAGAAGGCGATTCGCATCGACGGAGGCCGTGGACTCGGCGTCCACTGGACCCGCTTTCGTCGCCGCCTCGGCGCAGGCACATCTCCCTCCACCTCGTCCCTAGTCGAAGACTCTGCACCGAGCAGCAGCGTCGACCCTAAAGGGGGGAGCCAGTGCGACGACTATGCAGAGGTGGACGAGGTCGTCGTCGACCGGAACTGGTCGGACGATATAAAGTCGTCCGTGTCGTTATCCGAGCAGGATATCTCGCTCGACAGGCCTGGTGGCCACTACCCCACCGCCGGCCCGAGCACCGATCGCGATTCGGTCGCTCTTCACACCGGATTCTGGGGCCTCTGTACGCCGCTTGTCATTCTCAGATGGCGTCTTTTTCCCGCAATTGTCGAATTCTTCTCTCCGAAGTTTCTCAATGAAAAGTCAGAACTGCACTACGTCAAGGAGAATTGGTTTATGCATAAAGTGCGTCGTATAACTTCTCACTTCTCATACTCAAACCCCATCATTGCCATTACAGCCGCTCGCTATGTGGTCTTCTCTGTTCCTCATCGTCAACTGGGCGGTTAATGCAGCGCTCGTTCTGGCGCCTGTTCTGCTAATAGACAAGATATTCATCTATGGGGTACGTAATGCATGACATATCCCATGAGTGGCATCCCCTCCGCTCACGTTGCTCCAGATCGCCCCTGCGTGCACCCTTCCCATCTTTGTGCTTGTCATTTATGACTGGCCACGCGACCGCCCAAACGCCTACCAGGTCGTACTTGCTATATCCATATGGGGATGGTATGGACTTGAACTTCGGTGATTGCCACCTCCCTGATTCACTGAATGTTTTGCAGGGGTATATATCAACTTCTGTACATGTAAGAGCCTCTCTATGGGCCCCAGTTCTTTCTGACTTCTGCTGTTCCTAGTTTCCTTTGTGGCCAGTATAACCCGAACTTTTCGGTGTTCCCCTGTGGGAAGAGGGACTTCCTAAGCATGTTCTAGTATGTTCCTGCCTCTACCTGGCGCATCTGTCCGCCCTTACACAGATCGTAACTCTCTTTCAGCTACGTTTGCGCAATGCCAACAGTAGCCCTCTTTGGCTTACGCCAGAGGCGTTTACCTGCTGTTATTTGTGCGACGGTCTGGGCTTGCTTGTACGTAATATTCGTTTTCTGGCGTCATAGCCATACTGTACCATACTGACCCCATCAATTATTCTACCCTTCCATTGATTTTATCTGCATTTCGGGGATCTCCAGCGCGAGCGCTGTTATCCTCCCGCACCGCAAGACATGGACACGAAGTACGTTCTATCAGACTGTCTCAGTGCATGCATTCTCTAATTGCATATCTCCATTCGTCTCAGATGTCATAAATTTCATCATATTCCAAGGGTTCTTGGTTTGTGTACATTACATGCTTGAGACGGTGCGTCGACCTCTCTCCGTCTCTTGAAGTGCTAGTCCTAAGGAACGCCTCTTCTGGCGGGCCCCGTTGCCCACAGTCCGAACGCAGACTCTATACACTACGCGACCAACTCAAAGTGCAATTTCGTGCTACACAAAAGGCGCAAGTTAACGAGCGCAAGGCAGCGGATTCAAAGCGCCGCTTGACATCGTGGGTTATTCTAGGAAATTCTCGTCTGATTGATCTATAGGCCTTACCTCACCATTGCAGCTACGTTTTCCACGATAAGTTTATCGTTTTCCAGTTGGCTGAGGCGTCGTAACTTACGACCTTTGTGTGGCGTGTTCCACAGGTCCGTGTGCCACTCAACACTGCTCGTAAGTGACCCCATTATGGAACTGGAATGTGATAGTGGCTCATATGCGGGTGTGATACATAGTGCTCGCGGTACAGAATATGGAGGCTTCCGGAATCATACCACGCGCGCAGGAAATTGAGTTCAAGGCACTGGAAGGTAGCTTAAGTATGATGTCCAAAGGCGAGCTTCTTCTCTCCTCCCACGTGTATCTTTTGTCTGACGCCTCTCTGGGTTACCAGTGCTGAATGATGTCCTGGATTTGTACGTTTCTATATCTTCATTCGTATGTCCTAACGTGGCCGTTTGTTAATGTTGAGCTCTACCATCACGGGATAGCAATCGGATGGATAGTGGCAGGTTCGAGTCCGTGTCCAGACCGTACGCCTTCCACCAGGTCATGCGCGGCTTGTTCGTCCCACTGCGCCTTGCGACGGATGCGCGCAACCTTGAGCTTGTGACGGATCTTGACCCATGTATAGACAAGGTTGCTTTTCTTCTTCCCATATGTCCGCCTCGCTTTTCACGAGACCCGTCACGTGACCACAGTCACTTTTCCTCACCTTTTTTCACCTTGCCTGATGTGCTGGCATGGCCAAGACTGACTGCTGAATTCAGGTCGCACTGGATGCAATGCACGTAGCTCGTGGTATCGATCCAGAAAAGGTTCCAGAACAGGAGAGTGATGGGCTTGTGGTGGGCGATGAGACGCGATTGATGCAGATCATCACAAACCTGGCAAGTAATGCTTGCAAGTTCACACAACCAGGTGGCCGGCTACGCATCGCGACGCGACTGGTCGTACCGACGTGTTCGCATCGCGACATATCCGCGGACTTTGGCGCGAAGGAGGGGGAGAGCAACGCAAAGGCAGAGAGAAGATGCGAAGGGACGAGTGACGTACTTGGGCTCTCTGCACAATCACTTGATATGCATAACCGGCGGCATGAGCCTCGGAGAGATTGGATTGTGGTCAGGATTGAAGTGGCAGATACCGGGTGCGGGATTCCGCCCAAGGAAATGCTCCAATCGAAGCTTTTCTGTGCGTCGCGTTCAGTCTGTTCTCTTTCCATGGGCCCGGGGTTGTACTGAAGCCTTTCGTGAAAACAGCGGCGTTCAATCAAACTGAGCAAGGCAAGCAGCAAGGCGGGAAGGGAACTGGTCTCGGCCTCGCCCTTGTTCGACAGATTGTCAAGCGCAGTGGCGGACGGCTAGGCGTCTCATCTCGTGTCGGCAAAGGATCTACGTTCTGGGTCGAGCTCCGTACGTCTAGCTCCGTCTTCCCCGCTCCTTTGTATCTTGTGCAATATATTTATGGTGCGCATGCTTGCAGCGCTCGGAATTGGATCACAAGCAATCGTGTCGCGCACACCTGCCCTACCACAGTTTGACGACAAGGCCTCTAATGGCCAGAGTGGCCATCTTCCCACGGGTTTCGTCAACAGCGTCCCTCGTGAGCTCCGCTTCACGCCGCCTCTGATCATCGAAACAGCGCCTCTGAAAGCAAGCACTGTTCCCCCCGATGGTAGTGGTGGTGGCTCTTCGCCGCCTTCAGGGACGCAGCGCAGTACTTCTGCGTTGCATACCCTGATGGAGCAGGGTGGACTGGTCGAAATCGGGCCAAAGGTAGATGGGTCGCCCTCGGTTATAACGCGAACAATCGGGGACGCGCTCGCGCTCCCCACAACGCCAGAGGAGGAGTCAGAGAACCCAACAGAGACGTTGATTCTTCCACCATTTTCGATATCCCCACCTCCTATATCGCTCGCGCTGGACATTCCGGTATCTCACAATCGGACACCATCTATGTTGGAAATACCTGAAGTACCTGCAAACACTGCAAAGTCGCAACGATCATCTCCGGTATCAGCAAACTCGGACGACGGTGCGGTTATCCATACCCAGAAGCAGCCACAGTTGTCGTTAGGGAGACGAGATAAGCCCGAAAAGACGGTCCCGCAGGGGCTGCGGGTACTTGTGGTGGACGATGACCAGCTGACGCGGACGCTGATGACCCGACTGCTCACCCGGCTCGGCTGCAAGGTATCCACTGCCGAGAACGGCGAGGTTGCGCTTGAGATGGTGCTCAGCGGTCATGGTGGACGTTTCGCAGTCGTCTTTCTTGACAATCAGATGCCAGTCATGAGCGGCTTGTCTATGGTCGCGAAACTTAGAGAGGCAGGTAGAACCGATTTCGTGGTTGGCGTGACAGGGAACGCACTGTTGTCCGATCAGGAAGAGTACCTCGAGGCGGGCGTGGACAGGTGCGCGCTTTTTTCTCTCTCAGTTTGCGCTTTCTTGGAGAGCGGGATAAGCTGATGGCCAGTTTCAGGGTCTTGACCAAGCCTGTCCTTGAGCGCAGCCTGAGAGGTATGCTCGTGCTCGCCAGTGAGCGACTAGCCGCAAGCTGAAAAGTGCGGGCCATCATAACCTCGTATCTCTCTCCTCTCCCTCCCCCCCATCTCCAGGCCTGTACTCGTTTATCATTCCTTCATCTCTGATTCATTACTTGCATCACGGTCCTCCCTACAAACTGTCTCTCCTACACACGCCACACCATCTTTCTTCCTGATTCCGTTTCTCCGCTAACGCACAGGGTTGTTTTTCACAAACTAAGACAGCGTCGTCGCATCTTTATTCTTTCACCTTGCTTGTCCTTCGCGCAAGAACTCTGCGCTCCCTCACACACGAAGTTACAACGCCAGCATTACGATTATATCATCACGTCTTTATTGTTTATGGTCATTAAGAATGCTTATTTCTTACGTCGGTTTTTGTTTCTTGACAGTGTTCTTCACGGGGTTTCGACCTTCTGTCGGGAGTACTATGAAAAATAAACAATAATTGCACGTATATTACGGCATGATTTTTCTTATCTAGCTAAATACCATTGCTACATCAAACGTTACTTTCGCGCGTTTATCTTGATTATCCGCTCCCTTTCACAAAACAGACAAGAGTTCCCAGTCAAAATAGCGAAGGGTTGATCTGGCACACAGCACTTTGCTCTTCTCAATGAGCCGCGTAACTCTCATCGTCGCCGCGACGACAAACAATGGGATCGGGCAGGCAGGCAAGTTGCCTTGGCGTCTGCCGCGGGAAATGCAATATTTTGCCCGAGTGACGACCGGAGAGCCAGATGGTAAGAGCAAGAAGAACGCCGTCGTGATGGGCCGCGTGACATGGGAGAGCATTCCACGTCGCTTTTGCCCGCTCCCCGGGAGGATGAACTTTGTCGTGTCTCGTCAGACCGAGTACGACCTGTGCGTTGGCGCATGCCTCCTTTGTGAAATATTCTTCCCGTTGTACTGATTGGTCCGTTTTCATCGACATGCAGGGGTGTGGGCAAGGACAAGGACGAGGAGCAAGATGACGGCGCGTCCGAATTCGATAGGGCGACGGCAGTTCTAGCATCCAGCCTCGGTGCTGCGCTCGAAAAGGCGCATGCTGCGGATGCGAACCGCGTCTTCGTGATTGGCGGCGCACGCCTTTACGCCGCGGCGCTGCCGCAGGCGGAGCGTGTCCTCCTCACGCGGATCCTCGAGCCTGCGTTCGAGTGCGACGTGTTCATGCCAGATTTCATTGGCGACGGGAGGGAGTGGACGCGCGCGCCCCACGATGCGCTCAACGATTGGGTCGGGTTCGAGGTTCCGAGCGGGGTGCGGGAGGAGCGGGGGGTGAAGTACGAGTTTGAGATGTGGATCAGGAAGAGTTGATGCAGTGTAGGAACAATTGTTGTTATTATGCCCTTTCATTTCCGTGCACCATGCACGAGGCTTGTGGACGGAACGGGTATGGAATGGTTGCGGGACGGGCGAGACTGAAATGGCAAGGGCAATACAAGTGCCGAGGCAAGGCTCACGGCACCCGCTCACAACACGCAAAACTCTCCAACTAACCACCTCTCTGCATCCATATCACCCCTATGTCCCAGTCTCGTCCTCACTCAGATACAGAGGAGCAACGCTCGTCTCCGACTACCCCGTCAAAGGAGAGTGCTAACGGTACGCCTGTGACAGACGGTCAATGCCCTAACCTCGACGATGAGGTCACCGTTGCACGCGGCGTCGGTGCGTTTGCTTCTACCTGGCCTTCCACAAACGCTAGTGTTGTGTTCACACAATAACCTGCTTAGATCTTGCTATACCACAGAAGCGGGAACGCGAGGCATCCCTCGAGGTTGCAACCCCGCATCCTGATGATACTGTGCGTACGACTATACCCACCCACGTCCTTTGCACCTCGGTTTCTGTGGCCCTCTGACCTCAAAGCTAGGTAAACGAGCCTTCCTCACATGGCAATCGCTCACAGTCGCCTGTAAAAAAGAGCCGCGCACTATCTACCCCCACCGAAGCCGATGAGAATGACAATGAGGAAGATTTCGTTGATGCGTTGGAGGATGGTGCCCCAATTCCCTCGTCACGCCCCTCGTCACTGCACGAGACGGAAGTCTGTCAGCCATCTCAAGGCGTTGACGATATCAGCGGATGCAATGGCCAGAAATCGCCCCAAGGCAGTGCCGACGCTCCCCCGACCGTTGCTGTGTCTGAGAATGCCACAACCTCAGACGTACAATCACAAATAGAGATTTCTTCCCCCACACCCGCTACTACGAACCTCGAATCGCAGAATCAACCCGACATCGTGGAGGTCTCCCCTGTTGGGGAAACCGACGCAAAAGCCCCAACAGGAGAATCAACTGTCCCTGCCGCCGTAGAGCCTGCCATCATTTCCTCTGTTACTGAAGAAGCTGAAGTTCCCGTCACGACTTCTGTCAAACCCATCTCACAACCCGAGGCTCAAAGCACGCCTGAAATTGACAGCCCAAATCAGCCGCATTCCCACGCCGCCGATATGAGGGCAGGTTCCAATGCCCGGGAGACCAAGCGTCCCTCGCCGCCGTTGTCTGAGGTCGATGGCGCGACGAAGCGTCCTCGTGAGGATGAGGATGGCGACCTGGATCCCAACCCACGTGAAGCAAAACGTGCATCCCCGCCACCTGAGAAAGATAAAGGTAAAGAAAAAATGGAGAGGCCCATGAGGAAGAAGAGCGGGTCGGATGCTCACGCGCCGAGTGCGCCTGCGTCCCCTAGATCCAAGCCTACATCCAGTTTTGTGGGTCCATCCTCTTTATTATCTATCCTAGGGTGTCTAGTCTAGACTAATTATTACGTGCACAGGGTGGTGGTGGCTTTCTTGCATATGCATCCACGGAATCTCCTTTTGCGGCCCTTAAAGGTCCCAGCCTCTTCGGTTCTTCGTCCACTCTCACAAAGAGTTCCACGATCACGACCACGAAGACGATTGCAACACCAACGAACACAAATGCGGCCCCCCCATTGATCATATCGTCTTCTCTTCCAAGCTCTCCGCCTAAGACGGTCCCTAACTCACCAGTGCAACGCGCTGCGAGCCCAACTCCCGCCAAACGTACAGGATTCGAAGCTTTCGCATCCGCTGCGTCGCCATTTGCGTCAGCCGTGGCGCGGACCCGCTCTCCTGTTCGTCGCTCTGGATCTCCTGGACCCGGAACTGGGGGCCGGTCGAACCCATTTGCCGTATATGCGGCAAGTGGAACTCAGAGCCTCTCCAGCGTGAGTGGCGCCCCGGCGGCGAAGCGCGCACGTGGAGATAGTGAGAGCATCGCCCCTGGAGAGTGTAATGAAAGTAGTAGCTGGCGTGAAGGCAGCGTGGGGGATGAGAAGACTTTTGGAGAACGATTAAGAGCCGGTTCGGGTTCAGGTGGCGACGAGGAAGACGAGGCCGACGGAGGGTCGGGTGTCTGGGGGGAGCATTCTGCGAGCGGGAAATGGGCTGAACAAGAGGGTGAGTGCGCGTTGGCCTATGCTGTACAGGCGAACTAAAAGTCCAATCCTTCTTATTCAGTGTTGACGGGCGAGGAAGAGGACGAGACAATCCATAGCGTACGGGGAAAGTTGTATATGCTTAGCGAGCAGAACCAGTGGAAGGAACGCGGGACAGGTTTACTGCGCCTCAATCGACGGAGAGTAGACCGCAGCGGTGCGCGGCTCGGTAAGCTGCCTCTTACTTGACATTCCGAGGAGACTCAAGTTGACCGTTACCCAACTTTTTTTCCGCGTGCGCTTGGAAGTCATGCGGAAGGACGCCGTATATGCAGTATTACTGAATGTAACGCTTTTCCGGGGCATGAGCTGCGCGATTGCCCAGGACCCGCGGTACCTTCGGTTTAGTGTGTTGGTGCCTAGTGGAACGATACATTACAACTTGCGGGTGCGTTTCCTTCTCTCTCCTAAAGGCTCAATCCTTCAAGCTGAACCGGGTCTGCAACGAATTTCTTTCGTTTTTGTCGAGTTTAGGTGGGGAGCGCACAAGCAGCGGCCGATCTACTGAAAGCGATCAACGACAACATCCCTCGTGCATAGGCCAACCTACTACTTACCATTGTCCTATATCTTCACGTTTTGCTTTGTTATTGCGAGTGGAGGATCTGTCACTGCAAGCGTAGTGATTGTCGCAATGCCCCCACACCAATACACCTGTAATCACGCCCACCATCGGGGACTATCCATCATCTCCAGAGGTTTTGAGACCATAGATTAAAGCGCCGTGTCAGTTTAAAAGCGTATGTACCATACTTACATTGCTCTCGTTCTTCCTTTTCTTTTTTTTGCTGTGCTCTCTCGAGGAAAAGGTACTGAAACAATATCATCATCTCTGCCTGCTGCGCTTCGCATACGCTCCCTTTCGCCCTCAACAAATGTGGCTGGGGGGTTACGCTGCTAACCTGAGAGACGTTGTGTTGGACCCTCAGGCTTCAGGCCCCAGGTACGAAGGCAAGCATATGATTATGCCGGTTCCTGCCAGTGGGGCGACATGTGATACACCTCTGTTCTGCGGCCACCCCACCTGGTTTTGCAAAAGTTACGATTCCGAGTCATTCCGGGATAAGAAGTACCTGGGGGTTTCTGAAATTCCGGCACCACTCCGCTCTTTTCGGGGCTTCGTGCCACCAAAGTTGGCAGTTGGCCCTGGTTTTCTCACCCACTCGTGACGACTCGGAGGTCGGAAACTTTGAATGAGGAGACGTCTAGTTGAAGTTAAAAACTCCCCCACGCATTGACATCTTCCAAGACAACCTTGTTCTACTACACTTATGGCACGGTACTTAAATGTATCGCGGTTAATTTGACGGGCGTCCATCATGTACTTTGTTCTCCCCAACTTTGCGTGTGTAGCGCGGCCTGCCGCAGGTTGCTGATGGTCAGACTGAACACACCAAGGTTTACTTGCTATGGGTCTCAAAGTAGGGATATCCTTACTCGGACTCGCTGTTTCTAGACCTCTTTAATTAAATCACAGCGTCGGATACACCTTGTCCGCGACCTAGTGATCCCGGGAAAAGATTCCCAGAAAACGCAACATCCATGATGGGATCATCGTCAGGTGTGATCGAGATTGATCCATAGCAGTCTAATGATAGCAACCCGTAGGATGACGTCTCGTTTCGCCCAACTCCGACAAGGATTGAAGATGATTTGCCTCGATGAGCTCTTGTGTTAGGTCAACTTGAAGATACGAACGCGAGGCAGCAAAACGCGACTCGATGATTGTGTAATTATCCCATTGCAAATGGTCTGCGACGTACAGTAAAACATTCAGGGTAAGCATGGACATATTATACCTTTCCTAGACCTCTCAGATCGAAGGTGGAAGTTTTCCGGTGAGGCTACAACGTAGGTTTACATATACACTCAGTGGGTCATTAACACTGGGATCCAGATACCAGGGCTAATCTCCTCGAGGCGATGTATCACGATGCGGTCCCATTGAACATTGATGCCGCTGTACTGCGAATGATAGATGAGTCTGATGTTTCAAGGCTAAGCGGTCAGGACGGAACTCACCTGCATATAATGCACGATCGCTCTTGCGGTGCGGCGGACAAGGGTTTGTAGATCGACATTGTCGCCATTGCCTGAGCTCAATGGAACATTGTACTTCTTCGTGGGGTAACCATTGTGCTAATTACACAGCAGCTCGTCACATCAGTTATGCGTGTACAACGATCAAGGAGACGTGGGATCAAGAAAACAAGGAAGAGAAACGCACACTAACTCTGAGAGTGATCATACCACTCATGTTCGGAGCGATGTCATGCAGTGAGTAGGTCCTGCGTTGCGACAGACGCTCTCGGTACAATGCCTGCCTCACCGAGATACCAGAATTGGTCGCTCCATTCAGGCGAAACTTGAGTGAGATCCGGCGCCCAAGCTGATGGAATGGGACAGAAACCGATTCTCTGCGTCCCATTCCCGGATTTACCCCGGGGGCGCCGCGTGCAGGGTCATGGTTGAGGCCCGTGGACTCTGGAGGAGGCGGTGACGGATTGATCCTTGACACGGACACGATGGAGGAGAATGACACGCGGCGCGGTAAGTGTAAGTGTGAAGGCGGGCCGCTCATCCCCGGGGCGTTTTGGCTATCGCGGACGGAATGATGACTACCGGCATGGAAGTCTGTTCCCGAATGAACGGAACGACGTTGGTCTGGATAGCTGGGGGTGTTCATCGTTCCTTGCCATGTACATGTAGGCGGAAGAAATGGGTATGGGAAAGGGAGGGGCAGGTGTGGGGCGGCAATCCACTTGGTGAGCCACAAATTGATAGGTATTTGGAACGAGGCCAGAGGCCATTTCTTTATTCGAAATTAGCTGGACTGCACGCCCATCACATGCGTTAACTAGTACTTAGAGGTCTACTGAATGTTAGATGATCTTGCTGTACAAGATCGAGAATCAAGAACGCTTTTCTACTGGTGAGTGTAGGTCCGCTCTCGACAGGTACACGCTCAGCGGACGGGCCTTTCCTACTTTCCTGTGAATCGTGTGTCGGTAGGCGGTAGGCAATCCTTTTCAAATTCTGGTATCTGGGCGTAACTGCTCAGGGTCGAGATCAGTCACGTGAAGCCGACAACATGCAATCGTGCAGTTCATCTTCTCTTGGCCATGATATCCCACGCTGTCCAATGATTGGGGACAGTAACAAAGTCTAGGCCTCCTTCGCTTGCCGCAGGTTTAAGCCTTTGTTGGAACGAGTCTGCGCCCAATCTCAGGTTCCACGACATGTGTGTTCCTATCATTCTACCCTAGTGCCTAAGGGAACCCCGGCGACTTCTTGATGCGGAAGCTCGACGCGCCCAACTCAACGCCCGGTAGCAGCCCCAGATCGCGCATATAAAGCTCCGACCACGCATCCTCCATGTATTTCCGTCATACATCAGGCATTTTGTTCCCCCGACATGCGATTTTTCCACCTTATCCTTGCCTTGCTCGCGAACCAGGCGTTCTCCGCACGAGCTGCATCCGTCAAACCCTTTGTTGTCCAAGAACAAACCACGTTCGAGGTTGGAGATAGCTCCTGCAATGCAGGCCATTCCCCTCCGACAGCACATCTTGATAATGCAACCTTCAGTGGGATCTACATAGGATGGACGGCCCATTTCCTGGGTATCCCGTTCGCCCAACCTCCGTAAGCTTACTTTACAATCCACTATCACCGCGTGGGTGAACATTACCCCTTCAGCACGGGTAATCGGCGCCTGCGCTTGCCGGAATCCCTTCCACCATATGAAGGCAACTATGAGGCTCATAAATATGGGCCGTCATGCCCACAGCAGCGCTTGTTGCTGCCTCAGGGACTGAACACACGCCTGGAGAAGGACATCAGCAACATTATCGCTATGTTGTATGAAGCTGTGACAGAAGACAATGAAGATTGTAAGTCTCCTGTCCTTGTGTACGAACGCGCTGAACACCTTTCTATCGTAAGGCTTGACGATCAACGTTGTTACACCTAAGGATGCGACAGAAGGATCGAATCTCCCTGTCGTTGTTGTAAGCAATATGCTGAGAAGTACAGTGTTAATGGTATTCGCTCACGACGGTGTGGGTTAGTGGATTTTCGGTGGTGGCTTCGAAATCGGTGGAACTGCCATGCATGTGCTACTCTTTTGTTGGTTTGGCAAAGTCTCACCGTGATATCACCGAAAGCTACGATGGCGGGCTTGTCGTTAGCCGCTCCATTGAAATTGGGGAGCCAATCATCTTTGTTAGCATGAACTATCGGTGAGTTGACCTTCCGTGTCATAAGTAACGGGCTGTTAAGGAAGCCCACACGTACTAGCGTTTCCGGTGCGTCATTTTTCCTTCCTGCTACCTTCATCCCTGCTGTAATTCGCATTTTCGTAGCGCTGGGATTCCTGCCTGGGAAAGAAGTTAAGAAAGCAAAGATAGGCAATCTTGGCCTTCAAGACCGTGAGTTAAAGTGGGCTCGTTTTCGTCTAGGTTGGATCACTCATCCACTTGTAAAGAGCGTCTCGCCTTGAAATGGGTCCAGAAATACATCTCGGCATTCGGCGGTGACCCTTCCAAAGTCACAATGTCCGTCAAATCTGTTTTTGTCTTTCTTGTGGCTTGTTCTTAATTACCCTGCTAGTTGGGGCGAAAGCGCAGGTGCCATATCAACATCCCTCCACATGCTGGTGAATAAGGGCAATCAGGAAGGCCTATTCCGAGGCGCGATCATGCAATCTGGTGGACCCATTCCTGTTGGAGACATCGAGCATGGCCAGCTATATTATGACATTCTTGTCAAGAACGCTGCCTGCGATAAAAGCCCTGACACATTGGAGTGTCTTCGAAACATACCATATGCCAGGTTCAAATATGCCATGGATCTCTCACCAAACTTTTTTGCGTACGAGGTCAAAGCATATGCCATGTCAGCGATAATTGGACAAATACTGACTGAATGAGTAGGGACTTGCCCTCGCTTGGTTACCTCGTGTTGACGGCATTTTCCTGACGGAGCCACCTCAATATGCTGTTGTGCGTGGCCATGTGTCAAATGTACCGATGCTCACAGGCAAGGGAGTCTCACGGGTCGTAGGTGGAAATACGCTCACCTCATTACAGGCAATTGTGATGACGAGGGTTCCCTGTTTTCGCTGTCATCTCTGAATCTCACGTACGTTCCCCATGGATTCGATCGTCGACATCCGCTAAAGGAGGTGGCAGCACTACTACCCACGTGAGCCAGTACCTCAAATCGTTTATGATGCCTACGGCCCCCCAAGATCACCTGGACCTTCTCTTGCAATATTACCCAGATGATCCCACCCTTGGCTGCCCCTTCGATACGGGGAGAGGGAACATCCTTGGTAAGCCTACACTGGTTCTGTCTTTCGGTGTCATAAGGTTGGAGCGACGTGGCTAGCCCCGCAATTCAAGCGGATCGCGGCAATCCAAGGCGATATCGTATTTCATGGCCCCCGCCGACTCCTGTTGAAATACCGGGCGAGCAAGCAGAAGAGCTGGGCCTTTAGTATGTTCCAAATCAACTCGCATTATCGATCATTGAACCTCCTGCAGTTCATAAGCGCGGCAAACACATCCCCTTCATTGGAGCAGTGAGCCCAGCGACATGTCTTACCGTTGAACAGAACTTACTATGAAGTCTCCTTTAGGCGCATGGAACAGATCTTCTGAACTCGTTTGGCGGTAAAGAACTGACAGATTATATCATCTACTTCACGCGGAACTTGGACCCCAATGGCAACCTGGAGGGAATTTGGCCACAGTACGATTTACGAGATCCGAAGGCGCTCGTCTTCCGGGATGACCCATTCTTTCCGGTGATTGTACAAGATGACGACTATCGCGTCAATCCTCTGGAATTTGTCGCGAATTTGTCCTTGTTGCACCCTATCTAGGGTTTTTTTGCCCTTGAACATTACTTGCGATGTATCTTAGATAAAGATGACAAGAGTGTGTAGGATAGCAGACAAAAGAAGTCAGGTTGAGGCTCTTGTTTTCAACGCACGTTAGAAGCGACGGTACGAGGCGGCCATGGTAGGATGGTCTTAGTCTTATAACGGGCGGGCCGGGTATATAACTGGCTTGCAATCGATGGATTGGCCCAGTTTGCGCCAATAGTCCCTCTCTGGCACAAATGGGACTGGAATACTTGCAACCGCTGATTGCGCATGACTGTAGAACAAAGCTAGTCGTAGTGTCGATAGTATAATCCCAGTCAAGGGGGAAATTCCGGGGAACAAACGTAGTTCTGCTTGGACGGGGTGAACGTGCGAATTTTGCTTGTCTTTTGGGCACCTTAAGTTTATTCCAACGCTGAAACAGGAATGAAACATGGACATTCACTAATTCGAAAATGCGTGACATAAACGGCATTGCTGGTAACCATGGGCGATTCGCAGGTATCTGGAAGCTAAGGAGTGATGAGATGAAACCGCATCGTAGAAATAAGGAATGAGATGGTATATGAGTCAGTCGTCGTCCGAGCTTTGATCCTGTAAGAACGCCATGATACTCCGTCGCGCGTTGTTCTGATCGGGTTAGAATGGAATAAGATGAGGAGCAAGTTGCAACTTACGACTTTGGGCGGCTCACGCTCAGACGCACTGTCACGTCCGGAGTCTGAACTATCGTTGGGATCCTCAGCGGAGTCGTCATTCTTCTTGGCCACGCGTCGCCTTGGGCTCTCAGTTTTGAACGGTTTCCCAGATACAATGGCCCTCTCGAATTTCTGCACGTCGTCTGGGAGACCATGGATATCAATGACACTTGCGTTCCTCGGTCGGCCGTCCAAAGGAGCCACGCACCAAGCTCCTGGGCTAGTTCACGACGAGCGCGAATCTCCCGCGCCTGTTCAAAGCTCATACGCCCCGCCATACCAAGGTCTGTGAGTATTTGGCGGATGTGTGCAACCTGGGCGCTGGTGCTCAGGCCGTCGAGTTCTCGCGTCCACTGCTTTCGCACGCCACACGCTACGACGAGGGACTAGGAAGGTCAAGTGAGTAAGAGGAGTGTACGGGTCCCACGAAGTCGAGAAGTGGGACCTTCAGCCGCTTAATGGTCTCTTCGTCCTTAGAGAGGGTATGAGAGGGTTGTTTAGGACGCTTCGATGTCGCCCGCGATTTCCCTGCTTCAGAGTTCTGGGTCAAGATTGTAACGTAAGATTGGAGTATGGCGACGAGGGAAGACAGGATCAACCTTAGGTTTGGCCCGAGCCTTTTTCTTTGGGGGTTCATCTACCAGCGACGACATCTCCGAGTCGCTCTTCTGCGATGGTAGATAATCAATGCCGCGCTTCAACAATAAAAGTGCGTATATACCTTGTTGTCCGCCACTCGGCGCGATGACGAGGTAGCCTTTGGCGCTGTGTCGGAACGCTCCGCGTTCGAGTCGCTCTGTCTGAAGTGCTCAGGGAGGATAAGAATGGAAGACAGCATCGCGCCTGCGCACCTCGACTGCAGGTGCAGGTGGAGGACCGCGTTTTTTCCTCGACTGGGAAGTCTCTGCGGGTGGCGGAGGGTTCTTGCTCGTTTTGGGGTCGGCCTTCGTGGACTTCGCCTTTGATTTGGGGCGGACGAGTTTCTCCTGCACAGTCAGTAAGAGAGTGGATGGACCGCTATGCCACCGGTGCCTGTACTTCGCCATCATCCGCCTTCGCGTATGGTTTCACTTTGCGTTTAAGGGAGGGTGGTTTACGTTCATTCTCACTTTCAGAGTCTGTGATAGTTTCCTGAAGAAGAGGGTGAATCGTATGACAAGTCGCGAACCAGCCTCTATTACTGCACCTTTGACTTGATTGACTTGGACGCCGATGAACGCGTACCCTTGCCGGCCTTTAGTTTCGAAACACTATTCTTTGTCTTTTCATCTATGCGTTCGCTTGCTCCTGATGTCTGTTCGCGTTTCTAGGCGCGATCATCGAGAATTATGATCGAGTGTGGCCTCAGTACGATCGATGAGTGAGGCACATACCATAGCATTATGAATCGTACGTTTCACAAGCGTCTTGTATGTGGGCGTATCTAGCGTTCCACTGGGGACTCCCAACTTGGTTTCGACCTCGGAGCGCACGAGTCGTGGTGTTAGAGAGCTGAGCATACCGTTACAACCATGATCACCTACTAGTACAACGACAAATCTTGTGAAAGACGCACCTAAGCGAGTCGTTTTCTCTAGCTTTCAAGACGATGGAAGAGACGAGGTTGGATATTTGTGCCGCATCTGGCTGGGCAGGCAGAGCCTGACTTTGCGGACCGGACATCTTCAATGATCAAGGGAACTGGTGCGGTACTTGTACTGAACTTCAACTCAAGGACCGTGCCACGATTACGCTATACTCCGAGTCGCCACGACAGTCAATATACATAAATAAACGCTATTTTTTTGGGGCTGTAGAGAACACGAATCTAATCTAATCACTATGCCAGTGCGCGTCGGCGAACAGGCGGACGCGTCCGCTTACGCTTCTTGCCTTGGTCAAACGCATTCGCACTTTTCAAGTCCCGGCCGAGGGGGTCCTCCTTTTTAACCTGATAGATCCGGACCTACAGGCATCATAATTGGTGGTCAGTCTCGCGTAGTTGTAGAGGGTAGCAACTTACAATCCAGTTCTCGGATGTGAATGCTTCATCTTTGCCTTGGTTAGTACAAACAACCATAGAGATGAGGCAAGACTAGGCTTACCGAGATAATCTAGGGTAGGTCCCGGGTGCGGGATCACCTGTCCACGCACGCGGTCCTGCGCCTGTCCACCGCCGAAAAGCTCTGTGAAGCTGAAGGAAAATATGAGTCACTACTGCTCGTAGGGGGTGGCCCCATCGCCGACGCACCGATAATACGACATCTTGTACATTAGGCTATTTTTCATGGTAGTAGACGCCTGGTCATCAACGCGATAGTCGCCTTGAGGGGTAAAGTACCGCGGTTCCTGGATTTCGTCGGGCCAAACACCCTGCGCAATGCGCACCATCCACAGGAACTTGTTGATATCATCACCAGAGTAACCAATTAAACCGCCGAAAATAACCAGCACATAGTCGACGTCATGTTTGCGTAGGATAGGGTATGCGACTTCTTCTGGGCTGGACATGGCCTTACCCACCGTTGCGATGTGAGCTGGAAGATGGGTTCATTCCTGAAAGTAATGCGCGGACGAAAGCACTTACTGTTATTCCATGTATTATTGTCGACGAGAGTGGGGCGGTCGGCCATACCAGCAATTTGGTATCCATAGTCCCACCAACTCATTACAACCGCGTCCCTCGGCGTGTTCTGGCGGAGCCAATAATATGCCTCCCGGAAATCATCGATAAGATGTAGGCCGTCCTGCATGTGGGATGCGAGCACGACGCTGGGTGACGAGTACGCCGTGGACGTTACCCACGTGCAGTGCACAACGAAAAATAATAACATCCCCAACGCATTCATGATGACAGCGATGCGTGTGTCGAATCCAATGATCCCGCGCCTTGCGGGCTTGGCCTTCTTTCCAGCGGGGTTGCCCGGCGTTACCATGTCCACTAGGAGCTCTGCCACGGATGTACGGGAGGCGGGGGTCGCAGTCGACTTGTCTTTCTTTGCCGCATCCGCGTTATCGCCCTCCGAAAGGTCCGGTTCTATCGGGTCAATATAGGTGTCCAAAACGCTGGAGAGTGCGACAGCAGCCGCCACGCAAACGATTGGGGTGAGCGTAAGCATCAGTCGGACCATCACGCCCGCAAAGTAACTTGCGACAAGCGCGTAGATGATCACAAACACATGCTCATCGCGTAGTTCTCTGAAGCACAAGATGACGCCCGCAGGGAAGAGAAACATAAGGAAATGAAGGTCCATAAAGAAAGAGGGCCATGCAGTAGGCTGGTGCTCTGATACGGAAGCAATAATGGGGATATACCTGAGGAGAGGGATGAAAAGAACTTCTAAACGGAACTTAAGATCACCCACTTTTTGGCGTAGCCCGTATCCCACAGGGAATAGAAACGTCCAGTCCAGGGTGCAATCCAACCTTTGTAAGTTAAACCCACAATGCCTAATGCACCGAGTATGCCGGCTGCGATCATAGAAACAAATAGCAGTTGTTGAAACTGTTTTGAAGGCACATGAGACCGAACTAGCTGAACAAAGGCGACAATTTGCAAGAGACCAAAGACACCTGAGGGGGGAGTCAATAAGCACGAAAGATCAAATCTAGCTATTGACATACCTAGGGCACCCATGTGTTCACTGGTGCGAACAGGCTGAAAGCCGACGAAGGGCACCTGCATACTCGCCAGCGTGCCGATAGCATACCATGAAGAGTAGCCCACATATAGACGGCTCGTGAAACGGCCCATCAGTGTGAGAGTAAGAGCGTGCAACGGAATCATGTTCGTAATGAATGCGTAGCCACCTAGGGAGAAAGCGTAAATTAAGCATCGTGCATGTCAACTGGGGATGTGGAGAAGGGGAGGCCACCGACCCCAAGCCGCAACCATATAGAAATAGAACAGTGCTGTAAGGGTGCCGTAGAGCGCGCTGCCTTGCTTCATGGCTTTGATCCAAAGGAAGAAAGTAAACATGAGGAGGAATATCGCAATGGCCTCGTTGTCATACGATCCTGCGACGGAACGTGAAATGTAGCCGGGAACGATGCCAATAAAAGCGGCGGCAAGAAGACCGGCACTCTCATCCTTCATCTCCTTTGTAAACCTATCACAATAGGGGTGAATAGAAAGGACAAGAATGGAGATGGCGTCGTACATGTAAGTCGCCCAGGCAGTGAGGGCGCTGAAACCGGGGGCAAGGAGAACGCAGATGTTTCGTATGTCAACAGGGAGATGAAGAGAATGCAGAGCATTGTAGATGACCCCGCTGGTAGCCATGAGACCAGGATATATCGTCCCGCCAACAACACGGCCCAGAGGGTACCATGCAGTGGGGTCAAACCAGTTCCAGAATTCCTGGGTAAATGTCAACCAATGGAGCTCAAATACACCCCCGGTGTTACGTACATAAAAGCCCTTTGACGCAAGTATCCTTGTTGCGCGACTAACCTGACATGAGCAGTGCGTTGACGACCAGACGAGGACATACTAATTGAACCATGGGTCACTAAGAGGTGACAACACGTCAGACATAATCTCGCAAGGGGTATACCGTCTTACAATTCGTGTATAATGCTTTCAAAGTTGATGACAGCGAATAAACGGGATGCAATGGCAGCACCAGAAATGAACACAAAAGCGACGATGCGAACTAGCGAGGCCGCATTTGCGACAGTTGTTGGTGAAAGGTTAGTAGGGAGTGGGTAGGCCTGTGACATGGCCCGTCGATTTTGTTGGAACTAGAATGGTCCGAACACAGAGGAGCTAGCAACGACTCGTTGGGAGGAAGGTTGGTGTTTGATTGGATGGGCGTCTGTCCAAGCGGCCGCAGTTTGGACACGTGTCAGTGTGGGATTACATCAGCTATTTACACGGGGCCAGCGAGTCAACACCCAAAAATAGTCAGTTTCACTTCATGGCACTTAGAACCTTTTCGAAGTTGATGTTACATATCAGAAGTATCTCGGAATGAACAGCACATCTCGATTGGTGTAACTACGATATGTCTGTAGGAACAGCCGCTTGAAGAACTTTATATATGTCTGCTCCGACGTACCTACCATCACCCGTCGGTCTTGGTGTATCTTAACTAAGCCATGCACATCTTGAGAGTGGGCAGATGATACCGTGGACCACGTTTGACGTGGGTGTCCATGAAGTCTCAGATGTTAGCGAGCCAAACAGTCACGGTTATCATGGTCCAGATACTGACAGGCTTAGGGCATGTGAGTGGTGAGCACACAGCACACACCATGATCCACGTAGCTGGAGATCCCATTTCTACAAAAGCCTCCCACGTTCAGGGGCTGAGCGCTGAGCGCTGAGTTCTAGCGTGATAAGCGATGGCTCTTGCAACTCCATGGGGCGAACAAGGGTATACAAAAATGAATATGAGCAAAGAGACCGGCACGATGCTGAGCAAGTTACTTCGTTGCGTTGCTATCGTCTTGCAGTGCTGGATACTGTATCATAAATCTCGTTCCAGGAACACGCTGTACTATATACAATATTTTGACACCCAATCTTGATTTTGACACGCGGTGAGGCGCGACTTGCTAGGGAAAGATTTCAGGACCACTGGCAGTACGGAAGTAAAAAAACGAAATATTGAAAACGGAGTTTGAAATGTGCCCGTCTGACATAGCGAGGCGTGGCAGTTCCCTACTTATCTCCTAGCCCGCAACCCGTACTAGTGGTAGTTTAGCATGGTCTCCGAGACAGCCGACGGAGCTCGGGCACCTGAGACGACTTTTATGGATGTCGATGGGATCGTAGATGGGCCTATAGCACGGCCGTTCATGCGTCCAGCTTCGCTCGACATTCGTCTTGGTTCTGCCGAGGCGGCCTCTTTGCCGCGTGCCTCGTCCGTTCCGCTCGCGCCGCCAACATACACCGTCGGCTATGTGTATGACGCAGCGATGATGGCGCATAGCCCGGACGAGGGCGACGAACACCCAGAACAACCACAACGAATCGTGGCTGTTCACAACACGTTACTCAAGCATGGGTGCCTCAGCGCGATGAAGCGTCTTCCGTTCCGTCGAGTGCGGCGCGAAGCCGTACTTCTTGTGCACACCGAGCAGCACTGGAGAATGGTGTTGGCTCTGAAAAGTACGTCATATAAATAGTTGCCTGTCGATACTAATGCGACAACATCCCAAGCAGCACTAACGCGGCAGGAAATTGTAGAGTCAAAAGCATTCTACGAACATGACTCGTTGTATGTCAGTCCACAGACGACCGAGTCTGCGCTGCTAAGCTGTGGAGGAGTCATCGCGGCCGCACTTGCCGTTGCTCGTGGTGATCTAAAGAAAACACTTGCAATCGTTCGCCCTCCTGGTCACCATGCAGAACCAGATCGCCCAATGGGGTTTTGCTTCTTCAATAATGTCGCCGTCGCGGCTAGGGCTGTTC
>Ga0307510_10001135_pt1 | contig 28563 bp, 31 predicted proteins | sample 12_EM_MG_FD_207224 | JGI IMG/M metagenome (GOLD analysis project Ga0307510, IMG submission 207224) | Populus trichocarpa ectomycorrhiza microbial communities from riparian zone in the Pacific Northwest, United States - 12_EM | ecosystem: Host-associated > Plants > Roots > Unclassified | place... | reverse complement strand
GATGATTTTCCCCACAGTCACTCGAGTTCATACAGTTCACGACGCATGGCAAGCCACGTCGATGGAAGGACGTAAAGGGATGAGCTGGCGCAACTTAAAAAGTAGGCGCTGGAATTGACCACGAGGCCGATCGGACGAGCGAGACCGTCGAAATATCTGTCATGGATGTCAATTAACGATTGTCGGTTGATTAAATGGTGTTCACCTCCTTACTTATCTTGACGTATGCCATGCTGTGTCCTGTTCCCCGGACATCAAAGCGACAACAGCACATCACAGCGTGGCTGCCCTTGTGACTGATGTTTTCCTCGTGTGGGAGACAACGATCCATGGGGGCGTTGGAAGGGGATTTGGGCGGCTCCTGGTTCCCCTCTTAGGTTAGAGTCAAAGAAGGCGCAGGAATTTGACCCATGTGTTGAACATCAACTTGAAAGGGATCCCCCGGTGCCAGTACTAGCGTAGGCTTTGTCTTCGGCCGTGTTCCGCGGAGGGTGACCAACGACGGTCACATCCATTCCTCCGCTAGTATCAGTCAATAGTATTCTTAGGGGCGCCTAGCCACCCGACGAGCTCAATGCGCCCAACGTGCAAATCGATCCATCAGAACTTAAAAGCGAAGAGATGGGGTCATCCCATGCAGAGAAAGTGTAATTTGATAATCAGCAGAAATGGGCGTACACGATCAAACTTCCCTTGGTGGCTGAGATCAACGCCAAGGTACTGTGGGAAACGGAGAGGATTCTTTTTTCCTTTTCTTGGGGTACGCAACTGCGTATCAGGCCTGTCAGGGCGGTCACTGACTGATCCCGGACACAGTTGTCAGCAAAAAAGGGGTTTGGCGCGGCACAACCCCAAAAACAAGACCACTGAATCCACTTACTCTAGATATCGGGTATTGGACGATTCTTCGAGTCGAGTCGAGTTGGACGTATTGGTTTGGTTCGGGTTTTTGGTGCAAGTGCAAAATATTCGGGACACGTCACGTACCGATATATCACTGGCTGTAACCTGAGGAGATCTTGGTCTCATTCAATTGTAAAGGACCTCCGCGGAGCCGAACAATACCTGCCAATGCTGACATAGGAGAATCGGACATGAGGCAGACAAATCCCATCGCGAAAGTATTGTGAGTTCAGCATACCAGAGCTGTGTCGGTCGTGACAGTGCGGTAGTTTTTCTTTTTCCAACAAAAGTGCATCGAAGAGGAAACGAAACATCGGACCATCAGACAAACCATGTCGAACTTGAAACCACGACCACGACCACCTTCCTTGTTTGGCACTTGACTCATAACCACGGCATCCAGCGCTGCGCTCTCGGGTGAATATCTCTTCACTTCCTTAATCAGCCTGAGCTCTCCTTTTTTTTCCTTATTATCCCCCAAATTTAATCTTCTGAACTCATCCCGTCAAAGAAGAAAGAAAGAAAGCACAACGACCTGATCTATCATAGAACACGGTCGTCGCCCATATAGATGCCAGTGAACTTGTGAGTTGGCAAATCAACCAGAGGTGTGGACCATTGTGGCAATAAGATATAGTCAATTACCGCCTTTGCATCTCCACGGACGTCCGAAAGCCTGGACAAGAATGGCGGATCGTTTCCCCAACAGATACGGGCCGCAGTTCGACTTCTCACTTGTAGTCAACAAGGAGTGAGAGGTAACCTGTGCGTTCAACGGGCGGATACTACCAAAATCCCTATCAAACATGACATGCATGACATGTCATACAACAGGGTACTGTATTGGAGTTGGTATTGTATTGGATATTCAATCTACCAAGGACTTGGTTCATGGTTCATTCTCGTTCTGGGCTTAACCATGTTCAATTGGCCGTGACGTGACCGTCAGAGAACTTCCTGAACCGGTGATCCCGATTTACAGGTGATTTCCCCCGCCCATGCTCACCACTCCGCAGGGCTTTTCCTTAAGTGACTGTGTGGGCATCACGGTAGAAGCGCCTACACAGCACAGCTGACTTGCATGCTATAAAGTACGGTTGCCCATTTCATCTCGCCTTACTCATTTTCCCAATCTCCTCCTCCATCTCTGTCACGAGTCACGAGATAGTATAATCCGTTTCCGTTGGACACACGCAGGCCGCCTTCGGAAATCCCGCAGAGGCCACTAGTGCCTTAATCTCGGTGCTCGGGCAAGCCTTCACGACCTGCGGTCCATTGTTCCGCCATGTCCTCCGCTCCGTCGCCCTCTTTGCCTACCCAACTCGAGAATTTGAGACAAATGTCTGTTTAATCCCCCTTCTTCGTCCCCAACAGTCATGTCATGCTGATTTTCTTCTCTTACTCCATTGCCATAGTCAGATCGGGAAGGTAAGACAAGTCTCGCAGTGCAGCTATCTAAACGCTACATTATCATTGACACTCCTGCTCCCCAGTACTTCTTCCTCGGAGCGTACACAATGCTGCTGTACGATCATCTCTTGACCCTTCCCGAGGAGGTCTGGAGCATTTCCCTGAGTCCTGGGCTTTCTCAACGCTGATTTCTTGGTACGTCATCGCAGGTTCAAACTGTGTGGAAGAAGAAGAAAACGTTTCGTACGTAGCTTTCGTGGCATATTAGTTGCATTCCTAACGACAGCTAACTCTCCCCATTGTCTAGCCCTTTACTTGTTCATTCTGGTACAGTTGCGATTCATAGAATCCCTAGTTTGCGTTGACCCTCATCACGGCTCGCCCAGGTGAGATACTATGCGCTCCTTGCTGTGAGCGTTGTGGCATACGGTATGTTGTCAACTACTTCATGTACTATATCTTTTCATCGACTGTCACTTCGTAGGCTATTTTTCAACAGGGATGACGCGTTCTCGGTGCGCGGTTTTTGACTATCACAGACGGGACGTCACGTCTCTCTGACCCTAATGCATCCCGAAACCACATGTCCTTCTCCTCTCCCTTTTTTAGCTGTGGACATTGGATGCTCTTCCTCCCTCTCGGAATCACGATGCCTCTAATGTTGTTTCCTGGAATACTCATGCTTATTCGGTAAGGCGTGACACCTCTCATGCACCATTTTCTACCTTTGGGGCTTATGCACCGTGTTACTTAGGGTGTACGCGATCTACAACCGCAATAAGACCATTCTCTATGGCCTGTCTGCGAGTTTACTTCTTCAAACTATCGCCGGTCTCTGGCAGTATACCGTCAGAGGTGGCAGACGTGAGTCCCGGGTGCTGGGAATCCGGACGCAGTCGCTAACAGGCACTAATGCCTCAGCTGCTCCTGACCCTCTAGATAACTATGAGTACCACTGTAAGTCCGTGCTCTGATCACGCCGGGCCAGAAGCTTTACTGAGTTGTCACGTCCAGTTTGCGTTTATCTCCCACCTAGACGAATGTGTGTCGATGTTGACTTCTTACTCACCTGTCTTAGTTAATATGTTTCCCTTTTTAGTGGTCATCTATCGATCATGTATGTCTCCTGGGAGCTTGGATATGATTCTCTAGTCTTCTTCCTCACGATAGCGCGGACGGTCTATATGTATTGGAGGCACCAAGGACTTTCAAGTGCCACAGCCGGAAAGCCAGGGCTGCTTGGTAGTTTGGTACGGGATGGCGCAGTCTACTTTGGGTGAGTATCGCTTATCTGGAGCCGACCAAAGCTGATCTATGTTAGCTGCATCTTCTCGATGAACCTGATGTGGGTTATCATGATTTTGTATGCGCCAACCGGCCTCCGCGCCATTGCCGCTATGTACGTCCTGTGTTGTTTATTTCGCCGCGACAGTAGCTCATCACTCCGGTTCTTCGCATCAAGCCCTTCTTCCTGGTTCGTGGGCTAAGATGACTTGACAATGCCGTCAGAATTACTGATCCACAATTTCAACTTTCAGTGTCAACACAGTCATGGTTTGTCGGATCACACTCAACCTGCGAACGACGGTGTACGGGCCCACAACATTTGAGCGTACCCAAAACAGCTTCCCAATGAGTGACTTGAGGAGTCCCCGTTCCGGGCGATCAGACCACGTCCTTGACCCAACTGCGACAAAGAATTTGGAGGTCCATATCCGGAAGAACTACGACGAATCAAAGGATTACCCTTTTACTAGATTCACCGACAGTGACGTATCCCGGACCGCTCATCAGGGGGGTGAACAAGAGGTCTTAGTAATAGGCCCACCCGTGTAGACGCCCTGAGACGCCCTGAGACTCTCATCAACTTGGGCTCACTGATGCGGAGAGTCGTTTGCGCCTAGCGTGCACGCAGTCGGGATGCATATGCATCATGTCGACCCGATTATAGTAGACTGCAATTGCTATGATCTACAATCTCTAATATCTAGGGTAGTCACAACTCTGATGTTGTTGTAGTACGATACGCTGTGCTTTTGCCATACTGTAGTTGGTATCGACGTGATCCTGTGTTGTACGTTATCGCTGGGCCGCTAAATCTCTACACGCCAATCGTTGGTGCGGTACTAAGACCTAAGCATCGCAACCGCGCTCTCGTCACGCTAGGGCCAAGACATTTTCGAATCTTTCTTTGACTCTTTCCATCGCCTTTTCCGTCTCCCTCTTCTTGTACTTTTCGAATACATGTGACTTGTAGTTTTCCCATCCAGGTACCTTTTCCAGCCTTGCCCACCACGCGGAACTAAATGGATGTCCTGGTGCCCCTGCATACCCCCATGGTTTTGCTGTATACGGCCGGACCCAGGGGTTCAGGACTATCTCGACGTCCGGATTAGTTGGCCCCGTGAAGTGGACAAGCGCCGGATTGGTCTTCATCTCTTCCAGCTGCACCGCGATGAGCGCGCGATCCGCACCAAGCCCATCCGCATAAGTCCCAAGTCCTTGGGCATTCCACGTCAAAGGGAGCTCACGCCATTCTCCTCGGAAATGCACGTTCAAGACATCCTGGTCCTCGAACTTCCCACGCTGTACACCGCTCCTCGCGAGGTGCGTTAGCTGTGGCAGGCGACACCGTGTTTTGGCGAGATCCATGAGTAGGACTCCAGCGTTGAAATAGACTCCCTGGCCTATCGCCTCGTACCCTCGGGGGTGACCCACATCCACGGCAGCGCCGAGCGCCTTGCCACCCAGGTCAGTCTTCCACAAGTCCTGGATATCTTTGAGAATAAGTGTGTCGGCGTCTAGGTAGAGGACCCGCTCGGCAGGTATGATGGAAATGAGGTCGATCCTTGCCCACATTGCGCCCTTCTCCTTCGCAAGGCTATCCGCAGGAAGATCGAGGAAAGTGAGGGTCATGTCTTCTTTGCCGGATGGGACAATATTGACGATCGCCCGCTTGCTTTCCTCCGATAACCCACAATCAACGACGTAGATGGTGACCCTCCCCGTGGAAACGGACAGAAGGCTGTGGATTGAGGTGACAAGAGGGGTGACGTACGCCTCGTCCACAGAATATGCCACGTTTGCCCCGTATCCGAGTGCCCGCTCGAGACCTTCGCTGGCCGCGTCTCCAACTAGGAAGCCAATACGCATGTCCGACGTTTTCTGGAGGATCACCTGGTATTCTCCCTCTTCGGACAGCCTTTGGTATTCGCCTTCGTGGAGGACGAGGAAGGCATCGATCCCTCGCTTTGGATGGTGGCGGCTGTCCTTAGGCTGGGTATCCCAGTCGTAATCGTCGAAAATGACCACGGCGCCTTTCCGAGCCAGGCGCCACGCAAGTTCCCCGTCCAGGAATGTATCGTCGGCTTCATGAGAGCCGTCGACGTAGATCCAGTCAAACCCCGGCTCGGCAGCCGACATTTCTTCGACGAGTATCTCCATCAATGCAGGGACGCTGAACTTGTCCTTGATGCTAGCGCGACCGCCTGCAAGTGCCAAATTATGTTTGACCTTGGAGTAGCGGTCTCGCCCGGCCTGCGTTCGCATGAGGTCGAAGTGGTCGATACAGACGATCTCTCCCCCTGTCTTGCAGAGCTCAGTAAGGAGGAAAACGGCCGAACGACCCTCCCACGACCCTATCTCCAGCACCCGTGGCGCCTTTGACTTGATGAGGGGGAATAAGGACTTCCATCTATCTATGTTGAATGTAGACCAATCTTGGGTGGGTGTGAAGATGAACTGTCCCTCCAATGTGGTCGCCTAAGCTCACATGGGTCAATGCGTGTTCAGATAGACCTCAAGCGAGTCGATGGACTGACCATAGTATCCAAGAGCGTTGAACTTGGTCTTGCTTGTACGAGACGAAGATGGCCTGACTTGGTTTGCGACCCTGGGGAGTGGAGCTACTCCCCCAAGTTCAAACCTCTTCGCCTTATCGATTGTATTCTGCCTATTGGGGCCTCACACCTCTTCGCCTTATCGATTGTACTTTGCCTATTGGGGGCCGCACACCTCTAGTACCCCATAAAATTTTAGTTCCATCCCGGCGCAACATGTCCGCAGTTCACAGGGCTCTGCTCTTGTGACGTCTTAACTTCCGCAGCGACACTGCGGCCTGCTGCGTTGGACGACGGCGTCCTGCTGCGTTGGACGACGGCGTCTTCATCAGGAAAGCAGAGAGCGGCTTCATCTGTACTTGGGTTCGGATTCGGAAGTATCCTGGTATCCTGGATTCCTGGTATCCCCATACAGGGTACCTCTTCCCATTGAGGCCTCCCCAATACCATATGACGGTGCTTTGGCATCATCTGATTGTCTAGAGCATGACTAACTCCACAATGGCGAGTGGCCATGAGATTAACTAGCTTGGCTTAAAGCTGATGTGCCCTCCGGATCAACGTTCTCCGTTGTCCTCCCGAAATGCAAACTGACTCCAAAATCTTCGTTGTCACCGGAGGCAACGGCTTCATTGTAAGCTTTTCAGTATCCCAACGATTTCCTCTTACATTTCATGTTGACGGACTATAATCAGGGTTCTCATCTCGCTCACCGCCTTTACCATACTGGCAATCACGTTCGGATCGTTGATATTGTCGACCATTCGTCCTTCGATACACCTATATGCCACGAACAAATCATTGGAAACATTTGCGATATTGCCGTTTGTGAGCGCGCGGTGCGCGGTGCACACACCGTCTTCCATTTCGCTGCCGCAATGGGTGGAATGGGCATCATCCACGCCGCCAATGATTTCGCGATCTACAAGGCGAACCACCTCATGACGCAGAACATCCTATCTGCGTCCGTCTCTGCGGGCGTGAGGTGCTTGTTCTATGCATCTTCTGCCTGTGTCTATCCAGAGCAGCTCCAGAACGACGCCTCGCAGGACGTCTCTCTCTCAGAGGGTGATGTGTGGAAGTATACGGCACCCAGCCCTCAGGGCCTTTACGGTCTCGAAAAGCTCCACTCTGAAAGTATCCTCGATCAGTACAAATCCATCCTCGATATTCGTGTTGCACGGTTCCACAACGTGTACGGGCCCAGGGGTGCTTGGGGAAACGGACGCGAGAAGGCTCCTGCAGCCCTCATCCGAAAGGCTTTGGCCGCGAAGTCACTCGGCGCCTCCCCGGCCATCGTAGAAATATGGGGCGATGGGAAGCAACGCCGCAGCTTTCTTTTCATAGATGATGCTATCGATGCTATCCTTCTCCTCTTCTCCTCGGACCACCTTGGCCCGGTGAACATTGGCTCCGACCATCCAATCACCATTTATGACTTGGCGCGTCTCGCCATCGATGCTGCCGGATTGTCGACCTCTGCCGTTGAGTTCCGATTCGATGCCTCAAAACCTACTGGTGTGGGCTCCAGAAACTCGGACAACGCCCTTGTCAAATCCATCCTCGGTTGGTCTCCACAGGTGACACTAGAGGAAGGTGTCGTCCTCACAACAAAGTGGATCCGGGAGGAGCTTGAGCGAGAAACCAGACAGACCATCGATGCCTCCGCGCGCAAATCTCTCCTCGAGAACCTGCAATGTAGTCGACTCGTTGAATTCCGCAAAGAATCCATCGTCTTCGCCATTCTTCTCCCCATCACGTCCAGGGGTACCGCAGACCAGAGGGACTGCCTCGCGCGCCTCAGAACCTTTGCGCGATCGCTATTTCGCACAACCTGGCGCGATAGGAACGAGGTCGGCGCAACTCGATTTCATCTTCGCATCTATCTCGCCATTGACAACGATGATCCATTGTTGGCCCCGTATGGCAGCGAGGCCTGCGATATTCTTGTTTCCGAAGGGTTTTTCGATACGATCGTACACTCGTACACATTTCCCAAGGGACACGTCTGCAAACTATGGAAGGCTAGCGCGCGGCACGCGTGGGAGGGGGGCTGCGACTACTACGTCCTTATGGGTGACGATGTTGAGCTGCTCGACGAAGGCTGGATGCGTGATGCGGTCGCAGAATTTCAATCACTCGCAAGACGTGAAGGCGTCCCATCCAATTTTGGCTGTGTCGCCTTCACCGACGTATCGTTCCCAGGAATGCCAACGTTCCCAATTCTGCATCGGAGGCACCTCGACATATTTGATGGCGATGTCATACCGGACTGCTTCATCAACCAGGATGGGGATCCTTTCCTGTACCAGCTGTATCGCCGCTGGGGTTGTTCGGTTATGTTTCCCTCTCGAATCCGCAACAACCTGGGCGGTAGCGGCGAAGCTCGATACACAAAACAGCGCACCGTTGATTGGACCTTTAAGGTTCTTGAGGAGTCGTGCTCCCGTGTCGAAGCCTGGCTCTCTACCACCTCTCCGCGGCCCTCGGTCCAGAAGAAGCTGGCTCTTGACGTCATTATCCCCAGCTACCGCGTTGACATGTCCTTCCTGGAGCCAATTCTCCAGCTCCAGCCGTCCCCCACGTGCACTGTCATGTGGATCATCATCGTTGACAATCCCGATGCGGCTGGTGTCAGCACCCTGCAGTATCGGCATGGACACCGTGTAGAGGTCCGCATTCGCGTTAACAATACAAGTATGGGTGCGTCTGCCTCCCGCAATCGCGGTTTGGATGAGTCTGCAGGCGAATGGGCGCATTTCCTCGACGATGATGTGCTTCCCGCCCCAGATCTACTCGTGCAGGCAGAGAAGGCGATTCGTGCGCACCCGGATGCCGCCGGCTTTGTTGGGAACAGTATTCTCCCCCTAGCCAATAGCATCTTCACGAGCGCGGTCCACCTTGCGGGGGTAACATATTTCTGGGACATCGCATCCAAAATGGACGAAGACATTCCGTGGGGTGTCACAGCAAACCTCATCGCACGGCGCAACGTGTCTGACGGCGTCCGCTTTGATGTACGCTTCCCAAAGACTGGCGGTGGGGAAGACATTGACTTTTGTCGACAAAAACGATCTCAAGCCAAGGAAGGCTTCCGAGCTGCTCCCGATGTCAGGGTCACACACCCATACTGGAATGGAGGCAAACGGTCGTATTGGCGCTTCTACATGTGGGCAAAGGGCGACGGCGCTCTGATCAAAATGTATCCAGCCTTGTCATACATCGACGGCGCGCCCAATAGCGCTGAATTGCTCCTCGTCTCCGTGGCGACCATAGTCACGGGCATTCTACTGGGAAAACGCTGCCTTGCCTTGTTCGGCGCGCGCGCAGTGGTGGCGCTGATACTGGCTAATATACTGCATGACTTGTATCGACACTTGCTACGCGATGCGGCACGTACGCGAGGGGACCCGCGTTATGTGCTCTCAGGGCCGTTGTGGGTGACAGCCGTAGCGGAGAGTGCGCTTATCCGAATGTTTAGCGAGTTGGGACGCACAGTAGGACATCTAGAACGTGGTGAATTTGGGATGTTGGGACATCGCTTCGATTGGTTTACAGGCCGGGCGGGGAGTGGGCCGATGGAAGAGGAGAAAAGGAATTCTCAGCAGCGATTGATGGTGTTTTCAGGAATCTTAGCCCTGCTAGTTTACATCTAAGTTGCGTATTCAGAGTGGAAGTGGTCCAGGGGCGACCTGTGTCGTACAAATTACAATGGCCTTGTAATTAAGCACGGCGTTTACACGCGTCTGAGATTGTACGTAAAAGGAATGATTACGTGCCTTTCTTTTATTCACTTGGGGAAAGTGGGATCAGCCTTCTTCATTTGCATTTGCCCTATTTCACCCTCAACGACATCCTTCACTCACCGAACCGACTTTCCCCCCACCAAACTTTTCCCAATGGCCCCAGTTCACGTCAAAAAAATATGCTGCAGTTCGTACCTCTGCTCTCTCTTTGCAAACGTTCTGACCATTTATTGCAGTTGGTGCCGGTTACGTCGGTCAGTCTCCACATGACCTCAGTCCACACGGCATCTCGCTCACCATGTCTTTTTTTTTTTCCAGGTGGCCCGACTTGCTCTGTCATCGCGCTCAAGTGCCCACACATCCAGGTCACAATCGTTGACCTCAACCAGAGTCGCATCGATGCTTGGAATAGCCCCAACTACGCCCTACCCATCTATGAACCGGGCCTTGACGACGTCGTCAAAGAAGCACGTGGTCGCAACCTCTTTTTCTCCACTGACGTAGACAAGGCCATCCAAGAGGCGGACCTCATTTTCGTCAGCGTCAACACTCCTACCAAGAAGTCTGGTGTCGGTGCTGGTTTTGCTGCCGATCTCAAGTACGCGTTTGCTCTCTTTTCTCCATGTTGTCATGGGTGTTGCTCCTTTCCGGGTGCTTTTTTGTTTTCGGCGCCGAGAAGACGTTGCGCGTCGGTGGCGTCTTTTTTTTTTGCCGTTCTTCCCTCGCGCGTCTATCTCCAGGAAGTTCAACTGCAGCGCGAGAAGAAAAAGGCTTCCTTTGAAGGCCTAGCACCAAACGGAACATATATCAATCTCATTTTACTGATTCATTTTTGTAACGTTATCCAGTTATGTCGAATCCGCCACACGTCGCATCGCCGCTGTCGCAAATGGTTCCAAAATTGTGGTCGAAAAGTCTACGGTACCCATGCGCACGGCGGAGTCTATGCGCACTATCCTCGAGGCCAACTCAAAACCTGGCATCCGTTTTGATATCCTTTCCAACCCTGAGTTCCTCGCGGAAGGCACCGCCATCAGCGATCTGTTTGCCCCTGATCGGGTGTTGATTGGGTCGTTGCAGACGCTTGAGGGCAAGAGTGCATGCCAGTCCCTGACCGATGTTTATGCAAACTGGGTTCCGTCAGTCGGCATCACCTTAATTAAATGTTCCTGACCTGATGCCCCCATACAGGACTGATCGCATCTTGACTGTCGGCCTCTGGTCGTCGGAGCTGTCAAAATTGGCCGCCAATGCGATGCTGGCGCAGCGTATCTCGTCTATCAATGCTCTCTCTGCCATTTGCGAGGCGACGGGGGCCAACATCGAGGAAGTCGCCTACGCTGTCGGCCAGGATACCCGTGTTGGGTCCAAGTTTTTGCGCGCCTCCGTGGGCTTTGGCGGCTCGTGCTTCCAAAAGGACATTCTCAACCTCGTTTACCTTTCCGAGAGCCTTCACCTTCCCGAAGTGGCCGCTTATTGGCGTCAAGTCGTCACCTTAAACGAATACCAAAAGCGTCGCTTCTCGAAGCGCGTCGTGGACAGCCTTTTCAACACTATCACCAATAAAGTACGTCCCCTTCCCTTTTAATAGCGATCGTCCACGTTGACTAATTTTTGGCAAGAACATTGCCGTCCTCGGCTTTGCCTTCAAAGCCGACACCGGAGATACCCGCGAATCTGCTTCTATCACCCTCATTCGTGATTTCCTTTCTGAACGCGCTCGCGTCACAATTTTCGACCCTCAAGTCGAAGAGTCCCAGATCTGGCTCGACCTATCCGAGGCTCTACCCGATGTTCCCCTCGAGCAGAGTACGGGTTTCCTCTGCCTTGTTTACTATGCCAACTCACTTCGTTTGACCCGTCTTTCCCCTTTTCTCAGTCAAAAAACAGGTCACAATCGCCAAGACTGCCCTCGCGGCTGCGCAACACAGTGAGGCAGTCGTCATTGCGACCGAATGGAAAGAGTTCCGTGACATCGACTGGCGCGCTGTGTACGACACGATGAATAAGCCTGCGTTCGTGTTTGATGGACGCATGCTCCTCGATAGTGATGCGCTTCGCCAGATCGGCTTCAAGGTGATGACCATCGGCCGCGGCGACAAGGACAAGTTCTAGCGGGCCGAGACACATCGCGTTGCATGCGCCCTCCCGTAGACTCACACTGTTGGGTTTCGTACTAACTCCGATCTGATAGATACCCTTTTGTTCTGCTGCCTCCGTTCCTTCCGCTTCTGTAGAATTAGAGAGCATATAAGTGAAGAAGCGCGGACGGTGGATTTCATCTTATTCAGGAAAACATACTAGAAATGTTTGTTACACTAACGATCTGCCAACCAATTCAATACACCATGACGGACACTTACTAAACGTAACCATCTCCATTGAGTGCCGCCTCAGCAAATCAGTGACGACTTATTACTTTGTTAGATAGTGCATGAACCACAGGACATGGATGGGCGAATATGAATATGACTCCCCCAATTCATCCAGTGGGACATGTTGAATAGTGTAAGAACAGTGGAACTTGTTGGCTTTGAGCCAACCTATCTTACTCTGAGGAAATTGGAGGGGAAGGGAGAATAATCATGGAAGAGTAGGTGCAATAGTCCGGAATGCAATGCTCCCCGATCCACAGCTTAAAGTGAGAACCGCAACGGCGAATGGGTCGTAGAAACTTCCACCTTTCCATGAGGCGCCACGTTCTCATCCTGAGGGACCCACTCGGCATCGCCAACGATGACCCTACCACCGCGGCCGACCGACTTCTCGTGGACCACACGCTTCCTACCGCGGCCCGCGGGATCCTCCACGTCTTCATGGGACACGCTGGGATGGAAGATCGACGTCTGCAGCTTGAAGGTGCCCTCGAAGGACGGGTGCAGGTGGACGTGTGCGGGCGAGTTGGACGTGTGCGCTTTGAACTTGAGCAGCGAGTCGGGCGCCTGCTCGGTGAAGTCGACCTCGAGGGGCGCGTTGGACGTGCGCGTGTCGACAAAGAACACGCCGTTCGTTTTGTTCTCGTGTGTGGAAACCAGGGCGAGTTCGGCGTGGAGGGGGCTGCAAGCGTTAGGGAAGGGAAGGAGGGGGGGGTGGAAATATGAGTTAATGAACTCGCCGAATAGCGGAGAGAAGTGCGAGGGAACTGACCCGTTGCTGGTGTGTATCTTTACTTTGGTGGGGACGGCATTGTCCTGGTTAAAAGCATTGACAAAGACCGAGACGGGGGAGTTGGACGACTTTATGCTGAGCGAAGTCGAAACGTTGAACATGCCTCCGACCGGACCACGCTTCGAGTGAATGCTGATCTTGTTCCCGACAAGACCCTAAGAGGAGAAAGTTTGAGAAATTCTTCGATATCATAACATCAGAGTATGTGAATCCAACGCATACCTCCACGTGTACGGGACTGTCACCAGCACGAAGGGAGATAGAACCAAACGTATGCGTTGGGAGTTTATCGATCACGTGAACGAACAGGGGCAGGTGGGTCGTGAAGCGGGGGATGGTGGTAATATCCGTGCCCTCAGGAAGCGAGACAGTGACGTTGAAGAATAACACGTCATGCCATTCCGGACGCAGACGATATTTCAACTGGGGGAGCTATTTTGGCTCGCATATGAGCCCTCACCGTGTCGGAGGACACGAAATTTCGGAGGCTACTTACCAAGAACCCGAGGCCTTGACCTGTGTCCCCGCGGCGGAGCGTGCACACTTTCGTCTTCTCGAATGCGTCGCTGTCCTCATGGAAGCCGACGATCACGTCGATCCCAATATCGTCTCGATCAGGAGCCTCGATAACATGCAACATTCCAAATGCATCGAACCCCCTGGAGAGCAGGAATATGTCGTCCGCGGAGCTCGAAAGAGAGAGTTCGGTCCGGCGCCACACTTCGAATGGAGGGTGATGCCCTTCATCGGGTGTATACTCGGTCCAATCAGCGGCATCCACACAGGTATCGATATCGTGTTTGGGGTGACCATGATGATGTGGGTGGTGCGGGTGTCCGCCGAACTCGCCGAACTCAGCGTCAGGATCCTAAGGGAAGGAAGTGGGGCCACGTCAGCAGGGTCATGCCAAGGAACGTATTTCGGGGGAATATATACAGACCCAGTGGTAAGATCCAAGCCTCCTTCGTTCACAGTGACGGAGGAGGAAGCGAGCTGCGAGCCACATGAAGAACGCAGCCACAAGGAAATGGCCGAAGCGGCGGCACCGACGGCGACGGCACCTGTGCTGCTCGGGCTCTCCATGTGGTGGTGGCGGGGGGGGATCAACCCCAGGTGTGGTAGCTTGGTAGCCAGGAGGGTCTAAGGAAGGCAGGGGAGCCACCTTCTTCTCGTCGATGGAGGATTCCAACGCTTGGTACGGTGCGGCACTCATTATAGGATAGGAACAACAGAGGTACGAAAAGAGGTGGTGGAGGACAAGGTTATAAATGACCATCCGTGACTGCGGAAACACTTCCGTCGGGACCCTCAAGTTCTGGGCGGGGCCGAAATGCTGCGCAGCAGTTTGTTAATCAATCAACCCCATCCCCTCACAATAGGCCGTCACAATAGGTCGTAAGTGGAGTGCCAGAAGCGGTGTTGGAACCCTAAACGGTGGTCCAATCCCCGTGTCGCTTATACCCACCGCGGCCACTAGCCATTAGCCATGAAGGAGAAAAAGACGCTGCAACCATTGAAAAGTAAAGTCAGGTGGAAAAAGCCCGGATTGGACGCAAGCTAGGACGTTCAGTTGTTTGTTGGTATGTGGGAGAAACGATTGAATAGGGATAAGGCTGTTCGTGTTTCTTTATTTGTGCGACTGCGCGCTGCATGTTGTAGTCTAGTGAATGATGTGAATGTGATAAACCCCTCGAGCCGATGACTATACTAAAAATAGACATACAACACGTGATGTAAACTACACGCTTTTTCACCTTTCACCTTTCACAGATTCTGATTCTGACTTCTCACTGACAAGAAGCTTTATGGATCTGGAGCAGATGTCTAGGTCTTACCGTCTGGACAGTCCAACAATTCACGTGGGTAACATATCCCATAGCAATGGCTCAGCATGCAGTGACTCGGGTACTGGCCAGAACCGGTGCCATCCTTGACCCCACATTCGTTAGGGAATTGGCCACCGCTACAGTCCAGCCTTGATTGACCCGAGGTAATTGTTTTCGTAATATTCTCGAACCTGTGGTTCGATAAATACCACATCCAACAGTCCCATATCTCTTCCATGACCATCGTCGCGTCGCATGGAAGCAAAAGCAGGCATAGGCCACCCATGTCACTTCGGTGCAATGTGACATCCCCAGCACCACGCCACCCACACCATCGGCTCCCCGTACTAAGTCACTGTACTCAAAACGCGGAGCAAAGCCTGGACTATCAACCATTTATGTTCGTTCTCATCATGCAACCCTTTTTCTCGGCGCTGCGCCTCCCTTTTTGTTCCCCACATTAGGGTGGAACCACACGCCGTTGGTCCCTTTCAATTCCCCGTATTTGGGTACTATGCCTACCCACCCACTCGGCCTTGATCTAGTTGCCTATCGGGGAAAACGAATACGATCATGAGTTCTACCTGCGCTGTCAGCTAATTATAACCATCATCCCTCCTAGTATCCAAATCGGTCGGTCTACAATAAGCTCGATCTCACACGCTGACTTAGAAACGGCCGGCGTACTCGGAACACGGGGCCGGACGCGGACGGTTATCCTCGGAACCTGTGACACGACGAACGCCAGCACCTGCGTTCCGTGTGCGGTGCCCAAGGTCGGAATGCGAGTAGTGCTGATGAGCTCAAATCATCTATTGCCGGTCCATACCTGTGTACTAGAATTCGAACAAACTCTCATGTATAATTGCATCACCTTGTTTCCGTGTCATCATCAAAGAAAATAGAAGTGCTAGCCGGTGCTGAATGCCTTGCGCATGTCGCGCATAAAGCCGTCATATCGTCGCCTACTACACCGAGTTGTAGTAGTTAACCGCGCCTCGAAAGTTTCGAGTCGGAACAAGATGCGGCAATTGAAGGATGTTCGGTTCGACTTCAGGCTGCTGGTCTGTGCCCGGGTATAAAAACGCGGGCCTCCAACCTGGGGGCAGCACTGAGCGTACCCTCCCCCTTTTTCGCGGCGATTTGCTGGACGCCAGAAAACATTCTCAAACGGACGGTCCCCCGCACCGCGCGTTCAGACCCTTGTCGACAGTTCAGTACGTCACGGTTCAGTCCTTTGCATGCAAGATACACGCAAGCATGGTCATCCATCCCGATTGCCGAGTGACCGCCTCGGTTCTCGCGTGGGAGACTTTTCATGCAGGACGGACTAGGTTAAAGTGTGGACTGAAGTCGAAGGCTCGTCGAGAACAACGTTCTTAGTAGTCATCATGGCATGTCTAGTTCGAATTTGTTTCCTGACCCCCCATCTGTCGTATTTGGTGCTTGTGGTTATCCATCTATCTTCGACCGGCATCCGACTGGGAGGGTGCCTATACTGTGCCATCCTCTCGGCTTGTTTGTTTCCTACTGTTTCACCGGTTCTTGGATGTCCGTCCAGGGACGTTATCAATCTCGACCAAGTGAGACAAACAGGGCGCTCATACATCTCGCCGGTCATATTTTCGAACATAGTCCCCTACGGGGCGTTCCATCTGCAGTAAGATTCAAGTGCTAAGATCTGGCACGGATTGGTCAAGAAAGCTACAGACTACAGTCGAGACGACTCGATCCGGATCAGTCAGTCACGACCCATTACCCTGCTGTACATCATACAAAATCATTCTTCCAGCTCGCGGAAGGGCTGATCTTCGCCAGCGTCAAAGTCCGCTTCATCCATGAGGCGTTGCGCCAAGGCGTCCGCATCGCCGAGTGCGAGGACACGCAACGCAGCGTCGTACCCACCATCCGGGTTCACTGGTTCCAGAGGGTCCCACGGTATCGCCCGCCCTCGCCATCCGCCGCCTGCATGAACGTTATTGAGATAAGCGCGCCAAAGGGGATCGAGCCCCAAGACCAAGGGGTCTCCAACTATGATCAGGAGTGCTTTCGCGCGAGTGACCGCGACTGTAGAGAGGCAACGCACAACGGTCACCAATGCCCGCCGTGAGATACGCCTTTCGGCGAGACAGCAGTCGTTACGCACCATTAAAGCGACGTGAGTTCGCCACGAACCCAAGTGTGTACCGTAAGTCGTAGTTGATGTAATCACGGCTACTTCGGACGGTCGTGATGATGATGACCCGACGTTCCTATGTCGCCCCATTCCTCTATAATGATGACAACCGTTTGGTGGAATCACTCACATCGCCCTGGTATTCTTCTACGCTCCCAACTTTGATTTCAGGGGCTATCCGCTTTAATGCCTTGCGAAGCTTCGTGCATTGCGCACGGTACGGTGCAATGACTCCGATATGAGCGGGCTCTTTGACACAGTTGAGAAAACATCGTCACACTGAACGGTGAAGGAAAATAAGCTTGCCGATTCGGGGAACAGCGCGTGCATCGCCAAGCAGCTGTTGTACATATGCTTTGACTTGCAGCACTTCTTGGGGATTAAAGAACGACGGTGACGAAGCCTCTCGTGTGTCCTGTCCCTCCACTGCGCAGAATATGACGGGGTACTTGTCCCGAACGAGGGGCTCCAAAGCAAGACATGAATTAATGGAAGAAGGATATCCGCAAGTCTTGAGTTCGCCGTCGTAGAACCGCTCGTTAGGAAAGCGAATGATGGCAGGGTGCGAACGATAGTTATTCAAAAGTTTCACGACGCTGACGGACAAGTCAAGTCAGACGCCAGTCACGTGAGAAATAAGCTGCTCACCCGGAGCTCCCGTCGTACGATCCATGGTATGCGTCACAGCCCATCAGGCGCTCTAGATAGCTAACATTAAGCCCAAGCTCGTTCGCGATGGCAGATTGAACGATGGGGCGAAGTTGCTTGGGGTCTCCGGCGAGGATGAGTTTGGTTGAGGCATTTGACACGTTCTTGACGACCACCATAGCCTCAGGTTCCGTAGCTTGGGCAGCCTCGTCGATGAAGACATGGGAAAAGTGGCCACGTCCCACGCCGATGCCCGATGCGAACGCTGACGAGACGCAGGTTGACACAATCACACGAAAGGCCTTCACAGTGGCAAGTGGCGGATGAGAGAACAAGTCGTCCGAATTCATAAACGTGTATGGTAGCAACTTGGAAGGAACCATCACTTTTCCGCGACTGGGAGCATAAAATCGGAAGAGGGTGTCTGGTTCGAGAAGTTCCGAGAGCCTCAAAGCAATGACGTCGGCCGCGGAATTGCTCGGCGCACAGGCAAGTATGCGTGCGTTGGGGTCGCGACGTAGGATTTGGATTATCGCTTCTACGATAGTCACAGTCTTTCCGGTGCCAGGCCTGTACAGCAAGTGAGGCAAAATAAGGGATATTTCGGGACAGATCTTACGGTCCGAATATTATGAAAGGAGCAGAAGTCGAGGGTAAAGCCAATATATGCTTGATGGCCTGAACCTGGCGAGGGTTATTTGCGATCTTTTGGTCATAGAAGGTAATGGATGGTCCGGACAATGTTGTCTCGGACGTAGCCACGTGAGTCGGTTGAGGAAACAGTAAATGGGGTGCATGATGCTTGGCTTGGAGTCCTTGATGTTGTCGTCTGAGGGGAATCCTGTTCAGTTGAAAACGCACATCACCTTGAATCGTCGAATTTTTCGGAAATGATCTGTGAAAACGAAGGGAGACCTCTAACTCGCGTACGAAATGAACGTGGCCTTGATACCACTTGTCGGACGCAGCGCCAGTTGCCCGGACAAGGACAACATCACCTAGAGTTCCACGCTAAGTGGCGCAACGTATTTCGCATCGTGGGGATATTTACCAATAACGACGCTCGGTCGTTTTTCCGCTAGGCCTGGAACCGACAAACTAGTTTGCAAGAAATCACAGATCAGCCTCATAACCTGGAAGTTCCACAATCAGACGTACTTGTAATAAGCGCCCTGCTTTGTCAAGGTGACAGACTCCATATCATACACCCGTAGAGCGTCGCTGAGAACGAAGGCGTATTCAGTGAGAGTTTTAAGTTGTCAAGTGAACGACGTACTCCATGGAAATCTCTTCTAGCCATAGAAGCAAGCAGAATTGCTGGGCGTGGGTCGAGAGACGTAAGCTCGTTGGAAAGACAGATCTTATTTCTGTCGGGACGATGTCCTCTCCGGTGTCGGAGCGATTCGGTTGTAAGGAAAGTATTGGCCGAGAGGATTCGGGGATCTTATACTTCCCAAGTATAGAGCGCCAAGCGATCGCAGTTAGCCTTGGCGGAGGAATACCGGCGACAACATCGACATTGTTTATTTCCTGACGGTCGGACCTCCGACGTGGGACATAGGGAGCCGTTGGACGTAGCAGCGCATAATCGGCTTCATCTCCGACAATTGCCTTGACCGTTCGAGTGACGCAGAAGAGCTGATTGTTCGATACACGAGAGAATCGAATCTCCAGCGTATCTCGATATGTACCAATTCCGGCGACGCGCAGGCGCACAATAATCCGAACGTCACGGCCTCGTCTGAGGTGGGGATCACCCTCGAGCCCACACGAGAAGCTACGAGGTGGCACAATCAGTCGGGTTGACGGCTGGAGAAAGTCAAGAATTTACGCACGCGGTTTCTGTGTGGACCGAAAGCGAGCTCGACGTCCACCGGGGTTCCAATACCATAAAGTCAGCCGTCCCGGTCGTTGCTTTGAGAATGAAGGATTTGAAAACTCGAGACACCCGTCCAGGTTCGACGACTCCAAAGTCCAACCCGGTTTCTTGAGAGGAAACGGAAACACCTTTCCTGTCCTGACGAGCAGATAGAACGACGGCTTCCGTTCTCAACCCCGCCTTGCGACAATGGGCCTTCCCTCTGATATGGGAATCCCATGCCCCTGCGGACATGCTGCATTGGCAAACGTCGCAGAACGCGGGTGCAGGCATGGACGAGCGAGTATGAAGCGCCAAAGGTCTACGAATTGTGCTGCGGAATGGCCACTGTCTCTAGGGGGGAGACTGGGGAGAGCTGGTCTTGGGACGAAAGGCAAGGTGAAGAGATGTAGGAAGGGCCGCGGACAAGCGGCCCAAACCTAGCACATGATCTCCTGTTCGCCGTAGCGCCAGTACCGATTGTGGAAAACACGATGAAAACGCGTGTTATACGTTCCTTGTCAGTATCAGCGAATTCCGTGATAACTTAACATGATACCGTGAGTAATGGTCGCAATCCGAGTCCGAATATCGGCCGACGGCCGCTCCGAACCCAGGGTGAAGGAGTGACATGGGATGACACGAGACTTGGTGAAATCAACAAATGGGGAAACGACGTGGCATGATTCGGACGAGGAATGGGCATGGACTAAGAAGGCTCTGAGCATTTCAACCTTGGTTGTTCAACTTATAGACGACCGAATAGCAAGTTGAGCGAGCTGTGAGATAATTGACGCCGGAATTGTGACAAAAATGGAGAAGATACACAATAAATGAACCGCGGAGATGGAACTGTGTCACTCTGGGTCACGAGATTTGTGTCCTCACTCCTACTGATACTGTACTGGCTGTACAGTACAGTAATGTTCGCGAGGCCTATTCCTACAACACGCCTCGCTCTCTCTCGTTCATTCGCCAATCAACTCCCCCGACCACCTCCGAAACCCCTACCACCCCCCGAAACGTTCTCCTCCACCTCACGCCCGCGACCATACTACAGCAGACCTCATCCACGCGACCTTCCGCCCTACCGTGTGAGCCATCGCCTCCCCACTTTCCAGTTGGGCATCATGTACCGTGATTAAACAAAATCCGCTCATTTCTCTAACTGCCTTCAATATGCAGCGCGCATGGCCCGGCCTCCTCGCCGTCTGCGTGGGTGGCGTCGCCGCATGGGCCGCATTCCTGTCCTACGCCGCTAATCAAGAGCGCGTGTCGAGCTCAGCGATGCGCCGCGTGCTCAGCGAGTTGCGTGAGAGCGAGGACGTGCGTGCCATCCTCGGAGACGCGGTGCGTCCAGAGCCCTTGTGGTATCTCAACGGCAGCCCGTGGGTGTACGGCACGGTACGTGTGGCGCTTTACCCGTCCTCCTATTGCGGGCCCCGAGCGGGCGGGGCAAGCCATTGACTATTCTGACCTTCGATCTTCGCCTTCGCACCTGCCAGGTCAAGATGCTACAGGGGAACATCGACATCGGCTTCCGAGTCAAAGGTCACAACGGTACGCCCGCTCGAAACCTTTACTCACTCCCTGTCCTGCTTTGCTGACTCGATTGTGAAGGCGCGGGCACGGTCTATTTTACGAGTATCCGCAGAGCGCGCGGAGAGCCTTTCACAACGTGTGCGTATCGGATGTCCCTTTGTTTCCTTACTCCCTCTCTCCACACCCCTATCCTTCAACCTGGATAATCCTAACTTTGTCGGGGCTCTGATGTATTTCGAACAGTGCGTTTCAAGATCATTGCGGACGACGGCACAATCATCCTTATGCCTAGAGAGACACGACCAGTGGATGACAAGGCCCACCCCTTATAGTTTCTCCCCCAAGGTTGAGGCACCACGATACGCTTCATGTGGATTGGTACTAGCTTCGAACTTACATCGCTCTGTGCATTCCCCGTTGGACGACAGATTTGTAATGCTCATCTCACGTCCACTAGTCCTTCTGTTATGGGCTGGCAAAAGATTTTATACAATGCCTAAATGGCTCTATAATGTACAGAAATAGTATACCCCGTCACATATCAAGGTCAAGCCATATCGACATCGTCGTCTGGCGTTGCCTGTGATCTGCTGTCATTGGTATCACTAAGGCCGAATATTGTATGAGTGTCATCGAGCTCTGCCCATAGCTCGTCCTCTTCTGCCTGGGCGGCGAGCTCAGCAATCTCATCTTCATCAAATTCGGAGAAAGGGAGTTCAGGTTCAGGTTCATCAAGAGGGTATGGCATATCATCTAGAGGCATGTGTTAAATCGGCGAAGAAACATTAGTTGGGGCGGTTGCGAGTCACTGTACCTTGTAGTTTACGTTCCCACTCGGCAATGTCCTCTATATTGGGGTCGAGTGATGAGCCAACCTCGTTCTGAAACGAAAGCCGATATGAATGTCGCTGTCTGTGCTGTGCACTCTTCATGATTCTACGAAACAGCTGGAAGAATATTTTGCTTCAGGTGAAGAGTTTCGGACAATACAACGACATACCTCGTCATTGATCACAACCTCTTGATCGTCCTCCTCGTCGCTCTCCATGCTTAAATCTTCGCCATCACTGCTCAACGCGCTTCTTCGACGCTCGCGTTCGACACGTTTTGTGCGTGCTTCTTGTGCCCGATGAACGCAGCGCTGCCTCAGTCGATCACGAAGAAGAGTACTGCGTGGATTCTCCGCCTCTCCAGGGACGTCACCACCACCCACCGACGAAGAAAACAAGCGGACGGCAAAATACGGTTCATCCGACGTTGCTGTCGTCGCCCTTATTGCGTCTCCCGTACGCGAGCGGTACGCACTCGAGACGCGACGCGTGGGCGTACTAGTGGTGGTGGACTTGTACTGCGCCAGACGGCGCGACTGGAGTCTCGCCGCGGCCGAAGTGGACGGGGATGGTGGAAAACATGGTTCGGAGAGTGGAGAGGAGGTATGGGGGTTGTATGGGGACGAAGAGGAGGGTGTGCGGGGACATTGCAGCATTGGATCGAAGTGTCGCGCGACTGGCAGAGCGCGTCTGACTGACTCGGACGACCGCGTCGTTTGGTTCGTTTACGCGGGGGCGGGGTTTGTCACCATGTCACGTGATTCATGTGACGTGTGTGTACTGTTTCGATTGTCGATCGTGCCATGCCATGATCGTGCCACGGTGCAGTGCATGATCATGATGCCATGATGGCGTTCAGTTCTCCATATCACTTTACGACGCTGGACCTGCTATCAGACTCCCACTCGTGCTATTCTGTTTTGTGCTGCTATTAATAGGTTCCTTCGCGAATTGTTAATAACAACAACCTACGGATACTGTACTGGTAACCGAAAAATCCACCAGGAACGACCATATTTGATGATTTGCCAATTACCGAAAAAAAAAAACTTGGTTAGACAGCCATGGTAGTCCTATAGTCCACTTTGGTTACTTAATCTCCATTGTCTTCTTCTCACGACTTCGAGGTTTAAGTAGACTCGCATGTCCAAGCAGTTGCGCCCATCCCGCCGGCGTCCGCACGACCTGGGATGCAAGTTTGATGCAAGTTTTACTTGTCTTTTATTAGAAGGAGAACGTATCATACTCTGGTACCTGTTTTTCGACCTTCCCGTGCCAATTCGGATCATTGAGGGTGCCAGTGGCGTCCCAGGGTCGTCACGGTAGTGCCAGGGCAATCTGCTATAATACGCCATCTCGGCGACTCCAAAGGTGCCCTCCTTACTCGCCCTCCTTACTCACCCTCGCCCTCTCAGGCTAGCACCTCTCATAGCAATTCTGCCTTGGTCATGAATGCACCATTATGTGAGACGCTTCGGTACGAGCTCCTTGTTACTTCCATGATCGTGACCCCGTCCAACTTACGTGGCTCGTCCAGGTTTATGATTGGCAATGCTTCCGCGCTCTCAGCTTACGGTTCGTTCACTCTGATCCTCGGGGAAATGAACTGATCTGTGAAGAAAAGCCATTCTTTATTATGATTACCTTCTCACCTTGCCCGGGGAGATCGAAAATTACTGGCGTATGGGATCGCATACGTGGGCATCCATCCTATTCCTGGTCAACCGCTACACAGCTGTGCTGGGCCATATACCTCTTCTCTATTTCATCTTTCAGGATGCTTGCAAGACAGAGGTACGTCTCAATTTCTGCCCCCCCGTCTTCTCTTAATTCCCCTTCCGCTAGAACATGTGAGTTCCCAACACTCCTCCCTCACTGGGGCTTCGCGCTGACGGATCGCCACAGAGCATCGCTTGTAATATCGTACTATTACATCCTTATGGCGGTTTCGGCCGTTATGACCCAGGGTTGGTTTCATGTTCTCACATTTCGAACTCGAACCCACCAGACATTGCTGCAGTACTACTCATCATGAGGGTTTATGCTATGTATTATCGCAATAAGTGGGTCCTCTGTGTTGTGGTGTCCGAACTCACAGTTGCAATATGCATCTTATCTGTAAGTGGCTACTCTTGATGACCCGGATACTTGCATGTCAATTTCTGTAGTGGTCTCTCTCCCGTCTAGTGCCTGGTGTGAACATGACAGAGAGACAATCACGGTGAGTCCCTGCTGCCTTTCGGGGCTCAGCTTCCGATACATCACTATTAACGTTCGAATATTGATGTCACCAGTGCTCGATGTGAGCATATTTTCCATGAAGTTTTAAAGTGTGCTTATATTGCCTTTGACCAGTTCGAACTGAAGCCGTGGCCTTTTCGGGATTCCTGGTCATTGATTTCACCATCTTTGTTCTCACGATCGCCTGTTCGATACGTCTTTGGTCACGCAAAGAGCCATTCATCCACCGGCTTCTTATCGATGGTGCGTTTGTGACATACACATATCACCCAACGAGCTGATACTACAGATCACTCCAGGCCTCCTCTATTATTGGTATGTTGCGGCTCTTGGGAACCGCAGTTGACTCATCATATCAAAAGTGTGATATGCACCGTCGCTCTTTTCAACATTATTGTTCTATTGGTGCGCCACTCTCCCCGTACCCCATGTTCCATTGGTCTGATGTCGCTATGTTTTGCTTCGCCTCTAGTCTGTGAATGTGAGCGTCTGGGAACATATTAGCTTCTGCTTATAGTGCCCACTCACAAAATTCGACATGATAGCCCCGCATCGATTTGTCTACGCCGGTTTTCACATATATGTATATGTTCTGAACCGTGGTTTCTTTGCAGACGCTGACAATCCCGACATAGACTAAGTGTAGTGATGACCTCGCGACTCATGATCAATCTGCGCGATCCAGTGTTGCACAAATCAGATGACAGTGATGAGACTGATCATGACACTCCACCCCATGCTGGATACATCTCTACGGTCGTCCCGGAGCTGGACATCTTCTCCGACATAGTAGAGACACCCCTTGAATCAGATGATCTCACGCTGCCTGGTCTGTTGTATTCAATTCGTCTCACCCACGTCACATTGACAGAATTTTCAGGCGTTGAGCCTGATTTGGAGAGGGCGCGAAGGAACGCCTCGGAGTCTATATGGCACAAAACCTCGTCGAATCCACGACCACCCCACCTCACCTCACGACGAGCGCCCTATGATAAATGGGTTCACGCATCGAGTTGACTGTCGGCTGGTTGGTTTCGTTGGCGAGGCAGCTCCTGTCTCCGATCGGAGCGGCGTGCGTCGTTCCCAAATGCGGAGACGGACCTGTCTTGTGTGGGCACGGAATTCAGGAGGAAAGGAATGTGTGGAGTAGTATCTTACACGAGTTGTGGTCTAAGGGCGTCCTTGTGTGGTTGTATCAAGAAGGAAAAGATGTGCTAATTTCGTCTTCAACTAAACATATCAACCTATGCGACTAGCGGCGCAGGCCGCGCACATAGACACATGATGGGAGAAAGATCACGAGGGTCGTAGGACGGTGATGGCGTCACTGTATGGCCTACCATTCAGTCTACCACGGTCTTGGTTCACTGACGTTAAGTACGTTCGGATGTCTACCAGTGACTTTAATCACATATGCATACTTCTAGGTGTAGGATTCACCCGAGAGCGAGTATGGGCTTCAAGTTCATTCTGAGGCAACATGCTCACGGGTCCTTGTCATATCAACATGGCGCTTCAAGCTTCAAGCTTCAAGGCTTATACAACCCGAAGCCTGGGGAAATAACTTTTGAGGGAAGTTTTTTCCATGGCGCGCTCCACATGCGCGTGAGCGAACCACTTGAGCTGGATCTCCAATTCCAACACCAGGTAAGAAACAGCGCATTAGGGTAAAGACTTCCCAAGAATCTATTGGCTTTCGTTTCGAGCGCGAGGCACGACATGTGGGTATCGCTGCTGCGGTGGTGGATTTGTAACTGCGGCACACAACAGCGCGTAAACTCTTGGCATAGTATCGTAGGTCCTTGTCGGGCAACGCTGACGTGGCAACAGATCTGGTCCGGGTACGTCAATGGCCAAATAAAACTCGGTTAGACCAGCTTATGGTGTACTGTAGTCCGGCACCTGGCATCTTTACTTCGAGTGCTGTCACCCCACAATGTCGTGAACTGGGGAAGACTCGCACATCCGAGCAGTTATAATTATCTTACCATACGCAGGGCCTTCGCGCCGCAAGTATCCAGCAACTTGGATAAGTATTTTCCAAGCACCGGACGTTTTGACGCGCTAATGCCCCTTTGGGGACAACGGCGAAATGCCGTTCATCGGCGCCGAAGTTGCTTGTGTTGTGTGTACCAGACGCGAAAGGTCCGGTATGCGCCAGACTCAGGCCAGAGAAGCGACACGCGCAGCGGCGTCGTCGCCATCGCCACGGCGTGAACGTGCCGTGTGTGAGACGCGACGGGTGGAATTTCGCGGCGGCCGAAGCGATTAGCGACCACTTGCAGATTCGAAGGGCGAGGGGTTGTGGGGGATGCAAGAACCCGAGATGATCATCACATTGATAGGTGCGCGACTCGGACACGAGAGAGCGCATTCTGACTCGTTGCGAAAGCAATTTCGATTCGTCGACTGCAACTGCGATTGATCATCGACGGGGTTTCCGTTAGAAATCACGTAATGGGTGACAACACATCACAAGGCGTCAAGCACGTCAAGGGCTATTGAACACAACAACTACATCAACCGGCTTCTACTTGTTTGACATTCATCTTCATACAGCACCCAGCGCTGCCTCAGTCGGTCACGGAGAAGAGCACTGCGTGGATTCTCCGCTCTCCAGGGACATCACCACCACCCACCGATGAAGAAAACAAGCGGACGGCAAAATACGGTTCATCCGACGTTGCTGTCGCCCTTATTGCGTCTCCCGTAAGCGGGCGGTACGCACTCGAGACGTGACGCGTGGGCGTGTTAGTGGTGGTGGACTTGTACTGCGCCAGACGGCGCGACTGGAGTCTCGCGGCAGCCGAAGTGGACGGAGATGGTGGGAAACATGGGGTTGAATACAGGATATGCAGACAATCTTGAAGGTGACATGTTGAGCTATGTCGGTAAAGCAGAGAAAGAATCGGCTGACGAGTGCGAATACTGAGCTTTTAAAGTAGCACTACTTCACCTTTCAGGAGTTCATTGAATGCCAGTGTTTTTCCTGGCGCACCTGACGACATGAAGACACTTACCTGCGTCAAACATTGCTCGTCTGTTCTGCGCTAACTGGTAGGCTGAATACGAAGAGGAAGACGCCCTATGAACGGAGTGAGTCTGTCCTGGCCTGTCACGTCGGCACCACGCTCGATGAGGAACTGTGCGACATCTACGTTATTCTTCAAGGATTCCCCGTGAAATAGGGTCCATCCGTTCTCGTCCTGGGCTGCCACGTTGGCGCCGTGTTCGATGAGGAACCGCGCGAGATCAACATCACAATATTCCGAAGCCAAATGCAACGGAGTTGACCCGTTCTTCAGGCGGTCGCGTCTGCGCCGTGCTCGACGAGGAGTGTTGCGAGGTCAACATCACCATATCCAAACACCCAATGCAGAGTAGTGGCGCCATCCGAGTCCTGGACCGCCGCATCGGCGCCGAGCTCCACGAAGGTCCGCATGAGATCAAGGTGACCCCTTTCCGATGCCCATTGCACCAATGCCCATCCATCCTCTTCCCGAGCTCCCACGCCAGTGCTGTACTCGACGAGGAAGCGTGCGAGATCCACGTGACAACGCAGGATGCGCAGGGGCGGACTCCACTGCATTGGGTGTCAGTGGCGGGAAGCAAGGGAATTGCACGCCTTTTCATCAAGTATCATGCTGAAGCGACGGTTCAAGACAAGCCCGGGGAGACACTGTTACATAGGGCGGGGCGATGGGGAAGTGAGAATATCGCACGTATGCTCATCGAACACGGCGCGGATGTGACAGCCCAGGACAAGAATGGGTCAACCCCGTTGCATTCGGCATCGGCAACGGGAAGCGTGGAGGTGGCTTGCTTGCTCATTGAGCATGGCGCGGATGTGACAGCCCAGGACAAGGACGGGTTCACTCCGTTACACTGGAAGCTCCGAGTCTTTGCTAGTGGTAGTACGTAATGGAGTAATGGGGTGACAACAAGTAGAGCGACGCTTAGCGCCCAGCCCGACATCCGAGTCCGAGAGCACCGTGACGGCGTGCACCCACCTACACCCCAAATCGTTGCGGTCAAGAAGGGATGTCAAACCACGTCGTCGTCGTTTGGTTCGTTTACGCACCATGTCACGCGATTCATCACGTGAGTTTACTGTTTCGATCGTCGATCGTGCCATCGTGTGTGCATCATGATTGTTGGCCGCATTCTGAATTTCAAAAAAACATTTGGCCGCGTTCTATTGATAGGTGGTTCCTTCGCGAATCGTTAAGAACAACCTACGGGTACTGTTCAATCTGGTAACCGAAAAATCCACCAGGAACGACCATATTTGATGGTGTGCCAATTACCGAAAAAAAAAAAAACTTGGTTCGACAGCCTATAGTCCACTCTGGTTACTAATCTCCGAGCGCGAGGCA
>Ga0307510_10001134_pt1:0-27500 | contig 28574 bp, 26 predicted proteins | sample 12_EM_MG_FD_207224 | JGI IMG/M metagenome (GOLD analysis project Ga0307510, IMG submission 207224) | Populus trichocarpa ectomycorrhiza microbial communities from riparian zone in the Pacific Northwest, United States - 12_EM | ecosystem: Host-associated > Plants > Roots > Unclassified... | reverse complement strand
TTTCTTATCTCTTGTTTTCTATGTTATTGGATCTGTCCAATCTCCTTGTTTTTCGCAAATCAATCAATCCCAGTGTTATCCAGCTTTGGAAGGAGCGAAGGATATATGGGTTTGTTCTTGTAGGGTAGGTATTTGTCTAAATCTGACAAACAACAGGATCTGAAGAAGTGAGCACTGTTGTTTTTGGTTGAGATTAGAAGATGGGTTCTTCATTTTTTGGATGCTATTTGGACCAGGCACAAGTTGATTAGTGTTTCTAGCAAGTAGATTTACTGTCTTGTTTTGTTGTCACATGTTTTAGATACATTAAGGATGAAATACTGCTGTCTCATGTCCTGTTATGTGTGACTTCTTCTACTTGATTATCTTATTACATACAAAGAAGACCTGCAGCAAAGCTATATAGAATCTGAGCTGAGGGAGTCTTTGCAATCCTTCAAAACTGTTTAACACGATCTGCCTGAAGGTCTCGTTATCAGCTTTGAACTACATGGCAGTGTGTTGAAATAGCTGTTCTGTTCTTGCTGAAATCCGTATTGATTTGAGTTGCTGATGTTGTTTTCCTTGTTTTGCAGGTAAGAAGGGCAGAAACATATTAGAGGTTTAGATCTTTCAGTGATTATCAGAAGGAAATTCTTTCTGTCAAGATTGGGGGAATCAGAGTAAGTTCTGGGATTTTCTAATGTTTCCACATCCATATTTAAAACTAATGTGTTGATTGTTAGATGGTGATAATGCAAGAACACCAGTAATGATAAGCAGGGACTTGTCATTATAAATTGGTGTTTAATGTGGCTTGCTTTTTGGAATTTGGTAGGGTGTGTATGATATTCGTATCATACCAGTATGTATATGGCTGATGATTTGTATTTTTTTACAGGCTAAATCCTCTTCCACTCCTGTGACCAGTAGGAAGCAAGGAGCCACGGCGTCCTGCAAGAATTTGGGTGGTGGATCATCAGTTGATGGCCTAGAAATCATAGGATCTGCAAGCATGATGAGTGCAGCAGGTCTAGAACTTACGAATTTTATAGATCCTGATTTGACTTGGAAGACATTTACAAAAGGCCACAGGAGTACGTCAAGGCGTAAGCCAGTTGTTAGAAGCTTTAATGGGAAGGCAAAGCTATCAGATGAGAGTACCAGAAATATGGATGACATGACGGTTTCAGATAATGAGAAGGTAAATATTACACTACTTTGTTTGCACTTGTATCTAATTGTTCTTGATTGATGTGCCTCCATGCTGTGTGAGGGTTTTTAACATTGGTTCTCTACATGGCAGCATGGTGTGGCTGTTCTTGGCCGCCGCTTCAGTGGAAAAAATGAGAAAAAAGAGCATGTACCCATTAAAAAACGAAGACATACAGCCCAGGGTCCCCCACAACCTTCTTGTACCACATCTCCATGCTTTGAAGTGGTTGAACTTAATTCAAGTGGGAAACGACGACGTAGAGCAACTGATGCTGCTGTGCCAAGTAAGCTCAATTTGAAGACATCAGAGGTCCATGATAAGTTTGATTACAGTGATGACTTCTCAGGCATTGAGATACTCGCAGCTGTTGCTTGCAACAATGGTATGATTAATGATGCTGCTCGTGAAGAAAGTTCAATATTGGAAGAATCAACACGAGAAGGAGTGGGCTCATCTTCTTCTGCAGTTCCGTTCAAAGAAACTGTTGCATCCCCAAAAGATATGGCTGATGAAGATAGACCAGATGCCTTTCAAAATAGTGAAGTTACAGTTTTGCATGCATCTGCTGGTACCAAGGATAGCGGAACAGGAGAAGGATCTCTATTGTCACGGGATGAAATGTTGAATCTGGACTTGAATGTTACCTGGGAGCAAACTTGTGATACTTCGATCTTTGATTCCAGTGAAAATGATTTACAAAGTTGTGAGGTTAAGCCTGAAGCCTTGGAACAGCAAAACCGTCCTGACAGAGTGGTTTTGTCAGATTTACTTGGGGATAATACATCCGTTGATTTGATAGGCTTGTCTCTTGGGACATGTGAATCGATTAGAGAGGAACCTGAATCTGAAGCTTGCTCCCTCCATGATGGAAAACATGAAGAATGTTTTCCGTCTCCAACTGGTAATGCCCTGGAACCCTCCATTTGTGATGTTGCCAATGCAGAAGCTTCAAGTCAGGCTGTTTATGGGGATAAATCCCTAGATCATCCATCGTGCAATACACTTCCTAGCCTTACTCTCAAGCAGTGTTCAGAAATGTGTTCAACAGATGAACAAGTTATAAAAGTTTTGTGTACTGAAAGTTTGCAGGTTGAGTCATGTAATGTTTCTCCTCACCATCAACCTAACTTGGAGAGAGTTCCTAGTGAGATTGATCTTTCAATCTCAAATGATAACGGAGAGAATTCTCAGATAGCAACCTGCCCACATGAAGATGGGAAGTTAAATACAAGTAGCTTGGAAAACTGTCCACCAATAGAACCTGCTTGGCTTGGAGTTGAATCTGGAGGTCAAGAAGAAGAATCAGGTGAACGGCAGTGTTCGCCTAATAGAAGTGCCTGTTTGTCTTCTGAGAAAGGCCAACCCGTGATGGAAGTGGATGCCAATGGAACCAATGAGGCTTCTGCTGCCAATAAAGCAGAAGCTCATTCTCCAGTGCAAGCTGGGTCTGAGGAATTGATGCAGAAGTCTTCTGCAGACTCTACTGTCACTCCTGGAGATGCATGCGGAACACATGGTAATGGTTTTACAAGTGGCTCAGCTAAGGTCAATATGGAAGATCTGGAAGATGACAGCTTTGAATCAGATGTTTATCAAGCTGATAAGGTTCACATAGTTGGCATAAACGGTTTAGAACTTCAGGCTGGTTATGATTCTCCGTTTGAGGATGGGGAGTTGAGGGAATCTGATGCACAGTATTACTGGGATGAAAATGGGGAGGATGGTGAAGTCGAGCAGGTGGACTATGGGTCTGAATGTGATGAAGAAAGACTCTGTGTCTTGGATAATGAGAAGGAAATGAAGGTTGAGAGAGGTTCCAGTTCGGGATCTGATTATGTTAGTAGAAAAATTGAACAATGTGGGTTGGGAGATTCTCTGAGAGATGACTTGCTTAGCCCAAAGACAAGAACTTCGTATGTCACTATTGACAAGGATTTCCTGTCCGGGGTGGTTGGATCAAAGGCATCCGATAGAGATTTCCTGTCGAGCATTGAGGAGTCCAATGCCATATTTAGGAAGCATCGTACACTTAGGAGCAGGTGAATTATTGATTCTTTATCAGTTTTACATGTCTGATTTTTTCTTCATAAATTACTTTGTTCTAGCTGCTGATTTGTGCTTATCCTGATATTTCAGATCCAACAGTTTTTATAATTTATATCATCGAGATGAAAGGGATGCAGGTTCCCAAAAATTCATGGGAAGGGACAGGGCTGTTCCTCCAACACGTGGCAGAAGTCCTGGAGGCCATCGCTTTGTCAATGATGCACCAGGCTACTGTGACTCAGAAAGGCGCCATTTTTGTACTTATCGTGGCAATTACACTTCTGGCCCTTCTAGAACTAGAGGTGGTTTTGATAGCCACAGATACGTAATAACCTCAGACCGTGCAGCCTCTGAAGGAGCAGGGTTTGCAGGATCTGACAGTCGTGGCCGCAGGCGATTTGTTAATCCTTCTTCGAACAGTTCATATGAACGGGTCACGAGGAGGAGATCACCTACCAGCAGAGATGATTTATACCGTGTGCATACAGGAACGCAGCCTGTGAGAGATTGTAGCCCAGTCAGGAGTGGGTTTAGAAGATTTCCAAGAGGGGCTGCAACAGGAGGCTTGAGAGGGGAATACCACAGGCCAATGCCAGAGGACAAGATTGAATATTCTAATCGTTATGCACCACGGATGCTTAGGAGAGAAAGAAGCATCTCCCCCTTATGCAGAGGACAACCTAGCTACCCCTTCACACACAAGAAATCTCGGTCAAGATCCAGGAGTCGCTCTCCTTCATATTTAACTAGGGACAGAAATGAGGCTTCAAGGCTTCGTAGCAGGTCTCCAGATTTTAGGACTGATGCTAGGATGGATAGAGTGAGGTTGCCATTTCAGAAGCGTATTCCAGCTGATTTTGAAGAGGGGTTTATCCCTACAAGAAGAAATCACTTTACACAGCATAATCCCAGATGGTTTGATGATCGAAATGGTGGTTTAGATAGTTTCAGGGGAAGAAAATCACCTGTGAATATGTTCCGTTCAGATCAAAGATTTGATTCAGTGCGAACCATCCGGAGATTGGATTCAGAGGATCAGTTCAGAGAGAGGATACGATCCAGAAAATTTAATGATATGGGGAGCGCTAGCAGGGGAGGTGAATTTGACAGCAGTGATGATGGCAGGAGAAAGCATAATAACAAATATGAGATTGTTCAGCGAGTGAGACGATATGATACAGATGGTGGTCTGCGGCGATTCCGGGTTAATGCAGAAGATTCCTTGGTGGCAAATAATGCTACTCCTAACTGTGATGATGGAAACAGAATTACTGACAGAAGGCCTGGAGAGGTCCTTAGAAGGGATGGTGAAGAGTAGTTTATTTGAGATATCACCCAGAATAGCGAAAACTTTGCTTTGGGTTTATCTGATGATAGATAGGGGTTTTTTCCTTCCTTTTCTTTCGTTTATTGTATAAACATTTCAAGTTTTGGTAGGAAGTATCTCAATTCCCTCTTCTTTTTTTTCCTACTGGTGGTGCATGTGAGGAAGCATTCTTACGAGTTGTATTTTCCTTGGCAAGATTCTGCTTCTTCCTTTTCATAGGGGTTAGATTTTGCATTTGTTATATTTTTTTTTCCTCTTTCCATGTTCTTCCCCCCATCCTTTACCTCATTTTTGTCCACAAGCCAACTCTGGCCGTTGTAACCTCAGTTTTGAGGTCATTAAGGTATATAGTGATCAATGGAACTCAGAAATGGTTTTTGGTTTTCTTTTGCTGATCAGTAACTATGAATCTTTTCGCCTCTCTCGTAGCATGCAGTCACTGGCCAACTTTTGTTTCTGATTATTTATTACATATAAGGCTAATAGTAAAATAACCCTTCTCGTTCTCTTTCGTTTATTGGGGAGAGAGGGAAGGCAGGGCTTGATGTTGAGTGAAGTCCACTGTTTCTTGCTTTTTGCTAGAGGAATTGTGGGATACCGAGTGTGTTTGGTATTGCGATTGCTGTTGTGGTTGTGATTTGAAAAAAATTGTTTTATAAAAAGTATTTTTAGTTGAGGTTGGTTTGAAAAAATAGGTGTTTGGTTAAAACTGTGGTTGAAATTAAAGTTGAAGAAAAAGTAGTTTAATTTGTTTGGTTAAAAAAATGCTTTTCAAATTGAGGTTATAAAATAATTAAAAATATTTTTAATTTAAATATTGTAGATTTAACTACTATTATTACATCATGAAATAAATAATATTGATATCAAAATTTATTTATTATTCCATTAAACTACATGCAATGTCATCACATACGAAATCTATCCAACAATGACTATATTTTTCATGGTTTCTTAAGCACGCAACAACAAAAACTGAATTTTTTGTTACGTCATCAAGCGATATCCTTCTAATTTAATGAATAAAACACAATTAAAATAAAAAAAAACTGAATTTTTTTTAACTGGGTCGGACTCGGCAAGAACATAATTGGAATTGCGATCAAATTTCACAAATGCTACGTCATCATGCGATATCCTTCTAATTTATATAGTGTTATTAAATAATATTAAATACTAGTTTTTCAAGTAAAACTCAATTTTTTTTAAAAAAATTTACAATTTCATTACGTCCAAAATTTATTCGACAAGAACTACAATTTTCATGATTTTTTGAGCGTGCAATAAAATTAGGTAACATATTATCAGGAATAAAATTGAGATTACAGTACGAGTAAATTTAATTCACCTTAAACTAATTTTTTTTAAAAACAAAAAAAAATTAGAAGTTCATATTCACGTGAACAGTGCGAGTGAAATAAATTAACTGCACTGGTTGTTCAAAAAAAAAAACAACTGTTCACGTGAACAGTGCGACACACTGTTCATTGAATAGTGCAATAGTGGAGCCATGCTCCACTGTTAAGAGGAAATCACAACGAAATGTTGCTTCTCCAAACCTGTGGTGCAACAGTTAAAATTGGTGGGTCCCACCAATAAAAATCACTTTTTCACAACGAAATGTTGCTTCTCCAAACCTGTGGTGCAACAGTTAAAATATGGTTCACCCGCAATCACATTACCAAACAGCATCACAGTTGGATTTGAGGCTCATATCTTGGAAATGGACATGCACATGCAATAGTGTTTGATTTCCTGTACATGTTTTGTCTCGATCAGTTTCAAAGAACTTGAATTCGAAGTCATATAGTTCGTTTGTCTATAAAATGACAATATTTCTTTTTCAAATCATTTCAAGTCGTCACTCAATGAAATGATAAGGGTGGGAAGGGAAGGAAGGCAGGGCTTGAGGTTGAGTAAAAGACCACTGTTCTTGCTTTTGCTTGAGTAATAGTGGGATACAATTGTATTTGAGGCTCATCTGTCTTGGAAAAGGACAGGCACAGGCCGCAATGTTTGATTTCATGGGCTTGTTTTGTCAGAGAAAGAACTTCAATTCGAAGTCAGAGAAAGACAACTTGGCACCTCGAAATTCTCAAGCTTTAAATATTTCCTTTTCTTTCAATTCTAAGGAATCCATTTAATCTTGTGTCTTGATGGCTGAGTTGATGCTCATGTGCTTCCTCTTTAAAACTTGTATTAATATCCAAGAAGAAGAAGAGTCGATTTGCTAGAGACATTGCATATGTTTCTGTTGCAGCAAAGCTTTCGAGCTGTCTGTTTATCTTCAGATATGAGTCATGGCCAATGGGCAAATTGGGTTCACTCAGACTTCAAAATGGTATGAACCTTCCTTCCTGTTTTTTTTTTCCTGTCCAATATCCTTCAATTTGCTACCACTCAATTACAAACCATAATTAGAGTTTGATCCTAGTGTTATAAGAATAAGCTTGGCAGGTGAGGCATGGACCAGGCCGAGATAGTGAAAAACTTGGATATTTTTTTAAATAAAATGATATCGGTTTGGTTTTTTAAAAATCTAAAATTGTAATTTCATTTAAAAAAAAAAACAAAATGATAGTTTCATGATTAAAAAAAATAAAGGTTAGGTTGACCTGCTGATTTAGGAATCATTTCTCTTGACCCGTGACTGGAACTTTAGGTCAATTCTTGAGTTGGGTTTAATAAATGGTGATGATATTTAACCAAAACACTTGAAACAACTTTTGAAAGTAGTAGAGCTATTGTGCGGTGTGATAAACTGAGACTTTTATAATTTTGCGACAGAAAGAGACAAGGATTTCTAATTTACAAATTTCTCGAATAGAACTGCATGCTAGATTTCTAAATCACCAGCTAAAGCTGATGGACTCGAAATGAAGATTATCTGCTGAAAAAGATGAGCAGACTGCTGCCACTTCTTGCCTCATCGTCCTCGGTCCGCTAACATAAACTCCTACATTTTCCTCCTTCAATTCTGATAGTATTTCTGCAAGAATCCAAAAATTTATATCCAAAGGAAACATGATTTACATATAAACAAATCTGTTTGTTATAAGTTTGTAAATTCACTCATGGGAGGCAAGAACAGCTTACTTTTCAGATTTGGCCTTCGCCCGAGCTGCACTGTGGTGGCTTGACGAAGAGATTGGTGAGGAAGGCTTTCTAGTTCTGTTTCATACAACAACGAAGCAGGTGATGGAGCTGGTGTTGACATATCTGTGGTCCGAATTTGATTTAGTTCCTTAGCGTTTTCTCTTTTGTTCCATAGAAAAGCTGCAGAGGCAGCAATTGTTATGGCTACACACACAAATAACATGCCGAAAGCTGAACTTGCTGGCATTGGATACTTCATGTTGGTATTGTGGTCGATTGGGAATATGTAGAATCGTGTGAGAAGGCCAGTCAACAGAAGGAAAATGATAAAAGAGGAGGAGATTATCACGCTGAGCCACAGCCAGCTGTTAGGGCCTAATACTGCAGAAACTGGTGCATCAGATGGATTAGGCTTGAACAATATTGTTCTAATAGAACTCTGGTTCACTGTTTTTGGCTCTGTCTCTTGGGTTATGTAGGCTTCAATTTGCAGCTGCAATCGAGAGAGGTCAAGAGTGGTCCCTGAAACTGGGAGAAGAAGTTCAAGCATGGTGAGATTGGCATATTTCTTGAATGCACATATAAGGTGAATCGCTGGAGTCTTGCTGCCTGTTGTGTTGGATTTAAAGATGATCTCGCGGATGATGGAGATGAAAGGAGTTACGCCACTTCCACCACTCACCAACACTAGCTTCTCATACCTGGGACAATTTTTTCTATGTTAATTTAGCTGCCCCAAAAATTTCAATCTTGATATATAGATTCTGCTAACATTTGATTACCTCATAAAATTGGCTGAAGGAGGGCCATATGGTCCTTCAATAGAGACCTCAAGTCTGTTAGTAGGAGAAGGGGAGGACAGAATCTGATACAACTTGTGAGACCAACTTCCATCGCATTTGATGACAACGCTTAGCTTATCAGAATCCATATTGCTGTTGGAGGTAACAGTAAAGGGATGCCATTGTATCCTGGAAATGCTAGACACATTTATGAATGCAATGCTTGTTGGTGCATAGCTCAATCCTGGCACAACGATGAACAAAAAGAATGTCAAATAATATATCGAGTGAGTGAAAAATTTGATTGCAAAAGCTTTCAGTAACATCTAGTTACAAAATCTTGACTTCACCTGAACTCTTGGAGAAATTCAACTCTACTGTTTCAGATGGTAAAATGCGTGCTGCGACAGAACGGATTTTTTGCTGAGATTGTAACAATCTCAAATATCGATCGATCAAGAAGAGGTAGAAACCAGGAAGGATGAGGCAAGACCCAGCAAAACCAACATGGAACACATAGAAGATAACAAACACAACGTAGAGATGATGACTATAGTAGAAGAGCTCGAAAATCTTTCGCCTTATCCGTCCGAAACTTGTTGCCCACATGACCAATCCAGCAAGCAAAGCTATTTCTCCAGCCACATTGGAAACCATGAACTTGTCCCATTTGAGTATCTGCCACATTCAGCATAAACATGGTCCATAATTTCAGTAGCTAGCACTTAACCAATACACAGTGACTTAGAAGAATCCATAGAATATTACCTGTAATATCTGATGTGTAAGGGACCAATAAGTAACGTAAAATAAACCATGTGCAGTGAAGATGGCCATGGTAATATGGCCTAGCCATATATGGTACTTGATGCTTGCCTCTGAAGTGAGGCCAACATACTGCAAAACTGAAGATCCTCTAGCCACTGGAAAGAATAGAAAGGCCAGGCAGGTGTTTCCTACAAGCCCTAGACTCAGACCTGCAGTTTCCAACTTAACTTCCCACCTGCCAAAAAGCTCAATAAATCAACCGCCCTTCAAATATTAATCAAAATTTTTATAGGACTTTGAAAACATTGCTCTGCAAGTCGAGAAAGAAACAAGCCTTACACTTGAAATTTTTCTTGAGCAGCTTCTACGGCAGCAAATGCAAACATATCATGCATGTAAGAATACAAGGACCAAACCAATAATGCAACAAACATGGCCAGAAATGTTAGCTCTGTCCAGGTAACAATCCCAAGAGGACCTTTCGTTATCGCCAGCCGTTTCGACAATATCATCCGAGAAAACAACCTGCTATTTCAAGAAATTTGATTCATTAGTTAATAATTTTCCTCAATATATAAAACCTTTCCATAATCAAACAATACTTAACCTTGTATATAGTTATTTACCTGGTGTTGATATCATGATCATACTTCTTTTCAAGATGAAGATACAAGGAGGCAATGGTAGCAATGAAGAGGATAGGAAATGCATAAATCAGTATGGTTGAACCTACAAATCAAAGAAACAACATAACATAAACACACAGTCTCTTCTTTTCTTACAATTAGACAACGAAAACCTTACAAAACATACCTTGTTCTCCAAGATAAGTGGAACTGGTTTTTTTCTCAACATCAGGAAACCAATTCAAGTAAAAGGTGTTAGTAGGCGTCACGGACCAAATCATCATGTACCCCAGAAAAACCACCATTAACAACAAGGTTATCACTGCTGAAACTATCTTCATTGATGCACCAGAAGGTCCAGAACCCATCTCTTCCTATCTTTCTTGTAGAACACAGCAGGACTACTTCTGGTCTTAAATGAGTCTCTATGTCCTACCCTGTTGTATATAGTGAATTATACCAATTTATAGATTAACAGTCATCCATGCATGTTTGAACATACATGTGACACATACCTGTCCCTACAAACTATAATATTTTAAAAAATAAGTTTCTAGCTGTGCTGTTTTGAATATAATTTTTTAGCCACGGTGTTATTTTTGAAAAGACTCATGTTAGTGCAAATAGTATTGGAACCTGTGACCACAAAGTTGATGAAATATGAAGACTTTTGATCCCCATTGTTTTGTTGTATCTTCAAAAGCAGTGGTCATAAGCAAAGCTACTGCTTGGCCTGCAATCATTTTCGTTTTCTTTTCTCATTAGACATATATCCTAGATTTCGAACAATTCTTTTTCATTTATAATTATATCTTTTTTGAAAAAAGTACTATATATTTGATTTTTTACCGACATTTTTCTTTTGGTTTCGGTAATAAGGTTATCTTTTATAGCTACTGTGGATAAATCGAGTTAGACTTGAGGCCGGATCGGACAACTACGCGAGAAAAGAAAAAACTTAATGCCAAAAAGGGTTTATGAAGCATAGAAATTACAAAGATTTCAAGAAAAACTTTGTACATATCCACAAAGAAAGAGTTCCTGATAGAGTAGTGCATTGTACTGAAGAAACCCCATTTTTATTCTCTTTAGCAATAAGTAGCATCACCAGTTGAAGCTAATGGACTCAAAGTGCAAGTTATCTGCCAAGCCAGATGAACAAATTTCGGCAATCTCATGTCGCATTTTCTTTGGTCCACAAGCCAGGACTCCAACATCTGAGGCTTTGCAATCGAACAAAATTCCTGCAATGCCAACAGGAAATGATTAGTCCTATGAGAAAAATGGGAAAAACACGCAAGCTATTGAAGTGATTATTCCTATGATTAGTTGCATTTGCTTACTCTTAAGATCAGGCCTTGCACCAAAATGCACCTTGGTAACTTGAACAAGTGACTGATGAGGTTGGCTTTCGAGCTCTCTATTGGCGTTCTGAAACCAGGAGCCCGGTGATGTGGTTGGAGCTGGCACTTCCAAGTTCTGAATTTGCTTCCCTTCCATGGCATGCTCTTTCTTGCGAAAAAGGAAGACTGCACTGGAAGCTATAAAAATGCAGGCACACAGCAAAAACATGTCCCAAAGCACATAATAGGAATAGTGGTATGTATCCCCAGTGCTGTGATCAAAGGGGTAAATATAGTAACGCGTGACGATGCCTAGTATGAGGAGAAACATGACAAATGATGAAACTATTATTGCACCAAGCCATAGCCAATTGTTGTTGCCTAGGCTTGCATTAATGGGCGAGTCCAGTTGGTTTGACTTGAACCAAATGGTTTGGAGAAGCTTTAGGTTATCTTCCGTAGGCAGCTCTCCCTCTCTGGTGATATAGGCTTCAATTTGCAGCTGCATTTGGGGTATGTTTGAAGGTGTGCCATTGACTGGAAGCAAGAGGTCTAGAATGGCAAGATCAGCTGAGTTCTTGAATGCACAAACAAGGAGGACTCGAGGAACTTGACAGTTCTGTTTTGTGCTTTCGACAATAATCTCGCGGATTATGGAGATGAAGGGAGTGATGCCACTACCTCCACTCACCAAAACAAGCAATTCATGCCTGTAAGGTAAATCAAACTTGATGTATATATCATAAATTCATGTACAGTTTTCTAAATACAGGATTTCTTTCCAGCCGATAAACTTACCTTAGAAAATGAGATGAAGTTGGTCCATAGGGTCCTTCAACAGACACTTCGAGACGATCCACAGAAGAAGAAATTTGTCGGTAAAGCTTTTGGGACCAACTTCCCAGTCTTTTGACAACTACACTTAGCTTATCTTGCTCCAGATTGCAGCTTGAAGTTATAGTAAAAGGATGCCATTGTAGTTTCGAAATGCTCGGCACATTTACGAATAGTATGCTTGTTGGATTATAATACAGCCCTGAGAGGGGAGAAGAAAGACAAAACATTAATTTATAATGAAATAAAATGTTTCAATTTCTGCTTCTAGATCAAAATGTGTTCTTACCTGGACTCTTGGAGAAGGTCAGCTCAATACTACCACATGGCAAGAGACGAGCTGAGTCTAATCTCGCCCGTCGCTGTGACTGTAAGAATCTCAGGTATCGGTCTACGATGAAGAGGAAGATCCCAGGCAAGATCATGCAGAAATAGGCAGCACCAACATGCAATACATAGAAGACTACGTAGAGAATGTACAGTTGATGGGTGTAGAAGAAAACCTCAAACATTTTACGCCTAATACGGTAAGAGCTAGTCACCCACATTGCCAATGCAAGTACAGTTGCAATCTCTCCAGCAACATTCGATACATAGGTTTTGCTCCATTCTAGCATCTGCGTGGTCCCATGAAATATTCACTGTGAAAAACATTTAGCAAATGCAGGAAACACCATTGGCATCACTAGGACTTCAGGTATAACACCAAAAGTATTTATTTTTAGTCACCAACGGTCGTTTAGTTCACTTGGTAGCACATCTCAGCTGCTGATAAGAGAAGCCGGGGTAAAGGGGAAAATAGAATCCAGCACCTTAATTATGCCAATAGGTGCTACCAAGAGTACCAAAGATCTGTTGATGACTGACTAAATTCATAAGGCTAACCCACTAATTGCCTAACTATTTACATTTGCCAATTTTGTTACCATTTTTTGAATTAAAACTTTCACAACTTAAGACTTTCTTATGTTATTAATTAATTTTGATTATAAAAAAATAAAAGATGAATATTTAAAAACTCAATTGTTTTGTTATTAGCACTCTAATACTATATTAAAGAACTACTTTAACTAAAAAAATTAAATTATTAAATACAATTTTAAAATATAATTTATATTATACTCTAATATTCTACCAATCCACTAAAAGACTGATAAAAGACTGATCTCATTATATAATCAAATGTAAATGTGCATTCTAGCAGAGTATGTGTAAGAAACCATGCCCCATGTCCTGAAAAGCCTCTTTCCTTTTTGTATTTTGTTTTTCTTTCTTGTATTTTGATGCTGTTAATGTTCATAGATGGTGCGTTCTGTCCAAAAAAAGCTTTGAGCAAAAGGAATCTAAGACCACTTTCAGGTCCCTCACTTCTGTCCAAAAAAAAAAAGACAGCATGATTGGTTTTCAAGGAAAAACAGACGATAAAGCTTTCCAATCACACAAAAAGTTAAAGAGATTCCACACCTTTGATCTGATATTCTGAGGACAAAACAATCAGGATCATAGGATAAAAAGTATAACCACACAAATGCTAAAGGCCACAATATTGACCAAGAAAGTCTAACTAAACATGATTAGTAGTAATGCAAGTACCAGAGCCATTTGGTTAGTCATTGCCCAGTATATGATGAAACCAACAGTATGTGCAGCAAAAAGAATCATCGAAAGATGACCGAGCCATATATGATACTTGATACTGGACTCAGATGTAAGTCCAACGAGAGGCAGAATTGAAGATCCTCGAGTGACAGGAAAGAAGAGAAATGCCCAACATATGTTTCCAATATATCCAAGTCTCAGTGATACACTTCGGAACTTAGCTTGCCACCTGCGAAAGTTGATTGATGGGTGAAAAGCAGCACATCAATGAATGGATTTTGAAGAAGAAGTAGATGAATTGGGATGAACATAAAGATGAAAGGGATCTTACACTTTCTCCCCTTGTTTATGCATGTGAAGATGTCCAAAACTGACATACAAGTAGTTGGCAAGAGACCAGATCAAGAGTGCAATAAACATGGCTACAAAAGCAAGCTCCATTGCTGTAACAATTCCCATAGGGGCCACCACGAGTGCCGGACGTCTTAAGAATGACAGGCGATTGCTTGTGACAACACTGCAATCAGTTTAATATGCAATAATGTGATGAAACCCAAATCATGGAATGCACATTTCACTCTTAAATATCAAAACAATAGAAAGAACTGAAGTGGACTAGGAAGAAAATACAACCTTCTGGAGTTTGGCTTTCTCAGGTTCTTCTGTAAATGAAGATATAAACATCCAAAGGCAGCTATGAACATCACAGGGAACGAAAACAGCAGAAGATTTGTGCCTGTGTAGCAGTGTAGAAAAACCAATCAGAAGAATGAAATAAAACACATTCACAGCATAATGATTTAAGGTAGTTATCTGGATAGGAAAGGATTGTCAAAAAACAACCTTGTCCTTCAAAATATGTTGAATTAAGCTTGCCGTTGAGTTTAGGAGTCCATGCATTTTTGTAAACTTTAGTCGGCAACATAACCCAAAGCATTAGCCATCCAAGAAACATCACTAGGAAGATTAGCCTGAAGATTGTCATGCTGCCCATCTTCTTTGCTTTGTGAGGTTGTTATGGAAGGAGGACGTTGTGCTAAGTTGGAGTTAATTGTAACCCTGTAATCTTTGATGAAGTGCTGTAAGTTAACAGCTTTCGAAAAGAATTTATAGACCATGTAAGACCTTTCTTGTACGCCACCATCATTGGTAGAAGTACAAAGAAACAGCATCACTCATGCATATTCATAACCCCATTTGTTAGTAAACTACATTTTGCAGACAATGTGATTTGCCTCAATCTGGATAGTCAAAAACATTTAAATATGAGAAAATGCCTCTTTTAAGCAGGAAAAAACATGTACTAAGTGCAGAATATGTTATAATTAACCCACATATAAATTAATCCTTTGCGTAAACACTGAAAAAGAATGATTTATCCTAAATGACGTTTACATGTGCATATATTAAGATGCATTATTTGTTGTTAAACTAATCTTATGTCCCTTTCATTAGCTCGTTTACAGATTCTTAAGATATTAAGTTCTTGATGCAGGAGATTTTGGAGGAGTTCGAGCTGTAAGATAGGAGTTGATGGTGATGGACTACCTTGACAGGGGATATCAACATAAGGATGTTAGGAAATAGTAATTGGGGTCCGGTTTAGGGATGTTTTTGCCCACCCCCAAGTATTTTGTCCATAAGTTTTGATCCAGGTGTCAGGATGATGCAAATCACTCCAATTTAGAAAGCTCGTTTAGAGGCTCAGGTTGCAGGCAACCAGCTATGCTCGTTTCGAGGTTGCTTCAATTTCCATCATTTAGACCTACGTTTTCGTTTTTTGCTTTTTTGGTAATTTTCAGGATTTTATTTCGCAGTGATTTTTCTTCCTTTTTCTTCTTAAATTTTGTGGATTGACTTGTTTTAGCCAGCATTTTTAATTTCCTGAATAATCAGATTTTTTTTATTGACAAATTTTCCAACACTAGCTATTTAAACTTGACTCAGTGGGCTGTTTTGGATATCCAGAATATCATTCAAAATTTTCTTATCTTTGTGTGAGATTTGCAGTAGCTTAGAGTTCTCTCAAACACTCGCCATTTTTTATCTTCATATTTTTACTTTTCAATCTAAATTATCATAGTTCAAGCTTCTCAACATGTGGACACATCATGGAAATCTCAAGTCATGGAAATCTCAAGAGTATAGATTTTCACATCTTTCATGAATCTGAAGCAAAAGCTGAGGTTTGAATTGTCTCACGCACCATTGATTTATGTAAATGGTATGCAAGCTGACAATGTCAGCAGTGCTTCGATATATGTTCTTCTTGTTAGTACCAGTTATTGGAGAAAAGTACAGAAATGTACAGTACATGAACTATAGAATAGACAATGGTTACTAGTGCAAGTACAGTTGGCTTTTTGAAGTCAATGCAAGTACAGTTGACTAGTGGCTGAGGAGCAGTGAAGTACATCAATACCAAAATGAGGGGGTTGGCTTCCTCTATCAGCTAGCATGCAATATTTTTTTATGCAAAACGCAGTTGAATATGCTTTAATAAAAAAATAATAGGAGGGAAGAGGTGACAACTCTGCCCTAAAATAAGGATAGGGATCCCAAGTCCTCCAGCAAAAGCAAAAGTTCATGAGTTTGAAACCAACAGTAGGAAGGGTTAAATATCAGGAAAATACATACGAGTTAAGGCTCCAAACATGTAAGTTTGGATAGAGCGGGATCTAAATATTAGCTAGGTATGCGTCCTCTAGTAAGAGTAGTCATTACGAACCTACCTGTAGACTATGCCCATGGGGGTGGTGAAGGGAGGGCTCCAAATGATCACAGGCAACATAAATGCAAACAGAAGGATTTCAATATGCAGCAGCTTTAATTTTGATACCGCATAAAAAAAATTACAAGTTTCATATAGTGCAACACAGTATAAAAGGTTCTGTTATACAGTATTGTTAGCTTCTACAAGTATTTAAGGACCATCATTCCAAAGCCAATACCAAGAAAAGTTGCAATAGAAACCCCAAAAATGCCTGCAAGAATTCCAGGAACTACCAGAGAACCCCATCCTTTGGCTGTGGCCATTCCACATGCTGTCGTAGGGCCTCCGATGTTGGCATTCGATGCTAGAAGTAATAGCTTTAAGTCAAAGCGCAACAGCTTTCCAAATCCAAGAATCACAGCAAGATGAACAGTTACTTGAACCAGAGCAAATAAGAATATACTTGGTGCTGTGTTGATGACATTCCATAGACTCCCACCAGCACCAACTACGGCAAAGAATACCTGTTGGGAAAAGCAGCCAATGTAAAAAAGTGAGATATCCTGTGCTTATTGCGTTCGTCACAAGGAAATGGCTGGAAATTGGAATCCTTCAACAGCAATGTCAAGTTCAAATTTTCAGATACAAGTGGGGATTATTAAGCATTCAGAAACTCAAGGGAGGCACATTTTTGAGATAAAAGAACAAGAGGTCAACGCTATCGACAACAGACAGCAATTTCAGATTAGAAAATTGAGTGGTGTTTCTTCAACAATAATAACCAGTTTAGAGCCATTGACTTAAAGGTTATCCTTAAACAATTTGCAACTTTACACACGCATGCCATATTTTTTTATGTCCGAAATGAAACTAAGAGGCAATGTATTTCTTTCTACCTTTGCCCTTCATAGCCTCAAAACTCCTATAGAGCTATGACTTTCTTTCTTTCACTTTATGAGCATGCTTTATCCTATGTGCATACAAATCATTCCAAAAATCATCTACGAGAAAATATCCAAGAAAAAGATAACACCTTGATCAATCTATAAGAAGGGGTAATTATTAGGAGCCTGGAATCAACAAATACAGAAACAGCAAAGATATTAAGAGGTCAGCTCTTGAAAGAGACACTTAATAAGGCAACAACAAACAAAACTAGATACAAAGTTTTTTACCTGCATCAGAACCATAGCAAGAGTATCGCCAGCAGGAGCAAGATAACCAAATTGTGCTGGAAATAATGTTGCTAAAAAGACAACAATAGCTGTTACTGCTGGAAGAGTACCTCCTTGAATCTTGCACAGTTGCGTGAGATACGCGCCAATCTTACATATCATAAAGGAGATAGCAAGTGCAGTAGCAGTCTGTAGCACAGGGACTTTGTCTTCCGAATTGGATGACACATCCACTTCAGCACCTGCCAAAGAGTCAGGTTCTGATATAATTAGGAACCGTTTCAACCATCAATAAAACATGTCCATTGGTTGTGCCATTTTGTTTCCTTAATAAACAGTTAAAGACTGTTCTGAGTAATTATGTAAGAAGTTACTACATACCTTTAGTTGAGGTTGAAACCTCAGGAGGTATTTTAGAAGCTAATCCAAATAATACCATGAAGTATATAGCACAGATTACATTGTCTGCGGCAACTCCTGCAGCCACAACTGATGGAGAAGCACCAAGTGCCTCTGTAACCGCAACATAATTAACAGCTACAATGACAAAGGAAACAATGTACAATCAAAATAAGCAGACAGCAGTGTGACCAACAGGCCAATTATGAAAATGCAACAACTTACATCCACCAATATAACTCCCCATGAGAGCAGCAGCTATTTTCCAATTATCTTGGCCAAGTGATCGCATAGGCACCATCAGAAAGGCAACGAAAGTTCCAATCACAGTTGCAACTGTAAAATGGAAGAATGAAGTTACCAAAAATCATAGGAAATTAGAACATAAAAAAGACAGAAAGAAAATGAAAATATATAGAGCTTAACACTAACAGCCAAAGTTACATTCATACGTTTCCATTAGCATCCACATGAGCAATGTACAGAGAGTCTGAAGCTCGACAACAGAGCATTGGGAGTGCTCAGCACTTATGAGACAGCGGTAAATTTCACAAGACCACACGGAAGGAAGAAAATATCGTGTTCAATTATTTGAACACAAATTACATTTTTACCAGTTGATAAATCTGTAATAGGCAGAAGTTACTTAGCACCTTGATACATGCTTGGACAACATATGGCTAGACAGCAAGCTGAAGACATTCAACCAACGGGAAGAATATCATAATTGAAACTAGATCGATGTCTTGTTCAGCAAAGACCATTCAGTTTTGGTTCAGTTGCATGCCGTGGGCCATAAAGCAGAGGATGCTGGTAAAACATCACATGCCAGGGCAGACTGTAGAGTTGAGATATGCAGCACTAGCTCCTTACAAGATGCCAGTCATCATACAATGATTCGCACACCAACTCTACTATAATATTAAAAACGAATTGATTTTAGATTAAAAGAAAAAATCACATAGACATGGAGGAACTTATATGAACTGACAAAAATTACTCTCTCACAATCTGCTTCTCAGTTATGATGTGTAAACACATGGGCACCTTCAGTCAAACACTAGGATCCTACTGCTTCCATCAGCTAAACTAGATTACATCCAAGATGATACATATTAGACTCTTTGATTTGATGAAACTAAGACTGATCATTCTTCACATAAATCTCATACATTTTGACCCTGGATTCATGATGTTGCCCCAAGTAACAACCACACCTAATCCTTAACATTCTAAACTTCAAATCTCAATATGAAAATCCTATTCTTTCTGTGTATAAGCAAAACTATTTAGGTACCTTAGGAGATAAATTTACATGATATATACAGGCAATGACGTTTGATTGAAAAATTTGAACACAATTACACATAGTTAAGAGGAAAAACAAACCTGAACCAAGCAAGAAAGCTAAGAGCAAAGTCCCAGTTGATCTAAACACATTCCGCAAGTCAGCTCTGAACAACAGCAAAGGAACAGTTAGGGGCAGCAGATACTCGAACACAACTGAATATGCCCTTGCTTCATAAGGAATGATTCCTACATTACTAGCTGCAAGTCCAACCAATATGCTCACCAAGGCTGCACTCAGCATACTCCCAATTTTTGTCCTCTCAGACCTTCAAAAACAATCAAAACCCACCATTAATGTTCAATTTTACTTATCCAAGAACAACATTAGTCTAACTCACACAACCGTGACAATCTTCTCTAAGGTGGGTCCTTGGTTTAGGGCCCACGTGACCATGCCCATCAACAACTGAGATAAACAGACATGAAATACGTGACACAGAAGCAAGTTAGTTAATTACCAGATACCGAAAGCCCCTGTGGCAAAGAGGGCAGTCCAGGTGCCCCAATGGTCATCTGGAGAAATGATGGGATACCTCAACTGTGAACAAACTTTTACTGATTGAATTGGGTTGCAGCTCTTGTTAGGCCTTGTACATATTGTAGGAGATAAAGGTGTAGATTTTGAAGGAGTGAGGTGGAGGGAGTCATGAGGGGCTGAAAAGGGTGGTGAATAGTGTAACAGTATTCTTGATGAGGGGGAGAGAGGGAGATAAGGTATTAGTGCTGGAGAAGCCATTAATGGAAGGTGTTTAAGAGAGGAATTCTCAGTGAAGTGATACATCTTTGGAGGGTTCTGTTTGTTTGGGTTTTTTGGCAGAGATGCTCCCGTGGCCAAACCGAAGAGACCCACATGACGACAACCTATGAATGTACAAAGGTATTGAGTATTGTCCTTTGTGTTTGTTACTTGGTTATGTTTCTGGGTAATGCTTTATCTATGAAAAGTTTCTCCAAAACCCGGTCCCGCTATGGCAGGATTCAGCCATGTCTCAAGTCTACGGCCGGAATCGACCATAACTCAAGTCGTTGTATCAGATATTCCAAACATTTATCGAACCAAGGAAAAGGTGCCTGAAAGAAATTCCTTGCATAGAATAAGGTTAAAAGATTTCAAATCTACACTTTGATGCTCATTTCCAATTTCTAACACTGGGGTAAGTTATTCATATGAAATTTTAGGTTTTATGGAGCATGAACATGGCTCAGACCCAACAAAATTATTGAATTCAGCTAGGAGTGAACATTGTTGTTACTTCGATGAACAGTTCTGGGCCTAAAGAAAATCTGAAGGAAGACAAGTAGAAGTGTAGAATTGTCTAACAACCCAAAAAGTAACGTAAAAGTGGAAGTTTCCATACCCAAATTACTAGCTGCTAGTCCAACTAAAGTACTCCCTAATGCACCACTCAAAGCACTTCAAATCTTGGATAACAAATCAGCTCACAATATCAAACATGTTTGTTTGGTAATGCGGTCTCAAGTGTTTTTCCAATTTCAACAACAATATCCGATGGGCCTAAGCTATCACAACTATACGTGGGATCCCGCATTCATGCACACGGAATTCAACGAACGGCCCAGATTGCAGGATCGCGACAAACACCAAAATATCATGATTAAAAAACAAGAGAAGGGGTGGTGAATTCCCAGATACCGAAAGCACCAGTGGCAAAGAGAGCAGTCCAGGTAACCCCATGGACCAGTAGGAGGAATAAGAGGGATATTCAGATTCAGATTGGATCAAACAGTTATAGATGATCGAACCAAATTTGGGTCTTTAGAGGATACAACTGAGGAGAAAGAAATGATGTCTTGTTCCTGTTATTTGCCGACAGTAATGTTTATCTGATGGGGTTGGTGGTGGCAGTAAGAATATTATGGAGGGGAATGTAATGTGGCCGGTGGGTTTCCGGTGATGGGACTGCTGGAGAGTGGAGAAATGGAAGTTTTGAAGCCATTGAAGAATGTTGACCGCAAGTCTTTGCTGCTGAGATCAGAGGGAGACAAGAGGAGGCAAAGACAGGAGGAGGAAGTGAAGATGGAAGTTACAGTACAAATTTAACCGAAAGATTTACATCTGAGTACCAATGATCAAAACTACTAAAGAGAAAAATGGAAGAAATTAACCAAAAGAAAATTATACCAATTTAACTCCTTGTATAGCTTAAGAGCATTTTCATAATAAAAAATATAATTATACCAATTTAGATTAAAAAAAAACATTGACGAAAGGATATATTAAGAAATTAAATATTATACAAGAATATTATTCAATTATTCATGTAAACATGGTAGAATTTTGCAGTAACAATTAATCTCACACAGGTCTAATGATGCTCATTATTGTGATTAATAACAGCAACACCTCTTGGCGAAGGATACAAGGGGGAATGATAATGCGCAAGAACATTAGGACTACATAAGCAAGCTGTTACTCCCAAAACAAAGAAAATAAAAATTTCCAAAAATGTAAGCAATAATGGCAGGAGCAACCAAAGAACTCGATCCACCCTTTAGCATTGCCCATTCCATATGCGGTTGTTGGGCCTCCAATATTAGCATTTGATGCAATCAGCAACGGCTTTTGATCGAATCGAAATAGCTTTCCAAGTCCGAGGATCACAAAAAGATGAATGGAAACCTGAACAAGAACAGATATCAAAATGCTGGGCCACAGGGGCTCTTTTAGTCGTTAGGGACCTTTCGTGATTACTTGACGCAGTATGTTTTTAGGATTATAAAATATATTTGATGTATTCTTGAGATTATTTCGAAAGTTCTTCAAACCGCACTGTTTCAATTGCAGTGAAACTTTTTGTTATATGTAATTGTTTTTGTTTTTCTGTTGTGATTAATAATCTTATCAGGTTGAGTGATCCTATAATCAACGGGTGATGCAAATGAACTAACTAAATAGAAATCCTGTAAATCTCAGCTCACCTGCTTCAGAATCATAGCCAAAGCCTCACCAGATGGTACAAGGAGATTGAACTGGGTTGGAAATGCAGCTGCTATAGCCACGCTATCCAGAATCGGTACCATCATATAGGCCAATACTGTTCTAACTATTTTTCCAACTGTCACACAACAAAACCATCAACAAACCCCTCAAAACCCATCTTCTAATCAGATAACATAGAAAACCAGCAAACAAATTCCCATTTCAGAATCAAACCCAATAGTTTTTTAGCTGATTTTCATACTAAAAAAAAAATCTGATTTTTACCTGTTCCTATCAAGAAAGCCAGAAGAAATATCCCAGTAGACGTAAACACGCGACGCAAATCAGCTCTAAACAGCAATAGTGGAATTGTCAATGGAAACAGAAACTCCAATAGGATAGAATAAGCAGGAGATTCAAAAGAAATAATCCCCAAACTACTAGCTGCTAGCCCAAGTAAAGCACTCACTGATGCACCATTCAATGCACTTCCAATCTTGGTCCCTTCTGACCTGAAAAAAAACAAGAATTTAGACCAGATCTGAAGCATCCGATACTTTTGACAACAAAGCATCATCAACAGAGATTGGATCCACAGAACATTCAGATTGAAGGAAGTACGTGCTAGAAAAGACCATAAACCTGCCTTGCTTGGATTGGCAAACCAGATGCCGAAAGCTCCAGTGGCGAAAAGAATAGTCCAGGAGCCCCATTGATCAGAACCTCAAGATATAATCTCGATCTAACACTCACAGATCGAATTAGTGAACTGGTCAGCCTTTTGCTTTTAGTAACCGTGGACAGAAAGCATTGGTTCTAGCTTCTGTTGTTTGCTAATAATAATGTTTGTCTGGTACGGTTGTTGGTGGTTCGTGAGATTTCTGTAATAGCAATATTTTGGCGGGAAATGAAATTGGACCGTTGGGTTTCTGGTGATGGTGCAACCGGAAAGTGGAGAAATTTTTGCATGTATACTAAATTACTTGACTGGAGCAGTAAAAAATGTTGGTGTATAAGAAAGAAATTCATGGATTTGATTTACATAAAATGAAAGTCGGAATATCAATAGAGTTTTTGAAGGACAACTGATATATCACAGAAAAATTGATAAAAGGTAAATGGAAGCACTTAATTGAATTTTTTTTTAAAAAATCAGTGTGCTCAAAATGAAACAAAATTAGAATTCATATACTCGAATCGAGGAAAAATATAAAATTGATGCCCTAAGTGCAATTATCCCCATAACATAATAGGTGAAAGAAGTTAATTAAGACTAAAAACTAAACCCCCCAAAGAAAACCAACATGGGAGTAGTTGATGCACTCGAATTTACAGAGACCGAATTGTTTTGAGTATTCAGGTGAGAATTGTATACTATGAGATGAGAATTTGACTCGAGAAAACTATGTAAATAGCTTAATACATGTTTGTTATGGATAAGTAAATATGTTTAGGTCCTCGAGCAAATCTAATCACGCTAAATTAGATATACATTTTAAAAAGATAATGAAAGATTTAATAGTTATATCAAGCTTAAAATTTTCTAAGTGATTCTATAAATAATTTTCCTGTGTTGCATACTGGCAATTGAAATTTTTGGAATTAAACTTAAAAATTATTATTTGAGCTAATTTTGTTATTTTCATAGGAGTTTTTAAATTATTTTTTAGTAGAGATAAATTTTTCTAGCTTATTTAAATTTTAAAAAATAAAATTGCATATTTATAATTGTAACTTTTTTGGCCCATTAATTTTTTTTTCATGTAATTGTTGTCCTATTAACTTCCGCATGTATTATTAATTGGGTTTTTAAAGTTGTGGTGCTTTTTTTACTATGCTTCTCTCTCTGTTTTTTTTTTTTAATTATTATTATTACAGTAAAATATTGATACCGTCTCTTATGTGGAGATGAATAATTTGGCTTCAGGTGGATTTTGTTTAAAATTCTTAACATTCTGGTACTGAAAACGACCATATTAATTATTTTTATGGATAATATTTTTAATGAGATTGATTTTTATTTTATTCCTAACTTTATTTCCCAGCAAGTTAATTTTTTATCTTTCATTCAAGTCATCATCTTCTAATGACTATCTTTAAATTATCACAATTAATTATTATAAAAAATTAAAAAAGTGAAGAAATTATTATTAGATGATCACATCAATAGCAAAAGCTATAGTAGAATTAGAACTCGTGACTGTTTAATTATTAAAATTCTGATATTAATGTTAAAAAACTAATTTAATTTAAAAATTTAAACTTCTTAAATAAGATGATAAAATATAATTTATATTATTCTTTAATACCGTTAAAACTTATATTATCAAACAATATTCTATTAGACATTATCTTATTCCATTATCTGAAACAAATACTTGTGATATAAAATGGATTGCTTCGGAAAGGAGCAATTGGAGAGACTTGTCATCTTTCTTAATTCGCTGCAGCATCATTTTTAATCTTTCATTTTCCTCTTTCACCTCACCCATTTCATTTTCCTCTTGATTATCCTAATGTTTTATTTCCAGTGTATTTCTGATTGTATAAAAATTTGACGCCAAACTCCAAAATAAAAAGACAAATTGATTTGATCATTTACAGGATTTTTAATATCGAGAAAATTAAACCTCAGAAATTCTGGTTAGCTTCCTTACGGGTTCCCTAGAATTTCTGCAGATTCTGCAACAAAACGAAGCTATTTTTCTCTTGATGTCCAAGCTCTGTTCTTCCCTCTTTCATTCAAAACGACCCTATTTCTCAATTTTATTTTCAATTTAACCCTCAATTATGGCCTAGAAATTTGCAAACTTTATTTTCTTCTATGATGCTCAATTATTGATCCAATTTAAAATCCCAACTATTTTATATTTTTTTTTTGCATTTTTTGCATGCTTTTCAATATTTTTTTGGGAAATATTGCGTGCATAAAAGTGCAACCTGGACAATTTCTTCTAATTCAATTCTGTCAAAATTGCCTCTCAGATCCTTATCCACCATGAGATTTAGCTTTCTATCATGATGGAGCTTCTTCACCTGAAAAAAAAAAGAGCAAAGATGAGGTGGTGTTGATTATCTGAATGCAGAACGATCTTGGATCAATTTGTTTTGACTCTATGTATATTAACTATTTCCTAAAATGTTGGAAAATTATTGATGTCATATGCTTACATGAATGATGACCGGTGGTTTTGTAGTATTATAACCATCAATTTTATCTTAAATCAATATTAAATAAAAGAGAATAATATATAAAGTTGAACATAAACTAAAATTTAAATTATTTGAACGGAATTGAAATTTAATTATTAAATCCAATATTATAGTTGTGAGGTCATTAAAGTTTTACAATCCAATCAAGATCCTAGAACTTCTTTCACTCAAGAAACTTTAAAAAATAAGTTAAAAGTGAAGAGTGTTAAGAATAATATATAAAATAAAAATTAATCAATCGGTAATTATAAAAATCAACTTTTTAAAAAATATTCAAACACAATTATCAAATTCAATATATAATATAACCATATATAGTTGTTGCACCAATAACTTATACGCAAGCTTTACAAAACAGCTTGGGTGGCCAAGCAAGAACCAGCTAGAGAGCATAACCAATCCTCGATTTTGCTTTTTTTTTTTTATGTTTAAAAATTGCTTTTAAAAAATTTCAAATTTTAATTTTTTTCTTTACTTTAAATTAATATTTTTAGTGTTTTCAGATGATTTTAATGTATTGATATGAAAAACAAAATTAAAAAAATTATCATTTTAATGTATTTTTAAGTGAAAAATACTTTAAAAAATAATTATAATCATATTTCTAAACGAATTTTTTATTCCCAACTTATTGAGAACAAGGATGAATAACAAATGAGATTATATTTATTAATTTTTGTTTTTATGATATTGTAATTATATGAGTTTAAATCTAATTCGTTTATAAGCTCAATATCAAGCTAAGCAACTTAAACGAGATTAGTTCAATATAAGTTGGAGCCTAATAAAAGTTTGAAATTAACTGAATGTAAATCTTAGGCTTTAAGCTCGTCATAAGCACGAGCCGATCGAGTTTGAACCTCTCTAAACTTGGATGAGTTGGGCTCGAACATATTAAAACGTGACTCGATTCATTTGCAGCACACTATGTCCCTATCCAACGCGAGAGAGGAACCTCCCCATGCATGGCGATATTTAATCAAATAGTTCAAAGGCTTTTTTATTTCTTATTTCACACTTAACTAGTTAATACATCGGCGATAACAATCACATGTCATGAAAGTCCACACTTAATTTGAAATATATCGGTTACGATTGTTTTTGTGATTTAAAAAAATTTAAAATATTTTTATTTTAAATTAATAATTTTTTTGGTGTTTTCATATCATTCTAACGTGCTGATGTCAAAAATAATTTTTTAAAAATAAAAAAATATTGTTTTGATGCATTTTCAAATAAAAAGCAACCGCAACATATTGACTATGTATGGTCAAAGACAAAAAATAAAAACTATCTAGTAGGTGGCCAGTGGTAAGAGCTTGAGACTAAGGAGTTTGCTTCTCCTGTGGTCTCAAGTTCAAGCCCTGTGGTTGCTAATATAATAGTCACTGGAGGCTTACATGGTCATTAACTTTAATATCCATAAAATTAGTCGAAATATGTGTAAACTGGCCGTAATATTCACATTAAAAAAAAAATTGAAGCCATTTTCATTAGATTATGATTTGATTGACAAAGGAATTTTTTTGGCTGACTGGTACGTGTCCTATCTCAGCAGCAGTCCATTTTTCTTCCACTGCCAGCTGATGTGCCATCTCATTTTGGGTGGTTGGTAAAAAAAAAAATCAAAAAACTTAATCGAACCGCTGAATTGTGGGTACGTCAAGAAAAATGATAAAAAGTGATGGTTCAATTAGGACCAGCCCATCAGGCCATGCGGATCCAGATGGCACCGACCCGTTATCCTTCCACTGCCAGGAGCGAGAGGTGATCGCTGCTCTGTGAGACCAGCCTCACGCTATGCCCTCCACTCTAAGAGCTGAGACACCCAGGTCTTCACTAAGATGCCTTGGTTCAACTCCTGGCTTGGAACGGGCGGGCCAGATAACAGCCGCACTGGACCCGACCTTATAAGCATGGTCAACGTCCCACCACATTAAAGCCCCCACTCGGGTTACAAACTCATGTTGCTGAGCTCAGCTGGTTAGCAGTGTCAAAGTTAGGTGTATAGAGTTCAAATATTGTTCCTTTCTTTCCGATGTGGGATGTTCCTCTCTTACGTGTTCGTTAGGGAAGCTTGAGTGAGCAAAATC
>Ga0307510_10001133_pt1 | contig 28580 bp, 28 predicted proteins | sample 12_EM_MG_FD_207224 | JGI IMG/M metagenome (GOLD analysis project Ga0307510, IMG submission 207224) | Populus trichocarpa ectomycorrhiza microbial communities from riparian zone in the Pacific Northwest, United States - 12_EM | ecosystem: Host-associated > Plants > Roots > Unclassified | place... | reverse complement strand
AAAATAGAAACCCAGGGTAAAGACATCCTGATCAACGGCAAAAAAGCCGCCAGTTATACTTTTAAAATGAACTATTACTGGATGATGGGCGATAACCGCCACAATTCATTGGATTGCCGTTTCTGGGGCTATGTGCCCGAGGATCATATTGTTGGCAAGGCGATGATCACCTTCTTCAGCACCGATTCAACACAAAGTTTCATCAACAAGATAAGATGGAACAGGATATTTAAGTCAATTGATTAATAGCATATATCCGCGAATAATATTTATTTATCGTGGATTTCAACGCCTTTCAGTTTGAGTTTATCTGTTTTGGAACGGAATTTAAGGGCTGCCAATATCCTGTCTCTACTGGTGAGACCCAATTCAGGGTTTGTTTTCAAAAAGTCCCTTCTCATAACCGAAGCTGTGTTAACCGTGTTTGCAGGGGTCCATCCGGGAGGCATTATGATGTATAATAACTTATTCTTTATCCCTTCTGCATTTTTTATGTCGCGATATAAAACTAATATTTCCCCAAAATAAAGATCTAAAAAATTGGTAACATCCAAGTCCCTTGTGATGCCGTATTCTAATTTGACCTCTTCTTTAAAGGGTTGCAATGTCCCAAACATCCAGTCCCATATCGGCACAATCGAAGCAAAGTTTGTATCAATATACAAAGGGGTCTTGGCGTGGTGCACCCGATGATGTGCCGGGGTAATAATCAGGTATTGTAATATACCCAATTTCCCATTTTTTAAAGTCCCTTCGCTCACATGAACAAATATCCCCCAGGCACTTTCAATCGACATTATCGCCAAAAACATAACCGGGTTGACACCGAGAATCAGTGATATTACTAAATGCACAAACGTAGAGTAATAAGACTCTGCAAAAAAATGGATCCAATTTACCGCCATATTTAATTCGGACGGGGCATGATGCGGCGAGTGAAGGGTCCAGAAAATTCGCACCCGATGACAACTGAAGTGGAACACCCAGGTAGCCAACTCCCAGCAGATAAGGGCGTAAACCCAGCTGTACCAGCTTAAATTAATAGTGAAAAGTTGAATTTTTTGGATATAAGGCAGCCAAATCCAAAACATATGAATCAAGAATAGTTTCGGCAAAAGTTCATAGATCAGCAAAGCCAGGAAAGATGGCTTATAGTTTATTGAAACAACTTTAAAGATGTGTTTAAATTTATTATAGCCCTGGGCAGTGCCCCTTTCCTGCTTGAAAAGTCGAATAATAAACGAGAAAATCTCCCATAAGAGACAGGTAGTATTTAATATGATTATGATAGATACTACGCTTATATAATAATTACGGGTTAATATAGGATCGACGATGGCACCCAGATAGCCTTTACCTTTTGCTGAATCGTAAATATATTTCCAATAGCTCGCAATTTGGGAGTACATGATAAAACCAAAGGCAAAAAAGAAGATTACGTTTTCTATAATTCCCCAATTTTTATTTAGTTTTTCTGTGAACCTCATTTACTGATTATTTGATGCGACGCTCATTGACAAAAATAGAAATTTCTTCATCGTATGCAGTGCAATGCTTATACTTTAAGTTTCCGGTAAATGTTCAGTTCAACCGTAGTTGATTGCGAAACAGGAAGCTTTAATTTCATTGCGATAAGGTTTATCCCAATGCAAAAAAAATACCGGCATGAATCTGTCACCACAGCGCAGTCCCAAGTAATTTACAATATTTTATAACTTAAAAATAACACTGTCTTAAAACAACATTTTTAAAGGGATCGTATAATAGTTTAAACAAACTAAAAAATGGCTGCCATCCCCCTCCCCCTAAGCACCTATGAACAATTCAGCGCGTGTGCGCCTGATACGCTGGAAGACGAAATTTCCCGTACTTCAATTCGTTTAAGACTACAGGAACCGCCCAAAACAGACGAAGAACGCAGAGCATATCAGCTGGAGGCGGACAGATTAAGCGGGTTAAAACATCTTAGTCAATTACGCAAAGGCAAGCTGAGCCCGGAAGACTTTAATTTGAAAGTGGAATTAGTCACTTCTTGAGTGTACTAATGGCATACATAGTTTAAATAAACTGCAGGTATCAATAATCTACCTTCCAGTAAGTGTCTGTTTTAAATTTAACCGAAATTAGTTTATCACTTTCAAACGAATAGATATGCTCTATACTTTCCACACAGGAAGTGAGAATTATTACTTTAAAATCTTTCAATAATGTGTCGGGAAAATTTGAAAATATTTTGCCGTAAAAACTTCGAAGGCTCATTCCTATTTTGACGCCATTGGCAAATTCAATATCACGATCGTAAATTTCCCCCTTTAAAATGCACGAATGACGGGAGGCTTCGCTATCATGATCGAAATAAAAAATCATTTTACTTGAACCATGTTTCAATATTTGTAATTCAATTGTATCATTAGCCATTGTGTCGATTCGGCTAATAATATCAAATTTTCGAAGAATGCTTGAACTTAGTTGTGATTTATCGTAAACCGGGCCAAAAGGATCGTAAACATAATCTCCGCATATAACTAAATCAAGAGTGTCTGTACCGGCCTTATCAATAGTATCAAATTTAATTGTTGCTTTCGGAGTTACCGAATAACCATTTATTTGAATTGAATTGATTGGGTCTAATTTTTGAGTTCGGGTTGAGTCGTTTAAGTTTGATATTTTTTTATCAGAGTGTGTGCATCCGGCTATAAAAATTACTAAGATCAGCCACACTAAAGGTAACATAGATATTTTTTTCATTGTGATAAAGTTTGCTCAAATCTACAAAAATAACCTATCGACAAAAACCGTCACCACTTTCTGGTCAACAAAAAGCCCTCCGCTTTCACAGAAGGCTAATCTATTAATCTTAACAAAATAAACCTCAAACAGTCTGCTTCACCTCCCTGGCATTTAAGCCAAAAGTATTTTGAACAGCGTTATACCAATCTTCATCGTTCTGTGCGTTCCAGTTCACCCATTCCTCATCACTCATTGACGCACGCCAACCCAGGAATGGTTCAGCATCCGGCCCAACCGGGTGCCGCAATTGCCAGGTTCCGCTTTCTGCTATTTCCAGCATCTTGTCGGCTACAATGGTGGCACTTGTCGGGGTCTGAAGGGATGCCACAAAAAGTCCCCCAAAACGGTTTACCGCCGGATAAATTGAATCCCCGCCATGGCTGATATTCCTGGCCATTTGCGTATCAATAATGCCCGGCTCCACAATAGCCACCCGAATGTTAAAGGGCTTTACTTCCTGCGCCAGGGCCTCGCTCACAGCCTCCAAAGCATATTTACTGGCCGAGTAAGGCCCCAGCGGGGTGGTTGCTATCTTACCGGCAACAGAGGCCACATTAATGATACAGCCTTTACGGTCTTGACGCATTTGAGGCAATACAGCTTTTACACAACGCAGCACCCCGAAATAGTTGGTTTCCATAACTGCTTTGAAATCTGCCAGGCTCGTTTCCTCAATTGATCCGTGATGCTCAATACCGGCGTTATTGATCAGCACATCAACCGGCCCATTTTCCCGGAGTATCGTACCGATGCAGGTTTCGACTGATTCATCCGAATCCACGTCCATTGCAGAGATGACTATCGGCAAACTTTCAGCTTCGATTTTTTGCTTTAAAATGGTAGCTTTTTCAAGATTACGCATGGTTGCAAAAACTTTATATCCTGCCCGGCCAAATGCGAGGGCAGTATCAAGACCAATGCCCTTACTGGTACCCGTAATGATTACTGATTTCATGAAATTAAGTTTAATAAAGATTTAGAAAATTGTGCCGAACGACTTGGTTTAGGGTTGTAGTAGTCCCTTTAGTTTATAATAGCAATTAGTGAAATAAAGATAGGATAAATGTTTGTATCAAACACAAAATCAATAAATTATATTTATAACGAACGACCGGACAGAGCTATGCCGATTATTTATCTTCCGGCCTGGCGAGGCCTAACCGGTCAAAAGTATCCACAACCAAACGGGCGATTACAGAATCTCCTTTATCGGATGGATGCAGACCGTCGTAAGTCATGTTTATCGCTGCCGGGGGATAAGGATATTCATCGGTTTGGGGATCAAAAGGAACCGTAGTCGACTGTGGATACGGATAATCATTGTATTTTCCTGATTGCCGATCCTTCAGACGTTTAAAATTGACCATATTCTTAATATCGAAGCGCGGATCATGATAAAGGTCGATCACCGGCAGGTGCTCATACTTGCCAATGGCAATAACTGCATCCGCAACCTCAGCCAGCGACTGGCCGTTTTTCTGTTTATAAGATCCATAGGCATTGTTGTTGGGATCAAGCACATAAACAAAATCACTGCGCTGCATGGGCGTTATCAATATTATTGCTGCTTGCCCGTTCAGCTGGCGCACTTTATCTATAATTATCCTGAATGATCCAAAGACAGTTCCTGTTCCGGTTGCTTTTTTATAGTCATCGATATTTCCGGCCGGAATGCCGCCCCACCAGTCATTCGTTCCAAGGAAAATGGTGTAAACATCAGCCCTAATAAGCCCCAATTTGTCAATATTAGCGGCAATATCTGTTGACTTCCAGCCGTTGTGGCCCTGATTAACGTATTGCACGTTGGGTAACGCAGCTGTAACCCGGCTTAAATAGCCGCGGGTCACCCGGTCCGACGTTTCATCCGGGTGGTCATTTAAATAGGTAATTGAGTCGCCGATTGCTACCCATATTATCTTCTGTCCCGTGAAAGAACTAAGCAATATAGTGGCAAAAAACAGCAGCAATATTTTCTTCATTTTAAGCAGGCTGCTTCAAATCTACAAAAATAATCTATGGACAAAACTCTGTCACCACTTTGATAAAAACCCAACCCGATAGCTCAAAAAAACTGCCTTATCTTACGAAGGGGCTTAACCAGGATGGTGAGCTCAGGAATGAGTATCTTATTTTTCCGCATCGCCTTCAGGTCATTTTGCATCGCCAGCAAACGGTTCTTAAGGCTGCTGTTACTCATCCCGCCGATGACCATTTTGACCATCACCTTATTTAAATAATAAACGCTGATGTCATTCAGGTGGATAAACCTCAGCATCAATTCATAATCTGCAGCGCTTCCATAATCCAAACTATATGTGCCAAGTTTTTCGAACACTTCCCTTCGGCAATAGAATGTTGGGTGCGGGGGCATCCAGCCCCGATTAAACCTACCTTTTGCATACTTTCCGGAACGCCACTTTCGGACAATCCTTTCCTTACTATCAATATAATCCAAATCTCCATATAGTCCTTCTATAGCCTTATCCTTAAATGCAGCTGCTACGTCGGAAAGAACATTCTGATCGCCAAAAAAATCATCGGCATTTAAGATTCCAATGATATCCCCTGTTGCCAGGGCAATACCCTTGTTCATCGCATCATACACCCCCTTATCCGGCTCAGAAATAAAGATATCCACATTGTCTTTGTACTTATTAATAACATCAATCGTTCCATCGTCAGAGCGTCCATCCACTACGATATATTCTATATTAACGAAACGCTGCCGTATCACTGAGCTTATGCAGCGATCTATGGTATCCCGGGCATTAAATGCAGCGGTAATTATAGATATCTTCGGTCCTTGCATTATGGAAAAAATACACTTTTAAAATAGCCAAATTATGGTACTTTTGGAATTGCTGCGTAAAGTAAACAAATATGCAGCGAGATTGTATATGCGTTTTATTACAAGCCTGATTTTCCCGGTTTTTTTACTCCTGATCCTGACCTGCAGCTCCTGCTCCACCCAACAGCAGCAATTGCTGTTCAAAGAGCCTACCGCCAATCCGGACAGTACCAATGTCAATCTCGCCAACAGCGGAAACGGCACAAGTGATTATAAAATTCGTTCGCAGGATATCCTGCAAATCAGGAACCTGCAAAATATCAAATATATTGTGGATGAAGCCCCGGCTACGACCACCAGCAGCAACAATAACAGCAGTATTACCACTCAGGGTCAAACCTACCAGGTTGAGGATAATGGGACTGTTGCGTTGCCGGTTATCGGCAGGGTTCCAGTTGCAGGGCTTACGAGAGCCGAAGCAGCGAAACACATTGAGGACCTTTACCGTAAAGATGTGCTGAAAGATCCTATTATTGATCTGAAAATAATTAATCTAAAAGTGACTTTACTTGGGGAAATACATACGCAAGGGAATTTCCCTTTGGTGAAGGACAAAACAAATTTAATCGAAATGATCGGAGAAGCAGGCGGGCTTACGGAACGGGCAAATGAAAAAAATATCAAGATCATCAGGGGTGATCCCAAAAACCCACAAATCACTGATGTGGATCTGAGCAAGACCGGTACGCTTGCCGATCCCCGGCTCATTCTTCAGAACAATGATATTATCTATATCGCGCAGAATAAACGTGCGGTTAAGAATGACAACCTGCAAAACATTAACACCACTTTGCAGCCGGCATTGATCGTTCTGAACACCGCCCTGATTATCTATACGCTTATTCACCGTTAAATGGAAGAGACTGAGAAGATCACGAGAAAGCTCCCCCACCAGGAGATTGATTATTTTAAAATCGGCAAAATACTGTTAAGCAGATGGTACTGGATCGCCGGATCCGTTGTTATATGCATGATCCTTTCCTATACTTATTTATGGTATGCGTCCAAGACTTATGCAACATCCGGTACGCTGAAATTAGAAGAAAAGAAATCAGAATTCTCTGACCTGGTCAGCGTGATCAACAGTAATGACCGCGGCCCCTCAAAAATACAGAGTGAAATTTTTGTACTGCAAAGCCGCACGCTCATTTTAAGTGCCATAAAGGATATCGATTACCGGATAAGTTTTTATATATCCGGGAGAGCAAGAACCACTGATGTATATCCGCAAAAACTCCTGGACATCCAGCTTGTAAAATTTGATAGTCTGAATTTTTTTCGTGGACGGATCACTTATCAACCTATTAATAAGACTTCATTTGAGCTGAGTTTTAAAGACGGCAATAAAGAAACCCAGAAAATATACACTTATGGCCTGCCGGTTAGTATCGGCAATATGGCCTTTAGCGTAAAATATCCGGGGGAAATACCCAGGAGCTCTACTTTCATATTTAAATTTAATATACCCGAAGATTTTATCGGACGGGTAAAGGGAGGGCTCCATACGAGCGAGATCATCAAAAATTCCAATATTATTTCGCTCCAGGAAACGGATTCCAACCCCCAGTTTGCTGCAGATATTTTAAACGCGCTGATGAAGGAATATCTCAGTTATGACAAAAACCAGAAGACCCAGTCAGCTACACAGATCATTCGGTTTATAGACAACCAGCTGGAATCACTATCCAACCAGGTAAAGGGTTCCGAAAAGCAAATTGAAAAATTCAAACAGGGTGCCCGAATTATGGATGTTAATTCGTCATCGGAACTGGAATTGAGTAAGATAAAGGAGCTCGAATCGCAGCGTTCATTATTGAAGATCCAGATGCTTGCCATTGACCAGCTAAAAGAACAAATCACCAGAGAAAAGGACAACATCAATCTTAACCTGAACCTGGAAGGAAATATTGACCCGTTACTGGGTGGTTTGATATCTAATCTCAATAATTTGCTGGTTGAAAAGAACACGCTTCTAAAAACTTATAATAACAATTCGCAAACTATCAAAGATATCAATCAGCAAATACTAATTCTAAAAAGCGCCGCGCTTGATAATATTAATGCCACCACCTCACGGATCAATAAAAATATCGATTACCTGGATGGACAGATCGCATTGGTAAATCAAAAATTAGCGACGCTACCTGCGGCTGAACGTGACCTTATAAGCCTGAAACGGGACTTCGATATTAATGATAAAGTTTATTCTTTTTTATCGGAAAAAAGATTGGACGCGCAGATTAGCCGCTCTGCTATTTTAGCAGGAGCAACGATTATTGAGCCTGCACAACCCAATTTTTCACCGATATCGCCTGATGAACATACCGTAAACCGTACAGCTCTGATTATCGGCCTCGCAATTGGATTGGGTATGATCATTTTGATCAGGGTTTTGAATCCCTACATCTATGATAAAGAAACAGTTGAAAGTCTTACGACGATACCCATTATAGGTATCATACGAAAATTCCCCGAGGCCATTGATGAAAATAATACGCAGATCCTCGCCATCAGCCGCCCTAAATCGATTTTTGCGGAGTCGGTACGTTCTGTCAGGACCAATCTGAGCTTTATTGCATCTGAAAAGAAAAGCAAGGTAATTTGCATTACCTCAGAGGTTGCAGGTGAAGGAAAATCATTTATTGCAGTCAACTTATCCAGTACATTATCCTTGATAGATAAAAAAATAATATTAGTAGCAGCCGACTTACGCCGCTCGCGTCTCCATAAAACTTTTCACGTACCGAACGATAAAGGTTTGAGCAATTACCTTGCAAACCAATGTGATGTTGATGATATTATCATCGAAGGTATCCAGCCTAACCTGGATATTATTGTTTCAGGACCTGTTCCACCAAACCCTTCTGAGTTATTACATAGTTCCCGGATGAAAACACTCATGACGGAATTAAAAAAGAAGTATGATATCATCATGGTGGATACCGCCCCGATCGGATTGGTTTCAGATGCTATCCCGCTGATCAGGATGAGCGATATCAATATTTTTGTGATACGTTCGGGCAAATCAAAATTCTATGCGGCAACAGTTCCTCAGCGTATTGCAAATGAATATCACCTGGATAACACGGTGATCATATTAAATGCATTTGCCGAAGATCTGCTCCATTCAAGATATTATACAACCAAGTTTACAAGCGAATATCATGGCACACACTATTACTATTATTCAGATTATAGTGGCTATGAGGGATCAGACTACTATATCGATAAAAAAGAGTATAAGTGGTGGGATATAAGGCGTTGGATAAAATAGTGCTCAATAGAATAGATGGATATAAGGTCGAAAACCGAAATGTATAAGTGGTATCCGGTTTATACACATCCAAGGGCTGAAAAGAAAGCCCATCAAGCCCTTTTAAATAAAGGTATTGAAACCTATCTGCCCCTGCGGCGACAACTGAAACAATGGAGCGACAGGAAAAAGTGGGTGGATGAACCTTTTATTAAATCTTATCTTTTTGTTCACATAGCCGAACACGAACAGGCCGAAGTATTGATGACAAAAGGGATTACCCGTTTTATTTATTTTGGCGGAAAGATTGCACCAATGCCCGACCGGCAGATTGAAGATCTTAAATTATTAATGACCAGTGCCGTTGAATTAGAGATCACCGAAGAAAATTTATTACCAGGTGAAAAAATAATTATAAAGGCTGGCCCGCTAAAAGGGATGACCGGAGAAATAATATCATACCGTTCGCAAAAACAACTGGCACTGCGTTTAGAGAACCTTGGCTGCTCCATTATAATACATGTCGCAGCCTCATTAATAGACAGATTTTAGATGGCTATTTTATAGCTATTTGTTGTGATAGAAATGGCATTTTTTGATTTAATTTAATGCCATCATATTTTAATAAAACGCGACATTGAAAAACAAACAAGTCGCTTAAAATTAATAAGTTACGATTTCGCATTGTGACTTACGCGGCGAAGCTATGAATATACCCCTATTGTTACCATGTGCCGTATTGCAGGAATAATCTCAAATTATACAGAAGCCTTTGAGGGTCGCGAAAAAGTAAAGAGCATGTGCCTTGCCCTCAGGCATGGCGGACCTGATGATGAGGGCATTTTTAGCGATGAGAAAGCCGGGCTCATTTTTGGGCATAGGAGGCTATCGATAATTGACCTGAGCAAAAATGGCCATCAGCCAATGGCTGATACGGAGCAAAGGGCATGGATAACTTTTAACGGAGAGATTTATAATTACATTGACCTAAAAGAACAACTGGTAACGCTTGGCGCCAGGTTCCACTCCAATACCGATACTGAAGTTATTATATCCGCTTACCTCTATTGGGGAATAGCCGCATTTTCGAAGCTGAGGGGCATATTTGCTTTTGCTTTATATGACAAGAAAAAGTCTCTGACCTACCTGGTACGGGATAGTTCGGGCATAAAACCGCTATATTATCATATTGAAAACGGGCAGCTAAGCTTTGCTTCAGAAGTGAAAGCATTAAAAGCACCCGGAATAGCCAATGAGGCAGATCCAAACTGGCAGATCAGATTTTTAGCATACGGGCATATTCCCGAACCTTATACTACATTAAAAGATGTTTACAGCCTTCCCAAAGGGGAGTTTTTATGCTGGAACCATAAAAAGAATACTTACGATATACACTCCTATCATGTTATCTATCCTAAAGTTTGTATAGATGATCCTGATCAGGCTAAAGAGGCTATAAAAACAACTTTTGAGTTTGCAGTAAGCCGTCAATTAATGGCCGATGCACCTATTGGCGTATTTCTGAGCGGGGGTATCGATTCCAGTTTGATCACTTTACTGGCCAACCAGGAAAAAAAAGCTCAGCTTAAAACAATTTCCATCTATTTTAATGAAAAGGCATACGATGAAAGTATGTACCAAAACCTGATATTAAAACAGATTGAGGGTGAAAAATTCGGGCACCTGGTAAAGCAAACAGATTTTGAGGGCTTTTTACCGCAAATAATTGGCGATATGGATTTGCCCACTACCGATGGTATCAATACCTGGTGCATCAGCAAGTTTGCACATGATGACGGGTTAAAAGCAGTATTGTCGGGCATTGGCGCCGATGAATTATTTGGTGGCTATCCATCATTTAACAGGATAAAGTACATTAAAACAGGGAAAAAGTATCCGGCTTCGTTATATAAGATCGCCAATTATTCAACCTTTGACCCTTATCGAAAAATTGCTTTTTTAACCTATAATCATCCAATAGCTGATTATTTATTGCTGAGAGGACTTTACGCACCAGCCGACATTGCCAGGATATTAGATACCGATGTGGCACAGGTGGAAGACGTTTTATTTGCCAACAGGCAACTGCCCTATGTCCGCAATTATGATGAACAGGATGCAGCCTGGTTCGAACTTAATCTTTACATGCAAAACCAGTTACTGCGCGATACGGATGTAATGGGTATGAGTCACGGTTTGGAAGTAAGGGTGCCTTTTTTAGATGAGGATTTTATACGGCTAACTGAGAATATCGCACCCGGGATCAGGTTTGACAAGCATAGGCCAAAAAAATTATTGATAGACAGTTTTGCAGACATTTTGCCACGATCGATCTGGGACAGGTCAAAAATGGGCTTCACTTTCCCGTTGCAGGAATGGATGCGGGAGAATAACGAAATGACCAACGAAAATCTTTACAAAGGCAGCAAAGCGAAGAATATTGTAAAAGCATTTAAAAACAATGCCGTGCACTGGTCAAAAGTATTTGCGCTGTTCCAAATCCAAATGCATGCCTAAAAATATCATTCTGTTTAGCCTGCAAACTTTTAGTACTACCGGTGGGATTCAAAAAATGACCCGCACATTGGCCTATTCACTATTCCATATTTCGATACTGGAAGGCTGGAATTTTAAACTTTTTTCGCTTTACGATTCAAGGTACGACCTGATGAGCCAATATCTGCCCGCAGAAAAATACACAGGCTTTGGCGATCGTCGTATTGGGCTTGGCTTACAATCAATAAGGGAAGCCCCACATACAGATATAGTCATATTGAATCATATTAACTTTTCGCTGATCGGGATAGCTATAAAACTAACCAATCCAAAATGTCGTGTATGGTTGATTGCCCATGGTATAGAAGTATGGCGGCCATTGAGTTTTATCAAAAGGGCATTTTTAAAAAGATACTGTGACAAGATCATCTGTGTAAGCAGTTTCACAAAAGCCCAAATGATGCTCAGGCATGGGGCTGCCCCTGATAAATGTGTGGTATTAAACAATGCAGTTGACCCTTATATAAAGCTGCCGGACAGTTTTGAAAAACCTGAATATTTATTGAACAGGTATGGTCTGACCACGGCTAACCAGGTAATTTTTACGCTTACCCGGCTCGCGTCATCAGAACAGTACAAGGGGTATGAACAGGTGATAAAAGCAATGAGCAGTCTAAAACATAATTATCCCGATATCAAATACGTGCTTTCCGGTCAGTATGACTCCAAAGAAGAGATACGGATAAGGGACCTGATAGATAAATACCAGGTGAATGACCAGGTAATATTAACAGGTTTTCTGAATGAGAATGAACTTACCGACCATTTCCTGCTTTCTGACCTGTTTGTTCTGCCCAGCAAAAAAGAAGGTTTCGGAATTGTATTTGTAGAGGCACTGGCCTGCGGCTTACCGGTTATTTGTGGCAATGCCGACGGAAGCATTGATGCCATAAAGGATGGTAAATTGGGGACAGCCATAAACGTGGATGACCTGGACGAGTTGGAAAATACGATAACCAGGTATTTAAATACACCCCTGACCCTTGATAAAAGACAAAAATTACAAAACGAGTGCCTGTTTTATTTTAATGAAAAATCTTACAGGGACAGTTTACAAAAAATAATAAACGATGAGCCGGTTGCCTGACGAAGAATGGGATATTGAAATAACCCCAAAGAGCAGTTTATTTGATCTGCGTCTTAAAGATACATGGCACTATCGCGATCTGCTATTGTTATTGGTAAGGCGCGATTTTGTATCCTTTTACAAGCAGACCATACTTGGCCCGGTATGGTTCTTCCTGCAACCCATCATTACTATTTTAATTTATAATCTTGTATTTAATAACCTGGCCAAAATATCAACGGATGATGTACCCGCCCCATTGTTTTACCTGGCCGGAACCATCATGTGGAACTATTTTTCTGATTGCCTTACCAAAACATCCACCGTTTTCAAAGATAACGCGGCGATGCTGGGTAAGGTTTACTTTCCAAGATTGATAATGCCCTTAAGTATTGTATTGTCCAACCTGGTAAGATTTGCAGTACAATTCATACTGTTTTTAGTAATGATGGCTATTTATTGGAGCAGGGGATTCTCAATTGCTCCAAATTCGGCATTATTGTTATTCCCGGTACTGATCCTTTTGATTGCAGCATTGGGACTTGGTCTGGGGATGATCATATCAGCCGTAACCACAAAATACCGGGACCTGGCTTTTGTAGTAACTTTTGGCGTACCACTACTGATGTATACCACTACAGTCATTTATCCTCTATCAACGGCAGTAGCAAAATACCCGGCTTATAGCTGGATAATAAAATACAATCCAATTACAGCTGTAATTGAAACATTGAGATATGGTTTTTTAGGTAAAGGCAGCTTTGACTGGGGGCTTTTAGGATACAGTGCGGGTGTTACTGCGGTCATCCTGTTATTGGGCATCGTCATATTTAATAAAGTTGAACGAACGTTTGTTGATACTGTATAATAATGAAAAATATCTGTCAAAATTAGAAACTTGATAGGAAACGTTTCATTAAACAGGAATTTATCTACACCGAGGGTCTTTACTCAAAGTGCGATACCCTCGCTCAATGGTCTGCGAGCTGTTGCCATTATTTTTATTGTGATATCACATATACCCTTCGGAATCAATAGCCCGCTGATAGTCGGCGCGACCAACAAATATCTGATGATTGGTAATATTGGGCTACAGCTTTTTTTTGCGATCAGCGGTTTCCTGATCACCGGACTACTACTTAAAGAACAAACTGAAAAAGGGAATATCAATATAAAAAAGTTTTATCTGAGGAGGCTTATCAGAATATGCCCTGTATACTTTGTTTATCTCGGTATAATTTTATTAATCAAAGCCACTCACATTTCCGAACCGAATTACAAAGATATCTCCATCGCAGCATTATTCATTTCAGATTTCGGCAATGTGGGCAATACCTGGCTGGTGGCGCATACCTGGAGTTTGTCTGTTGAGCAACAGTTTTACTTATGCTGGCCAATTGTATTCGTTGTCTTGCCGCGTAAGTACTTTTACCTTTTTGCGATCATTATCATTTACGACCTTCTATATTTCAAATTGCGTTTTTACCCGGTGCTTTTTGTATTTCATTCGTTGTTTATTTCAGCGCTGCCAATTATCTTTGGGGCCTTTTTGAGTATTGCGTTATATAAAGACTGGTTAAAAAAGGTCCATCATATATTAATGCACCCGGCTTTTGCGCTCAGCTTTTTTTTGGCGATTCTGATTTATTTACCCCGAACCTATCAACCGGCAAGTTTTTTGAAGATACCGTACGATTATACTATCAGCTGTTTTTTTATCGTCCTATTTATGAATTATGCTATCCACTGCGATGTAAAAAACATTATTTATAGGTTATTAAACAACCGGGTTATCGTTTATATAGGTATACTGTCATATAGCATTTACATATGGCAACAAATATTTCTTGCCCCGACTTATAACTTTACTGTATATCCTTCATGGACCATTTTTCCGTTAAACATTGTTTTAGCGGTCGCTACGGCAATCATTTCGTACAATTTAATTGAAAAACCTTTTTTACGTTTAAAAGCCCAATTGAAATAAGCTATGGCTACTGCGATCAAAGTCGAAAATCTTTCTAAAGCATACCAACTGGGTGACTTTGGCACCGGCACCATTTCGCGCGACCTGGAACGGTTCTGGGCAAGGATGCGGGGCAAGGAAGATCCTTTTTTGAAAATTGGCGAAGTAAATGACCGTACCATTAAGGGCGAAAGTGACATTATATGGAGCTTAAACGATCTGAACTTTGAGGTTGAGCAGGGCGATGCTGTAGGGATTATAGGCCGTAACGGTGCGGGCAAAAGTACACTGCTCAAGATACTGAGCCGGGTAACCTCCCCTACAACAGGATCGGTCAAAATTAAGGGGCGTATAGCAAGCCTTCTCGAAGTAGGTACAGGTTTTCACCCCGAGCTAACGGGCAAAGAGAATATTTTCCTCAACGGCGCCATCCTGGGCATGCGCAAGGCCGAGATTAAACGCAAGTTTGACGAAATTGTGGATTTTGCAGGTGTAGAGCGCTATGTGGATACCCCGGTAAAAAGGTATTCATCCGGCATGTATGTACGGCTGGCATTTGCTGTTGCTGCATACCTTGAATCGGAAATATTGATAGTGGATGAAGTTCTGGCTGTGGGCGATGCGGAATTTCAGAAAAAATGTATCGGGAAGATGGGCGATGTAAGCCGCGGCGAAGGAAGGACAATCTTGTTTGTCAGTCACAATATGGGGTCAATAAGTACCTTATGTAAAACAGGGATATTACTTGAAAATGGAAATATTAAAACTATAGGGAATATTCAAAAGTGTATTAGCAGTTATTTAGCTACTAACACCAATCAAACTTACTCAAAAGTAGCATCCTCGGGAAAGGTTCATATTTCCGAAGTGATTTTTTCCGACGAGAAATCGAATAAAAAAACATCGTTCGGGCATAATGAAGATGTGTTTGTGGGAATATCCTTTAATAATTTCGATACTAAGCCAGCCAATTTGAATCTTACTCTGATTGTAAAAGATGAGTTTAACAATCCAGTTTTTGGAACGCATAAAATATTCGACGATGAAGACTCTGGTAAATCTGCATTTACAATGCTGTTACCTAAGGAAACATTGTTGCCGGGGGAATATATTATTGATTGCATCCTTCATGTTCCCTATGCTGAGTTATTTGAACAAATTGAAAATAAAATCAAATTCAGCGTCGAGGATTCAGGTCATTTGCATTCCGCCTATCCAAATCACAACTTTGGCAAAGTGAATATAAACGTAAAGTGGAGTTCTAAATAATGAAGAGATTTCTTAGAGGCCTTGCCCAAGTATGGTTAAAAATTTTCTACCCAAGATTGTTTCTTATAGAAAAGAAGGATGCCGATATAGGATCTCTAATAAAAAATATTAATGAATCTATCATTAGTGAAAAGGCAAAAATATATGGCCATTGCCAAATAGGCAATAGTCAAATCGATGACTATACTTATGTCAGCAATAATGCAGTAATCAGCCTAACAACTATTGGCAAATTTTGCAGTATTGGTCCCAACCTATTTTGCGGCTTTGGTATACACCCAATAGACGGAATTTCAACTTCTCCGGCATTTTACTCAACGCATAACCAATGCGGATTGGTGTTTTCAAAAACTGATAAAATAGTTGAGAATAAACCTATTATTATTGGCAATGATGTATTTATCGGTATGAATGTAACGATACTTGACGGTGTTACTATTGGTGACGGGGCAGTAATCGGCGCAGGTGCTGTGGTTTCAAAAGATATTCCGCCTTATGCGGTAGCGGTTGGTTCGCCTATCAGGATCATTAAATACAGGTTTGCTGACGAAGAAATTGAAAACCTTTTGAAGATCAAATGGTGGAATTTTCAGCTAAATGAACTTAAAGATGTTGAACGACATTTTTATGATGTTCAAAGTTTTATTGATAAATATAAATAATGCCTGAAAATTTTAACCTTTCTTTTATAATTAGCACCAAGAACCGCCTCCCCTTCCTAAAAATACTATTCGATCATCTCCTGAGGAATTTATCGTCCGATGAAGAATTAGTCGTTGTTGACGGTAATAGTACAGACGGCTCAAAAGAATTCCTCCTGGAACTTTTTGAAAACGGGACGATCCATCAATTGATCATTGAACCTGACAGGAACCAGGCCCATGGATGGAATAAAGCAATGCTAATAGCACGCGGCATTCTCATAAAAAAAATAATCGACGATGATGTGTTCTGTTTCAATGCAATCAGAGCCTGCAAGGATTATATGTTAAGAAACAAGGGAGTTGACGTTGTCATTTCCAATGATTTAACCAGTGCCTTAATTGCACCGGAAACGTTAAGTAAAAATTCCCGATTAGCTCAGTTTGAAAAATGGCGAACGGGCTTAATACCTTCGTTCACCTTCAGTGATGTACATATGTTGATCAGACGGAGTTCACTCAGTTACATCGGGCTTTACCATACCGGGTATATCAACATGGACTGGGAATATGGATTAAGAATTAGCCATCTTCAAGCTAACATCAGTTACTTTACGGGATATAATGCGCTTAATGTCGCGCATCCAGAAACAGTTACTTCGCTCAGCAACCGGAAAGTCATACAAGAACAGGGGGACAAAGGTCGATTATTTTATGATTATCCAGGTGATGGTTATGAAATTAGTTATTGGTCTAAAATCAAAATATTTATCGGTAAATTGATTTATAAAATTAGGTCATCCAAAAAAGTAGGTATATCTGTTTCCATTATAAGAAAGGATTTGAATGAAATTTATGATAATTATTACGAACTCATAGATCAATTGAATATAACCGAGGCGGGCAAATTCGTCAAAAAAGGATGAAAAGGATTCCATCTTTAGACGGGTTCAGAGCAATTTCCATAACCCTGGTTATATTGGCACATTGCAGGGTCTCCGAAGGTTTCCCCAGCCAATTCTCTGACTACGTAAGACATGGGCAAATCGGTGTAACTGTCTTTTTCGTTATAAGCGGGTTTTTGATAACCACATTACTATTAAGTGAAGAGGCAAAAAACGGCGATATCAGTGTTAGGAATTTTTACACAAGAAGGGCGATAAGGATTCTGCCCGTATTTTTTGTTTATGTGTTGTTTGTTTCTGTCTGGCAGGCCTATGAGAACATTGGGATTACAAAAATTGATATAATACGATCCTTAACTTTCACTTTTAATTTCGCCGGAGTAAAACGTTCGTGGCTTTTACTTCATTTCTGGACGCTTTCCGTAGAAGAACAGTTTTATATTATCTGGCCAACTCTTTTAATCCTATTTAGAAAAGACATTAAGTTCGTTATTTATTTATCAGTGTTTTATTCCTGTGTTTCCAGGGTCATAGCTTATAAATTTCCCGCCTATGCGGGCATCACGTTGGCACCTTACTTCCAATTTTCGGATTCGATCATAATAGGTGCGTTTGGCGCTGTCCTATTGTTTGAGAATCCGCAAATCATTAACTTACAAGTGTTTCGGTCACTATTATTAAAAATCATAGCACTTGGTATTGTTGCGTCGTTCGTTTATTTTATCGGCTATGGTAAAATGGCAATCATTGCCCTTCCGTTTGGAAATCTAATGATATCCGCATCCATTTTGTTTCTAGTTTTTTGCTATCTGAAGCCATCAGATACCTTCATATACAAATTCTTAAATAACAAGGTTATTGTTCATATTGGGATGTTATCTTACAGCTTATATGTGTGGCAACAGTTTTTCATTGGAGAAATACCCCATTTGTGGCGACCTTTCCCTTATAATCTGGTTATGATATATTGTGCGGCTTTGGTATCCTATTACCTTTTAGAGCAGCCTGTCTTAAAGCTAAAAAAGCTATTTATATCAAAGCGATCGACCGCCGACAATGCGCAAATACTTCAACCGATACCTGTCGCGCAAACTTCAAGACTGATGGCGGAGCAGTCAAAAGTTCAAATTAATGATTGAGCCCTTAGTTTCTATCATTATTCCGCTTTATAATGCAGAAAAGTATATTGGTCAAACCATTCAATCGAGTTTGGATCAAATATGGCCTAATAAAGAAATCATTATTGTAAATGATGGATCGACTGACGGTTCGTTAGCCATAGCGAGAAGTTTTGCGTCGGAAACGGTAAAAGTATTTAGTCAGGAAAATCAGGGTGCTAGTTCCGCGCGCAACAAAGGGCTATCCGAAGCCAAGGGCGATTATATTCAGTTTTTAGATGCTGACGACCTGTTGAGTCCCGACAAGATTTTGGAACAAATGAACGCTCTATATAATCGAAAGGATGTGCTCGCAATAAGTGACACAGTATATTTTTTTGATGGTAAATGCCTTGAAAACGAACCGAGGGTTTCGGAATGGTATAGTTCTAACCACGACGACCCGGTAGATTTTCTAATCAAGTTATATGGAGGTGCACTTATCGGCGAGGGATATGGCGGTATGATAACAGTCCATTCGTGGCTAACGCCACGTGAACTGATCACAAAGGCCGGAAATTGGAATGTACGCCTAAGTACGGATGATGATGGCGAATTTTTTTGCCGCGTAATCCTGAAATCGTCTGGCATTGTCTACGCCCCAGCGGTATTGAATTACTACCGCAAATTCAATACATCAAATAGTTTGAGTAGTCAGGCTACTCGCAAATCTCAAGCAAGTATTCTCTTGTCTACAGATTTGAAAGCCAAACATCTGCTTTCGCGAACTAATAGTCCAAACGCCAGGCTTGCACTAGCGCGGCTATATTACGACAATGCATTTGCATTTTATCCCAGGTACCCTGACCTGGCAAAGGAAGCCCAATCGAAAGCAAAAGACTTATCACCTGATTATGATTTTGATCCATTTGAATCAAAAAGCGGCCTTCCTGCTTTTTTGGCCAAACTTGTCGGGTGGAAAGGCATACGTTACCTGCAATATATTAAAAATTATAAATTTTAATAATGAAAGCCTTTTTTGAACGGCTCCTTATAAGGGCCCTTAAACTTATGAATACCGACCTATTGGCCCATGCTCATGTACAGATAGGTGCAGGACATAATACTTTTTTATCTGGCGAAGAGCATATTGTGAATGTTGTGTTAGATCAAATATTAAAAAGACAACCTAAAATCATTTTCGACGTTGGTGCCAATATTGGCGATTATGTGAAGATGCTTAGAAGCAAATTTCCCGAGACCGAAATTTATTGCTTTGAACCCGGAAAAGAGGCTTTTGAAAAGCTGGTAGCGAATACGACACCGCTCTGGACATATTATCAAAATATCGCGGTCGGAAGCAAAAATGGCACTATTAGGTTATTCAAAAGTTCAAACGACGATGATGGTGCAATGATGACGGCATACCAGGATACGATAAGCGACATTTTTACATTTGCCGGAGACATCTCAGAAAGTGCAGTTTATGAGATGACGACTTTAGATAATTTTTGTGATATCAACAAAATATCAAGTATTGACTTTTTGAAAATTGATGTGGAAGGGCATGAACTTGAAGTTCTCAGAGGCGCAACAAAGATGATCATGACGAATAAGATTAACATAATACAATTTGAATTTAACGAATTTAACATCGTGTCCAGATCATTCATACATGATTTTTATAAAATTTTGCCCCAATACCATTTTTTCAGGATAATGCCGAAAAATAAATTATATGCGATGGGTGAGTATACTTCTGCCAACGAAATATTCCGATATCAAAATATATTAGCTGTAAACACTTCTTTAAATTATAATTATGCTGTCTGAGGAAATCTCGCTGGTTATTTTCACATGTGAAGGCAGAGAACATTTGATACGCAACACAATAAAAACGTTTAAGGAAGCCTGTAATTATTCATTTTACAAGATCATATTAGCGATAGACGGTACTATAAGTGAATCAATTATTGAATATATCCGGCCAGATGTCGTGATTCAATCGACTTCCCGGAAAGGATATATCAACAATATAATGCAGGCATTACGTGTATTGGAGACCAATTATTTTTTTTGGTTAGAAGATGACTGGCATTTTCCTGTACATATACCAGTAGATCATTTTCAACGGTTACTTAGCTCGCCAGAAGTGTTACAGGTTGTTTTATCGAAATCTGAACTCAACAGCAACTTTACGAAATACGAAAATGATTATTATATCCCGCTTGATGGATTTTCTGCAAATCCGGGCATTTGTAAAACACTGCCTGTCAAAACAGGATTTGAAAGTGTCAGAGCGTTAAAAAAAGATCAAAGCACCCGGTTAGTGGGCTTTGAAAACGCATTAAACGAGTATGCCAAAACAAACGGCTTAATAACTCTAAAGTACATTACGAATAATATGGCAACCGTAGTCCACAGCGGGGAACTGGAAAGTACGGCACGGGAATATCATATGATTAACTCTTTAGAGGCAGAGACAACCCTGATCGGCAAGGAGTATATTTCGGGATTTGGTTTCGACACAAAAATCAGTGTAAAAAACAAGGCGGGAATGATGCTGAAACTTTGGAAAGCCACTTTTCTATTAAGCAAGCGTTTATGGTCTTTCCGGGATGCCTATGATTTTGCATTCCGGGTATACCTGGCTTCATTAAAAAAATTTAAAAATTAGCCGGATGAATATCTTTAAATGGTTGCATACATTGGCGGATGCCAACATTCGCCAATCGGGTATTAACAATCAGGCTGGACACAATATATTTCTCAATGCAATAGCACCCAAATGCAGTATCATTGACCTCGGAGCAAACAAAGGCGTATTTTATAAAACAATGAGCGAAAATTTCAATTGTTCAGGCTACGCCATTGAAGCTGCACCTCAGCTTTTTGAACTGTTACCCGCCGCCTTTGGCATCTATACTTACAATTATGCCATTGGCAAGCAAAATGGCTTTGTAGAATTGTTTTTATCCAATGAATCAGAGGCAAATAGTATGCACCAGGCAATTGCTTCAAATTGGGGTGTTACAGGTTCAGTCACTGTTCAATCCATTACCCTTGAAAAATTTATACTTGATCAGCAGGTACAACTCCCTGTTGACTTGATTAAAATCGATATAGAAGGCGCTGAAACCGATGTTATTAATTTCACACCAGATTGTATCCTACGGCAGGTAAAACAAATTCCAATCGAGTTTCATGATTTCCTGATTGATAGCAATGAATATAACGCATCCAGGATCAAGGCTATCAATAAATTGAAAAGTAACAATTTCATGATAGTCCGATTTTCGCCATATGACTATCGCGCAATACTCGCAATTAATAAAACACTTGTCAAGGTGACTTTTTCTCAAAGACTACGGCTGGAGATTATACATCCGTTGTTGCGTAATTTGATATATGCACATACAATAATTTGGCGCTTTTTCAATGCTCATAAACAAAATAAATAATAGCCTTGCATTCAGGCTACCAGGCATTTACAGGTATATATTAACGCGTTTTAAGCGCGAGAAGCAACACAAGAAATCACCCCCGACAGCCCTATTTAACGTAGTAATGATGTGCGGCGAAAAACAACTGGATATGTTACAAGTATGCCTCGATAGCATTTACAGGCATTTTTCCGAGTTGCCGCACATCTTACTTTTCACCGACTTGAATACCGATACCTCACATTTTAAAAAAACGTTAAAACGGTTCCCAGCAAATAATATTCAGATCGTTTGCGGTCATGATTGTTTAAGTTATCATCGCGCCGAGGGGAAAAAGTCCCTGGTATCTTTTGCAGAAAAAAATCCAATGGGTCTTAAACTGGCCGCAGTTCTACAGGCCATTGAATCCGGCAAACCCGTTTTGTATTGCGATACCGATGTAATATGGTATGACGATCCCTGTAAAATAGTTAAACAATATATTAATGAACAAGATTTTGACCTCGCGATGTCCGAGGATTTCCAGCCTGCATACGACAGGAACCTGGTTAATAATGCAGGTTTAGATAAACTATACAATTCACCATATTTATGTGCGGGAATTATGCTTATTAAATGTCTAAGCAAACGCAGCTCAGACACTTTGGGGCGCCTCGTAAATAAGGTAACAGAACGATCAAATCACTTTAGCGAGCAAACGATATTTGCTTTTTTAAACCGGGAAAGCAATAATATTACCCTTGATAAAGAAAAATTCCTAATTCAAACTGACGATCAATATAAACTTTTTGCAAAAGCTACTCCAGGTGTAATAGCGAGGCACTATATAGGCCCGGTCAGACACCTTTTCTGGCGAGACGCGTTATGGCTGAAATAAATAGAAGATATATTTTAACGATCGGTACTGGTAAGAAATACTATCTAAATCTTGCCGTAAACTTAGCCCGGTCATTTCTCTATTGGCATAAAAATAGTGATATAACATTTCAATTGGTTACCGACCAACCAGAATGCATCCCAAAGGACCTAAAAAACAAGATAAATATCACGGAGATTAGGCCGGGTGAATTAGGTGAAGGATTTTCAACTAAGTTGCACCTCGATAAACTCGTAAATGAAGGTCAAACACTTTTCATTGACAGTGATTGCCTTATTTTCAGGAATCTCGATTTTATTTTTGAACGATTTTCAGGACACGATGTATCTGTTGTAGGTTCATACATAAATAAGGGGGAATGGTTTGGTAGTGTGGGGAATATTTGCAGCAAATTTGGTATTCCGCATTTACCTAAATTTAACGGCGGCATTTACTATCTCGAAAAGGGTCCGAAGGCAACAGCCATATATCAAGAAGCCCGCGAAATTGAAAAAAAGTATGATGAGATTGGGTTTGTCCGTTTAAGGAAACGGCCAAACGATGAAGTGATCATGGCGCTTGCCATGCAATTAAATGGACAAACGCCAATTGAAGACGATGGAACGGTCATGAGCGATCCGCAGGCTTGCCAGGGTGGGTATAAAATTGATGCAATTAGCGGTAACAGATGGCTAATCAATCCACCTCCTCCGGATGCGCTTCACCAAAGCTGGTACCCCTTCGAAAAAGTATCGCCCGCTATTGTTCACTTTTTAGGGTATTACACCAATCATCATCCTTACAAACGCGAAGTTTACCGGCTTTCTAAAGCCAGTACCGATGGCTTAAATATTTGGCACGAGTTGTATTCACTAATTTTGATTGCCGCCCCAGCAGTTCTTAAGATTAAATTAAAAAATGCAGCAAGACCTTTATTTCACTTGCTATTCGGTGCAAGAAAAGTTAGAATTTCAGAACGAATTTGATTAAATGGATGTAAGTATTATAATTCCGACCTACAATCGGCTTTGGAGCTTACCAATCGCTATTGAGAGTTGCCGGCATACCAAATGCACGGCCGAAATTATTGTTGTGGATGACGGCAGTGATGACGGTACCTGGGAATGGCTTAACCAGCAACAAGGACTTGTTATAGTCCGGCAGGAGCATTTGGGTAAATGCTGGGCCGTAAATTGTGGATACTCTCTCGCGAGAGGAAAATATGTCAAATTTCTGGATTCGGATGACCTAATTACTAATGGGTCTTTAGACGAGCAGTTTCAGCTCGCGGAAGCTAATTTAAGTGATATCGTTGTTAGCGGATACCATCTAATAGATCAAGCCGGCCAGCTGTTGAAAGATCAGCCCTGGATCGAATGCGATGACTTCATAGCTCAGCAGTTGGGGGAATGCGACGGATCTCACTATTCAGCTTTTTTGTTTACCAAAGAGATACTTACAGATATTCCCCACCGCCCCGATTATGCCTTCAGGGACGACCGGATGCTCATACTGGAAGTGGCACTCAAGCACCCGAAGGTCGCTATATACCAGGGCTTTGCTTTGCAACACCGCGTCCATCAATATGATAGGCTTCAATCTACTACGGGTTTACGGCAGTCAGCACAAAACTTTCAGCATTTGAATCTTTATAAATTCATAACCGGGCAATTAATACTGGAAAATCAATTTAATGAACGGAGGAAAGTTGCAGCTGCAACTAAATTATGGCCACTTGCTCAATGGATCGCAATATACTCACTTAACGAAGCAGTACAAGTAGCAAAATGGGGCCACAGCCTTAACCCGAACTTTAAAATACCCGACAAAGGCTTGCGGGGATGGCTCTACAAATACTTCGGCTTTAAACGCACGGAACAATTATTAAAAATTAGACGCACAATTGTCAAACTATTCAAATAGCCTCTGCGCTTTACCATAAAATGATGATATTAAAAGAAAATTCGTTCCTTAACAGGTATGAGTGGGCAAGCAATAAAATAAAACAGTATAGCGAACAAGAAAGCTGTCAGCTATCGGTGTTTGATATTGGCTCCAGGGACAACGTACTTAAAGGGTACCTGGATGGCTGCAAGGCAAATTATAAAGGGTTTGACCTTGACCCAATCACCGATTCAGCAGAAAAATGGAATGTTGAACAACCATTTCCTTACCCTTATCCTTCTCCAGATGTTGTTACCTTCCTTGAAGTCTTGGAACATCTGAAGAACCCCTGGCTATGTTTAAAGAATATCGCAGATTTAATCAGGCCAGGCGGGCACTTGATACTGACGACGCCCAATCCCAAATGGAGTACGAGCAGGATTGATCTGCTGGTCAATGGCAGGCTCACCTGTTTTACCCAGTCAGACCTCGACCTGAACCACCATGTATTTATACCATGGGCGCACATTGTGGAAAGGCTGCTGACCGATTCCGGCTTGGAGATATTGGAGTATGTTACGCTGGACGGTAAAACGAAGTTATTCGATAAGAATTTGACTGCAGGCAGCTTTGTCAAACGATTGTTTTCAAGAAGCATTAAAAAGTATATTGAAAGCCGGGACCCGTCGGCATGCGGAATGTCCTATGGGATTATTGCCAGAAAACCACTTTGAAGTCACTCAATATCTTTTATTCGGAACCAGATCCGGACCGGTGGTTTAAATACGACCGTTATCCGCGGAGAATACTCAGGCGGCTGATACGCGGTCAGCAGCGGCCGGGAGGGGTAGCGATGGTGGCTATCAATTTAATGAAGGGCTTCGACCTCCTGAAAATACCATATCGTTTTAACGATTTCCGATATATCAAAAAACACGCTGATGAAATTGCCTGCATTATTGGGAAACCCCATATGGTATTGGAGAGAAAATGGAAGAATCCTATTTTATTTGGTGCAGGTGTTTATTCACACCCGGTAGAATGTCCGGATCTTTTCGTCAAATACCCCCATATAAAAAAAATACTAGTCCCCGGTAAATGGATGCAGGATATGTTTCAACCTTACTATAACGAAAAAGTCGTTTCCTGGCCCGTGGGTATCGATACCGAAACGTGGACCGAAAGTGTCAAAAAAAATTCGAAAACGGATTTTCTGATCTACGACAAAGTCCGTTGGGAGCATGACAAATACCAGACTGAACTGATCGATCCGATCTGCAGGACCCTGGAAGCCCGGTCGCTATCTTACCAATTCATCCGGTATGGCAACTATGAACCTTCAGCGCTTTTGGAAAAAACCAGGCAAACAAAAGCGGTTATCTTTTTATGTGAGCACGAGACGCAGGGCCTCGCTTATCAGCAGATATTAGCGACGAACACCCCAATACTGGCATGGGACCGGGGCGGCTACTGGCAGGACCCGTCGTATTATCCTGGAATTAAATTTGGCCCCGTTAGCTCTGTGCCATATTGGGACGAACGCTGCGGGTTAAAGTTCTCGTCAAAGGCCGATTTTGAAAAACAATTAAATGCTTTTCTCGCCGATGCAGATTTGTATCGGCCGAGAGAATATATTTTGGAAAATCTGACCCTTGAAAAGTGTGCCATGGCCTATTTGAATATCTACCGTAGTTTGTGAACGAAAAGGGTAAAAAAATCTGCATCATCACCCATTCGCATCTTTGCCGGAACCCACGCGTTCTAAAAGAAGCTATTTGTTTGTCAAAAGCTGGATATTGCGTTACGATCCTAAACGGAACATACAGTGAAGAATTAACGGAACAAGATCAATCACTGATTAAGGATACCGGCATCACAATGTTGCCTGTTTTCTCTTTGCAGAAATCAGGGCCGCGCTCCTACGTTTACCGGTTGGTCAAGCGGCTTTCAGGAATATTAGTAAAAAAATTTGATTTTCAGTTACCGTCGTCCCTGGGGTATGCGAGCTGGCACTTCTTAAGTTTAGCATTAAGACAAAAAGCAGACTTATATATATGCCACCAGGAAATCGGGCTTTATTGCGGTACACAATTGATTAAAGGTAAAAAGAAAGTTGCTTTTGATTTTGAGGACTGGTATTCAGAAGACCTGTTGGGTTATGCACAAAAAGAGCGACCAATAAGACTGCTGCGAAAACTGGAAAAAATAGCTTTACAGCAGGGGGCTTTCTGTTTCACACCTTCAGATGCAATGAGTTCCAGGCTTGCACTAGTCTATAAAGCCAGAATTCCGCTAACCATTTCTAACAGCTTTGATCTGGATGAAACTATCTTGGTGAATAATAAGAAGTTCAACTCCCCTATCAAATTATTTTGGTTTTCGCAAACCATAGGTCCGGGCAGGGGGCTGGAAAATTTTCTTTCGATGTTGAACAACATTGAGTTCGGCCTGGAAGTTCATTTATTAGGAGAAATAAGTGCTGATTACAAAAAGGAACTTAGAAACTTGATGAGAGGACAGCATAATATCCAATTTCATCCATTGGTAAAACCAGGCGAACTGGCAGCGAAGATAGCGGAATTCGATATTGGCCTTGCTCTGGAGCAAAAGGAACTACCCAGCAGGGATGTAACGGTTACAAACAAGTTTTTCCAATACGCGTTATCAGGGTTACCCATTATTATTTCCCCTAGTGCTGGCCAGGTGAAAATTTCTGGAGACCAACCTCCAGGCTTTTTATTAGACGATTCCTTGTCGACGGACCAGGCCGCAAGATTGGAAAGTTGGCTCCGGAGTGAAGTGGACCTGCAGAAAGCCAGAGCTCGCGCAATAACATTCGCCAGGCAATACTGCTGGCAAAAAGAATCTGATAAGCTGTTAAAAGCAGTCAATCAATATGATAAAATGTAATTTACAGATCAATCTTGCACCTAATGACTATCCCCATGCCAGGTTGATGCTGTCCCACCAGATCGATGCATTTATTAACCAGGTGGACGAAGTCGTGTTAGTGCTTGATACGCATCAAAGCAAAGGACGATTTGGGCAAAACTGGGTAGAAAACCGGGAAAATATTGAAACACTTATTGATGGCCTGTCTAAAAGATACGACAAAGTACGGTTAGTTGAAGTTGACTATAGCCCGTCCGTTATGACAACGGTTGCCGATTATTTTTTTGGGAAAAAGTTTATCCCCAAAAAGGACCATAGGGGCGGGCCCTTTTACGCATATTTTTATGGCTTGTTTATTTCCGGGTCAAGATTCGTGTTGCACCTGGATTCCGATATTTTTATTGGGGGGCGGTCTGAGAAATGGATCAGAGAGGCCTGCGAGTTATTTGCAACTAATGACCGGCTGTTCACCTGCTCACCCCTTCCCGGGCCGCCACATCCGGAACAGGTTTTGATCGGGCAAGTAGCTGAACCCCTTACTGATCCCTACTATTTCAGGCTCAAGGGCATCAGCACCAGGATATTCCTGATCGACCTTGAATTTTTTAAGAAGCACAAGTTGACCCTAACACATCCAGGTGTCAGGGCTCTGATTAAAGCGTCAATTAGAAAACATCCCACTTATGACCTACCTGAAGATATCCTATCAGCCTATATGCATTCATGGGGACTTGAGCGAATAGACTTTTTGGGCACCGGAAAAGGGCTTTGGTCACTTCATCCGCCTTACAGGAATGAATTGTTTTATAATTCTCTGCCTGAATTAATAGCTCGGGTCAATGAAAATAATTTACATCCATCTCAAGATGGATTTTATGACATAGTAGACGAGGTCTGCGACTGGACGGATGCGAAAGAAAAGTTAAAAAAAAATCGCTGGTGGAAAAAAATGTTCAGCACCTGAATTTAAAAACAGCGCTGTAAGGTATCATCGTTCAAACAAACATAGTTATCAAAAAACTTCTGATTATCTCGCCTTATTTTCCACCATCCAACGCAGCGGATATGCAGCGAATACGCATGAGTTTGCCTTATTTTAAGAATTTAGGATGGG
>Ga0307510_10001132_pt1 | contig 28582 bp, 14 predicted proteins | sample 12_EM_MG_FD_207224 | JGI IMG/M metagenome (GOLD analysis project Ga0307510, IMG submission 207224) | Populus trichocarpa ectomycorrhiza microbial communities from riparian zone in the Pacific Northwest, United States - 12_EM | ecosystem: Host-associated > Plants > Roots > Unclassified | place... | reverse complement strand
ATTGTATGAATATTGTTGTAGGATTTGTTTTTCATATGATTTTTCTTCTTCTTTTTCCCAAGTGTTTTGAGTATTATAGAGTGTTGATTTATATTAATTTAATTATTTTATAGTTTTGTAAAATGGATTTTTTTTTAAAAAAATATTTTTAAATAATTACCGACTGAATTACATACGGTATTTTCTGAGGGAAATACCAACAAAATGAAGCGGATAATTATTTTTTTTGCGTGTCTTTTCCGTCAGTAAATTCATTGTAATAATATTTTTTATTACCAATGGACGTACCGACGGACAAACAATCACCGATGAAAGATTCACCGATTGAGCATTTCTGTTGGTGATTTTGTTGGTAAATTAATTACCAACGGGATGATAGTACAAATACCGACGGAAAATTTTATCGATAAATCTAAAGATTGTGGTAGTGATACTTCTAATAAAAAAGAGATGTTTTTGTTGAGAAAATAAACATATGAATAAGGGAAAGAGGTTTTGAGTGTGTGTGTGTGTGTATTTTTTTCTCTTAAATCATTAAATTTTTTTCAAGTATTTATTTTAATTTCTTTTAGTTTTAATGCAACAAACAACATAGCTAAAAAATATATTTTTTTAAAAAAAAATGTGATAATAGAAAAGGAGAATTTAGAGTAAATAATTATATTTTATGAAGAGTTTAAATCATTACTTCTCTTGTAAAAATTTATTTGTACAGTCACATTCTAAAAGATAAAGGAACCAAAAAAAAAAAATATTGAAACGTTGCGCAAATAAAAAAAATTATGTTGATTTAAAATATAAAAATTATTTTAAAAAAAAATATAATAAGTAAATAAAAAATAATCTGATGTTAAATATGAAAATTTGTATAAAAGTATAAGAGTATAAGAATGAATTGTTAACTTATAAAATGAAAATTAAATAAAAAGAAATTGTTTAAAATGTTTGGTCACTCTCATATTTTTGAATTATTTTTATATGTTAATATCAAAAAATATTATTTTAAATAAAAAAAACTTTAAAAAATAACCATATCACTCTCTAAAAAACATCTATAGATAGAAAAAGTTGATTTCCGGTTCATAAAACTGTTTCCCTCAACCAGCGCAGGTTCACTAAGAAATTTGCATTTCTCTCGTCAAATTTTACGTGGCCTAATTTCCATAGTAACAGATATTTCTCCAAATGACTTGACAGCTTTTGTTGCCTAAATGGCGCACTAAACAAATAACCTTTTTTTTCCCAATTCGCACATGCTATTTATGAGCAGTTTAGAATATATATTTATGACTATTTCAGAGGTATAATTATTGTTTAGTCCTAACATATTATTTCTAGTTAATTTTGTCCTTCGCCGTTAGATGCATCGTTCAATTTTAGTCATGTTCTTGTTTAATCCTTCATTGGTGGTCGGTGGGTTCCTATCTGTTTTTCTATTTTTTTTCCCATTAAAAGCAAACATACCAAAATAATTTTTGAAACCTAATTCCAAATTGACTCAAGTTAACCCATCAAACTCACGATTCGAGTTATGAACTTCACTGGATTTAATAATTTTTTTAAAAACTGTTTTTTATTTAATTATATAATAATAAAAATAGATGCTTGTAAAATTGAGTATCATCCAAATACTTAGGTATTTTCTTAAGACCACGATAATCTCATGGAAAACAAACTGAAAAACATCTTGAAGATCAATTCAAAACCAATTATGAAGAATGAAATTGAAGAATGAAAAAACCAACAATAAATTAATGTTAAAAGATAAAATTAAAAAATAAATGAATAAATTTCAGGGCATGTAGGCTTGGGTGGCTCAGTGCGCATGCTTAAGCCTTTAAGACAAACCTCAGGTTTGTAGGCCTGCCAACCAAGCCCGTATGCCTTGGTCCCTGTTATTTTCTTTTATTTGCTCTTTAAAAAAAATAATAAGAAGAAGAAGCAGCAGAAATTGTGTCATTTGATGCGGCAGATGACTTGCTTTCTGCCTATTCAAAATCTAGCCACCATAGTGATGGCTAAAAAATCAAGGGAGGGAGCTTTTCTTATATATTTAAAATCTATTTTTAACACATTTTCACCTAAAAACACCTTATAAATACCTTTAGAATATTCAAAAAATAATTTATCAATTAAAAAAACCTAATAATACAAAATTAAATCGAGATTTTTTGCTCTCGAGCCGGATCTACTTTTTAGGAAAGATAATTAAAAACACATCAATGAGACCACCTCATCAAATGGAACTTATAAACAAGAATATAAGTCTTTTTTTGTTGGTGTAATGTGGTCAAACCGATAAATTTCTCTCTCTTTTATAGTGTTCAAGAAATGTTTTCTCTTCTCTTTCAATTTCAGGGATTAAAATGTTTGGAAAATGAACTTTAGGGTTAAAATAAAAATTATAAAAACTATAAGAACTGCAGAGAAAAAAAAGAAAAGTAGATAGACTAAACATAACTTTTCTAACAAATTTAAGATTGACCATGAGTTTTCTCTTTATTTTTCTTAATAAATATTAAGAAATTGATGAAATTGATTGTTAATTTAGACTGAAAACTGCAATTAAAAATAATTTGAGGACGAAATATTAAAAAATAATTATGATAGTGTTGTAATTGTAATTGTAATGTAATGTAATGTAACGGTGACGGTAATGGTCAAGCCTTAATGGCATTTATTGCTATCTTGCAGCCGGCAGCATAGAGAATCGAGCAAAAGTATAGCTACTAAAAATTGGAAAAATCCTGTATTGGTGATGTCAAGTTGTCAACTGCTGGATTGTTGTGAACAAGCACCAGAAAGAATCTTTAGTCGTTGTCGTTTAGTATTAGCGATAAGGAAAAATCATTGGCACGTAGAAACTAGCTACCACCATAAATTGGACTGCGTTTAGTCCCGTTCTTGAGAGAACCGCTTGTGATCTCAGAGAGAATAAGCAAGGAAAGTTTGAAGAAAACGGCTGTAGCAAAATGAAAGATGAATTATCAGAGGAAACTTTGGTGCAGGCACCTGCAAGTGCAGTATGGAGTGCATACCGCGGGCTTGAGCTTGGAAGGCTGACGGATATATTACTAGGCCATGTTGTAGGCAAGGTAGAGGTAATAGAAGGAGATGGAGGTGTTGGTACCATTGTTAAACTCACTTTTCCAGGTATCTCGATTACAGATTTGATTTAAGTTGCTAATATGGAAATGGATTTTTTTTCCTTAAATTTCTTCTTCTTTTGTCAATTCGTTTACGAAACTAGAACACCGAGATTCTGAATATTGACAATATCGATGATCCTGCCAGGAACTTCTGGTGGCTACATGAAGGAAATATTCAGGATTATGGACGATGAAAAGCGAGTGAAAGAAACGGAAATGATAGAGGGAGGATACATAGATCTTGGCTTTGATGTTTATCGCATTCGCTTGGAGATCATTGAGAAAGATGCCGAATCAACCGTTATCAGATCCACCGTGAAGTACGAGTTCGATGACACAAAAACTGAGCTTGCTTCTCTTGTCACCGTCAAGCCACTGCAAACCATGGCTGAAGAAATTGGGAAGTATGTCAGGGAGAAGAAATATGATGCGTAGAATCTCTGATTTATTTCAAAACATGTTTACTTTGTTTCTTGTACTAATAAATTAGACATGTAATTGTGCACACCAATGAACATGTCAAAGGATGTTGCTTTGTTTTCACAGTTTCACTGTCAGTCCAAAAACAGCCAAAGAACTGGAAAACCTATGTTTGTAAATTTCAATGCCCATCGCAATAGAAACAACCGCAAAGCCTCCGCATCTCCTGCACAAGAAATAGAACGAACTACATATGCCTGCGCGGATCGGATTAATTTTTTTAATATAAAAGAAATATTCAAATGTTCTTAATATGTTTTTGTAATTAAAAAAATTAATTATAAGCTTAAAATATAATATATATTGAATGGTATGTTTTTTAAATATTGATACAAAGATGTATTTGATGATATATTTTTTTTTCAAATATTAAGATTGTGACATATTGAATCGACTTAGATTAACCTATTAAATCTATAAATAACTCGAGTAATAAGATTGTGATAACCTTATAGAAAGTAAATTAAAGTAAATCATGAAGGTCAATTCTTAACCAACTAAAATTTAAAAGAAGAAATTAAAAAACATAATTAAATTAAAAAGAGGACAACAAAACTATCAAAGTCAGCCCAGGGTTAATCTGTCAAACCCACAATCCATGTCACGAGATTGTGATAACTTCACAACAAAAAAAATATAAAATTCAATTTATGACCAACCTAATGTTAAAAGATGGAATCGAGAAAAAAAATCAATTAAAAAATGACAAAAGAAAACAACCTAATCAATTTGGGTTAACATGTTAATCTCGCAACCTGGATCATGAGACCATGATAACTTCATAGAACACAAATAAAAAAATTAAGAAGCTTCACTTCCAATAAATCTAATATTGAAAGTTGAAATCGAGAAAAAAAATCTATGAAATCAGGATAACTCTATAGAAAGTAAATTGAAAACAATTACGAAGCTCAATTCTCAAATAACCTAATATTATAAGATAAAATTGATAGATAAAAAAAAATTAAGTTGTTGGAGGTGAAATTAAAAAAGTAATTCAATTAAAAAAACAAAAAATAAACCTAGTCATCTCAGGTCAGCCTACCATTAACAATATGATGTAAATATGGGCCAAATTGAGGAAAATACCACAACCTCTTTCTTCATATTATAATTCATGAGGCAACATGCTTCCTCCACTAGCCTAGTTTTTTTTTTTTTTCACATATGTCCACAGATTCCATGCAATTAAAAAGACATATATTTTGCTCCCTCTTGATTTCAGGTTCGAGTTCTGTGGTTGCTCATATGATGGTCACTAGAGGCTTACATGGTCGTTAACTTCAGGACCCGTGGGATTAGTCGAGGTACACGCAAGCTGGCCCGGACACCCATGTTAAACTAAAAAAAAAAAAACATATATATGACATTATGATTTGAGTGCCAACTACAAAGCCATTACTTTACGATGCCAAAATGTCGATGCCCATCCACACCATTGAATTAGAATCTTTTAATCCCATCCATTCGATAAAATAAACAAGAAAACCAGTTAACCTATGCACCTGGTTTTTTTTTCATTCTCCAGGTTTTCTTTCTTTCCTTTTTTAACCACCGATTCTTTTATCTTAGACATGCCGTAGATTATCATATTCGATCAAAATTAATTGAAAGACAAAACATGGACAAATTAATAGGCTTATTTCAAATATATATATATATATATATAACAGCCAAATTTAAAAAAAAAATGTTTAGAGATTAAGTTTATTACAAAGAAACTTGAATTTACTATTCACAACTTTGCAAAATATTGTAAATTGTTATAGTTTTTTTTTTGTCATGATATCATTTTTTTTTTAATTTCATCTTTAATTTTTTTTTTATTAGAGATTGAACTTGATAATTTATTTTAATTTTATTTCTATTAATTTATTGGAGTGTTAAAAAAACATCATGATAGTTAGCTGCTGATGCTAAATTTAAAAAAAAACATGAATTGGATTGGTTTTTTTTTTTTTGTTAAAAATTGGAAATGAGAGGATGAAGATTCACAAGGAGACAAAAAATTAAGGTTTTCCTTCTTTTTTTTTTGTAGTGTTTAACTTTTTTTAAATCCTTATTTTTTTTGGTCTTGTTATCAATTTTTTAAAACTACTAAAAAAGCATGGAAAACATCATCCGGAAAAAAACGAAACTAACTCTTTTGAATTTTTTTAAGGACAAGTAATAGATACAGGGGGAAAACCGACAAGAAATTAATTTAGAATAAAAAGAATGGTATTATTTGACATCTTTTTATTATATATTTTACATTTAACTCATGCATAGTATATATAGCTATATAAGAAGCTACATAAGACAATATAATAAAAGAAATTATAAAAAATACTTTATGGTCTTTTTTTTAATAGATGACTGAAATAATTTTTTAATTGTTTTGGTTGTTCAATTCATTGATAATTTTTTATTGATGAAGAAATAATCAAGAATATTAACCTTAATAATTTTCTTATGCAGATTCGAGAATCATGAATAATTTTTTTATTGGTTTGCACCGCATTCCAAACGTATTCAAGTCATCAGTACTGTTGCAGTCTCCAAAACTGGCAGCGTTTCCATTACTTGTATTACCGATGAAAAGAACCTCGATTGCGTAGCACTTGAGCCTCAAAGTTGCATGCTTTGTGTATTTTCTTTTCCCTTAGATAAACCATCAAACGTAGTCCAAATCTCCAATTTGAATATAACAGTCAACGTGTCGTTGCTCCTTTCATAAGCTAATACATTTAAAACCTCTCTGCTTTGTGCCTTGGCCAATTCTTCCTTTCTCGATTTGCTCAAAAATCTAATGCCCATAGTTAATTCTGAATCATAGCCAACGGATTCGGTCCCTACCCTGGCTATATCCTTATCATTGGTTGATAACTTAGCATGAATCACATTACTTGAGTTTGGCTCCATGGAAAAAGGCTGGGAAAAACCTGAAGCAAGCGTGCTAAATGGGTCGTAGTAATCAACATTAGCGTACTTCTGCACAAAGGCATGTATTTGATGGAAGTGTATTTTCAATTTCTCCTCAGAGTTTCGAACTGTTATATTAGCTTCCCAGTTAGCCGAGAAGCCAGGATAGGATGGATTAAAGTCTAGGATAGAAAAGCTGTCAATGTGAAAATCAGGATATATAGCCCTCAACTCGTGTTTCTTGATGAAGTTCGTCCACAACGTAGTTACAAATATGAGAGATGAAATGAGGAGGAGGAGGCACGACATATATATCCTATCCGTTGCTGCAGATTCTTTTTCTTTCAATGCACGGTAAGCTGATTGTTCTACAGGATATCCCATCGCAGGTGGATAACCCACGGCTTGTGTTGGAGGAGAGCCCCAATCTTGAACACCTTGGGATTGGGAGGACATGGTTGTCGGAAGATGTTGAACACCTTCTGGTAGAGGAGAGTCCCGAAATTGAACAGTGCGTTGGGAAGCTATGGTTGCCTGAAATGGCTTTATGGTGGAGGAAAATGTCGATCTTGAACACGTTGGGAATCCATGGTTTATGAGAGGATCGGAGGAGGAGGAAATTGTAAAGGCTGCACATTCTTGGTTGTCGGGGGTAACCAACAAACAAGAGGTCTTTGCGTTGGTTAAGATCTGACAACTCAAAGTAAAATTCAAGCAGTAAAATGGGATTTGGCTCCCTACCTCAAATTAGCTAATCAGTTAATGTGAACAGGGTATAATTGAACTGTCACTTCTGTCTCTGTGCTTTCTTTGTTCTTTTAAACAGGCAAAGTCTGTCACTTCTCTGTCTCTCTATTTAAAAAAAAAAAAAAAAGAGGCAAAGTTTATAATATGTTTTTTCGTAGCATATAGCAGAACATTGCTTTGACTCAATTCCTTTATTCAAATATAATTGAAAAGGCAAAAGCAAGAAATGGTGAAGAGGACAAATAAATTGCTGTCAGGATGTCATGCCTTAAAATTAGATAGCAATGGTGAAGAATTCTCTTATTCCACCCCGTCTTGCTTAATTGGGATGGCACGTAACATCTTTCACACGATGCACAGAGGGGCTAAGATCGACTACGAATGCAGGAGGTTTTTTTTTATAAAAAAAAATAGATGTTTATAGTTAGTTTTATGTTTTTACTTTTTAATCTTTACTTTACATTATTATAATTTTTGTAGGTTTTTTTTAATAGTTATCCTAGTTTATTCTATTTATTCAATATTACTAGTTTTTTTTATATATATAAAATATTGTAATGTTAATCTTTTGAAAAGTGAGATATGAACAATTAAAATTAAATATTTTATAAAATTTTTCTATAGTTATTTGATTCTTAGCCTTCAAGAGTTTTGACTTGTAATAAATCTCGTTATCATTTGCTTCCGTCAATATTAGTTGGTATCGGAGTTCAATAATTCTTAATGATTTTGATTGGAATCTAATGTGATATTAGCTTTAACACCAAGAGATCCATTAGAGGTTTTATTAGGTTAAGTCACGATATTTGAAGGGAAGAAATTCAATGATACAATTAATAGATTTCTTTAAATTACATGGGCAAAAGGTTCAATATATACGGTTCAAACATCATTGTTTCTTTCTCCCTTTCTTCTCATGTACTAAAGAAATTACTTTTGTAAGGTAATCAGAAATTATCCCAATGCTCCTTGTTTGGTTTTTCAAAGTCTTCTCTCAAGGCACCCTTTTTGCTCTTTCTACACTATTGTAAGTTTTGTTCAGAATTACCCATGCGCCTCTTTTGAAGTTTTTGCTGAAGTTATCATCGTAAGTGTTTCTAGATTCTCTTGTAACTTTTGCATTGCTCAGGGATACCTCTTTTCTTGTTGATTCTAGTTCAATATTGAATTTCTACCAAATCCCATATATAGTTCTTGGGATTTCAAAAGAGCCATGCATTATACACACCACGAATCATAATTTTGTTTTGTGAGGCAAGGAATTTGTGAATCGGAGTTCTATTGTAGTTGGAAATCATTGTTACACTCAAGATCAAATTATTGAAAATAAATACAAGTAAAAAACAATGAGCCTCACTCAGTCATTCTCACAAGCAAAAGGTAAAAGAGACTTCGAATTAGGTTTACTTTCGTTATTGACCTCATATATTTCAATGACAGTAATCCACACGCTTTTATATAGATTTCTTATGAGACTTATGGTAGCTAGTATCTCTTTACTAATCTTAATAAAAACTTAAATGCTACGCTTGACTGAATTATATATTATGGTTCAGTTTCCATAAACACTAATTATGCCTTTCTTTCTTCCTCTTTCTCTCATTTAAGTTTTCCAAATCATGATTTATAAAAGCATCTTAATTTCCAATTTCCTTAACTAATTATTATGGATTTTTTTTTACTTGAAAGGATATTGAGTTTTGGAAGAACTCAAATAGGGCCGTTTGGCTTTTGTTTGCAGCTACAAGTATATCTAGCAAGAATAAAAAGTTATATACGATCGAATTCTCGTTTAATTTTTTAGTGTAGTACTTTAATTTAATGCGATTTCATTTTTCTTTTCACCCAAAAAGAGGCTTTGTTTAGCTTAAACTAATAGCAAATATGTTTATCAATTGAAAAAAAATTATTTTTTATATATGTTTTCTATTAGTACAATTTCAAGAAAATTTGAAACATAAAAAAATTATTTTAGATCCTTAATTTCTTTTTCTATTATTATGAAAAATCGGTATTCAATAATAATGTTTTCGTAAATGAAGAAATGTATTTAGAATAACCAAGTGACTATATCATCAAATAGCATAATTCCTAAATGATATAGGATGCATATTGATAAGTTGAAGCTAAAGAAAAAACCTATATGAGTCAAACTATATTTTTTTTATAAAAAAACTAGGATAAATTTTTATTTGATTTTTAAATTAGACTAAAGTTTTACCAGCATATTTTATTAATGTGGAACATATTATAAATATATTTATTGATTACATGCATAAACAAGATTAACTATGAAAAGAAGTCCACCAAGAAATTTAGACACAACATATATGAAGCTTGACAAAAACAATAATAATATAAGATATAACTGTTGAATTAGATTCAAATTTGTTTAAAAGAATATATAGGTGAGTTTTTATGTGCACCCACTCCATAAGTTATTATTTTTTATATTTTAATTAATTTTCTTATTAATTTTAGATTTTTTTCTACTTAGCTATAATATTTTTTGGTTTTTCATTTCTCTACTGTGTTTAGGGGTATATTCTTTGGGCTTGAGACTTGAGACTATATGTTTTTTTTTTTAATTTCCGAAGACAGGTTTATTAGAATTAACCTCATTTATTATGCATTTATTTTTAAGAGTTAAATTACACCTATGACCTATGGTTCTTGAAGCTTTAAATTTTGGTCATTGTAACCCTTATGTCCCTCAAACTTTCTGTATTCGTAAAATATGATTCCTTCATCCACTTTAATGCATAAACGTCGCAGCTTGTGGTATCCTAATGAACACGAGTTGTACCCTTATGTCCCTCATGCATATGTAACTCAAATTGAAAGCATTAGGTTTTATGCTGTCCATAATTAATTAAAGTCTAAAACACTAGGAGCATATAATGTAATTAACCTTAATCATAGATTAAAACCAGCAAATGGGACACGTTTTGGATCATTAATTGTATTGGATTGACATAATTATATGGGGTAGGATGCATGTACCACATTCATAAAATAAAAATGCTAAAATCAATAAAATATGACAAGAACAAAACTTTCAGTATTGTGGGATTACAAGTAGCTAGATCTCACTTTAAGATTCTGATTCAACAAGCCATATGTATTCTTGGAATTTTTTCTCATCACTCCTCCTAAAAAGGTCTTTTTCTTTATGATCTGTCCCAGAATAGACATCGGACAGCAATGAAAATGTAAATGCCTGATGTATGTAGCACGCTGTAGGGCATAAAACCAGTTACAATTGGGTGCAATCAGTCGGCTTAAAAGACACAGACTTTCCTTGAATGTCATAGCCTATCAAGAAGTTCATTTGTGCAACGTTTCCGAAGATTGCACCAGATTGAGTTGAGTTGAAAGCTAAGCACAAGACATCATCTGAAATTAATATAAAGGTATTTAAAGTCTGGAGCACCACATCTGCACCATTGAAATGTGCAGTGATTACAGGAACCTTTAGATCAGGAGTAGGGCGATAACAATGACTCAGTAATCCACTTGCGTCTTGGGTGCGTTCTCCATTAATAACTGCATTTTCAACCGCTGTAGCAAATTCCGTGAAGAAATTTACTGGAAATAATGTCAAGGAAGTACCTGAATCAATGATGATGTTGCCCTCACTGCCTCCGAAGGAAGAACCTCCGAATTCTATTTTCTTGTCTCCAACACTCATGGCTTCTAGTGTTAAATAGTAAAAGGTATCTGGATTTTTTGAGATTAATGGGGTTGATTGGACTCCAGAACCGGAAACCACAGCATTTCTTCCAAAATGTAATTTGCTCGAGTTTCCTGCAGATTCGGAGGAAAATGGCACCAGACAGTACGAGAATTTGCCACCAATAGAGGAGCCCATTTGAGATATAAGGGACATTGGACCACCTCCAAGGCCAATAATACCTGAATCTTTCTTATCAAAGGTTCCATTATTTCGACGCCCACAGCCAATGACAGTTTTAGGGAAATACACTGGAACGCCATTTGTGGAAGGCAAAGTGACTGTATCAACAGCAAGATTTCCATTGGTAAAGGATCGATCACCATAATAATACGAGTATTGGCAAAGCTGTTCGGAGGAGCAGGAACTACTCTCGCCTAGGTTTTGGCACTGCCTTGTGTCACAAGAGAGGTCTCTATATGTCTTAGAGGATTTTGGGTCAAAAAGAGGAGCAATTTGCTTGTAACACTTGTCGCATGGCGTGCACTGTGTCCATATAAGATCACTGCCCGTATCTGCTATAGCCAGGATCTGAAAAGGCGGTGTCCCGAGGGATAAACTCATGAGATATTCACCTCCATTAGCTATAATCTCAGATTCAACTTCTTTTGGAGAGACTGTAGCAGCAGTTCTCTGAAAATGGTGGACTCGACTAACGGATCGGCGCATAGCTTTGTTCAAACGTTGGAGGTGAGTTTGTTGAGAGTTGTAAAGGGGGGACTTTGGTGAATCACGGTGGACTAGTTCCGTAGTAAATCCAGCATTGTGGGCATATATGCAGCCAAAACTAGCAACACAGAGTGCAATTGCTGAAGCAAAAGAGAGAACAGATTGAAAAGTTGCCATGGCTATTAGACTAGAGAGATGGAGATGATTAAATGGTTCAAGGGTTGGGTTGTATATATACAAAGTTGGAATTCATGATTGCAAAGATCACAAATAAACTGAGAATCAATATTGATAGTTATTAATTGTACGATGATCCATAAAAAATTAATTTGCCTTCCATTTTAATCCGGATCATGCGTATAATTAAAGGATTATTTTCTTTTTCCTCTTGAATCATTTGATGCGTGTACGTGTAACCTTTGATGCGTGGATTCTCATTAATACTTCGGAGATGCATGGATTATCTCTTTAGTTTCTTACGACTGTTCAGTAACATTTATTGATTTGGGTTTTATGTTATCTATCTATTTTATATTATAAAACGATAGTATGTTCTTGTACATTTATTGTTTTTTATTTTTTTTTCAATCAAGTAATTGTACATAATAAAAATTGTTCTCTTCATGTTAATAAATGAAAAGGTGATAGCAGAGAGAAATTAAAGATTATTTACAAAAAACTTTGAATACAAAAAATAATATGTTATGTTTATCTTGATCAAATGAAAGGTCATATTATAATCTTTCTTTTAAGATTTATATGTATTCCACATATTTTTGTAGAATATAATCTCTTAAATTGTTTAAAAACTTTTTTAAATAAAAAAAAAAAGTTTAATTGTATTCATGTTACATTTGTCGCGGGAAACATCTCGACAAACTAAAGAGTTAAAATAAAAGTAGAAGTCCCTATCTAATTTATGATAACTAAGAAATCTAAAATGTCTTTGGAGATTCTAAATAAAAAATTGGTTATGTTAAAAGAAAAATTAAAATCAATCTAAAATATCATACCTGAAGTAAGTTACTTCATGTTTGTTTTTATGATAATATATATATATATATATGGTGCATATATGTTAATTGTTCGCTTAAAATGGTGTATGTTCTATTGTTTGTGGTAAAAACTACGAAGTCTTAATGATAATGATTTGGGATATAAGTCTAGGAACAATGCTCAATCCTCACTTTCAAAACATAGACATTGAACCCGAAAAATAGTGAATAATAAATTAGGCTATGAGCCAATTTCTTGGAATATGTTCAAAATAGGCTTAAAGGCCTTTACTCAAACTCAATAGATCTTAAAGGATTGTGTTGATCTACCACAAGTTCACTTTACATATCAAAAGGGTTATATATTATATTCACACACACATACATATAATAGAATGAAAAAATAGACACACACACACACACACACACACACACACACATATATATATATATATATATATCATATCAATCTGCTTGCCTTTTATACGACATCCAACAAAAAATATAATTAGGATTCACAATTATTGTGCCAATTCTAAGTTACAAGAAAGATACAAATCAATGAAAAAAAACAAGGATACAAAAATTCCTGATGAAAGGGTTTTGCATTTTCTGATGGTAGGGCTTGGAATTCCTTATTGCAAGGATGAAACTGTATGATAACAAAGTTTGAACTTCTCGATTGCAAGATTTAGACTTCTTTGATGACAGGGCTTAGACTTTTTAATGATAGAGCTTAAAATTTCTTAATGGCAAGGCTGAAACTTATATAGCAGCAACTTATTTTAACTTTATTTGTACGTACCTCTTGAAATCAAAGAGAAACACAATCCTCCCTCGCATTTTCTAAGATCTTTAGCTTTAGAAATATCAAGAACTAGGCACTGGTTTTCTTGAATTATAAGTAACCCTAATAGTCATCTCATATTCTTTACTTTAATCATTGATTGAGTATTGTTCATCTATTATTTTAGTTTAGACCACATTAATTATACTTGTCATTGTCTCCAAGCATAGTTGGAGGATTTGTTTTGTTCATTATTGCTCATTTTTCATCATCACTGTGAATAATTTTTCATCTTAGTTTGTGATAGAGTTCATCAAATAATCATTTGGCTATTGTGATCGTAATTGATCTCTTTAAAATAAATTAGCCCTAGTTGATCTAATTGTGTTCATCTCTCTCAATGACCATTATAAGGTGCATATGCATCATCATCATTTTCTTTTCAAAAGATTCAATCAATGAGAAAAAAATATTGTAAAACATTTTCTTTTTGAAATCACCTTTCTTGTTTTAGAACCAAGTTGTAAATTTTAATAATTGTGTTCATGTAGGTCCAATTATTGAAATAAAATCATTGAAATATAAATATGAAAGTATTTTCATCTAATAGACATTTAGATTTCCTTGGTTAAAAGTTCAGAATATATCATTCAAGTGGCATGACATAATTTTAGAAATTTATGTTAGTATATCAGAAAATGGGTTTGTGAAGAAAAGGTTATCCCTCATTTTTGGCTTTTTTTGATAAATGACTTGAGTTGATTTTGTAAATGAAAAACTATTTTGTAAAGAAAACATTGGATTTCAAAAGGAGAGTTTTGTTGTGTTGATTTTTTGTTAATCAACATGTAATGTGGGTTAAGGTCATGTTTATGAAAGAATGAGTTATACATGAGTCTTAAATGGTGTTCAAAGGTGAAAAGGTTAACAAACTATTTTTTTTTAATAGAAAAGGCTTATTCATGTTGTGATGTCTTCGAAAATCAGTTATAATAGTTGCTCAAATTTTATGATTTTGTAGTTGGATTTTCTTGAGAAAATGGTTGAATTTTATCGGTCAATATCAAGCATTTTTAGTTCTAAATTGGAATATAATGGTATTCTTGTAAATATTTTAAACTATTTTATTGATTTGTTTTTCGTTTGTGCCAATAAGAATATAAAATGTTATACAATTTATAAAGGCAAAACATTGTGGATTGGAATAATGTTTTTCTTTCTTTCTTTTTTGTTCTTTAAACATTTTCTATTCTAGTCACATAAATGTTTTTTCATAAATGTCCTACATTGGATCAATTGAGACTTGAGCATGATAATTTGTTTTAACTAGCTCACTATAGGGTTCACATGGTGTCAGAAAAAGCCTCGACACTAAGTTGTTATGTAATTTAGACAAACAAGATTTGATTTTGTTACTAAAAAATTAAAAAAACAAGGACCAAATTTGAAACTAAAGTGAGAAGGAACCTTTTTTTTCTTTTTTTATTGTTCATTAGACATTTTTTTAGAAATTTTCTCCCTTAAGTTTTTTACTTTTCACTTTTTATTCTTGTTTATTGAGGATTTGGCATTTCAGTCCAATACATCATTTGTTTTGTGCCTTAGCCCTTGGATTTTTTTAGGAGTGAGTCACTGAAAAATAGTGAAGGAAAGAGAAAGTGATTGGTTGGTCAAATCCTAGAGAAAAGAAAAAAAAAACAAATTTGGTGTCAAAGTGTTCCTATTGATGAGAGGAGTGCTATTAAAGATTAAAGTGTTTTTGAGCTTCCATATCACTAGAAAAAGTAGACTGAGGTTAAGAAAGATCTTTTTTTCTATTTAATTTTGTATTTGTTTTATTAATTTAGGGGTTTTGAGGTGAGAAATTGGTTTGCTAAGGTCTTAGGGTGCTCATTGGGTATTTTTAGATGAAAAAATGTTGAAAATTGATTTTTTGGTCTAAAAACATGAGACCTAGCTTTCCGATCACTTCTTTAGTGTCTGAAATATGGACCTAGCTTCATTTTTATTTGCTTTATTTTAAAAAAAAAATTAGGTGGATAATGTGTTTAACAAAAAAAAAAAAAAAAAGAGGGTTAGGCACACTAACATGGCCTTGCAAACCCACGCATGCCTAGCCTTCTCTATTTTGGGTCAATAGCTGGCCCACTCAGGCCTAGACCAATCAGCGAGCATCACCAAATGATCCATTAGAGGTACCAATTAGGCCTATTGTAATGTCTATAACTAAGAGGATACAAGAGAAATTGATTGACTGATTCTGGATATTTGGGTTAACAAGTTGCAAATCTACCAAACTAAACCTTTGTGTATTATTTGAGTCATATCTGAAGCTACAGAAGGGATTTCAATGTGATTCTAGTTGGAATGGAAACTAGACATCTTAATATTTTTGTCCATATATGGTAGACTCTTTAATGCATCCATATGAGAGAGAGTGATGTGTTTGAAATAAGGCTAGAAGTTGTTGTACGGTTTTTTCTATTTGTTTTCTTATGATTTTTAGACTTCTTATTTAGAAAAGATTTCTTTTACAAGAAAAGCATAGGTGACAATAACTGGGATTATTTTAGCAATGGTTTTCATGTCAGCAACTTATGTTTTTTTTCTCTCTTTTTTTTTAATTTTCTCATTGGCAAGGTTTCCTTATCATTCAAGGACATTAGAGACGGTTTTTGGGCTTATTGTGTCTAATGTACAGTTTTATTCTAACAAGCATTGTTTCTAATTCTAATATTGGATCGAACTAAGAGTTTACTAAGTCTTCATAGGTCGTTTTTTATATTGGGTAAAAATTTTGAGTCAGTCGAACATCAAAAAAGACTTGTTATAAGATCTAAAAGTTACTATGATGGAACTGCATTAGTTTTCTTGTTGATTTATCATATATTTTTTTATTTAGAACTCTTTTTTTATTTTTTTTAGTATTTTTTAGGATGTTTTACCTAGTATACATAGAGTTATTTAGCTTGTAGGTTTTTTTTTTAAAAAAAAATAAGAGATGAATTGATTTATTCATAAATAAAACTTGTGTGAGAGAGAGAGATTGTTCTTACCCTTAGTTCCTCGTGTAACTACTCTGACTTATCAAATAAATAATCAGGCTTTGCGACATCTTCCTTATACTTCTCGTATGCGTCTCTTCATAGACGTTGGGGGGGTGGTTCTTATAATCTTGGTGTCTCGGTGCAAGTTATCGTTATGTCAAGCTCAATTCCAAATCTAATCTTAACTTTCTTGAGAATGGTTAATTTGACTATGAATTTTTGAATCTTTATATTCATGGGATTTGCATCAGTAGGCTCACCCAAGCCCGGGTGCTTGGGCTTTTTTATGAGAGTTTTTTTTTTTATTTTTCTTATATTTCAATTAAAATGCATTAAAATAAAGTAACTAAAATTACATTTAGAATATTATTTCATTAAATACTATTCAACTTTGAATTTGTTTTCAAATAACATTCTAACATATTTTTTTAAAATATTAGCAACAACTCTAATACAACCCTTCATGATTGTTTCCTTTTATTTTAAAAAAATTATAAATTAATAAATAAAATTATATTTAAGATATTATGTTATTATATATCATTCAACTTGATAGTTATTTCTAAATAAAATTCTAGCTTTTTATAATATTAAGAGTCATTTCATTAATTATTATTTTTGAACTTACTATGCAATTTTATTTTATTTTAATGTTTGTGGTCATGAATATTCTATGGAAGTGAAGTTCAAGTCATTACAGTTATTGGCAATTTGTTTTTAAAACTATGCTTCTTATTAAAAAAAAATAAAAAATTACACGAATTGTAAAAGAAGGTTTTGACAAAAAAAAAAAAAACATTTTTTCCTATGAATGTCTTGACAAAAAAATAGATTTAGAAAAGTTTTTGTGACAATGTGTGAGTGTTATATTATTCTTTTCTTTTCCAATACATTCACATAAAAATTATCAAAATATAATTTTTTTTCTAATACATTTGTATAAGCTGTTATTTAAAAAAAAAACAATTATTCTAGTAAAAATATATCAAAAAAAAGAGAGCGCATTAATAATAAGATGACAAGGTTTAAATTAAAGAAACAATTTTTTATCAAATTAATCGCTCAACTTTTTTTTTTTTTTGTAATACTTTCATTTTTTTATTGAATAAACAACATAGCTTGAAAATCTATGTTTTTTTGTTAAAAAATGTATTAATAAAAAAATAAGAAATTATATGAGAAAATTATTTTATTTCAATAGAATTAAGATTACTACTCTTCTTAAAAAGAAATTATTTTCATACAAATAAATAAATAATCTAAAAAGCTTGTCATAACATAAAATCAAATATTTTAATCTATATTTATCTTTCAACTCCTTAACTTAATTTTTAACTAATATTAACAACTCTTTTTATCTTTATTAACAAATATTTCTAAATTTATTTTATTAAACACACATCAAATTTTTATTTCACAATTATAGCTTTTCTTAATAAAAACACATTGTCAACACAAGCATATTTTTTTTCTTTTTTTCTTTTTTTTTTTCTCTGTTAAAAGAATAAAAACTTTTGATCCGACCTCTACAACAAAACGCTGGTGCTGAGAAAACAATGTTGACCTAGTGGTTTGAGCCCAATGAAACTGCTCAGTTTGCGCAAACGCTTTATTGTTCTCAAATAGCACCCGAACATGCTTGGGATAATGGAGCATAAGCTTGGCATTCTAGAACTAAGAGGTTCATTGGAAGAATCTCTTATGAGGGGATCAAATCAATTACCAGAAACTAATCACAGAAATAAAAGCAAGAACAAGAGCTGCTTCTGGATATTTAAAAATCATAACGCATACACAGAAAAGGCGTTGATCTTTAGAAGGTACCAGTAAGCGGAAAGGCTGTGATATATAAACCCTGAAGGATGTTTATTGTACACAAACTCAATCAAAACTCACACCCTTGTCCAGGAAAATGGCATGCAGAAACCCACTTGACAAGATCCATTAAGTCATCACATGATGGTGCAACGACTCCTTTCCTCGGTAGGTTGTGCAGACACTGGCTGGAACCTGTGCGGCTCAGATGGGTTGTACGTGAACTCGGATGTATCAAGCCCATACTGGTTTCCATGCAGCAAAGAACAGACACAAGTACAGCAGTAGAATCAGAACCAGAAACTAGCAAATTTTGATAGAGAGATTACATAGCATATATGTATAACAAGCAATGGAACAAGATATCAAGCCAACCAAGTACTTGATGCAGAACCAATTATAGGATAATTTCTAATACAATAGCAATGCCTAATGGAACTACTAACAATCATCCAAGTGTGTTCTAAACGTTAAGCCACAAACATTCTCATTCAAACATTCAAGAAGAAGGCTGATTACTAAACAGCAAGATTTAATAGTGCTTGTTTACATCCTTCATGCCTTGTGTGAACACAATAACTAAAGCAATGAAACACAGGATCAAGCTACAACTGATGTTTACCATCCTATATGGTCCTGTGGTGGGACAATTATTGTAGTTTTACACAAATGTCAAAAACCTGAATTTTCATAAGCTTAATGAAAATCCATTTATTATGAACAACTTTGTGAATGAATACCACATCAAATGGATTCCCAGGACAGTGTGACTCAGATGGCTACAGGGTCACAGAAACATGCAAAATTGTCAGATGGTGCGTCAAACTTTCACTGCATTGAAATTCAGAAATAATCAAACCTTTTCCCTCATTCGTGTACTCCAGGCATCATTTCTGCTTGGACGCTGATCAAGGGTTCCAGCAACAGGCACACCTGTTGCAGGAGCTGGTGGCCTGTTAAGCAAAGGCTGTCGGTTCTGTTGCCTAGGGGCAATGAGCTCATCATCACTATCATACTCTACTGGCCTGTTTGCTGCCCTAACCAGAAGGGCTAACAAGAAAATCAAAGCCTGCAACAACACAATAATTCATTGTAAACAAGCTACTAAGAAGCTCCTTGATATCACACACACACACACACAAACAGAGAGAGAGAATGAGAGAGAGTTCAAAATAAGATCTATGAAACCCCATCTCCCAATTCAGTCTTGACAAATTGGTCCCAGTCATGGCCATAGATAATCATAAGTGGTGGAACTTGTACAAGAGAAGCACAGTTTCACAAAGAACTCAAATGTGTCCATAAAAATCATAAAACCTCCTAGAAACTTCTAACATAAACTCCCATCATATTAGATTCTCTTGAAATATTTTCCTGATTCAGTATTTCTTAATTATGATCATATACCCTTTGAGCGTGCTTAAAGAAAAAAGACTGCAAAAGAAAAGTTCATTGCCTTAGTAAACATGATTGCTTTGCCATGAATTCTTCACATTCCTAAAATAAATTAAGCCATGCTCTCTCTAAAATAAATTGATCCCATTGAGTCATAAATACAGAGGAGAAAATATGCTTTTGGACATGCTCAATGAGTGAACATAAGAGGGAAGTAACAGTATCGTACATCTTTAACTGTATCTTAACCCAAACCTGTTTTATAAATTAATAGACAGATGTTACCATCAATCAGATCTCTGCCCAGTCTCTGAATCTGTCTCTCTAGAAAATATCTAACCCTCACAAAAGCAAGAAGCATCATTTCATGCTTACCTCCAAAATAACTATTCCAAGAGCAACCCATTTGACAATGTTCCATTTTTCTTTGAGGAAATCATATAGCATGTCAAAATCTCCAGTTTTGTCTGTTGGAATTTCCTGACAGGGAAAAAATATAACAAAAGTTTAGATGACTATAGCACATTAAACCTCTAGAAATTGGTTAAATGGAAAACTCACTTCTTTCCAGCTTTTATCAAAGAATATGAAAGCTGCACATCCCAACTCTACCAATATCAACAAGACGATCAATACTGAATACTATGTTGGCTTAAGGAAACAAATCATCATAAACCACAAAGCCAAGGAACATATGAACTATTCCTCTGTCCCATAAAAAATGTCCAGCTTAATCTTCAAGGATTTAATTCACTGATGACAAGTAATTCTACTCTAGACATACAAATGATGCAAACTGAAAACTAAAGTAGTAGTCAAGGGAAACTAGAAAATGACTTCCTTTTTTCCAGAACGAGGGAAGAGAATAGATGAAAAGAAGAGAGAGAGAGAGATCCAGTATCAAAACAAGCCAAAAGAAACAAAACAGAACTAAAGCAACAATGCTTCCCAATCCTTTTGCATATCCGTGAAGAAACAGCATCCTGATGCTTTTGCTGCTGAATAATGGACATACTCTTTCAGGCATAACAAAAGGAGAATAAGAAGACACTCTTTGCAAGCATGTGAGATTATTGAATTGACTAGGTCACTTCTTATGCTGTCTTACTTGCCAAGAACAAAAACCCAAAAAAAAAAAAAGAACAAAACAAAGATGCATCTTATGCAGCAGAATGGCAGGTAATCATTGTTGCATCATGTGGTGCGGGCACAACTAATTATAATAGTAGTACTGATGAGGTAAAACAAATGTGAAATAGGATACACAAGTCAAGCAGCAGCCATTTCGTGTTGCAGCTCCAATACAACCAAAACAAGAGATGATGAAGAGAATTACTCCTACAGCAACAAATAAGTATATGAACCTGCAAATGAAACGGATGCAAAATGATAATTTGGCAATTTAAGGATAAACTTGAAAATAATAAGGACAAATGTGAATATATAATTTGCAGTCAGTATAGTTTTTCAATAACCATGCAAGCCCAACAGAACCAGCAGTTAGTTAGAAATAACTTTTCACATTCTAGTTCTCTTCTTCATTGCCAGCAAATCACCAGCTCTAAGTGAAGGAGAAATACAGCTTGACTAAACTTGCGCCGTGTGAATCTTAATATATATAATAAAAAGATCACTACAAATGCTATTGCATAATGGTGCAACAAAGTTATTGAAAATAGTCTGATTGTCAGCCTTTTTTGCATGAAGTGATCAATCTAAAGACTCACGCCAGTAACCTTGTTGTTTACAACTTCAAAATTTTCATATCAAAGTATTAATCTAGACAATAAATTCTTAACTCCCAAACATCTGTCATTCATTTTATCAAATCAGAGTATTTTACGACTTAAAAGAGAGAGAGAGAGAGAGAGAGAGAGAGAGAGAGAGCCGAACCACCCATAAATGAGTACAGCTAAAATCTGATAGCAATACTTGTAGCAAGAAACTCAATGTTTAGCAATACCCTGACACCTTACCTCGAGAAGGAAAAAACAGTGTCTTTTTATAGGTACCATATTCTGAGAGATCATAAAATTGTAAAGGGCACATCTTATGGCTAAAATGCTACTTTCTAGCTATCATAGTATGAACTATGTTACTCTCTACAGGTCCTATTCTCGGTCAAATTAAAATTACTAAGAAACAAATGCAGGATGCAGATGACTGAGAACAGAAATGGAAACCAAGAGTGTGGATGGAACACCGCTAGATTTTTATTATCAAAGGAAGCAACTGGCATATAAGTCAGGGGATGGGTATGAGATATTATTGTCTTCCACTATTACAATCATCACTACTCCTATCCCACCATGCTTTTCCAGTTTCCACCGACATCTCCACAAACACTACAACACAATCATCATCACTATTGTGAGCACCACTACTAGCATTAGCACACCAACATCATACTCCCATGATCACCATCAAAACAATTTACTCTTCAATCTTCCTTGATTATCATCTATGCTATACACAGTTGTTGCCAATTTAGGGTTTATATCAATTATTTGTGATGTGCCAGAGTCCGAGATATTTAGTGCAGTGTAATAAAATGAGTTGGCATTGATGCAACTTGCAGATTATGTTAACTGTAAATTTCAAACTCATAAACACGTTTTACACTTAAGCTAAACAATGACAGCCAACTGAATTTCCAAGTAACTTTTCTTCACTCTGATTGTTGTGACCAAAACCAGGATCCATCCACCCACCCACCCAGCGTTCACCAAATCAACCAAGGCCCGGTAAAAAAAAAGCCACAGAACCAATTATAACAATAATTAGAAAGAGAATGGTGGAAAACGAGCCATAAAAGAAATGCAGTTCGTAATGTTTCACATCAATAAAATCACTTAACGAAAATAGAATTAGCTCTACTTCAATCTACGCGAGAATGAGGGAAGAGGCAGGTAGAAGTTTATAGAAATGGGTTAGCTTCTTGGAGAATTTCAGCTATTGGGCTTCATTTTCCCCATTATTTTCAAGTGCCATATGGAGCTTACACTAGGATCAAACCCATCAAAAATTCAATTACCATCTCCTATCAACTTGCTTTTACAATTAAAATCAAATAACAGGTTTCTCAACCACAAATTCAAGCACAATTGAGCTAAAACAAAAACCTTTAAGCACAAATCAAAATCACTAAAAAAAAAGCCACATACCAAGCTTTTGGCAGCTTATCAAGGATATTGTCCGAAAGAGACATAGTCATAAGCATAGGGCGACCAAGCTGCGTCAGACCCTGACCATCACTCAGCGTCGACACTAGTGCTACGTTGTCATCAGCTCTTGTATACTCAACAAACAAGTAAATCCCAAAACCAACCATAGCCAGACCCACAAGAGTGAGCAAGAAGTTAAGGAGCTTCAGTAGGCACTCCAAGCATCCTTTACACGCCATGTTCCCCTATAAAATCCCTGCAATTTCCACTCACTGTCTTCTTCTATCTCATCAGCTCACTCGCCTTATACCTTCAATATCAAACGCACATTAGCACCGCAATTTCAGTTACTTAGAAGCCTAAAAAACCATATTTACTCCAGTAAATAAAGAAAAAAAAACTAAATACCTTCAATAATTCACAGATTTTGGAAATAATTCTGTTAAAAAAAATTATAAGGCAGACCCAATACTTGAAATTAGGATTCACAAACCAGTTTGCTTAGTCAAAAACAAAAGTTCAAAATTGAAAAAGAAAAGATTTCTCTTTTTTTCCTGACTTTTCTCACCAACCAAACAGAAACGTCAATTAAAAAAATGACCGTCACAATGATTGAACAAAAAACCACCATGCCAGTTAATTGATTGGATAGGAAGTATCTAAAGGTAAAAACAAGGTGGATCATGTTACAGTTATAAGGAGATTAGGATTAAAAAAATTGAGTGACTTACAGATTAATCGGTGGATTATTTTGGGGGAGCTTTAATTTTGGTTATTCGGAGAAGAAAGACAGAGAATCCAGAAATTAGAAAGTGGAAGAGAGAGATGAGGACCCCTCTGCTTATTTTGCCCCTCTTCTGTGAGCTGGCATATTTCTCATTGTTTACTTTATTTAATGATTGTGGAATGCCATTTATGCCCTCCCGCCCATGATTATGCGCTAGTGATTTGATTTTAGGGAATGTGAATGAAGTTGTTGTTCTGGTCGAGCTTAGTTACTTCGATTGTTATCCGGTGCTTAGCAGTAGGGATGATTAAATTTTTTTTATTATAAGAAATAAATATTCAAGTTGTGGTAATATTTTTTTTTTAGTAAAAAAATATTAAAATATATGAATATTAATTTGAAGTGACTTGATATTACGAAGATAATTCAGATAACTGATAAAAATATAATTTGATTTAGAAAAATTTAAGACAATATCTTTTTAAAAAAATTATTAAAATGACGAGATATTAAATCGACTAAGGTTAACCTATTAAATTCACGACTTGGATCATAAGACCATGGTAATATTATATAAAGAAAATCAAAATAAATTATGAAACTTAATTCTCAATTAACACATTGTTGAATAATGAAATTGAAAAAAAAAATTAATTAGAAAACAAAACAAAAAAAAAACGGATTGAGATAACCTACCAAACTCATGACCTAGGTAATGAGACCAAGATAACCTCATATAAAGTAAACAAAAAAATAACCTGAGTCAATCCAGGTTAACCTATTAAATCCATAATCAAAGTCATGAGACTGTAATAACTCTATAAAAAGTAAATAAAAAAATTATAAAGTTTAATTTTTAAAAAACTCATTGTTGAATGATGAAATTAGAAAAAAAAAATTAGAAACGTGACATAATAAAATAAACTAAGTCTATCCAAGTTAACCTGAAAAACATGTGACCCGAGTCATAAAACCAGGATAACCTTATATAAAGCAAACCAAGAAAAATGATGGAGCTTAATTCCTAATCAATCAAATATTGAATGATGAAATTGAAAAAAATATCAATTAAAAAAGACAAAAAAAAATCGAGTCAATTGGATTTTCATCTATTTTTTTTTACAAATCTTTTGTAGATTACTTTTGTTTTCAATTTCATCTCTATCATTTGATTTCATTGAGTTTTTATTTTAAATTTGGTCTTTATTATTTTGATTTTTATCTTCTTTTTTTTTATCTTTTGTAGGTTAGTTTTTTTTTTCAATCTCATCCCTTACTTTTAATTTCATTTAGTTTTTATTTTAAATTTGATCTTCATTCTTTTAATTGCTATTTATTTTATTTTTAGAATTTTTCTAATTCAATTTTGTTTTTAATTTCATCCTTCAACATTAGAAATTACAATTTAATCCGAACTCAATAGATCTCACCTCAACACAACCTGATCCACCTCGAACAGATTGGTGTTTTTCAAATGATTACCTTTCCTAATAAATAATGAACAAGATATGAATATTATTAAAACATACATGAAACTCACTTGAACCTAACCCAAAATGTATATTTATATTATAAAAATATATTTGTAGATTATTTAGATTTTTTTAATATATCATGATATATAAATATCTTAATATTGATTAAAATACATGGACACATGTATGCGTGTGCGTGTGTGTGTAAATATACAAGTGTACAAGGATTGTGCATGGATCTTTGTTGAAATGAAAAGAGAAATAAAAAAAAAAAAAGGAGCAGAAGAGGATAAACCAATTAGTGGTTACAACGAGATTGGTCGGCAATTAAAGAATTGTGGTCGGTGAGAAAAAAAGTGACTCTCTATGCAAAAAAAAATTTATAAATAACTTTGATCACATTTATCAAACGAAAGTTAATAAATTTCTATCCATTGAAAATAAATATTAAAAATATGCATGTCAGATAGCAACGGTTGGAACTCACCAGAAAAACAAATAAAATAGTATTTGATATTATAATAATATTTATTTAAAAAAATTGTTTAAAAATATTTTTTTATTTTTAATATTAATATATCTAAACAATTAAAAAAAAATTTCAAACCAAACCGCTCAAACAACACGGCCATCCTTTGCCGACCTGGCATAATTCTACTAACCTATTAGAAAAAGATGGATGTCAGCATGCATAGAAGTATGGTTGCAGTTGTTTTTAAAGTGTTTTTCATGTTGAAATATATTAAAATGATATTATTTTTATTTTAAAAAAATTAATTTTAAAATCAGTGCATTAAAACAATTCAAAATATATAAAATATAATTTTTAATAAAAAATTGATATTTTTAAACATACGGGCACCTACATTTCCAAAGGTGCTCTCTGTAATGGAATAAAGGGTGTTTTGGAATGATTATTTTTGGATAATTTAATATGTTATATCAAAATTAAAATTTAAAAAATAAAAAATATATTATTTTAATATTAAAAAATACTTTTAAATACAATCATTACAATAATTTCAAAAACTACACTCTAATTAATGATTAACGTTATCAGGTAAAACGACCAAAACAGTGGACTAGAGTGTTGACGATCACCACCTACCTGAACCATAGCCAGTTAGTTTAGTCAGAAGTGGGTCCCGCATCAAGAATTGGCGGGAGAATTTGTCGGGTGGTGACTTCAAGCTGTGCTGTCTTTGAGTTTGAGGAGGGACTCTTTAACTGCCGTTCAAGGCAAAAACTACCGGTCAAGAAGGTACGGGCCAAGAGCAAGATTGATTGACAAATCCCATCCCACTCGGACCTCTCGGGTGCTCCCAGCTAAACAAAAACGTAACAACCATTTTAGGTATGTAGTATTAGGCGCTGAAGAAGTGATTTTTTTTTTAATATTTTTTTTATTAAAATAATATTTTTTATTATTTTTAAAATTTATTTTTCACATAGCACATCAAAACAATTCATAAATATAATAAAAATTAATTTTAAATAAAAAAAATATTTTTTTAGAAACACGTGGCCACCTACAACAACAAACACAATATTAAATCCAGTTTGTTTTAGCAGTTGGAAATCACTTTTGCAAAATTTTATTTATTTTTCTTCAAATTAATGTTTTTGAGTTTTTAGATCATATTGATGTGTTGATGTCAAAAATAATTTTTTTAAAATAAAAAAAATATTATTTTAATATTTTTTCAAGCAAAAAACACTTTGAAAAGCAACCACTACCATAATACCAAACGGATTATTACATTACTTGTCTCCAATAGCACATGTCATCCATAATTTTTTATTCTTTCATATCATATCTCTTATTAATTTTCAAACAAATTTAAAAAGTTTTGATAAATTAACTTGTTTTCCTCCCATCTCATAGCATAGTAGTCATTGGTATCTTTTAATTTGTTTTTTTTATATATATCTAAATTTTTTTAAAAAAATACCTCAAATCATTCTGGTCATTTCTAAAATTAGTTAATTGACTTTAAAAATTCAGCCATTTAAAGTGATTAATGAACTTTGGCTTCGTAAGTACTTGCAAAAAAAGTTTATATTTAAATTGGCACTGATATAGGTGGTGGAAAACTTGTGAGGTTATGCATGTGTTTGTAAAGAATATACAAGAGATAATAAGAATTTAAAAGAGAGAGTGTGGGAACCATTTTTCTCTATGTGTGTGTTTGTGAGCGAGTTGGTGAACTTAGAGTCTTTTCTTACCCAACAACTCATAAGTATTTATATACTATGAATCTACCTATGACATAATCATGCATAATTATTACCCTCGTTGCGAGTTACTAAACTATTATTATAGATATCCAGTGGCCACACTATCATCGTGGTGGTCGCACTGTCATAAAAAATGAGATGTTTAGGTGAACGACTAAACTATCATTATAGACATTATATTCAAACGAGTTTCACTTTATTAGAATTCATTAATTTACCTTTACATTAAATAATGTTCTTTGTGACCTTAACATGAAAAAAATATTAATTTCTTAATTATACACCTAAAAAATGTTTTAATAGAATTATTATCATATGTTCTTCTTGTGAAGAAACTTTGCACGAGAGAAACAATATTAAGGGGACAAACTAAATATGAAGTTTATGATTAACATGTATCTTTATAATTGCTTACTTTTCTGGTATACATATTTTATCATTTGAGTGACATCATGGATTAGGATATCGAGGAGTTCCAATTATAAAACATATTTTTTTCCTGCAATCAACTAGGTTTTTCTTTTTCTTTTTCTTTATCTTATAAGTTTTTATGTAATGCCGGTCTTTTCAATAAAATTCATAAATTATCCTTTCCATTTCAACATTTGTCTTCTCTCAACCACTTTAAATAATATTCTTAGATGTATAAGCTTCACTAATAATTTAATGTATTGGTATTAAGTATCATGTCATTTTCATTTATGAAATATATTTGATTTTATCCTTTCAAATAAAAGTCTTAAGTTAAAGATATTTTGATTAGATTAAAAGCTATAATTGAGAGAAAACAATGATAAAAACATCAAGACTCTCTAGTCTAATAATTATATTGAATATATATCTCTTGATGATTTTCTTACCACCAATGGTGTATCTTATTTCATTACTCCACCCCGTATACATGAAAATAATATAATTTCTAAATGATGTTATCTTCACATTTTCAAAAGAGGTCTAATATTACTTTCTCATGCTTCTCTTCCACTAATCTGCTAATCTCATATATTTGTCTCTATAGTTTACCTAATCAATCGCATGCCATCTATCACACTCAATCTCTTCTCTTTTTATGAAAACATCTTTAATATTACTCTGAATTACTCTAAACTATGAGTCTTTGGTTGTCTATGTTGCTATTGTTTTAAGACTTTATGCCTCCTATAAACTTGACTCATGTTCTAAATCTTTTATCTTTGATGACTATTTTTTAACTCAAAATGCTATTATTATCTTGATCTTTTGAATTTAAAAATTTAT
>Ga0307510_10001131_pt1 | contig 28582 bp, 29 predicted proteins | sample 12_EM_MG_FD_207224 | JGI IMG/M metagenome (GOLD analysis project Ga0307510, IMG submission 207224) | Populus trichocarpa ectomycorrhiza microbial communities from riparian zone in the Pacific Northwest, United States - 12_EM | ecosystem: Host-associated > Plants > Roots > Unclassified | place... | reverse complement strand
CCAGGCCGAGACCACCTGCAGCCCTGTGCATGGGCTGGCCGCCCTGCACGAAGCGGTCGAAGACACGCGGCAACAGCTCGCTCGACATGCCGATGCCCTCGTCTCGCACCGTCAGCTTGAGCGTTTCGCCCAGTCGTTCGAGGACCACGGTGATCGGCTGGTGCGGTTCCGAGAACTTCGCTGCATTGACCAGGAGGTTGCAGACGATCTGGATCAGTCGCGTCGGGTCGCCGTCGATCAGCATCGATTCGTCCGGCGCTTGTATCCTCAGGGCGGATCGGCCTTGCATCGCGGGCTGCGTCAGTTCGCGCGCGCGCGACACGATGTCGCGCATGTCGAGCGTCTCGCGCTTCAAGTCCACCTTGCCATTGGCGATCCGCGACACGTCGAGAAGATCGTCGACCAGGCGCGAGAGATGCCGCACTTGGCGTTCGATCACCCGACGTTGCTGAGTGAAGGCGCCGTCGCCCCCGCGGTCCATCACCTCCAGCGAGTTGACGATGGGCGCAAGCGGGTTGCGCAGTTCATGCCCGAGCATCGCCAGGAACTCGTCCTTCGCGCGGTTCGCGACGGAAGCCTCCTGAAGCGCTGCGCGCGACTCCGCAAACAGGCGAACATTGTCCAGGGCGAGCGCCGCGCGCTGCGCGAGCTCGCCGATCAGCGCACCGTCGTCTGCCGTCAGCGATCGACCCGACTCCGCCTGCATCACTGCCATCGCACCAAGCGTCTCACCCCGTGCGATCAGCGGCACGACGAACACCGACCGAATACCGACCAAGCGCGCGAATTCACGCACGCCCGGGTCCTCGGTGGGGAGGTCTTCCGGTGCGGCGATCGTCGCGAGGAAGGTCTGCCCCGTCTTGATCGCCCACGGGAACGTGCCAGGCGTGTCCGGCGGGGCCACACTCTGGCTCACGAAGCGTTCGATCGCCTGGCGGCGCAACGGATCGACGTGGTGCGTGATCTTGCGTTGCAATGCCCCCTGCGCATCCAGCAAATCGATCCGGCAGGCGTCTGCCAGGCTGGGGACGATGAGCGCGGCGATCGCCTCGAGCGTGCTGGTTTCCTCCAGCGAATGAGACAACAGCGAACTGGCGCCGACCAGCAGTTGCAACCGTTGCTGTGCATCCTCCGCCGTGGTGCGCGCCTGGCGTTCGGCACTGAGCAGCGATTCGCGCTCGACCTCGCCACGTGCGCGCAGCGCTCCGGCTGCCACCAACGCATCGGACATCGCCTGAATCTCGACCACGTCGGACGACGGACCCGTGAAGGGCTCTCCCCGCCCTAGCGCGCGCGCCGCATCGCGCAGGCCTTCGATGGGCTTTTCGATGCTGCGTGACACCCGCCATGCGCCCAGCCCGCCCAGCAGCAAGGACAGCACGATGCCGCCACCATAAGCAAACGCGGAACCCAGCACAGCCTGCTTGCCTACCGAGGTGGGCACACCCAGCGCGACCACCCAGTTCGCGATGTCGAGCTTGGCCACCGCCGTGTGCACGGAGATTCCTTCCAGCGTGTCGGTCTCACCGAATCCCTGGCGCCGCTCGCCTAGGCTGGCGATCAACGTGTGCAGCGAGTCGCTGGGTGGTGTCCCGAGAAATCGCATCGGCTCGCGAGAACGGGCCACCCGCATCAGGTGAGCATCGAAGACAGAGACGATCCAGTCGTCTGGCACACGTTGGCGTGACACCACGGCCAGCACCGCGTCCGGACGCAGAATGGCCGTCAGCACATAGCGCAACCGGCCGTCGCGAACCACCGGAACCCGGATCGGGACGCCGAAGTTGCCACCCGGGCCTTTGGATATCGTGCCGATGAAAGGCGCCCCGGTGCGGACGGCCTCGGCAAGGCTGTCGGGCTCCACGGCCTGAGTTGGTGGCCTGCCAAACGCCTGGCCAGTGCTGAACATGATTGCGCCCGATGGGCTGGCCAGCAACACCGCACGCCACTCGGGGCGCGAAGCCAGGACGGTCAACGCGAGCGCATGCGCCTGCGCGAGCCCTTGGTCGTCAGCGGCGCCCATCGGCTCGGTCAATGCCAGGGCCTGCAAGGCCGACACCGTCAGGCGAAGTTCGCTGTCGACGGCCGTCGCCAGCGCCCGCGTCAGGTCCAGCGACGCCCGCTCGGTCTGCGCAAGCTGTTGGTGCAGCAACTCGCGCAGCGCAAGGCCACAGACGACGGCAAGCGGCAGGATGGACACCGCGGCGAGCAACACAAGCCGCCAGCGCAGGCGGCCCGCGCTTCTTGGCGTCTGGGCCCCTTGCTCCATCGCGCCGACTTGTTCCATGGGGCGGATCTTAGTGGCCGTAGTCGGGAAGCGGACGGTACGGAAGTCTCAGGCAGCACCAACTATTCACGGGCCCAGCACCGGGCGTGGGCCGCACGTCGTGCGCCGGCGCATCTAAAAACCTGCGCCGACTGATCGCCCCTTGGCTGCCCGACGGCGGCCACGCGCAACACGGCAAGCACGGCCACCTGAGACACATCGCTCCCCTACATCTGATCGCGGCGCCCGCTGACAGCAGTACCCATGCCGAACTCCTAGATTGGTTTTACACGTCAACAGGAGACTGCCATGAGGACTTTCACAATCATGATTTTGGGCGCGATCATTGCCACGCTGACCGGTTGCGTCGTGGCGCCCGGAAGAACCGAATATCGCGACCGGAACGGTTCATATGACCATCAGGACCGGGATCGCCATCACTACGACTACCGCCACAACGGCGAGGGTCGTTCCCGCGATGGCGACCATGCAGGCGGCACCGGCACGCCTGATTGAAATTCTCAGGTCCTGAACGCGCACACCCTTCGGTTGTACGCGTCATCCTGCAGCCTCCAAGGCGCGCAAGCGCAGCGCATCTGCGGTGGCAGCACCGGAGGCTGTGTTGTCGAAGATGCACCACGGGTGAGCCGCGTGGGCAAGGCGCTTCAAGGCGCTTGCACGTGCCTGGAGCCAGTCATCGGCGTAGGCCGAATAGTAGACGCGGGGGGACCCGTGCCAACGGTGATAGACGACGGCCTGAGCACCATCTCCCGCTGGCCCGAGCCAGCCTCCGGGAACGGCGGCCATCGGCCAGCGCGCGGGGTCTGCCGCTACGCGCGCGACCCGCAACTTGACCAACAGGCGATCAGCAGCAGTTTCAAACCAGCTGGCGTGTCGAGGTTCGCAGACGACGGCGCCGTCGAAGAGGGTGGAAAGCAAGTTGAAGAAAATGCGCACCTGCCTGGGCTCGAAAGCGAGCGACGGCGGCAGTTGGACGAGCAGCACCCCGAGTCGATCACCCAGCCCAGACACTTCTGATATGAACTGCGCCAGCGCGCCTCGCGACGCGCGCAGGCGCTGCATGTGCGTGATGGCGCGTGGCACCTTGACGGAAAAGCGAAATCCTGGCGGCGTCTGTGCCGCCCAGCGCGCGTAGACCTCGTACCGGTGACTCCGATAGAACGACGTGTTGATCTCGGCACAGTTCAACACGCGCGCATAGCGTGCCAGGTGGCTTCCAACGCCTGGAAATTTTGCGGCTTCTGCTCGGGGGATGCTCCACCCTGCCGTGCCAACGCGCGTCACGCCGCCGGTCCCGGTCATGCTTGCCCCCGGCCGAGGGGTCCCGCGGACGCCGCTATGTACAGCCGTTGGGTCGTTTCGGTGTGCTGCAGTGATCGGGATTGGATGGATTCACAGTCTGAAGTACGCGTCTCGGCAGCAGCGGTGCAAAGCATGGCACGCAATCTACCTTGTACAGGCCTCGTGGGCAAACCATCGCCATGGGTGGGCCCAGCGTTTCTGTTTGGCACAACTAGCTGAGGGATCGACGCCCCTTGGATGCGCTCGTTGCGAAGCCACTTGCGTGCCACCGAGATATTGAATTCCGCCCGAGGCGTCGGTGGCACCGGTCGCGGTTCACGCATGCCATGCGACCGAGCCGGCGCTGGACGTCTGCCTGAAGTAGGACATCCGCGTGTCGGACGTTGCCTGCGCATGCGCGCGTCGGTCTCTGGGGCCCAAGCCGTTGTTTGCGGTGCACCATCTCAAAGCCGGATTGGTCGGCCTCACGGGAGAATTGAGATGAACAAGGGTCAGAAGGAATCTATGGCATCTGGGGGTCGCCGTGCCTCGACCACGGTTGCCCGCAAACAGCGAGGAATACAGCGAGGGCAGGATGCCGTGGACAGCGCCAAGCCTGAACGTGCGCAAGCGCGGGCCAAGACAGACGCAGTGCAGACGAGCGCGCGCAGGCAACCGACCAGGATGCCCGCGCAGCACGTCGCCAAGCCGAGCCACGAGTCCAAGCTCAAGCTCGCGCCTCGGTTCGCGGCACCCGACTATCAGGGAAGTCGCAAGCTGGCAGGCAAGATCGCCCTGATCGCCGGGGGTGACTCCGGCATTGGGCGCGCGGTGGCCGTGCTGTTTGCGCGCGAGGGCGCGGACCTGGCCATCGTTTATCTCGACGAACACGATGACGCGAAGCAGACCAAGCGACTTGTCGAAGCCGAGGGACGCCAGTGCGAGTTGATCCCGGGGGACGTCAAGGATCCGGCGTTCTGCAAACGCGCGGTCGCCAAGACGGTCAAGGTGTTCGGTGAAATCAACGTGTTGGTGAACAACGCTGCATTCCAGGAACACGCTGATTCACTCGAGGAACTCTCGGAGGCGCGGTTCGACGAAACCCTCAAGACCAATGTCTATGGCTACTTCCACATGGCCAAGGCGGCACTCGCCCAGATGAAGCAGGGCGACTGCGTCATCAACACCGGTTCTGTGACCGGTCTCGAGGGCGAAGCGCATCTGCTCGACTACTCGACGACGAAGGGCGCGATCCACGCGTTCACGAAGGCGCTCGCCCGCAACGTGCTGCCCCGCGGTATCCGTGTCAATGCGATCGCTCCCGGTCCCGTTTGGACGCCGCTGAATCCCGGCGACAAGCCGGCGAAGCTGGTGGCCAAGTTCGGCGAACAGACGGACATGCATCGACCGGCTCAACCCGAAGAACTGTCGCCCAGCTACGTGTTCCTCGCGTCGGCGATCTGCTCGAGCTACATCACTGGCATCGTGTTGCCGGTCACCGGCAGCGTAGGGGCGATGTGATCGACTGGCGGGACCATGAGTCCCCTTGGTCTGTCCCCTCCCTAATCCATTGTTCGCGAAAGGCGTGCTGTCCTACGTTGAACTGTCGGCTTCCGGTGAACACTTGTCGCCCCATGATGCGCGAATGGCCTTTTCCAGGCCGAAGGGGTTCAATGCTCAAGGTCTTGCTCGGGGCCGCCATTGTTTGTGCCGGCGCGTTCGCAGGCCCGCGGGCACGGGCGGACATCGCGTTGTTTGACTTCACCGGTGTCGTGACGACATCGCTTCTGTATTCCGGGACCATGCAGACATTGGTGCCTGTCAACCTTCCTGCGGGATGGAGTGGCCAGCGGGTGAGCGGAACGATCAGTGTCGACCTCGGCGCCGCCAGGCATCAGCAGTATTTCCCGGGGCTCGGAATGACCCAGGTGAGCGCGACGACCAACTTTCCCGACACCGACTGGCTGCAAGCCACGGTGCATCAGCCCGATGGCAGCACCATCAACATTGCTTCAGGGGCTGCGACGGAGCCCTATCCGGTCCTGGAAGGCAACGACGCGTACTCGGATATCAGAGACAGCCCGTCGCAGGATCAGTTCTACGTCCAACGCACGTTCTCGAACGTGGTGACTTATCCGCGGCAGTTCTTCTCGATCGACTTGAGCTCGATGCGCAATTCCGGGTTGACCGATTCGGCCGACTACCGGAACGTGCATTTCGACGTGGCGAATGCAAACTTCAGCAATGCGGGCCTGGTGACCAAATTCGACGCCCCGGGCGTCGGTTACGAGTACGGGTTTCAGGTGCTTTCACTGAATCAGAGCATGGCTGCAGTTGTACCCGAACCCAGCATCTGGGCGTTGATGGCCGTGGGCCTGGCGTTCCTGGGCGCTTCGAGATTGGGCGCTGGGTCACGACACCGGTTGAAACGGCTCACCGCTAGAGTATCGCTCGCAGCCACCAGCATGGCGTTCGCGTGAACATCCCGGGCTGAGCGCCGGGTCGCTTGACGCAGAATTGGCGCGTGGAACAGAAAGTCTTCATACCATCGGTGGGTGTCGAGGAGCGATATCGCCTCCTCGTCGATGCCGTCATCGACTACGCGATCTACATGCTCGATCCGGACGGCTTCGTGGTCAGCTGGAATTCCGGCGCACAGCGCCTGAAGGGTTACACCGAGGCCGAAATCGTCGGGCGCCATTTTTCGCAGTTCTACTTGCCTGACGACGTTCGAACGGGCATGCCGGCACGCACGCTGAGTGTGGCCCGGACCGAGGGACGTTTTGAAGCCGAAGGATGGCGAGTTCGCAAGAATGGCGAGCGCTTCTGGGCCCATGTGGTCGTCGACCCCATTCTCACGCGCGATGGCGCGCTGCTGGGTTTTGCGAAGGTCACTCGCGATCTGACGGAACGGCGCAAGGCCGAAGAAGCTCTCCGGCAGAGCGAACAACAGTTTCGCCTGCTGGTGCAGGGCGTTACCGACTATGCCATCTACATGCTGAGCCCTGATGGGACGGTCACCAATTGGAACGCCGGTGCGCAGCGCATCAAGGGCTATGCGCCGGAGGAAGTGATCGGCTCCCATTTCTCGCGCTTCTACCGAGAACCGGAACGCACAGCCGGTCAGCCTGCGCTGGCGCTCGCGACGGCGGCGGCCCAGGGCCGGTACGAAAGCGAAGGCTGGCGAGTACGCAAGGATGGCACGGAATTCTGGGCCAACGTCGTCGTCGACGCGATTCGAGACGCGCGTGGCGAGCTCATCGGTTTTGCGAAGATCACACGGGATGTGACGGAAAAGCGCGAAGCGCAGCTGGCGCTCGACCGAGCGCGGGAGGCGCTGTTCCAGTCGCAAAAACTCGACGCCATCGGGCAACTCACTGGCGGCGTGGCGCACGATTTCAACAACCTTCTGATGGTCGTGCTCAGCAGCCTGCAGCTGTTGAAGCGACGCGTGCAGGGCGACGAAAGGTCGGCAACGCTGATCGACAACGCGGTGAAGGGCGCCAAACGTGGCGTCACCCTGACGCAGAGGATGCTGTCCTTCGCGCGTCGACAGGAACTGGTCCCTACGGCCGTTCATGTGCGCACCTTGGTGAGAGGCATCCAGGATTTGCTCGAGCGGTCCTTGGGACCGACGATCCGCATCGACATGGATTTCACGTCCGAGCTGCGACCTGTGCGGGTCGACTCGAATCAACTCGAACTGGCCATCCTGAACCTTGCGGTCAATGCGCGTGACGCGATGCCGCAAGGCGGCACCCTGGCGCTGTCGACCCATCTCGAAGTTGTCGGGCTGGCGCAGACGTTGGCGCCCGGCGAATACGTTCGGCTCTCCATCACGGACAATGGCGGTGGCATGCCCGAGCAGACCTTGAAGCGCGCGACGGAGCCGTTTTTCACGACCAAGGGCGCAGGCAAGGGCACCGGGCTCGGCCTGCCGATGGTGCACGGCCTGGCGGCCCAGTCAGGGGGGCAGTTCATCCTGTCGAGTCAGGAAGGCGTGGGAACGACTGCTGATCTCTGGCTGCCCGTGGCGCCTGAAGGAGTGGACGTTCACAGCGAGGCGACGGCGCAACCGCAGGACATGGCGGACGACGCTTCGCTGGTCGTGGTCGCGGTCGATGATGACGCCCTCGTGCTGGCCGGGACGGTGGCCATGCTCGAGGAGCTCGGCCACACGGTACTGCCAGCAGGTTCAGCCAAAGAGGCGCTTGAACTCATCAGGCACGTGGCGAAGGTTGATCTGGTGATCACGGATCAGGTGATGCCATTGACCACCGGCGCTGAACTTGCCCGGGAGCTCCAGCATTTGCGTCCGGACATTCCGATCATCCTGGCGACCGGGTTCGGCGAGCTGCCCGCCGACCTTGACACCATGGTCCTTCGGCTGGCCAAGCCATTTGACGAGACCGAGCTGTCGAATGGCATCCGAGGCGTTTTTGCTCGCGGCGACTCACGTCGCCGGCGCTAGATGGATTGACTTGCGGCCGAGTTCGTCAACCGCCTAGCCGACCTTCGGCAAGACCTTTGTGAGCTTCGCAAAATCGATCGGCTTGTTGAGGTGGTGATCGACTACTTGAAACGTCTGACCTACACCGAATGCCTTCTCGTCCAACCCAGTAACCGCGATCAACACAACGTCATCACCATGACTCTGTCGCAGCCTCGTTGCCAGTTCGAATCCGCTTAGTCCCGGCATCATGCAGTCCAGGACGACAGCATGCGGTTCGAAATTGCGCACAAGAACGAGCGCTTCCTCGCCATCGAAGCAAGTCTGGACAACGTAGCCATTCATGCGCAACAGCTCCGCGATAGTTGCCGCGGCATCCTGGTTGTCATCAACGACGACGATTCGAACTTCTGACATGGTGAGTTGTCCCGGTACTGCTGGAGGGGCACGCATGATATGGGTACAGTTCGGGGATGGTATGTCAAAAGACATAGCCGGCATGCAAGGTATGCAGCGGCTGAGTCTTGGAGCATCGTTCGAGAAAAGCTTATGCCACCTTACTGAGGCGTTAGGAAACGATGCAATCAGAAAGGGAGCACAAGCACAGCCTTGCCGACCACGACGCGACGGGCGAGATCTTTGGGCTCCTCGGGCTTCGAGCCGCACCAGGCGCTAGAAGCGGACTCGTTGCTGGCCGCATCGACCATCACCAACTACACCGGCAAGCTCGCGCAGCCGCCGCTTGAAGCGGTGTTCCAGCAGCACGCTTGGCAGCGGCCCGCATAGGAGCGGACCTGGCGCGTTCGGAGACACTCGAGCAAATGTCTCTGACCCGAGGCAGGGATCGAAAACTGATGCGCACAAGCGCGATCGCAGTTCCGATACCCGTCAATGGCAACGTTAGTCTTGGGAAAACGGATTCGGCACCCGGTGGCTCGCCTCATGCCTGCAGGTCCCGGGCACTGTTGCCTGCGTGGTGTAAGTCGATTTCGGAGTCGACTGTTGTCCTGCAGCACGCTTTGACATGCCTCTTTACCCTTCCGGTTTCACATTGACTTAGGGTGCAAGGCGGTGGAGGCTCGCTGAGGTTGACGACTCGGCTGGTCGACCCGCCGCGGCCGCCCGAACCGGCAGACGCGGATTCATCCTACGGAATCGCGGCGACGTGTTGGAACACCCAGGCTTGGGTTCCCGACGCGAGGACGACGGACACTCGTGCATGACCGAGGACCTCATACGTGTCGGTTCCAGCTCTTCCGGTGTTACCTCAAACACGGTACCCGCGACCGTGTCGCCCGATAGCGGCGACGGTAGCAGTGCCGGGTAGTACGTCTTGCCGCTCCGACGCGCCACCTCGGGATCGCCTACCTTTCGCCAGGCGGTCATGTAGCCTTGCAGGCTGTCGGGACGCCCAGCCAACTTGCGGCCGAAGACCGACCGCTGAACTGCTTCCAGCTGCAGGGTCCCGTACGAAAAAAGGCGCTCTGTCCGAGCTTGATCCGACACGTGTCACTCCCTTGAGACGAGCCGTCTCGCGTTCTGCGGCAAGCCGTCGACACATGGGGCGAATGTACGCCGGAAACGACGAGGTGATTCGACAGGGTACGGCTTCGCATATGCCGGACCGTGGCGACTGACTTCCGGCGAAGAATGGGGGTTGCGTCCGGACTGGCGCTCAGTTGCCTTCTGCGAAGTGACCTCCGTCGCAGGCGGCTGATCGCCGCCCATGTCCTTGCGCCGGGCGGCGTGCCCTCTCGAAATCCGGTGTCGTCGCGTCGCCACCAGCGGTGTCTCGTCCCGGGCTGTCGCTCTCCTGCTTTCTTGCGGCCCCGGGGCTTTGATCTGGCCTGTGCAGGCAGGCCAGCGCCGGGGCATGGGCCAAGTATCGCCGCCATGCTCTCATTTGCGTGTCAGAGGAGGACTGCATGAGACAGCTGCCTTGCCCGACTGTTCTCGCTTGGCGCGCCGCGGAAAATCCGGCCTGACGCGGCTGCGTCGTGGTTCCAAAAGGAAGGTGTCAGTCATGGCAAACGAAAAGCGCAAGCCGGAGGTTCCGGCCCGTACTCGAGTCAACGTCATCGAGCCCTCCGAGTTGCTCGATTGGTCCCGCAAGTTTGGTGTCACCCCTGAGCAGCTAAAAGCAGCGGTGAACACCGTGGGTCCGGATATCGCAGATCTCGAGAAGCATTTCCAGGCCGGCTGACCGTCACGCCTTTGATATGAAGATCTAAGAGGCGCGGGGTCACTGATCGCACGGCGCATCGGGGGCCGAACATGGGGCTCGATTCGTTGGCCAATGACGAACACCTCCCTGCCCGCGAGTTCGACGAGCGTGTCTCCGCGTTTGCCGTGCATGAACAGGAGTGTCGATGAATATGCATCCGCCCGATGCGACGTTTTGGGGAAGCCTTGGTTCTGCGATGAATGTGCGCGACGTGTCACCAGAGCCCACCGACCCGCCCGAAGTTGATCCGTCGCCGCCGCCGATCGAAGTGCCGTCAACTCCGCCAATCACGGTCCCGGGTCCACCACCCGAGCCGCCGATTCGCGCGCAGCGGTTTGCTTGACGTGAGTTCCGCGCTTCCGAAGATCAGACGCGGGTGGCTAGGCAAGCCGAGCCTGGAGCTTGAAACGTGCCCCACATCCTCTGCTCGACCAACTTCTTGATCGACAGCGGCGCCCATGCGGCACCTAGCGCAACATCGACAGCTAACCCATAAGAAGTGCCCGTGCCCATGCTGGTGGCGGGCTCGGCTTCTGGACATCGCAACCCTACAGGACGGCGATGACGGCTTCGATCACCGGGTAGCGGGATTCTCGGGGTCCGGCCCAGTTTTGCGGTCGGCTATGGGCAATCGAAGACTAGACTATGCGGGAGCACTTGTCGGCGAAGCCTCGAACAGCCGGAGGCCGCCTGCCGTCTTTTGGAGCAGACTCGGCAAGGTGACCACTGACGCTCCGAAATCGCGCGAGAGGTTGCCGCTCATCTTCCGGAAGGCTTGTGTTTTTCCGGTGGCAGTCCGAAAAAGTCGTCCCACAACGTATCTGGCTGCGTGTCAGGGTCGTCATTCACGTCGACCCCCTTGAGCAAATCGAATGACGATCCCGACCAATTGCCCGGCTCGCCTTCAGCCGCGTCGCGGGCAGACGTCTTGCGAACGGGTACTTTCGGGTCGACCCATTCACCCATGGGCGCCGTGGCAGTGATGCGCCATACCAGACGTTTGATGTGGGTCCTGGGCATAGTTGCCATCTGAGAACCTTAAGGCGAATTGGCGACAAGAACAATGCGTCACGCAGTACCGCTTTGCAAGACGATGTAATCCGATCGAATCAGTCAAATCTTCTCGCCGCCGCCGCATGCGCGACGCCGTGGAGGCCGCGCTCTCCGATGTCATCCTGCTCGGCACGCACGACCAGGTGCGCCTTGCGGCATTGGCCGCCAGCGACATGGCGGTTGGTCGCTCCGTTCAGACTGCCGAACTGGTCATATCGTTGCGCAACTTCATACGGGACGTCTTAGACCTCGAGGCCATTCCTGTCGAAGTGGCCATCCCGTCGCAAGGTCCTGCGCGGACAGGTGGTTCGGCCGCCCGGACCGCGCGAGCCGGCAAGGCGGCGGACGCGCGCGGCAGTCGTGGTTCGGCGGGGGAAGGATCGTTTGGCGGCGGCGCGGGGATGACCTTCGGTGATGAGGAAGCTGTCGCGAACCAGCACGTCACCAACGAGCCTGGCACGCCTTCAGAGCAGGCTTGATTCAACAGACATGCTCGCGGCAAATTGCATGACGTGTCCGCGGTCAGCCGTCACCGTTGAGACGCCGCGCTCCGCCATATGTTCCTGAGGCTCAGCTGGCGGGCCAACCCTGCGCGTCGTGGGCAGCCGCGAGTCCTCAAGCTCTAGAGTCCAGGGTCGATATCCAGGCATGAACCGAATCCGTTGCCCCTACGTTGCCGAGAATGATGAACTCCTGCTCGGGAGCCACCTGCTGCTTGCGCTCGAAGGAGGATGCTTGCCGATGCATTCGGTGGACTTCCAAGCGATCGCGGCGACCGCTTCGCGGGCCATGGACTTGCTCGCCACTGCAGACGTCGCGAGAATCCGGGATGAGGGTCCGAGTACCCTTCGAGCGCTGGCCGAGAACACCCTGCACGCGCGCGGCATCGTCGACTGGATGACTGACCGGCAAGACCACGTCAGCGCGCTGGCCACTTGGCGGGCGCTTCGGGCTCGAGTGGCATGCGGAGCAACGCGCTAGTCCGGTCGAACCAAACGAGGCAAGTCTGCGGCAGCGAGCCGCGATGCGAGACGGTCACGGAGCCCGGGGCCAGAAGACCGCGCTGACGGGCACATGACGTTCCGCCCTTTCGTCGCATCGGAGCGAAGGGAATTCCTATCAAGGGAACTGTCCGCGCCGGCCATGGCGTAGATGACATCAACTGCTCAGACGCGCGCCTCGCCTGCGCGGATCTTCTCCGATCAAACCTCTGTCCGAACTTCTTGCGGCTGAACTACAGCTGTGCGTGGTCCTCTGACATCGAGGAAGGCCTGCGTCGGTTGGCTGCGCTTGTCATGCGCTCCATGCAGCCGACTCGGTCACGAGTCTGCTCGTGGCCGACTATCGCGGTGCAGGCGCGAAGTCGTCCCGGTTGCCAACTTCGACCTGCCTCGGCTTCAGGTTGACCTGGAATTGTCGTGACCGGATGCTGTTGCGGATCTCGAGGCGGCGAGGCACCCACGCAGGATGTTCGCATCGCGCACGCGCAGGCAAGCCGTCCCGATGCCCTGAGGTGTGCGCCTGCTGCAGAGCGACAAGCAAGTCCGCCGGCTCTTACGGCTTGATCGGCACGAACGACTCGGCGACGCTGACCCAAAGTGCCCGACCCGGTCGCGGAGACGGCCGCGGGATCGGGCCACTCGGCGAGCGCTTCGCGCGCCAGCTTGCTCGCGGCTCGATCGGGCAAGTTGATGTCGGTCGCCGGCACGTCGACCTTCGTGTTGCAGCCGTCGTCAGAGGTGGCAGCACCGACGTCGGTGCCCGCCGCCGGCGTGATCGATGCGAAGCGAATTTGCGTTCACAGCCGACGCGCGATCAGCTCCTTCATCACCTCGTTGGCGCCGCCGTAGATCTTCTGCACGCGCGCGTCCGCATACATGCGGGCGATCGGATACTCCGCCATGTAGCCGTAGCCGCCGAACAGCTGCAGACACTCGTCGAGCACCTTGCACTGCTGTTCGCTGCACCACCACTTGGCCATGTAGGCGACCTCCGCATCCAGCCGGCCCTCGACGAGCCGCTGGATGCAGTCGTTGACAAAGCTGCGCACGACATGCGCCAGCGTCGCGCATTCGGCCAACTTGAAGCGCGTGTTCTGGAACTCGAACAGTGCGTGGTCGAACGCGCGGCGTTCTTTGGTGTAAGCGACGGTCAATTCGACCGCGCGCTCGATGCTCGCGGCCGCGGCCACCGCGATCAGCATGCGCTCGAACGGCAGCTGGCTCATCAGTTGCGCGAAGCCCTGGCCTTCGACACCGCCGATCAGGTTCGCAGCCGGGACGCGCACGTCGTCGAAGAACAGCTCGCAGGTGTCGGATGCATGATTGCCGATCTTCTCCAGGATGCGGCCGACCCGAAACCCCGCGAGCCCTTCGGTCGCGACGATGATCAGCGACAACCCCTTCGCGCCGAGCGCCGGATCGGTCTTCACGACCACCGCGAGCAGGTTGCCGCTGTGGCCGTTCGTGATGAAGGTCTTCGCGCCGTTGATCACGTAGTCGTCGCCGTCGCGGACCGCGCGGGTGCGCACGGCTTGCAGGTCCGAGCCGGCACCAGGCTCGGTCATCGCGATGCCGGCCAGCAACTCGCCGGTGGCCATGCGCGGCAGCCAGCGCTGCCGTTGCGCCTCGGTGCCGCAGTCGAGCAGATAGTGCGCGACCAGGCAATGCACCAGCGGGCTCGCCGGCACTTCGGCGCGGGCGTACTCCTCCTGGATCGTCAGCTGGTGTGCCAGCGTCGCATCGGCACCGCCATATGCCTCGGGCAGCTCTGGCAGCAGCATGCCCATCGCGCCGACCTTCTGCCAGGCGCCCTTGTCGACGAAACCCTGCGCGCGCCAGCGCGGCAGTTCGGGCACCAGTTCGGCCTCGATGAAGCGCCGCGCCTGATCGCGCAGCAGCTCGATCTCGTCGGTCATCCACGCATGGCGCAGCGGGCTGGGCAGCATCAGATGCCCGTCAGTCCGCCGGTGCACATCAGCGTCTGGCCGCTGACGTAGTCCGACTCGGGAATCGCGAACAGGAACACCGCGCCGGCCGCTTCTTCCGGCGTACCGCCGCGGCCCAGCGGGATGGTGCGCTCCATTGTCGCCAGCAGCTCCGGGTTCACGCCGACCTTGATGTCGCGGCCATCGATGTGCGCGGTGGAGCTGCCGGCCGCGCCGTCGGTGAGGCGGGTCTTGATCAGACCGAAGGCGACGCAGTTGACCGTCGTGTTGAGCCGGCCCCATTCCTTCGCGAGCGTTTGCGTCATGCCGATGATGCCGGCCTTGCCGGCCGCATAGTTGATCTGGCCCGCGTTGCCGAAGAGGCCCGCCACCGAGGAGATGTTGATCACCTTGCGGATCGGGCGCCGACCTGCCGCCTCATCGGCCTTGACCAGTTGACGGATGACCGGCTGCGCCGCGCGCAGGATGCGGAACGGCGCGGTCAGGTGCACGTCGATCATCGCGTACCACTGCTCGTCGGTCATCTTCTGGACCACGCTGTCCCAGGTGTAGCCGGCGTTGTTGACGACGATGTCCAGTCCGCCGTAGGTCTTGACGGCCCCGCCGACGAACCGCTCGGCGAAGTCCGGAGCGACGACGCTGCCGGCGCAGGCAATCGCGTCGCCGCCGGCGCGCCGAATCGCTTCGACCGTTTCCTGGGCCGGCGCCGGGTCCAGATCGTTGACGACCACGCGTGCGCCTTCGGACGCCAGCTTCAGTGCGATCGCCTGGCCGATGCCGCGGCCGGAACCGGTCACGAGTGCGACCTTGCCTTCGAGTCTTTGATTCATGGTGGGCTGCTTCAGGGTTGGGGCAATGCGACCACGGCTTCGCCCGCGATGCGGGTCTGGCCATACTGGTTCACGGTGCGGATTTCGAGCACGGCCTGACGCTCGCCGTCGGCGTCTTGCAGGCGCAGTACCTCGCCGCTGCAACTGACGATGTGGCCGAGCTGCGTGATGCCGAGGAAACGCACGTCTAAGCGGCGCAGCCGCGACTGCGGCGCCCAGCCGGTGAGGAGCCGGCCGAGCCACGCCATTCCGAGCATGCCCTGCGCGAACACGTCGGGCATGCCGGCGCGGCGCGCCACGTCGAGATCGAGGTGGATGGGGTTGTGGTCGCCGGAGGCGCCGCCGAACAGCGCCAGCGTCGTGCGGTTCACCGCGGGCAACACCAGCGTCGGCAGCGCGTCGCCGACCTGCGGATCGCGAAGCGTGGCGGTGTTCATCGCGCAGGCACCGCGTTGCGCACGACGATCACGGTGCGAAGTTCGGCGACGAGCTCGTCACGCTGGTTCACCGCGCGCGCTTGCTTGACGATGAACTCCAGTGCGCCGCCTTTCTTGTCGTAGATGTCGGTGATCGTCGATGCCACGGTCACCACATCGCCGGCGCAGGCCGGCCGGTGGTAGCTGAAGCCTTGCTCGCCGTGCAGGATGCTCGTGATCGGAACGCCCAGGTCGGCGAGCATGCGATCGGTCGCGCCGCTGTCGAGTTCGGCGGCGAACAGGAAGGTCGGCGGTGCCGGCAAGTCGGTGTAGCCGGCCGCGCGCGCCGCAGCTTCGTCGGTGTAGACCGGGTCGGTCTCGCCGATCGCCTTCGCGAAGAAGCGCAGCCGACTGCGATCTATCGGCAGCACCGAGGTGCCGAGATGACGGCCGATGTGGTGGCGCTCGATCATGCGCCGGTACCTCGGCCCGCACCGTCCACCTGCTCGTACAGCGTCACCACGCATGCGCCGCCGAGGCCGAGGTTGTGCTGCAGCGCCAGCCGTGCGCCGTCGACCTGGCGCGGCCCGGCGCGTCCTCGAAGTTGCTGGACCAGTTCGGTGCATTGGGCCAGGCCGGTGGCGCCGAGCGGGTGGCCCTTGGACAGCAGACCGCCTGAGGGGTTGGTCACGACCCGCCCGCCGTAAGTGTTGTCGCCGTCGCAGACGAAGCGCTCGGCCTCGCCTGCGTCGCACAGGCGCAGCGCCTCGTAGCTCAGCAGCTCGTTTTGCGCGAAGCAATCGTGCAGCTCGACCAGATCGAGATCGTCAGGGCCGACGCCGGCCGCGCGGTAGACCTGGTCGGCCGCGTTCTGCGCCATGCCGAAGCCGACGACCGCGCGCATGTCGCGCGCGTCGAAGGCGGCCGGGATGTCGGTCGTCATCGCCTGCGCGCGGATGCGCACGCTGGCATCGAGTCCGTGGCGCTTCGCGAACGCCTCTGAGCAGATCACGGCAGCCGCCGCGCCGCAGGTCGGCGGGCAGGCCATCAGGCGCGTCATCACGCCGGGCCACAGCATCGGCGAGTTCATCACCTCGTCCTCGGTGACGACCTTGCGAAACAGCGCGAGCGGGTTGTGCTCGGCGTGCCGGCTGGCCTTCGCGCGGATCTTCGCGAAGGTCTCGAGTCGGGTGCCGTACTGCGCCATGTGCGCAGCTCCGGCGCCGCCGAAGAAGCGCAAGGCCAGCGGCACATCGGTTTGCACCAATTCATCGGTCAGCGCATTGAAGCGCTCGAACGGGCTCGGGCGATCGGCGAACACCTCGCCGAGCGCGCCCGGGTTCATCGTCTCGAAGCCGAGCGCGAGCACGCAGTCGGCGGCGCCGCTGGCGACGGCCTGGCGCGCCAGGAACAGCGCCGTCGATCCGGTCGCGCAGTTGTTGTTGACGTTGACGACCGGGATGCCGGTCATCCCGACCTCGTACAGCACGCGCTGTCCCGCGGTCGAATCCGCATAGACATAGCCGACATAGGCCTGCTCGACCTGCTCGTAGGCGATGCCGGCGTCCTCCAGCGCGAGGCGCACAGCAGTGGCACCCATGTCCGGATAGGCCGGGCTCGCACCCGGCTTGGTGAAGGGAATCATGCCGACTCCGGCGACGACGACGTTCGGGTTCATGCGGGTTCCTCGTGGTGACTGACGGCCTCAGCCGATCTGGGTGTCGCGGCCTTCCCAGAAGGGCTTGCGCAACACGGTCTTCAGGATCTTTCCGGCGCCGGACAGCGGCAATGCATCGCGGAACTCGATCGTGCGCGGGCACTTGTAGCCGGCGATCAGCGCCTTGCAGTGCGCGATCAGCGCGTCGTCCGCGACACCCGCGCCGGGCTTGGCGACGACGACCGCGTGCACGGCCTCGCCCCACTCGTCGCTCGGGATGCCGATCACCGCGCACGCGGCAACCGCCGGGTGTTGCGCGAGCGCGTTCTCGACCTCGGCCGAGAACACGTTCTCGCCGCCGCTCTTGATCATGTCTTTCAGACGATCGACGACGAAGATGAAGCCATCTGCGTCCATGTAGGCGCCGTCGCCCGTGTGCATCCAGCCGTTGCGCAGCGCGGCGGCGGTCTGCTCCGGCTTGTTCCAGTAGCCGAGCATCACGTTCGGGCCGCGCACCGCCACTTCACCGACCGTGCCCCGCGGCACCTGAGCGCCGAGTTCGTCGACGATGCGCACCTCCGTGCCGAAGCTCGCGCGACCGCCGGAGCGCAGCTTGCCGGACTTGCGGCCTTCTGCCGTGTGGTACCAGGCCGGATTGATGGTCGCGACCGGTGACAACTCGGTCATGCCGTAGGCCTGCGCGAACTCGACGCCGGGCAGCGCGGCCATCGCACGGTCGAGCACCGCTTCGGAGATCGACGAGGCGCCGTACACCACGCGCTTCAGGCTCGACAGGTCGTGGCCCGCCTTGATCGCGGGGTGATCGACGAGCATCTGGATCATCGTCGGCACGAGCAGCACGTCGGTGACGCGGTCGCGCACGATCGACTCGAACACCGCCTCCGGTTTGAACGCCGGGATGATCGCGTGCGCATTGCCGGCCAGGTGCTGCGGGATGGAGATGCCGAAATCGGCCAAGTGGAACATCGGCGCCGCGTGCAGGTAGACGCTGTTGCGCGGCGAGATGCCCTCGCCGAGCAGCGACATGCCCGACGCGAACAGGTTGGCGTGGCTCAGCATCACGCCCTTCGGAAAGCCGGTCGTGCCGCCGGTGTAGAAGATGCCCAGCAGGTCGTCGCCAGTGCGCCCCACATCGTCGATCGGTGCCGCAGCGCTGAGGATCGCTTCGTAGGCATGCATGCCGGTCGGGGCCGGGCCATCGTCGGCGAACACGACCTCGCGTATCTCGGGTGCGGCGAGTCGAATCGCCTCGACCATCTTCTCGAAGGCACGATCGACGATCAGGATCGTCGAGCCCGAGTCCTTCAGCGAGTAGGCGATCTCGGGCACGCTCCAGCGGACGTTGCATGGGTTCAGCACGCCGCCGCCCCACGGCACGGCAAGCTGGTATTCGAGGTACCGGTCGGAGTTCATCGCGAGCATCGCGACGCGGTCGCCGGTGGCCATGCCCAGCGCCTGCAGCGCGCCGGCCAGGCGCGCGACGCGGTCGCCGAACTGCGCGAAGCTGCGCCGCAGGGGCCCGAAGTAGATGGCAGTGCGCTCGGGATGCTGTTGCAGCGCGCGGTGCAGGCCCTGGGTCAGGTACATCGTCGTCTCCTTGCTCTGTGCGGCGTGTCCCCGCCGGTCGGCGAATCCTAGGTTCCGCGACGCAGGTGCGCGATGGCACATCGCATCGATCGCATGGCCAAAGACCTCAATCGCCGCGGAAGACCGGCGCCCGTTTCGACCTGAACGCGGCGACGCCCTCGCGCGCGTCCGCGCTGCGGGCCTGTTCTTCGAGGAGTGACTTCTCCAGCGCGAGGTGCTCGGCCAGTGGCAAGGGTGCGGCGCCGCTGCACAGGCGCTTGATCGCCGAGAGGGACCCAGGCGCCGCAGCCGCCAGGCGCTCGCAGAGTGCTTCGGCTTCCGTTCGCAGGCGGTCGTCCGGGAACACCACGTCGACGATGCCTTCGGCGAGACAGCGTGGCGCGGCGAGTGTCTCGCTGGTGAAGAACAGCTGGCGCGCACGAAGTGCGCCGACGCGCCGCGCGAGGAACCATGACGCGCCTGCGTCCGGCGACAGACCGATCGCCGCGTAGGCGGTGCGCAGCTTCATCGATGCGGCTGCCAGTGCAAAGTCACCGCACAGCGCGAGCCCGACGCCGGCGCCGCCGACGGCGCCGTTCAATGCCGTCACGACCGGCGCTGGCAACTCGGCCAGTCGCGCGATGGCCGGATGCAGCAGCGTGAGGATGCGATCGACCAGCGCCTCCAGTGCGTCGGCGTTCGCCTCGAACTCGGCGATGTCGCCACCAGCACAGAAGACCGGCCCGGTTCCCGTGAGCAGCACGACCCGCGGGGTCGCGGCGACGACCTCGTCGATCGCTTGCGCCAACGCGGCGCCGGCCGCTGCAGAGAGCGCGTTGTGAGCTGCCGGGCGGTCGATCACGATCCGCGCGATCCCGTGCGAGTCGATCGAATGGACGATGCCTTCGGTGCTGCTTTGCTGCATGCGCGTGCCTCCTGAGTTATGCGGCCGAGGTTTCACAGCCTGCGCCGGTCCGGATGTCGCGAATGCTAGGGTGCACCCTGAGGCAGCGCGATTGCGCATGGCCTCGAAGCGATTGCAGAATCCATCGATTCCGCCGCCGCCATTGCATGCTCAGACCTCCAGACACCGTATCGATCGAGTTCGTCCGAGGCATGCTGTCGGGCGTGGTCAGCGGACGTGACAAGTGCCAGGGCTGGCTCGTCGACGCCGGCATCGAACCGGCGCTGCTCGGGCACGACGCCGGACGGGTCACGCCGGATCAGTACGTCGCGCTGTTCACGCTGCTGATGGACCGGCTCGATGACGAGTTTCTCGGCTTGCTGAGCCGGCCGATGCGGCGCGGCGGCTTTGCCCTGATGCTGCGCTCGATGCTCGGCACCGCGACTCTGGCGCATGCGCTGCGCCGCCTGATCGCCACGATGCGGCTGCTGCAGGACGACATCGAGTTCGCGCTGGTGAAGGAGGGCGCGCTCGTCGGGTTGCGCGTGGTGTTTCGCAACGGCTCGGTCGCGCACCGGACGTTCCTGCATGAACTGCTGTTGCGGGTCTACTGGCGCTTGATCGCCTGGTTGCATGGCGGTCGGCTGCGGCCGACCCGTTTCGACTTCGCGTTCGCCGCGCCGGTGCACGCCGGCGAGTACGCCAGGGTGTTCCCCGGTGCGGTTCGCTTCGATCAGCCTCACACGACGGTCTGGTTCGAGGCCGCCAGCCTGGCGCTGCCGATGCATCGCGACGAGGCGGCCATGCGCCAGTTTCTGGCGCAGGCCCCGGGCGTCGTGATCGTGCCGCGTCGCGACGACCATGCGGTCAGCGCCCGGGTGCGCGCCCACCTGCAAGCCCAGCGCCCGGCCTGGCCGGACCTGGCGACTACCGCGGTGGCGCTGAACCAGTCGACCAGTACCTTGCAGCGCCATCTGGCGGCCGAGGGGCTGAGCTTTCAGGCGGTCAAGGACCAGCTCAGGCTCGACACGGCCATCGTGCGCCTCAACACCAGCACCGTGCCGCTCACGACGCTGGCGCTCGAGCTGGGCTTTGCCGACAGCCCCGCGTTCCAGCGCGCATTCAAGCAGTGGACAGGCAGCCCACCCGGTGCCTATCGACGTGGCCAGGGCAAGGCTTGACGCACTGGCGGTGCAGGAAGGACCTCCGATGGATGGGGCACGCCAGCGTGCCGCCGTTGCGTTCCGGTTGGGCCGGCGAGCGCATGTCCGCCGGGCTTGACACTGATGCTCGCGGCTCCGCGTTCCAGTGGTACCGGTTCTAGGGGTTCCTGAAGCCGGCATCGCGATGTGTCATTGGCATTCGCCGAGGTGCCTGGCACGTTGATCGCAAGCGCACCTTGCCTCGAATGACCAAGGTGGAGGATGTACCCATGCACATGAATCCCAGGATTGTCGCCTCAACACTTGTCGGCACGACCGCACTGGCGGCGCTGGTCATCGTCGGCTCTGCCGGCGCGCAGACGCTGAGCATTCCACTGAACGTTCAGTTCAAGGGCTCAGTCGAAATCCGAGGCTACCCGAGCGATCAGTCGTGTCTGCAGCTCTATTCGCCGCCGTCTCCATACAAGCTGCGGGTGACGGACATGACCCTGGATTCCTATGGGTCGACGACTGCGATTCCCTACCAGTACATCTGCTCGGGCAAGCCGACGTGCTCGTCCGCGCGCTCGGCATACATCACAGCCCCGGCGGCGTCGACTCTGGCGCAGAGTTTCACGACCGGCATTCTTGTCAATGCCGGCGAGACCTTGTCGGTGTGCAACTACGGTGGCGCTGGAAAGACAACCTCATGGACGTTCCACGGCGTGCTGTACCAATGATGTCGCCGGGCCACTGGATTCTCTTTGTCGCACTGTTGAGCGCGGTGGACTCTGTCCGGGCCGGTGCGGGCGAATTCCTGGTGAGCTGGAATGGCGGTGTGGTGTGCGTCACCGCGGACAATGCGCTTCGTGCAGATGTCCTGCGCGATGTCGCACGCCGCACCGGTACGAAACTCGCTGGCGCAGAAAACCTCGCCGACAGGATCACGCAGAAGTCGGGCTGTGCCGACCTGGGAAGCACGCTGCGCTTCCTGGCCGGTGACGGCAGCTACGCGCTCACTGAAATCGCGCCCGCCAGGACCGGCCTTCCGTCGAAGTACCAACTGTTCATTGCGCAGCAGGGGAATGGTCGACCTCAGGTCAATCTGATGAGCAGGGCCGCCAACGTCTCCGTCTCGGCGGAAGACGTGACCACGGGCGAGATGCGCCCGGTCGCCGCGCCAGCGGCGATAGGCTACTCGACCACAGTGCGACCAGACGAGGCGCCGGCTTCTGTCCGAGTCGATCTCGACTGAGCCTCGGCGGACTGGGCGGTGCGCCGCGCAAGGCGTTGACCAGCGGGGCGCCTAGTCGACCTTGCTCGGCAGCGTGAGTCCCATCAGCCGTGATACCACGGACGCGAGGTACACGACTCCCACGAACATCTCGAGGCTGGAGAGTGACCGGGCCAATGGCTTGAGCGGGATGATGTCGCCAATCCCGGTGCTGGACAGGAGCGCGAAACTCAGGAACATCAGCTCCGTCCAGGTGCGCGGCAGTTCGGGGTTCAGTGCCGCACCGAACGATTGCGGCTGCAGTTCCTGGAGAAACATGAACAGGTAGGCAAAGCCCCATGCGAGCAACGTGAAGGTGCCTGCCGCGGCAAACAGCTCGTCAGCGGTTGCCCTGCGCGAGGCCACCAGATACGAAATCAGGCTGGCCGCGGCATAGAAGTACAGCAGACTCTGCAGCACCGAGACCCAGGCCACGAGGCCGGGTATGTCGGTGAAGGGCTCGATGGCCAACAGCACAATGGCGGGCAGGCCGAGAGCCACGCCGATGGCGGTCCTGAACGGTGTGCGCTGGACCAGTCTGATCGTCAAACCCAGCACCAGAATCCCGGCGATTCCAGCACCGGTTCGCCTTCGTTCCCTGGTGTCGAGAAAGGGACCGAAGACGAGGATCAGCAGTTGGGTGGCCAAGAGCACAGCCGAAGGGAAGCGGCGGATGCTGGCGACGATTTCGCGAAGTTCGGGCTTGGGCATGTTGTGGCGGTCGTCAGAGACGCGCTGGCGCCGGCCCAAAGTCGAGAACGTCACGTGATCCGCGTGCAATGCACCTTCCCATGCGATGCGGCCGGACGCTCACCTTATCGACGGCTTGCACTGGCGAGCACCACGAGGTTCTGATCGGGATCCCTCAGCCGCATGATGAAGAAGTGGTCTGCGGCTTCGATGGGTCCTGGTCTCAGGTCGGCCTTGACCAGTCGCTCGCGCTCCGGCTCCATCGGCAGCACGCCGACGGTCAGGGTGCTGTGCCCCGCGTGCGTCTTGTCTTCGAACAATTGGACCTCTGCGCTTTCGGTGAACCGCCACTCGACCAGACCCGGCATCGGCGAGCGGTCGGGGGGCCTGCCAAACAGCTTTTGATACCAGGCCAGGCTCGTTTGCAGGTCCGAACAGCTGACATGCGCGAAGATGGTTTCGATACCCATGTGTCACTCCGTTGAAAGGCTCGCTGTGAAGTTGCAGTGTCCCTTTCTGGATGCGGCATGTCGTCCGCGACTGTGACGTTATGGAGTCGGTCATTTCCGACAGAGGCGCCGGCGCGCGGAGAGGGGACGCGGGCGGGGTTCCGCTCGTTCAGCACCGCCTTGACGTGAACCATCGCGGTGGTTCCCGCAATGCGGCCGGCATTCTCCGCTGCCCACTCGCCTACGAACCCCTCAGTCGCGCGCTCGACGCACTGCGTATTCCGCGCGTGCAGCATCGATCCGCACCGAATTCGCGACGACCCATTCGGCGAGGGCGCGAACGGGGCGGAGGAGGTCGTGTCCCAGGGAGGTCAGCGCGTACTCGACCTGAGGCGGCGTCACGGGCGTGACAGTCCGCGTCACGAAGCCATTCTCCTCGAGGTCCCGCAACGTCGATGCAAGCACCTTCTGGCTGATCTCTCCGACCTCGCGGCGCAACGCGTTGAAGCGCAGGGGCCCCTGGCCCAGCACCCGCACCACCAACAGGGTCCACTTGTCGCTGATGCGCGCCAGCATGCGACTGATGTGTTCGCACGCCGCGGTATCTCCTTCGCAACCTGGTTTCTCTGCGGTGCCTTCTTGTTTGCTCATAGGTACAGAGTGTAATCTGGTCACCCGAAGTAACCAAGATACAGAAGGACACCATGATTTCAAAGCCAAGAATTGCCGTCGTCGTCGGCTCGACGCGCCCGACCCGCTTCGCCGACACGCCTGCCCAATGGATCTTCAAGCAGGCCCGGGCTCGCGAGGACATGGAGGTTGAGCTCGTCGATCTCCGCGATCACCCGTTGCCCTTTTTCGATGAGATGGCTTCAAACCTGTGGATGCCGAGCAAGAATCCCGCAGCGGTCCGCTGGCAGGAGACCATTGGGCGGTTCGACGGCTACATCTTCGTCGTCGCCGAGTACAACCACTCGATCACCGGTGTCCTCAAGAACGCGCTTGACCAGGCCTACAAGGAGTGGGTCCGCAAGCCATTCACCGCCATCGGCTACGGCGGCACCGGTGCTGTCCGCGCCGTCGAGCACCTGCGATCCATTGCGGTCGAGCTGCAGATGGTCTCGACCCATGCATCGGTCCACATCGGCGGCGCGGACTTCATGGCCGTGCATCCGATGTTCGGAAAGAAGCCGATCGAGGACATCGAAGCGAACCTGCTGGCCTCCGCGAAAACGTCGTTTGACGAACTGGTCTGGTGGGCCAAGGCAACGATGGCGGCCAAGGCCCTGGATGCTTGACCGCCCGCGCCGGGGCGCTGTCTGAATCGGCGTGGCTCCAGCCGACGCCAACGCCTCGTGGCGTGCGCGTCGGCCATTCCTTCAAGCAGCGATGCGCGCTGGCCGCGCAGATACGTCGTGTCGCAGCGCGCTGCGACTGTCTGGGCGGAAAGCACCGCGCTCCTTCCGGGCACTTTGACGTTGAGCGCCAGCTCGAACGGCAGCGTCGTGCACCGGGGCACCACCTGACTTGACTCCTTTTGGGACCCTTGATCGTCTTGGAGGTACAACAACCGCGGAGTGTTCCAAATGGATATCAGAAACATGCGTGTCGTGGTCACCGGCGGCAGCCGTGGACTTGGGCTGGGGCTGGTCGAAGCGCTGGTGGCGCATGGCGCGAAGGTGACCGTGGTCGCGCGCAGTTCAGACGCACTCGAAGCGGTTCGGGTGCGCCTGGGCGTTCACACCGTCTGCGCCGACGTGACGGACGCCGCGGCCTCACGGCGGATCCTGTCCGAAACGCGGCCTGAACTGCTGGTGCTCAACGCGGGCGCCAAGCCGCCGATGGCGCGCCTAGACAAGATGGCCTGGCAGGATTTCTCGGCAACATGGGAGACGGACGTCAAAGCCGGATTCCATTGGCTGCAAGCGGCGCTCTCGCTTCCGCTCGGTCCCGGCAGCCGGGTTCTCGTGGGGTCCAGCGGCGCGGCGCTGAACGGCTCGCCGATGTCGGGCGGCTATGCCGGTGCCAAGCGAATGCTGTGGGTCATGGCCAGGTACGCCAACGGGGTTTCGGAACAGGCAGGCCTCGGGATTCGATTTCAGGTGATCGTGCCCCAGCAGATGGTCGGCGGCACCGGCGTCGGTGACGCAGGGGCAAAGGGCTACGCAGACGCGCAGGGGATTCCGATGGAGCAGTTCCTGGCCCGGTTCGGCGCCGCGATGCCTCCCAGAGAGTTCGGCGAGAAGGTCGTGCGCATACTTGATGATCCACAGTACGCCGCGGGCATGGCCTTCGGCCTCAAGGGCGACACCGACATCACCATCCTTGAGGAGGCGACTGCTTGAGCGAACCATCGCCCTTGTCGAGCCACGAAAGCCAGGCGCGGCTGATCGCGCTGGCGGCCGAAGTGCGGCCGGAACTGCACCGCTATTGCGCGCGTTTGATGGGTTCCGTGATCGACGGCGAGGACGTGGTGCAGGACACGCTGCTGCGTGCCCTGGTGGCGCTGCAAGACCTCGACGACATGCCGCCCCTGCGACCCTGGCTTTTCAAGGTGGCGCACCACCGCGCCATCGACCTGCTGCGCGCTCGAGCGGTACGCAGTGCGGAGCCTTTGGATCTCGTGCCGGAGCTTGCCGACACGGATCGTCCGGACCCCATGGAAACGCTGATGCGAAACGAAGCCATCGGCACTGCCGTGTCGCGCTTCGCGGACCTTCCGGTCCTGCAGCGCAGCGTCGTCGTCCTGAAGGACGTGCTCGACGAATCCCTGATCGAGATCGCCGCGCTGCTGGAGATCTCGGTGGAAGCCGTGAAGGGACACCTGGCCCGGGGACGTGCACGGCTGAAGGACGTCAACGCTCGGTCGGACGCGCATCCTGACCCGCAGCCGCCATCCGCGGCCACGGCGCGCTACATCAGCTTGTTCAACCAGCGGAACTGGGACGCCCTGCGCGCACTGCTGGCCGATGATGTCAAGCTCAGCCAGTCCACCCACTCCTTGCGTGTTGGGCGCGCGGAGGTTGGCATGTTCTTCACCATCTACGCCCAGAGCCCCGAGGTCTGGCTGGCGCCGGCGTGGCTGGAAGGGCAGGAAGTGATCGCGGTATTTGACCACCGCACCGATGCCAGGCCGAGCTACATGATGTGGCTCGACTGGGCAGATGGTCGGATCAGGTTCATCCGCGACTACCGGTACGTGCGCTACGTCGTGGCGGAAGCCGAACTGGTGATCGCGCCATCTGCGAACGAAGGCAGCGGCTGAGTGTCGCTTCGGCTGCGCAATGGTGGGGACCTCGCCTGCGACGCAAGCGATGTCCGGCCTCACTGCGGTCCACTTTGCCTTCTCCCATGTCACGACGGAGTCAGTGCAACAACTGGCTCCGAGGCGAACCCGCCGACGACCTCCGGCAGCGCGAACAGGTCGAGCCAGCGCAGCAGGTAACAGGGCCTGGATCGAGGCCAGCGGAGCGTGTCGGCGAGCGATGAGCGTTTCATGGCGGGTCACCACGCCGTCCGGAATGGTCAGGTCCATCAGGTCGGAGGTGCGGTCGAGTTGCGCAACTGTCAGGTCGGGCCGGTTGGTCAGCAGGTTGCGCGTCCACTCGTTACGGATCTCGGCACTCCACCGCGCACGGAAACGTCCCGACAGTCCGAGCCACATGAGGAGGTCCCGAAGGGGTGCGGGGTACAGGACGCACGCGTCATAGACGGCCGTGAACGGCGACGACCTCATTCGTAACCGAGAGCCAACTCCTGGGCCCGCTTAGCCAACTCGGCCATGGCATCTTCACTGGCCTGGTCCCGCTGGGATTTGAACTACATGAGGTCGGCGAAGCGCACACGCCGGTGCTTGCCGGCCTTGTGAAAGGCCAGGCAACCTTCTTCCGGAAGCCTCACCAGATCTGGACGGGAGACGTTGAGCATGTCGGCCCCCTCCTGCGTCGACAGGGCGAAGTGAGGCAGGTGAACGCACCTGTGGCGGCTGGCTGGTTGCATTGCGGACGCGAGGTCGAAATGCGATGCGCACCTGCCGAGCCACCTACTCGTTGATTGGACTTGCGTTGTCAAACTCTGCGAAGCGCCAGCGCTGATAGGAATAGAACATCCAGGTCAGCGCGACTGTTCCGACAAGCCCGGTCGATGCGCAAGCAAGCTTGGAAATCTTGTCGCCGAGCGCATGGACGAGCAGCGCGATGAATGCGCCGCCGACCACGTTGTTGATCACAGCGATCATGCTGGCGGTCGTTCCCATGAAGGCCAGAAGTGCCCCGAGGCGAAGTGCAGGCGTCTTGGCCTCGGGCCAGCGTCCGTTCGCTTGCGAGAACAGATCTGCGGCGCCGGGGCCCAGCGTCCGGTACACGCCGCGAATGCGGGCGATCACGTCGAGGTAGTGCATGCTCTCCAATCCCGTCTCGACCAGTCTCGCCACCGTGAAGAGCCCAAGCAGAAAGACGGCGGGCAACACCGTTGCCAGGAAGGGGAACAGCACATCGGGGGAGTTCGCCATGAAGCCGGTGGCGACCAAGGCGCTCGACAACGCCATCACGTAAAGCGAGCTTCTTGCAGCGGCCTCGGTGTAAGTTGTGCTCGTTGCTGTCTGTAGAACGAAATGTTCGGTCGTCAAGGCCGTGACGATCGCTGCGCTTTGGTTGTTGTCGTCCATGACATTCATCCCTGGTGAGTTGGCTCTGTCCATGGCTGCCTGGTGGAACCAGTCCTCGGCCCCGTGCATGGTCTCGGGTGGCGCAAACTGCGATCATGCCGCGCCCGCGAGTATTGCGCGCTCGGGCGAACAGTTGGTCAAGCGCATCCGCGCGCACTCGGCCGCGCGTCAACGGCGAACACTGTGCGGATTCGGTGAGTCGCCCCGTCTTTGAATCCCGGCCGCATGTCAATGAGCCCGGCGCGGACATCTCGGTGGCGTAGCGGGATCGAAGCGCCTGGATGCCGGCGAATTCCGACAGCCGATCGCGCACTTTGCGACTCCTCCGATTTGAACGGATGCGGTGTACTTCGGGATCCGCCGACAAGGCTGCGACGAAAGAGGTTGCGATGAAGATCACATCGTTGGTTGTGCTCACTGTGCTTGCCGGCTGCGCGGGTGGCACCATCGGCGTCGGTGGCTTCAGCGGCGGAGGCGGCTCCGGCGTCGGACTGGGCCTGAGCACGCCTATCGGCGGCCCTGCTACGTACATCGTCGACGAAGGCGAGCAACCCATTCAACCTGGCATGACAAGCTCCGAAGTCGTGCGAAAACTTGGTCAACCTTACTACCAGTTCAGCGTGCGACAGGACAACGCCACGGTTTGGAACTACCGAATGCGCTACGGGTCCTGTTCCATCTATCAGGTCAGCATTCTCCCGAACGGCATAGTCAAGGACGCGAGCA
>Ga0307510_10001130_pt1 | contig 28617 bp, 15 predicted proteins | sample 12_EM_MG_FD_207224 | JGI IMG/M metagenome (GOLD analysis project Ga0307510, IMG submission 207224) | Populus trichocarpa ectomycorrhiza microbial communities from riparian zone in the Pacific Northwest, United States - 12_EM | ecosystem: Host-associated > Plants > Roots > Unclassified | place... | reverse complement strand
CTTTTAACTCAGAAAATTATGCCAACAATATTTTTTTTATTTTTTAAAAATCATTTTTGAGATCAGCACATCAAAATGATTTGAAAACATCAAAAACATATTACTTCAAAGCAAAAAAAAAAAAAATTCAAATTTTTTGAAAAGTGCTTTCCAACAGCAATGCCAAACGCCCTCTTAAACATTGTAACTTAGTCTAAACTAGCAAATTCTACTCCTGAAGTTCAACTAGTTATTCATTTCTTAAAATTCTGTAATTTCTAGTTAATATTGTTTCTTATTCATTATTCTTTATCTTCTCCCTTTATACATGGCATGTGCTAATAAGCTTTTGCAATGACAATTTGTTTCAAGTACCAATGATTCTTGCTTTATGTGATGTTTATGTGTTCCTCTATTAGTGAAGGAAAAACAATGTAATTGTGCTGGATCCATTTAATTACACTCTCATTTTGGTGACTTTCTAATTGTGCTGGATCCATTTAATTACACTCTCATTTTGGTGACTTTCTGAAGTTAATTGATTTAGTTTGAGTGTTGAGCTCCACTATCAATATTTTGGATCTATTAAGCTTTATGGAGAAAGAAATCTCAATTGTAGGATTCTGGTATTGTAATTCAGATTTTGAAAAATGTTAATTAATACATTTACACCTCTTCTTAATTCAATACACAATTGCATGTATGATGCATGTGGTGTGTAATGTGCTAATTGTGCACAACACTCTTTTGAGTGTAGAAGAAGCAATGATGAATTCCATATTGTAATGTCTAATTAATTATTTATGGCATTTTATGACTAATCTAAGAGAAATTGTCAATTAGTGTATGCTTTAGAAAATTCCAAAGCAGAATGGGTAGACATGGATTTACTTCTATCCATTACGTGATACGAAATATTGCCAAATTCTCGTGCAATTTATCAAAAATTTACAGCCATAATAGTGAGAATAATTGATATCTCTTGTCATTGAGTGTTTATTATATTGTTAATAGAGACATATTCTACTTCCATTTAAAACCCACTAGGGAGTTACTTGACAATTGGTTACTATACTGTTGGTTTTCCATTCTATGAATATTTTAAATCATGGTTAGCTCAACATTTTATGTGATAATATAATTTTTAAAACTAGATGTATTTGTATCATGTTTTCATTGTCAGATTGTTTTACTATATGTTCAATGTCTTGATCATAGATATTAGGTATAAAAAACTTCTTGTAGGCTAAAAGTCTTTACTTCTTATCAGTTCATTGTCACGGGGTGTGTAGAAAAAAGAGTTTGTAAGGTGGGAGAGGATTTTTTTGAGTTTGGAAGGCTTGTCTTGCTACCAATAAGTATGGAGTTCTTTTGATCTAAACTTAAAATATTAGTATTTTGATTGTTGACATACTGAAACTTCTTCTATAGTTTGCTTTAGTAGTTCATAAAAACAAAGTATGAAAGAGCAACTGAATACATTGCTCATGAAGAAAAAAGATATGACCAACCTAATAAGGTAAGGAGTTCACTGATCAGTTTTCCTCGTGAAGATTTCATGTCATGCTTTGTTCTCTATAGAGTGGGCATGATGTCTTACCGGTATGCTTGTATAAATTATAATAGTTGAGTAATCTAAAATGATTTTGTTAAGCTTGTTATCCTTAAATCTCAAGTTAACATCTGAAAATATACATACATGAACATTCTTTGGTTTATGAACATAGATAGCATTAACTTTTTTGGTTAACTGTCTATTCATGTTGACTTGTCATAGTAGGATATTTTTACTTGGATAAAAAATCATGAAGCACATTCACAAAACACACAAACTAGTGTATTTTCTATATAAATGGATGGTCCATAGAGAAATGGATTGGGCATATTACTTTAGATTGAAGCTCTATTTATTTTTCTAGCGAAGCAATATTTTGGTAAATAGTTAGTTTATAGGAAGTGGTTTCAATGTTATTTCCTGGTGTTGTGCATACAAGTAAAATCTATAGTAAGATGGTTGATGGTTATTGCCATATATTGCTGGTGACCAAAGGGTTAGGATAGTTGTCATCCATAGTGTTTTTAGTGGTGTTAGCTTATGTACTATGGTCACTACTAGTGATTGCCAACAGTGTTCATACGCGGGAATCAATCTTGGGAGCTCAAGGAATGTCCAGTATTACTCTATTGTTTTACTACTAGGTGTTTCACATGGTTGTTAACCATGATAAACAGTACATTATAATGGTTCTGGGAATCAATCCCGAGAGCTCGAGGAAGGTTCGATACTACTCCACTGTCTTACTACTTGGTGTTTTGCATGGTGAACCATGCTAGCTAGTCCATTGTAATAGTTGCAGGAATCAATTCCTAGAGCTTGATGAGGGTTTGGTATTACTCCAGTGTTTTACTACTAGGTGTTTTGCTTGGTTAACCATGTTAACTAGTACACCATAATAGTTTGATGGTATTGCATTTCTTTTTTATTTGGTGGTATGGATTGCAGTTTTCTTTAATTACTTTATTGTGATTATTAGCAGTAGATAGAGTGGTATAAAATCATTCTTGAAACCTCATCAAATAGCATAAGTATTTAGGTTAAGATGCTTTTATAGCATGATACTAAAGCCTTGATAACCAAGCATTTAAGAGTTCGAATCTCACCATTCTCGTTCAAGTTTCAAACCCAAAAAACTTTTATTTGAAATGGTGTATTAGAGAGTAATATAAAACTATTTTTGGAGCATCAACTAACAACATCATGCAAAATGACACATCCATATAATAGTTTGGGACTTGGGTGCGTGGTTGTATTAACGGTCATCAGCTTGTTATTGTGGCATAACATAGGGATGTTTTTTTGGGAAGTAATGAGTTTGACAGGTAACCAAGGGATAAATTGGTGGATATGCCTTTTTATGACACCAATTTTAGTTGATTTGTTTTCTTGTGTTGCATCAGATACAGAAAATGTTTCCTACACGTTGTTTTCCATGTGAAAGAAAGGGCTCGAGATTCTTGGTGATTGATTACGTAGGTTGATCAAAATTCAAAGTCGATGTTTGGCTATTGTTTTGATGAGCACCTTGCCACTAGTTTTTTATAGGAAGGATGAGGCTAAATTTTTTATAGTCTTTGAAGAATCTTGGTCTTATAATGCCTTTTTTCCAAACGCTTTCTTCCTTTTTTTTTTCTTTTTCAAAAATGGTTTTTATCTTTCTCAAACAAATATGATATTTCCAAAATACATAGCTTAACGACTGCAAGATTTTTAAAATGAGATGTAATTTGAAAAATCAAAAGAAGAAAGAGCTACCTAGGTGAAAACTGAATGGATTTTCCCAAGGAAAATAATCCATTGCTCTGAAAATGGCTTGCAGAGAAATCTATTTAATTTTTCTAGGAATCAATAAAGTCAACAGCCTTTTTCATTGCATTATTAACTAGTGACAAAATTTGTTAATTTCCTTTACCTTGCCAAATTTGACCAAGATGTTTTCTTATAAAGTCCATACCATGAGGGATAATACTTGTGCAATTTAATTTCTACCCAGCCTCTTGTCGACAAGGTGTCGAGACTATGTAATCTTGCTTCTGAGCGATATTAAAGATGCAACCTTCCCTGTTGGATTAGTTTTGATATTTCAGATGTTAATTCTAAGATTAGAATTCAAAAGGTTAAAAAGGGAGAAAAATTCCTTATATATTACAAATTATAATCACTAATTCAAACAATCAAAATGCCTACAAAAATATTTTTCTTGCTCTCTATAACCAACTGGTTTATCTCTCAATTATTCTCTGTGGCTTTTGTACTTTGCTTTCCCTTGATCTTTAATAAAATTATGATCACTTTCATTAAAAAAAATCTCAATTATTCTTAACACTCACACGCTACCAGAAAATTAGGAAATAGAAATGGGAACACATAGAAAACATTTTGTATTGTGACGAAGAATTTTTGTTGGCAATTTTCGATGTGAATAATAAAGGGTCGCATTTTATTGGTAATTACCAATGGAATGTCCAACTACATAAAAAAGAAAAAAAAAAGATAAAGAATCCTTCGGCAATTCCGTTGATAATTTTATACGTTATGATTTATTGATGGAATTGCTGATATAATATTTCTGTTGGCAAATGTAAATAAGTTAAAACCAAAAGTTCCTCCCCATATTCTTCTTCTTCTTCCTCCTCCTCCTCCCAAAAAATACCTGCAACCCCCCCTCATTTTCTCACAAAGCTAGTCAACCCAATACACTAACATCGATCTACATCTATTAGTACTGTCAGTATTAATTGTTAGATTTTTCATGAAGCTTCGATACACAAAGTAAGCAAACCCCCCCATTTTTTGTAACTCATTTATGTTTTAGGTTAATTTATTGATTTGTTTATGGTTTTTATAGTTTGCTTTTATATTTAAATGTTTTATAGCTTTTTCCTAGAGAAATTTATTGTATTAATGTATGATTTATATGCTAGGGTTTGTTTGGGATTTGAGGGAAATTGAATTTTGTTGCCACTTGATGAAATTAAGTTTGATTTTGTAATTTAAGTATGCTATAATTGATAAATGATGAGTTATTTTAATAGGTACCAATAATATTTTGTCAATTTTATTGTTAAGTTGAAAATTTATAGAAATATTTTTTTTATGGAATTTACAAAATCAATATTATTATATATAGGCTTCATAATTAAGCAATGAATGATCATTCTTGGATTTATCAAAATTCACATGAAGGGATATATAGGGAAGATTATCTTCAAGAGGTTGAATGTTTTATTAATTTTGTACTTTATAAATTGAAGAATATTAGTGCAGGAGAAATTGGATATCCATGTGTGAATTGTAAGAATAAAAAGTTCCACAATACATGGGTTTGTGAATGATAATATTAATCCTTATAAAAGTGTGATGGTGGTTGCAATAAGAATGAATCATAATTATTTAGATGAAGGCTCACGAAACATCTTTTAAAGTAAAAAAATCAAATGTAGATGTAGCTAGGTTTTTTTTAACTTTTGAAAGATTCTAATAAGTCATTATAGGATGGGTAAATTATCGGTCATTGCATAAGTGTTTACCATCAAGTCAGATTATAGTTCGAGTGAAGCCGATTATGATAGCATCATTAAATGGTTAAAAGTATGATACCTGAAAGGAATAGGCTGAAAGAGAACTTTTATGCTGCAAAGTCCATTATGAAACATTTTTTTGACTAAAATACTAAAAAATTGATATGTGTCCAGATTTTTACATGTTGTACTATAGTGGATATACAAATTTTCTCAAGTGCAAATCTTATTAGCATGCTCAATACAAGCTCAATAATGGTAAAGGAAAGAAACTTATTGCATATAAAAAAAGTGATACTTCTCAATCACTTCTAGGTTGCAAATGTTATTTATGTCTCCAAAGACTGTTAGGCACATGACATGATATCATTCACGTGATGCGATGGAAGGAGTAATGGTGCACCCTTCTGATGGTGAAACTGAAAAACAATTTAATAATGTGCATCTTCGGTTTTCAATGGAACCACAAAACGTATATCTTGGCTTTAAAATGCTTGGTGTTATTGTTGTTGTGTATTTAGATTGACTATGAGATTATAATAAGTAAAACAAATTATAAAAAATAGCGATGGAATGATCAACAGACATGCAATTTTATCATAAAATTACAATATGTTTGAGAAAGGGCGATGGAATTATCGATATAACTAAAAAATATTAAAAAATAATTAAATTTCCATCGGTGATTTTGTTGAAATGTTAATATGCCGATGGAATCATCAATAAAAACTCTATCAATGATTATAGGTTAGAACTTGATCTTCCCCATTTCATCTCTGCTGCTAATTTTCATATAAAAAAAGTTGTCACCCCTCTCTCTCTCTCTACCATCATCATCTCTCTCTCTCTCTCTCTCTCTCATCACCAACCAACTCTCACTCACTGCATAACCCCCCCTCTTTCTTTATTTATCTCTTTAAAGGTAAGTCTCTCAATCTCTTGTTTAATTGCACCCTCCATAATACTAATAGTTATTGTCCTATTATGTCATGATAAGATTTTTTTTTAGTGTTGAATTAGTCTAAGTATGGATAACCCATTTTTAACTAGATTGGATACATGACTCCTATGTCTAATTTTTTTTGAAAATATCTTTAATTTTAAAGTTGAGTTTTGTATTGGATGAAAATTTTAAAGGAAAAGGTAATAAAAGGGTAGAGATTTATAATTGATATATATGTTATTACGCCAACAACCAATTAAGTTTCATATATTGGATTACTTTTACAATTAAATTATTTTTTGTTGTGTATGTAATTTTTTTTGACAATTAATATAATTTTTTTTTTGGAATTCATTGACTTAATGTTGTACTTCGCATGCATACTTTTTCAATAAATATGTTAAATTACATAAACATAATTGTAAAAGAAAAGTAATGATATTCAAAAACATTTGAAGTAGATAAATGATTATAAAAACATCTAAAATCTTTAAAATCTCATGGATATTTAACAAATGTTTTTGTACCAGGTTGTGTGATTTGTGGTATGATATCTATAAATATATATATAAAAAACTTAGTAGGCTTTAATGACGTCAAGGTATGAAAGAAATATAGACCAAGTCACATGACAAAGGATAACTAGGTGATCTTTCAAGAGTTTGTGACATCGAAAGAACTTTAAAGGTGATCGTGATTTGGATCGCGTAACTAAAACAAAAAAACATATGGTTCGTTGAAGGTTCGTTGAGCAAGTACACTGGTGAAGGGCTTCCATTTGTCAACCATTTAAAGCGTTTGACAAAAATTTTAAACTACTTTTTTTTTTAATACGATATTTATTTGTTATACTTATTTACAACTTATTTATTTTGCAAAAATAACAGTTTGGGCGCAGGCCTACTTCAATTGAGTTATATGAGGAAATCTATACAAGAAAGGCAGATAAAGGGAAAGGGGTGAAGAAGTTTGTAAATAACATTGTTGAGGCATTCGTCGTAAGTTTTTTTTTTTAATTCTTGTAATTTTTTTAAATTTTTCTAGTTATAATTGACTCTTTTTTTTTTTGTTTTATAGGAAATATATAACATTGCAATATTTGAAAAACATGGAGAAGACGCTTCATTATAACTCCAAGCTTTTCCTTTCATTTCCCTTTCTCCCTTAAACCTTCATGATAAAGAACATTATACATTGAAATCAAACCAAACACACCATAAAGAGAGTGAGTTGTAACAAACTTAAGCATCAGTGTCAACGTGGTCATCACATGCAAAACCATGTTTAATAACAACAAACAAGAATCATCAACCTTTTCCTTTTCCTTTTCCTTTTCCATTTTCCGTATCCACTCACCGCAAAAAAAAAAAAAAAAAAAAAAAAAAAAAAAAATGAAAGACAAAACCATTAACTAAACCAAGGAAAACACCCAAAAGGAGTGGAAATGTCATAGCTAGCCAACCTCCTTGTCGGCCGGTGGTGAGTCCCTCATTTTGCATGGCAGATCTCCACGTGCCCTATGTGCATGGCCACGTATAGATGAACCAAAAGAAACGCTCGAAGTTCCTTTAATTTCTTCTCTTGATTCTTTTCTATTTTTTTCTGCAAGGTCATTACTTTTTGTCTCTTGTTTCCTTTGATATTTAGAATACAAATCTTCTCCTCCGCTGATATCTCGTAGCTTAACTTGACTATGGAAGTATTATATATCAATAGATATCTTCTCGAGAAAAAAATGAAGCCCTAGAAAATTAAACGGAAGATTTCCATTTGTGTGGACACCTGCATGTTACCAAACCCTAATGGCCTATTTATATTCACACTCTCTTCACTAGCTAGTCACCATCAAAAGATCTTGCTCTCTCCTTTTGTTTCTCACCCTGTTTCTTCTCCTTAGCTCACAAAAATCTCTCTCCCTCTCTCAAAATGAAGAAAGCAAGAGTGAGCGCCGTGTATGAAGGAAGGATTGGAAAGAGAAGCAAGGAAGAGAATGAGAACGACTCAAGGATAGCAAGAATGCATGCAAGAGCTAGAAAGAACGGGCTGAGAGCAAAGAAGATTGTGGTCACTGAAAGGCGGAGAAAGGCTAGGTCCAACACCAAGAGAAAGGTGGAGGCTTCACCAAACAAAGAAGCGTGCATGTTGAAAGATCAAGGCAAGACACTTGACAATGTTGAAGCCGTTGAAATCATTGATGATGAGCCTATTCTTGACGTTGCAGTCATCCTTGATTCTGAAACTGTTCACCAAATGGTGGCTGAAACTATGAGAGGAGAGGTGATCGTGGAGGAAAATGAAGGGCCTGCGTGGTGGGAGGAGTACTGGCCAGTGAGCTACAGAACCAATGAGAATCAAGCGATGGAGGTGCTGGTGAAAGGTTTTGTTGGTGGAATGACTGAAGAGGAACTCTGGTGGGATGACATATGGAACTTTAGAGACATGGATGATCATTTCCCAAAGGCCCACAGAGCACGAGAACGGATCTAGGAAGCGAAGGAGCTAGGGTGAGGTTATATATACCTCACTTAGTAAGTAAGAAAAATGTTGTATGCATTAAATAAATAAACCTACGCAGCTGCATGTATTGCTGTGTATAATATCCTATGTATTTTCTGTTTATATATGTACTTAGTTTAATGTTTTACCTAGAGTCAGTTGGTGTCTTTTACTTGTAATTTCTGCTGTATAACAACGTTGAGTAGTATAAATAATGTTGTCTGTCACCAATCTCTCCTTATTATAGAATATATATTATATAGGAAATATTATAGGTACTATTATGTAATCTTTATCTTAACTATTGTATATTGCCCATACATATAAATAGAAAATGATTGATATAAATAGAAAAGGATTGACTAAACTAAAGGTTAAGCCTCCTAAGTATTCTCAACTTGGTATCAGAATCTTCTGTCATCAGAACTCTTCTCTCCCTCTCTTTTTTGCAGCTGATTTTGTTCTATTCCTCTCCTAAATGGATTCCACTGTTGTTGTCGCCGACTTCTCCCTCAACATCGGTTGTGCAACTCAGCCGGCTAGCCATCTACAAGCAGCTGCCAGTGGTGTTCTTCCACAGCAACAATAGCCTTGCAGAACACACCAATAACTCCTCCTCGCATGTTTCTATCATTCCTCTGCACATTATGGGAACGCAATCTCCAACAACTTACAAGTACATGCTCTTCTCCATTACACCATTAAACAGTTTTACCGACGGATTCATTCTATTAGTGTAAGACACACAATTCGTCGGTAACATTTTTACTGACGACATCACAGATGGAATCCTTCTACCAGAATATTGATCATCGGTAATTCTTTGTTCCGTCGCTAATTTGGTCGGAAATAAAAAAAAAACCAAACACTGATGGTGTTAAAGACGAGGGAGCGCGCCAAAAAAAAATTCTCGTGACAACTTTACCGACGGAATTATTCCGTCTGTATTTTCAATGGTAATCACTGACGAACGTGCCATCGGTGATTGTGAAATGGGCAGTAAATATTTCAGAACTCTCTGTAAATACCGATGGATATGTCCATCGGTAATAGCAACGGTAATCACTGACGGAATATATCTGTCGGTGATTATGGCATGGGTGGTAATTTTTGTGCAACTCTCGGTAAAATACTGACGGCTTGGTGCCGTCTGTAAGGCCGTCGGTATTGATTTAAAATATTTTAAAAAAATTGTTTATTACTAGTAAAAAAAACCAATTAACCAAATCAAATTGTATTAAACATTAAAAATAATGTTAAATAATATTCATCCAAATATTTATTACAAATTTAATGTGTTTCAAAAACAAAATTCAACTAGAATAGCAACGGAGCTGGAGGAGGAGGAGGAGGAGGCTGGTTGTTCCCGGAACCATACGACTAAAAAGAGGTTGCAGATGTATCATCACCTATCCTTGATCAAATGTCCATGACCATTTGACGGAGCTGATCATAATCCGTCGAGAGTCGTTCATATTGTTGTTTCAAGGCCATAAACTCCTCAGATTGGGTACTCCATACTGATGGAAAGCTTCCAATGGTTGAGAGACTACAGGTCGTCCGCAAGTTTTCGGCCGTAGTGTTGGAGAGCCCGTAGATCCGATTTTTATCGGGTCCACCAGACGATCCTACCTCCATCCACAAATCCAGATCAAAATTTGGATGGGTCAAAGGATTGTACCCATATCTCTCCCTCCACCGGCTATTATCTCTCCCTCAACCGGCTATTATAGATCTCTTGAAATTTTTTAAAAAAAACATCATATTCAATTCAAGAAAATAATAACTTACGAAATAAAATGATTGAACGAACATACCATGAAATGTTGAGCACGGTTGTCCACGAACTGTTGCACCCCCTTTTAGCGGTCTTGACTCTGCACGTGCGTCTCTACAAACAATTCCATTGGGCTCGGCTCACGTCCAAAAGATATAGCCTGTAAGGAAAAAAAAAGGTTACAAGTTAAATATATTTATAAGAAACAACAAATTAATTAAAGATATATGTCATTTCAATTAATCTTATCATCCGCTTTGCATGTGCACTGAACGGGACGGAGCCGCCGGTGTGTGTGGTCACCGAACCATGAATTTTTCAGTTCTGGTTGACCGCTCAGACGTCACGTGCTCAATATATTGTGTCCATATATCTCCCAAGATGAATGGCGGTTTGAATTCCCACCAAACCGCCACCTCATTCCATCCTTCAAGACCGTTATCTCTCGCATATCTTTTTGCTTTTTTTGTGTCATACCAAAAATCACGCAACCTACTTTCATAGTAACAAATTAGAATTTAGAACAAAAAATTATATTATTTTCGATGTTACCTAGTTGCCGCGTGATTCTCCCATACCCTCCACACAACATTGTTGTTCGCGCTATCCCACTCAAATTTATGTTGTGTATAAATAGTTTATTTAAAATAAAAATAGTAAAAGATATAAAATTATAAAAATAATTTATTCTAAATAAGCTGGAAATTAAAAGTTATCCTCGCTGCCTCTTCATGATCAGCACCTAAGGATAAGTCATCCTCGCTGCTAGAAGAACTAGCTGCAACCGTCTGCCGACGACGTGCTATTGATTTCATTCTACGCATCTATACAAATTTATACGAATAATTACATAATTAATTTTGATTATTTAAAAAAAATTGGCAGCACCTCCCCTATACTGGAGACTACCCACAGTTTTTAAACCTGCAAATCTTTACAATAACCACAAACCAATTGACTCCATTGAAAAATTTTATATACAACCTAACATCCATAGAAATTTAACATTTATATATTTTCAACTAACATCTATAGAGAATGAATAAATGACAATTAAAATTAATGGAAATAATAAAAAACATAACAATCAATAATAGAATAAAATTGAGATAAAACAATGAAATTTAATTCTTCATTTCCAATTACCATTTCCATGGAAAATTCAAAAATAACAATTAAAAGAGACTAAATTTTCAAATAATTATTACAATACAAACAATAAAATAATTAAATTTTCATTCTACACAAATTCATATGAATAATTAAATAATTAAATTTAATTATTTAAAAAAATTCACTAGCACCTCCCCTATATTAGATATTAGCCACAATTTGCACACCCATAAATATTGATAATTACCCAAATATTGCAAAATCAACTCTATATAACATAACATCTATAGAAATTCAACATCTATATATTTTCAACTAATATGTATACAAATTCATAAATAACAATTAAAATTAATCAAAAAAATAAAAAATATAACAAGCAATAATATAATAAAATTAAGATAAACTAATTAAATTTAATTATATATTTCAATTAACATTTTAAATGTAAATTCAACAATAGCAATTCAAATTTAACAAAAATTTTAATTATTATGGCAATATAAACAATAAAATAAATTAAACAAATACAAAGAAAAAATAAAGACTTTAGGAATGAAAAATGTTTACATTAATAGTGTGTTGATTTCAAGATTTTATCTACAAACAATACACAAAACAAAGAACACCACAAAAATAATCATAATTAAAATAAAATGAAAGTAAAAAAATACAAAGATAAAGAAAGGAAAATCATACCTTTTAATATGTTGAAAACTACAATCAAAACAATAAAAATACAATGACAAACACAAATGATTTGCAGGAGGAGAAGAGAAGGAGGAGGAGAGAAGAAATGAGAGGAGCCGAGAAAAACTGAGCTGCGGAGGGGGGGTCGGTTTTATAATGCAGTTTTACTGACGGAATTACTGACGGAACATCGAATAATATTTTTTAGGCGGTGGCATTGAATTCTGTCGGTAATTTCCGTCGGTATTTTTTGAATTTTGCACTAAAATTTGGAAAATCCCTTCAGATTTTACAAAGTTCGTCGGCACATCTGTCGGTAAAAAGCTGTCACAGCACGCGCGCATTGAATTTTCCACGTCCATCGGTGATGCCGTCAATAACTGTGCCGACCGACCAGGCAGTGTGATAGTCGCACACATTTGAATGTGCGCCATCCGTTGGTGATGCCGTCAGGAAATGCGTCGATGATTATGGCAGGGGTTGTAATTTTTTTTCAACTCTTGGTAAAATAACGACGAGAACCAATCCGTCGGTATAGCCATTGGTGATTGTGGCAAAATGCTGTAATTTTTTTCCAACTCTCTGTAAAATACTGACGGCACACAATCCGTCGGTGATTGTGGCAAAATGCTGTAATTTTTTTCCATCTCTTTGTAAAATATCGATAGCACATGATCCGTTGGTATAGCCGTCGGTGATTGTGGCTAGCTTTGGAATGTTTTGCTTGTATTGCCTGTCTATCCTCCTGCACAAACGCTTAAATTACAAACTTACAGCACGCATAACACAATAACAAGAGCAAACAATTATAAAATAAATATTTCATGTTTCAAAATATCATCCATAATATTACATTATAAAAAAAAGGCTTTACAGCATATTTAGTCAGAATTTTTGTCTTCGTCCTCAATTGAATTCTTATCAGCTTTATCGCACTCTTCAATGTGGTTATCATCTTCTTCATCAACATTCTCTAGTCCACTATAGCTCAAAACAACATTCAACTCCTTTGTGTCAACATCAACAAGACTATCATCGAAAACACGAAAATTTGAATTTTCTTCAAAGTTAATCGAAGGAGTAACTCCGTATGGTTCAACCAACTCACTAGCTTGAAAGACTTCATCTAACACACTTGTGTCTTCGTTCTCATCCTGAACAACCTCAACACGACCCCTGGGTTTGGTTTTTAAAACGAATAACCAATCAACTCTTGATCGGTCCTTTCTAAAGGAAGGGGTGTATGTGTAATAAACTTGTTGGCATTGCTTTACAAAAACAAAGACATCGTTTACGTTGCAGAGTATAGCTTTTGAGTTGATTTCAACGAGACCATAGTGAGGATCTACTCAGATTCCTCTGTCAGTTATGTCATACCAATAGCATTTGAATAAAAACACTTTATTCTGCTCGCTATGATATTGTTCGATGACCTCTTCTAATATACTATAGTAGTCAACTTCAAACTCACTAGAAGTTGATCCCTTTATACAAATATCGTTGTTGTATGTCTTTCTTCCATGTCCGTATTCTTCAGTATGAAAGACATATCCATTGACAAAATACTCGTTATAGCACTAGACTTTTCTTTCATGGCTTAAGCTTAGTAAAGACAGTGAAATAGCAGCACTACCTCCCATTTGATAAACCTTGTATATCAAATACAACAATAATCAATAAAAGGATATTCTGTAATATTGACGTACAGTTAATTACCTTGCAAGATATTCTGTAATATTGTCATGGTTAAGTATTGTCATTGTTATAGTGTCAACATCTTCTTGGATATGTTGATGGCTCCATTAAATCTCCTTATGCAACTATCAGTTTTGATTACTCTGTCACTGTCAATCCAACATTTGCTAAATGGCAGCAGACCGATCAACTTTTACTAAGCCTCCTCCTTGCTTCATTGACTGAAGAAGTCATGTTTGTTGTTGTTGGCCTAACCTTTTCCCATGTCGTCTGGTCCACTTTGGAGACCACCTTCAGCCATCGTTTTAAATCCCAAGAGATGTATTTAAAAGATGAATTGCAGCACATAAAGAAAAATGTTCGGTCTGTTATTGAATATTCATATGAGTTCAAATCCGTTTGTGACCAGCTTGCTGCAATAGGTCGTTCCATAGATGATCTCAATAAAATACACTAGTATTTACGTGGACTTGGATTTGCTTTCTCTATATTTTCTACTACACAGCTATCTCTTTCATCTCCCTTTTTTTATTGAAATTGTTCCCATGACGGAGAGTTATGAAAAAAAATTTAAATCACTGGAGCTGCCTTTCATGGGACCCATTTATGCCGCCTTCACCACTTATCACAGTAACAAATTTGTCTATGCTCGTGAGGGTGGTTTTGCTTCTCGTTAGGGTCGTAGCTGTTGTGGTGGTCGTCATCAACAAAACCGCCCTATTCATTGTCAAATTTGTCGTGGGGAAGGGCATTACACCTCTTCTTGTCGAGACCGTTACTCCCATTCTTCAAATGCTGCCAACCTTGTAGAGGTTTTTACCTCATGCAGCCTTAATAATAATCAAGCCTCTTATTGGTATATGGACACTGGAGCCACTGCACACATGATTAATGATATTGCTCAATTGGATAAGATTGATATGTACACTGATAAGGATTGTGTTGTTGTCGATAATGGTGCCTCTCTTCTCATTTATAACATTGGTACCCTCTCTCACACCCCCTCCTTTACTTTAAAAGATGTCTTATCTGTGCTTGGCTTAACCAAAAATCTGATTTCAATCAGTAAACTTACCTCTGATTTCCTTTTTTCTATCACTTTTACTAATGACCACTTTATTATACAGAATCAAGTCATAAGAAAGGAGGTGGCAACCAGGCGGCATGACAATGGCTTTAATGTGCTTGAGCGTGGATATCAATCCTTAATTTCTATTTTCTCTAATAATTATCCTCGAGCTTCATTTGATGTTTGGCATGCTCGTTTGGGCCATGTGTCTCACTTTATTATTTCTCCTTTGAATAAAAAGTGTATATTATGTATGACTTCTTTGCTTCCTACTCCCATTATTTGCTCTAGTTTTTAACTCGCAAAAAGTCATAGACTACCATTTCAATATAATGACAAACAAGCATCTCATGTTTTGGATCTTATTCATTGTGATTTATAGGGTCCATCTCATGTTCCATCCAATTTGGGTTATAAATATTATGTCATTTTTGTTGATGATCATTCCCGATTTACGTGGCTCTATCCTTTAAAGTTTAAATCAGATTTTTTCTGCATTTTTCTTCAATTTCAAAAATTTATGGAAAATCAGTTTTCAGTTAAAATCAAAGTATTTCAAAGTGATGGAGGCACTGAATTTACAAATCATAATTTTCAAGATCATTTACTAAACTGTGGCATTCATCATCAAATGTCTTGTCCTTATAAATCGGCCTAAAATGGTCGTATTGAGTGCAAACATCGACATATAACTGAAACTAGTTTAGCAATGCCTTTTCACTCCTATGTCCTTCTGTAATTTTAGGTTGATGCCTTTAGAACGGCTACTTTCACCATTAATCAGTTGCCCACACCAATTCTTGATGGTCTATCTCCTTTTGAGTTTCTGTATGATAAGTCTTCTATTTATTACAATTTTCATCCCTTTAGTTGCCTTGTATTTCCATACTTACGTGATTATGCTTCTCATTAATTAAGCCCTCGAAATCATCCCTGTGTCTTTCTTAGCTACAATATGTCTCACCATGGCTTTCGTTGTCTTGATCATTCTACTAACCATGTATTTATTTCCAGGCATGCTATTTTTTATGAACTTAATTACCCTTTTAAAGGAACTCCTTGCTCTAGGCCCTTTCCTAACTCTCTTGTTAATGCATTTCTTGAGCCTACTACCATTCTAGTGGTCGAATTACCGACTTAGCTTGCTACTATACCACATCCGTGTGGTTCTTACTTAACTGACTCATCTTCTAATTTTGTACCTCTTTCAGATTTGCAGGTTATCCCTTTAGTGCATAAACCTTCGCATGCCTCAACCCTTTTGGCTGCTAATGTGGATCCTATCACTAATGTATCCTCTCATTCAGCCTCGAGCCATCCTTCTCCAATTAGCACTCATTCGATGCAAACATAGGCTATATTAGGAATTTTCAAGCCTTCTCACCTATCCCATATGTGCACCGTTCCTCACACTAACCTATTCCAATCTCTTCTCACCATGCGTGAGCCCAAAGGCTTCAAGTCCGCTGTTAGACATCCAGATTTGATTGCTGCCATGGATGAAGAAATTCAGGCCTTTCATTAGAATCATATATGGGATTTGGTACCTCCATCACTTAACAAAAATGTTGTGGGCTCCAAATGGGTTTTTTACATCAAATACCTATCTGATGGCACTGTGGATCGTTTTAAAGCTCGTCTTGTTGCAAAGGGCTACACCCAACAACCGAGCCTCGACTTCACTGATACATTTAGTCATGTTGTCAAGGCTTCAACGGTCAGAGTTGTTTTATCACTGGTCGTCTCAAATAATTGGCCTCTCCGGCAACTTGACGTCAAAAATACATTTCTTAATGGCCTTTTACAGGAAGAGGTTTATATGGATCAATCCCTTAGCAATGTTGATCCTCAATATCCTACACATATTTGTAGGCTTCTTTGAGCTCTCTATGGCCTCAAACAAGCTCCACAAGCATGGTTCCATCACTTCAGCTCTTTTCTCTTGGCTTGTGGCTTTACTTATAATTTTGCTGACTCATTTTTATTTGTTCTCTCTAAGAATGATGACTTGATCTATTTATTACTCTATGTTAACGATATTGTCATGATTGGCAGCCATTCAGCACTCCTAAATGCATTTGTTGGCAAGCTAACTCGTGAATTTGCCACTAAGGACCTTGGATCCTTGAACTATTTTTTGGGCTTGGAAGCTCATCGCACATCTATTGGTCTTTTTCTTAGCCAAGTCATGTACGAGCATGAGATCTTATAGTGTGCACAGCTAGTTACTCCAAACCGGTGGGTACTCCCATGGTAATCGCTCAACATCTTTCCATAACTAGTCCTGATTTTGATGATCCATCCCTCTACTAGTCGCTCGTAGGTGCCCTTCAATGTCTTACAATCGCTTGTCCTGATATTGCTCACGTTGTAAGTGTTGTCATTCAGTTCATGCATAAGCCATTTATTTCTCATTTTCAAATTGTTGAAAGGATATTACATTATGTTAAGGGGACTCTTCGGTTTGGTTTATCTTTCACTCCATCTTCTTCTAGAGAACTCATTGCTTATTCAGATTCCGACTGGTCTGGGTGTCCGGATACACGTCGATCAGTTTTTGGTTATGCCGTTTATTTCGGTGGTGATCTATTATCCTGGAGTTCCAAGAAGCAACCAACGATTTCTCGATCTAGTTGTGAATCTAAATATCAGGCATTGGCCCTTACTGCCACCGAGGTTAAGTGGCTACAGCATCTTCTTTGAGATTTTCATATGTCTTTTCCATCTCCTTCGGTTATGCTTTGTGACAATCAAAGCTCCATTTTTCTCGTTGTCAATCTAGTCTCTCATAAGCATTCTAAGCATATTGATTTGGATTATCATTTTGTGATAGAACTGGTGGCCATCAGAGAACTCAAGATTCGTTATGTTCCCACTTACTTACAAATTGCTGACATTCTCACCAAAAATCTCGACCAACCTGCCTTTATTTTTTTACATTCCAAGCTTCGCATCTTTGATTCTGAGATGCTAGGCTTGCAGGCGGTATAACAGATATAGAAGGATCCATAAGATCCTCTTCAAATCATGTTGTAAATTTTACCAAAACTCAATCCTATGATTCTAGGCAATCCCTTGATTATAAACAATAGCATCATTATAGGCAATCCATTTATTATAGACAATAACTATAAATGTTTACGTTGACTTTGTATATTAATTACCTGTTGTAATATTGCTCAACATGCTCTATAAATAAGATGTGCACCACCAGACAATAAATCACGATGGTTTACAAACCTTTTAATTCTCGATATTAAAAAACTAGAATCCTTCAAGTGGTTGTTGTTCACTAATTATCCAGGATTCAAACCTTAAAATCAATATTATCAGAAATTTATATTAAAAAAAATTAATTCACTTAGGTGGTGACCTTAATTATATATGTAAGACAAGTTCAACATTGTTAACCTAGAAGCAATAAGACAATATTTTCCATTTCAATAAAAAAGATGTTAGGGTTTGGTTAAATAATTAATTAATTAACATCCATTAAATTCCTCTTAAAATATGTTTCTTGCTTTTTTACTTTCTTCTCCGGCAGCCAAAAGATGAGAATAGTAATGCATTTTGTGTTATTTAAGACTTTAGATTTATAAAATAAAATTAATTGTTGAGAGTTGAAACAAAGTTTGTGATAATTTAAAGAGAGGACTAATTAGGTAGCTCCCTCCGCGATTTATAAGATTAGGACAGTATATATGTGTTATGGTGTAATTTAGTACACAAGATAAATCTATACAAAAAAAACATAATATTTATTATTTTACAACATATTCCATAATATTGAGAAATATGAGTAATTCTTATTAAAAAATAATATAAAATCATATTTATATATTGTGTCAATCAATACCTTAATTTTTTTTTAATTAAAATGGCTATTTAACATAATATTACATTAATTTGTAATAATTAAGAGTTTAATTCTTATCACTGTTTTAAATCTTTTAAGAAAAATTCGATGATGATATTGTTGAGATTCAGAATTGGTTGTCTGTCAACGAAAAAAGATGGATTTGTACAGTTATTTGGGAACGTGTTTGGATAATATTTTCTAAAAAAATGAATTTCTTTTACTTAAAAAGCCAATTTTCTAGTATATTTTTTTAGGTAATATTAACAAGTTCATTTCATCAAATAAAATCCGTGCACATCAATATTAACTAATTTCATAGCAGGAAAATGCAAAAACAATTTTTTTCTATGTCAGAATCCAACAAAACTTTCTCTTCCCTTTAGAAACCAAGAACCGAAAAATAATAAAAAAGAAGACAAGAGAACCATAATTCATGCTAATGGACAAAAACTGGTTGCATGAGGTAAGAAATTATTAGATGTTCATGTGAATCAATTCAATTATATTACATGGTGCAGGTGTACCAAATCAATCACATTAATATCATGAAGTTTTTCTTTTTCCAAAAAAGAATAATTTTAATATAGTTCAAAGTTGAGAAATTATTACTTCTTTTTGGTCTCTTCTTCGGCAAACCCAAGACAAGAGTAAGAAATAACCCAATTGGAAGCCACAACAAAGGGGTCTAACCCATGGGAGAAGCAAGAAAGAGCCCAATTGGCATCCATTACTCCACAAAAATAAAAGCTTTATTCTTATGATTACGATGGTAAGAGATTGCGTGTAAAATAATGATCGGAGCCTCGTGAGGAACATCTTGGAGTAGTGGTTTAGATTATTCTATAATAATTAATCAACCAAAATTGTAAAAGACAAACATCAAAATTGGAAGTTATTGTAACATTCGACCGTTGGAATGACAATGACCTGATTTAGCATTGTGACCATAAGCATATATTGAAATCTTGAATTTCTTTTTCAAGTTCCATGCGAAAGAGATTCTTGACAATTAATTGGCATATCTCACAATATAATTTAGAAGGAAAAAAACGAACATAGTTATGGTAATTTCTACAAATCAAAGATGAGAGAGCAAATCTTACAATATAATTTTTTTAGCTTGAAGAACATCTATGGTTCTTTTAAAAAAAACTATATATTAAATAATCATCTTAACTAAAAACTTAAGCTCTTAAATGATTTTTCAAGATATAATTTTTATATATTATTTTTTAACACACATCATATGAAAAATCTATCTCAATTCAAAAATTTAAACTATTAGGTGAGATTTTAAAATATAATTTATATTATTTTCTAACAAAGAGTAAAAAACAATAATGTATCAATAATGAAATTATTGAAAAAAAAATAGAGGAATGAATTGAGCAATACAAGATGGCAAAGTGTAAGAAAAAAATAATTTAGTTATAGAACCCATACTTTGGTTTATATTTTTTACTTTCTAGTACACGAGACATAAAATTGTTGTAAATTGTTGATCTCATATATGGCTTTTGGATACTATCTCAATTTACTAAAAAAAAATCATGTTTTAAAATAATATAAATTTATTTTAAAATTATCAAAGAAATAAATTTATTTTTATATTTTTGTTTTCATTCATTTAACTACTAGACACGTTTCTATCTCTTTTATATTTATTTCTTCCGGCACATAAAAAAAAAAAAAAACCTTCAAATCTATGTGTCATCTTAATTCTATATGGTGAAAAGCACCTTGACATTGAGATTTTAAACACAAAATGGAAGCAACTAAAATGAAAGAAAGGAACACTTCTTATCTCTCTACCTTCATCTTATCTTATTTATGGCATGTCCACAAGTGTAGCTATCAATGACTGAAACCATGCAAGTTTTTTAAAAGAAAAAAAAATGACTGAACCATATGGATAGTGCTCTAATGAAAGATTTTGGGAAAACACTGTCCGCTCAACTTGGGGCTGAGAAAATGGGATTTGTTTCTACCTTTTTACGTTTATCACGCTCATTGTCTCTTAATTCATTTGAATATTTTGTCCATTTCTAAACAAGAAATTATTTTCTGAAGTTCGAGATCCAAAAAACAAAAACAAAAGGGAGTATACTAGTCCGTAGACTTTGTAATCTCAGGCTGTTATTTTCCTCTGGGTCAGTGTTAAGCACTTGGGGACCCTAGCTGATATGGAATGTCTATATATACATACAATACAAGATGCTTAAATTCCATGATGGATATGACATTTTCATAAAGGTACGTGGTATACACTGAGCTAGTAGCTCAAATGCTCACTCAAATTTGTAAATTTCAGGTCCATTAATGAGCTTAGATTAGAGTTCTAGTAATTAAAACCAATCAATGAAGCTGGGTCTGAATATTTCTCCATTTGCTGCTATGGTTTTATGCCTAAAAGAGTTGGGAGTTGTGTACGTTCTGTGCCCTTTCAATCGCTGTTATAAATAGAAAGATAATTGCAGGCTGATGATGAACATTAAGGAGCATGTATATATATATGTATAGCCAATTTTAAGTCGAGCTCTTAATGCAGTTAGGTTACCATATTTGAACTCCATTTGTAGTCATGAGAGTCATTCTTCTGCTTCAAAGTGATTGTAAGCTAAAAATGGTCTTTTCTTGGACAAGTTGGCTCTTAGGCACTGGGCAGGGAGTCTAACCAAGGATTGCGAATAAATCACGTTGGAATTCTTCATTAAGAACATTAATCTTGTGTCCAAAGCCTAATTAATGACATTATCCATGTATCTTGGAGGATTAAGGGATATATAACCTGCTCCAAGGTTAAAAACCAAGATAATTATAGTAAACAATTTCATTCCATACTCTTTTGAAGACTAATTAATTATAGCTAGCCACATGCAAGAACCATTCTTCCAAGGGTACTTAAAATCAAATTAACACTAGAAGCATGAAAACCAAAGCTGCCAGTAAAAATAAAGCATTTTTCACGAGCATGGATCATCCGGATTTAAAAATAATCTACTTTTTATTCAACAATTCTCGCCCGATTCAGCATCCGAATCCAGAAGCTAAAAACAAAAACAAAGTAGAATGATATTCATCTCCAAAAACCCAATAAAAAGGAAGAGGTAAAGCATTTTGCCAAGGTCTAAGTACAATTTAAACAAACCACCCCTAAGGCCCTAACAGATATAGCTAGGGACACATCAAGTTCTGGGACGACTTAGACACCTTTCGGCTTGGCGGCAATAAAGCTGATGCACTGCACTTGACGCGTGTTGTCGAATCCGATTATACGGATAAAGGCGTTAGGGTAAGCTTTCTTTGCCTCCTCAAGCTCAAGCAACACTTGAGATGCCTCAGTGCATCCAAACATGGGTAGCTTCCACATAGTCCAGTAGCGTCCATCATAGTACCCTGGTGAGCTGTGGTGCTCACGGTAGACCCAACCTTTCTGCATAATCCAACATATACAATTAATTTCACAAAAGAAAAAATAAGTCTTTGTTTTTACAAGGTATATACAGCTAAAGATTCCCATCTAGTTATCACTGAATCGACCATGCATAGACTAATTCCTTTTTTCATACATTCATAATTTTGATTGAGCTTCTAATTTCAATAACCATGTCAGACTCAAGCATCTGGTTAAATGAGACGACAATTTAGTGTTTATAATCATAATGTGTTCAATGTGATAGTATAGGTGCAATTAATTTAGTACTCTAGTGATAAAAAGCACAAAGCAGGGCTCCAATTCTACATTTCTACTCTCTGTCCTTAATTAATCATCTCCTCGTAATAATAACAACAATAATTAGTGAGAATTGTGTGATTATGGGATTGGATTTATCACCTCCAACTCGAATTCCAAGCAAGGAACCCACTTCGAGCGAAGAAGGTAATCAATTTCCTTGGCCAATTCCTCCTCTGTGAGATCTGGAAGGTAAGAAAGAGTCTCGAACTTCTTCAATCCAGTTGGTGGCCACACCTATATTTAAAATGTATGAACATTTTGTTGTGGTCGAAACAACAACAACAACAACCAAAAACAGTGAGCACAGAAGACTAATTGCCAAGTTGGTACAATAAAATTAAGCGTGCTAGCTGTACTGAATCTACCGATATCGAAGTATGAAGTCTGTCTATATTAGGTTACCTGCATGCATTGAACTCGTCCACCATTGCTTGCAATGGAAGTAATGTCATTAGCCTTTCTGGTACTGACTGGGAAAGCTGCGGCAGACTTGAGACCATTGAATGGTGCCACCATGTTGGCTTGTGCCGGGGTGCGGTTGACGGTGGCAACGGCTGCCGATGAGATCATAGAGGAGGAAGCCATCTCTTACAAGCTTATAAGCTATGCAGTGCTCCCTATAAATGTGATATTCTGAACTCGCTTTACTGTCACTTCCTATATATAGTGCTTCAACTTGTCCCCCTCGTATCCTACGGTCACAAATCAGTGGAGTTGATAATGAGCGGAATTTGACCGTTCGATACGATAAGTGATGACATTACACTATTCTGTCCACATGAAGGTGGGAATTCTTTTGATGCTAGCCTCATCGTTAGCACCACAAAGAGGTTTCCACGTGGAAGAAGCTCGATGACCTTATCTCATCCCATGGAGGACGTCATGGATGTGTGATGCTAGTTAATTTATGGCTTTATGGTTCTTGCTGAGGCAGCCTTTCGATTAATTCCACACTCTCTCTTTCAGCTCCCTTAATTTAAGATATTTATTACCACTTCTGTGGTTCTTGGCAGCTTGCCATTGACACAGTGATTTTAGAGCTTAGTTTACTTCATATATATATATATATATATATATATATGAAGTTAATGTCAATTTGGGTCAATAAGATTTTTTTAAAATAATGTTGTTTCATATTTAAAATAAAAAGTTTTAGAGTTAACCAATTAGGTTTGGTTTTTTTTTTTTTTTAGTTGGAGCAATTTCATTAAAGCTAAACAATCTGGTTTTTAGCATTTGTTTGGAATTGCAATTCAAATAAAGTCAGTCAAAATTCATTTTTTTTATTTAAAATTATTTTTTATATATTTTTTAATCATTTAAATATTATTTTAATACAACTCTAAATAAAAAATAATAATTTAAAAAACAACACCCTCAAAACCTCAAAATTTAAAGCAATACGTGGTCACAAGTAAGCAATGCTTTAGGTCCTCTAACGATCAAATCCAGCTCAGTATGCATTGAAAATGGCCAAGTAAACAAGGAGTGGACAGGGTTCTTAATGGTCCGGTCCAGTACTTTCTTAGGGAAAACAAAAGAAAATGGTCTAGCAATTTAAATTAGCCCAAAGAAGAATGCCATGGGCCCATGGCTATTTCTATAGACAAGTCGGGCTAAAACCATTACCAGCCCATTATAATCTCACCTCCGTTGCACATTACTAACAACCCAGCAACTCCCTCTTTTTCTTTTCCTTTTTCTTTTTCTTCTTTTTTTTTTTTTGGAAATGTTTTAGAGTATGATTGCGATTATTTTTTAAATTGTTTTTCATTCCGAAATACATCAAAATGATATTTTTTTATTTTTAAAAATTATTTTTGAGATCAACACATCAAAACGATCTAAAACATAAAAACAAAAATTAAATTTTAACAAAAACAAAAAATTAAAATTTTTAGAAAAACAAGTTATCCTGTATTTCCAAACACTCTCGAGCTCTTATAAAAAATGTAATTTGCTATGGACAACTTAGATGGTGAAGATTTTGTAAGAATTTTGTTTTCGACTCCAATGTGTTATGAACTTCTAATGATTAAATTTATATAAAAAAAAATTCTCACGTGTTCGGAAATTCTTGTTTCATTTGACATCATTGTAGCTTTTTAATAGAAAAATATCAAATTGTTTTCAAAATAGTTTCATGCTATTTATTGCATGAAATAACGGAAATGCCAATAAATATAGTTGTTGGAATACTCAATTGAGAAATGTCCAATCCCTTAGGAATTCAATTGGGAAAATTTGTAGTTCTGGGATCCGATTAAAATTGATGGATAGGATGGATGCTGATATGATTTCCTTCTAAAAGTTCTTATATATTTTAATGAGCAAGAGAGTGACTCTAGCCTCGTTTGTTTACTGGAAAGTAATTTTTTTTGGAAAGTGATTTCTGAAAAAGTGAATTCCGAGAAAGTGAATTATTTTTCGATATTTGGTAGTGTAATGGAAATTAAGTTGGAAAACATTTTCCAGTGTTTGGTTATGTCATGGAAAATAAGCTGAAAAATAACTTATTAATGTTATATTTTTTTCAAGTTTATTAAAATAATGAGGAACAAATCTTACAAATTAAAAAGTTGAATGAGAATGAAATTGAAAAAATATATAATTTCACAAATTATCTCAAATAAAATAAATAATAATCAAAATAATAGAGATCAAATCTAAAAAATAAAAAAAAATGAAAGGTGAAGAAATTAAAATAATAATAATTAACATTTCATAAATTATTTCAAATAAAATAAGTAACAATTGAAAGAATGAGGACCAAATTTGATAGATAAAAAATTTCAATTAAAAAATGATAAAGGAAAAGCAAATGATAATTATAAAAATAAGGATCAAAATTAATATAAAAATTAAATTCTAATGAATGAAATTGAAAAACAAATATTCAAAACAATATATATACAGCAATCAAAAGTTTGAGGACCAAATTTGATATAATCAACAAATAATATGAAATTTTTAAATTTTTCACAACTTCCGGAAAGTGTTTTCTGCCCAAAATAAAAAGAAAACATTTTCCTGAAAATCAAGCCAAATTTTCCTTTTACTGGAAAGTGTTTTCCGTTGACCGGAAAGTGTTTTCCGTTAACCAACTTTTCTAATGGCAAACAAACACAGGAAAGTTTGGAAAGTGGTTTTCCGGAAACCAGTTTCCGGAAAACAAACAAAGCCTAAAATTTTCACAACTTTCGGAAAGTGTTTTCCGCCCAAAATAAAAGGAAAACACTTTCCTGGAAACCATGCTAAATTTTTCTTTGACTGGAAAGTGTTTTCCGTTGACCAGAAAATATTTTCCATTAACCAACTTTTCTAATGACAAACAAACATAGGAAAGTTTGAAAAATAGTTTCATGAAAACCAGTTTCCGGAAAATAAACGCAGTCTAAAGCTCTTAAATTTGCAATTTGATTAAAATTTGTATCACAGACTCACCATGGCTTTAATAGCCAAAAACAAATATTATATATATATATATATATATATATATATATATATATATAGCCAAAAACAAATATTTTATATATATATATATGTTTTTTTTTTAACTCGGGGTGTCCGGGCCAACTTACGCGCACCATAACTAATCATCGGGTCCACTAAATATCCTGCAAGCCCAGTGAGCATGTAAGGCACTGCGGGGATGACAGGCGTGCACAGTAAGACTTGAATCCTGATACAGAGAAAGGGAACAAGTCTCTTACATCGCTGGGCCACAACCTCATATGCTATGTTTTTTATTTTTAACATGATACATTGAGGTAAAAAGACACTAAAAAATTAATTTAATTTTATTTTCAAAATAAATATATTTAAAAAATATTTAAAAATAGAAGCTATCAAACTTAGAAAAAAAGAACCTTCTTAGTTGTACACAAAAAAAAATAATTCATTCTGCCGACCATCTAGGGTTCGAGTGCAAATCTCTACCAAGTTACATACATAATTTAATCCACGTTGGGTGTCCTAAGATTACGTGATGTAATTGAGATCAACTAAATTAGTTAATGTTGTCCCTTGATTAGAATTATAAGTGTTCTCTTAATCATGATTAAGATATTAATCGCCAATGTTCATACACAAAAAACCAGAAACCAGTCACCTGTTTTTAGCTCAGAAAATGGGATGGAACCATCGAAAAAGACTTCCTGAAAACCGGGAGCTTGAAACGGCGTTTTCGAGGGGGATGTATATGTGGCGAGTGGTCTCATATTCTTTCCCTTTTACATGTCTGAACGCACTGCCGCCTCTTCATGCTTTCTTGGACCTTTTCTTGCATGGATGCCACCTCTCTAATTTCACCTTTTTCTAGACTATGGGTTGCCCCTTTTCCCATATGGACTTTAATTAAATTAAATTACACTAATAGTTAGCATTAATTTTCTCTTATAATTTATTTGAAAAGAAAAGAAAATCACGAAAATGTTTGGTTCTTGTAATTTATTTGAAACCACAAATTGAATATATATATGCGCGTGGGGTAATTAAAGTTTTTTATTATTATTATTAACGTGGATGTACGAGTTAGCTTGCGCTCACCTTGACTAATCTTCACGGACCCTGAAATTAACAACAATGTAAACCTCCAATGATCCTGAGATTTACGAGACTCGAACTGATGATCTTTAGGAATCAAACATAGAAAAACTAGTTAAGGTCACCTCACAATATTAATTATATTAATTAGAGTCTTATTATTATTATTTTATTTTATTTTTTTTGTGGTGGGGTGTTGAAAGTTGAATGGCAATAATTGGTTGAAAATCTTAATCTTAGCATAGCATAAATGGGTTCAATGCTAAATTGTTTTAGGTACTACAAGTCATGATGAGCCACCATGGTCATTAAATACGAAAATAATCTATGTGGGCTTCTTAATTTGGTCTAATTAGCACCTTGATTGGCTCAACAATTTCCAGGGGGGATGAACCTAACAAAAAGCAACACTAAGAAAATCACAAGAGGGAATGTTTTCTTATAAAAGATTGGTCATGCAACAGAGCATACGCATTACGACAACAGTGATTACACCGTGAAATCACATTCATTAACCATAATCAAGATGTTGATATCATTGGAAAACAATTGAAAATTGCTGCTATGAATCGACTAATTGGACGATAAGGGAGAGTAGACTCGATAAGAATAACAGTTTTTTTTATTTTTTAAATAATAATATTGAGAAGGTGAGGTGGTCTTCCAAATAACTAGCTAGCAGCCGTCCATGTGCTAAATCACAACAAATATAGCTGCATGACAGCCTAGGCGGCAGTCTTTCGATGAGTTATTTGTGTATGTCTCAGCATGCAAATTATTTTCCATTTAAATGATTCCACTATTCCATATTCAATGAAATCATCGAGCAACTAAAAGGTTTAAAATCAATGGAATAATGGTGGTTACGCACATGAAGAAGAAAGAAACATGAACACTGGTTTAATTTCTTCCTTATGGTCGGCTTTGAATCTTCGCCATGCCCGGCCTAGCCACACTTGCAGAGATCATTACAAAGCACTGGTTTAATTTAGCAAAGGCAGCATCACTTTCATAAATACTTGGAGCTAGCAGCTAAGGACAAGCAAACATATATATAGTAGTTTTATTAAATAGCTATCAAATATTAGAAGACGCTCCCGTATGCTACCTTCACATTTTGCACGAATTTCATCACCTTAATTGCTGTTTAGACGTGCAATTATTCCTTTGGATTCTGAGATCAAGTCCTACTTTTTCTTGCATTTCAATATTTGTTAAGATATATGCCCATTAAAGTTACGTGATTACAGCAAATAAATTCCTTTTCTTGATAGACGAAATCGAAGTACGGATGAAATTGGATATTCGTAGCTAAGTCTAGTGAAAGAAATATTCTTTAGCATGATATTTTTGGAAGGCCAGGGACTAATTAGTGAAACTGTATAATTCTTTCTAATAATCTTTCTTTTTATTTTTGTTAGCCTTTCTAGAGAACAATATAAATCATATCTTAAAATCTCATTTAACAATTTAAATTATTAGGCTGAATTAGTTCTTTGACATGGTATCAGAGCCTTCATGACCAAGCGATCATGAGTTTAAATCTCACAATCTCTATTTATTTGATGAAAAAATTAAATACAAAATAATATCAACATGTGCAAATTTCAAACTCAAAGAATTTTCTCGTAAGAGT
>Ga0307510_10001129_pt1 | contig 28619 bp, 38 predicted proteins | sample 12_EM_MG_FD_207224 | JGI IMG/M metagenome (GOLD analysis project Ga0307510, IMG submission 207224) | Populus trichocarpa ectomycorrhiza microbial communities from riparian zone in the Pacific Northwest, United States - 12_EM | ecosystem: Host-associated > Plants > Roots > Unclassified | place... | reverse complement strand
CACAGGTCAGGTGTTCATTATAGATTTGTTATAAGTTGTGATTATTATGACAATGTGGGGGGGATGGTGTATCCGTTGTTGAAACCTTGCCACAATGTCGTGGGAAAAAACCGGCCTGGTGATGGTCACGGTTCAAGGGGCCCCCGTCTCACGACCACTTCGTTGATGGCCCAAGTCACATTCCCGTCCTTGCCCTTGCCTTGACCAATCATGGGGGCCCGTGATGGCGCTTATATGTCTTATTTTCAAATTGCTGTCGCCTTTTTCGTCTTAATATCTCGCTAACTGCGTTTACGGCTCGCTAACCCAGGTTAACATCTCGCTAAGTCAACTTCACAAGTGAGGTTTTTCCAGATGTATCACCGGAAGGAGGTCAGAAAGGTATCGTTAATAGTCGGATATAATATCGTAGACAGTGACAGAGAAGGGGACAGGCCTTCAGTGCGTGGTCTCGAAAGGAATTGATCCGGTGATACGGACTGCATTGCGTAGGTCATTTTGCACATCATGAGATAGCAGGTCAATGATCTCCTGCTCTCCTCTCGCCAATGCGACCTGCAATGGGGTCTCTCCCTTGTCATTCTGAATTTGGGGTTTTGCACCATGTTCCAGTAGTTGTTTTATGGTCTTGATGACACGCCAAAGCATTGGGGGACCGTCAACGACGCCAAGGGGCGGCCGGGAAAATCCGCGTTGGAACGGGGATGATACTGCCCAATGCAATGGGGTACTATTGCTGCTATCCCGTGCGTCCACATCTGCACCGAGTTTCAGAAAAAACTCCACGATCCTAGGAATGACATGTTGCGATGCTAAGTGTAATGGCATCTGGCCGTTCTTGTTTCGCATGTGGACGTTTGCACCATGCTCCAGTAGCAGCTGTGCAGTTTTTGTGACTTTGTGATTATTTTCCGAACGATATCGAGATACCAAGTGCAGTGGGGTCATGGCGTCGTTGTCCTGTGCATCCGCGTCCGCACCACATTCCAGCAATAATGCTACAATGCGGGGAAGACAATGATGTGATGCCGTGTGTAATGGCAACTTGCCGTTCTTGTTCCGAATGTGGACACTTGCACCATGCTCCAGTAGCACCCGTACAGTTTCGGCATCATCGTTGCCAACAAAGGGTTGGCGTTGGAACACCAAATGTAGTGGGGTCATGGCGTCGTTGTCCTGTGCATCCACATCCCCGCCAGAATTCAGCAATAATGCTACCATGACACCAAGACCACGATACGATGCTGTGTGTAATGGCATCTGGCCATCCTTGTTCCGAATGTGGACACTTGCACCATGCTCCAATAGCAGCTGTATGGTTTTGGTGAATCGGGATTCAACGCCAAAAATAAATCGTGATTGTGATACCACATGCAGTGGGGTCATGGCGTCGTTGTCCTGTGCATCCACGTCCGAGCTAAATTTTAGCAATAATGCTACAACACCGGAAAGGCCATTGTGCAATGCTAAGTGTAATGGCATCTGGCCGTTCTTGTTCCGCACGTGGGTGCTTGCACGATGCTCCAGTAGCACCTGTGCAGCTTTAGTGAATTTGGAATCATCACGAGGACGAGAAAGGTATTCTGGATATATTAACTCCATTTGTGATTGTGATACCAAAAGCAGTGGAGTCATGGAGTCGTTGTCCTGTGCATCTACGTCTGCGCCAAATTTCAGCAATAATGCTATAATGACGCAAAGGTGATGACGTGATGCTGCGTGTAATGCCATCTGACCGTTCTTGTCCCGCACATAGAGGCTTGCACCATGCTCCAGTAGCAGCTGTGCAGTTTTGGTGATTTGGGGATCATTGCCAAAAATGAGTGGTTGTGATACCAAATGCAGTGGGGTCATGTTGTTGTTGTCCTGTGCATCCACATACGCGCCAAATTTCAGCAATAATGCTACAATGCCGGAAAGTCCAAGGTGCGATGCCATGTGTAATGGCACCTGGCCGACCTTGTTCCGCACATGGACGCTCGCACGATGCTCCAGTAGCACCTGTGCAGTTTTGGTGATTTGGGAATCCCGCCGACGCCGTTGTGATACCAAAAGTAGCGGGGTCATTGCGTCGCTGTCCTGTGCATCCACGTCTGCGCCAAACTTTAGCAATAATCCTGCGATGTCATAATGACCACATTGCGATGCTAAGTGTAGGGGCGTCCGGTTGTTCTTGTCCTTCACATTGAGATGGGCCTTGAGAGGCTCGCCTCGCTCAAGAATCATCCGAGTGGCCTTCTCGAAACCCATGTATGCCACCATGTGGAGTGGTGTCTGATCATTGATGTCCTGGATGTCCAAGTCTACAGAGTGCTCAATCAGTAGTTGCGAAACTTCTTATTTCCTGGCAAGCACTGCTATATGCAATGGAGTGCAGCCTTTATCATCCCTAACATCTAGGTCTTGTGAGCACTTGGAAATGAGATGATGTACCAAACAGAGGGGTCCAAGCGCTGCGATATAGTAAAGGGGAGGTAGTCGTGGTGGGTGCTCAGGCCTCAGGCTTCGTATCATGATATTTAGTGGTGGTCTGGCCCCGGCGGGTCCCCGACTCCCCCAGGCTCTTCGAATTATGCCAATTCTTCGGGTCCCAATCGCCGATCTGTAACCAGACCCATGTGTAAAAATGAGGTTGGTCCCTGTCAAGCAGTTTGTCCACGCCGTCACTGATACTTGATATCACATTCCCATACTCCACATGATCGCCAAAATGTTTCCCTGCATAGTTAGATAGGGGATAGCTCCTGATGGTCTGCTTGTCCATATGGCTTTCTAACTGGAGGAGGACACTGAGGCAAACCTGTGCCAGCATCATATGCGCAGCCTCGAGGCTGATATGGTGGGAATGTAAGGTGCCCACTGTCGAGGTAGCGAGGCGATCCGAGGTGAGGAACTCTTTGACAGAGAAATGTGAAAATTGGACCAGGGGCGAAACCCGGTTTTGTACAATGGTGATCAAACTGGAACATACTGACAATACAGCTCGTTCTTTGTCCTCCCACCGCAGGTTCTCATCCATCATCGGGGTCATTCCTGTCCCAGAGAAGTCAATCGCAAGCACCTCCGCCAGTTCTTCCACCTTAAGAGGGCGGGCAGCCACGACGAGACATTGCAAGAGTCGATGGGCATGCACTCGGTTCGGCTTTGGAATTTGCTGTAGTATCCGCTTGTACGTCTCATCCAGCGATTCTGGCAATTCCGCCAGAACACTCAGCACACTTGATGGTAAACATTGTCGCAGGATGTCAAGTTGGCAAAACACCCAACGAAACCTGTGCGGAAGCATGAGAATGTGTCCTCAGCACACAACTGTGTTCTTACATGCCACTTGCTCTTTCAGAAAGCATCTTGATAACCAATTGCTTGTCCTCATCCCGCCATCTCCGCATGTTCTCGTCAGAGTAAACAACTCCGCGGACAAACTCGATAATGTCCTTCCTTTGTCCGGTTTGGTCATGGAGGCATATGCAGTTAGATGTCGATGTCAAGGGCTCAAGGGAAGTTCGGATGTCGACTTCCGGCCGACTGGTAATGCAGAGGTGCAATCGTGGAGGTCCCTGTTTGACCAACTTCTCCACAAGATCCAGCACCTGGCGACGCGATGACGGTATCCCTTTTGTGTTTGGGCATTCGTCAACTGCGTCGAGGACGAGATAGATAGGTATGTTTCCCAAGGCGTCGATCATGTCCTCAAGACATCTTGTAAGTGCTCCGATACTGGGTTGTTGCGAGCCCTTATCGTGTGCAGAATAGAAGTTGAATAGAATGTCGTAAAAGGACCGAGATTTCCGACTGAGCTGGACGATGACAGAAGAGAGTAAACCACAAGTATCTTGTTTCCCAATGTCCTTGAAGTCGAAAAAGAAGAAGGCCATGTATGCTGACCCAGTGTTAGAGATGTGTTTGATATCCTCGATAATCGCAGAACTGGTCGATATATAATTAACCCTGCAGAAATGAATTGGAGAATGACGTACGTTATAACGCTTTTGCCAGCACCCGCTGAGGATATGCAGATTCTTTAGTAAGAACAAGTGCGCAGGGTTCTGGAGAACATACGTTTACCATAGACCCACAACAAAGAACTGGACTCTTTCCAGTTCTTGAACTCAGTAATTTCGGTAATCCATACACCAGTGCCACCATAACGAGCATCGCTGGCGGTGTTGTAATTTATGAATGGATCCGGAGGAGAGAGCCAGGTTTGAGGTGTAGAGCGTGCACACGCTGTGGCCTCGGAATCGGTCATTCCCGACCACGTGACGGCTCCCGAGTTGCCCGAGCCCGACGACGCGACACAAGCAACGCAAAGTCAACCTTTCGCCTTTCCCACGCGCCGCTCCTCCTCGTCCCCTCGAGCATCCCATTTTCCTCACCTCCCGCCATCGTTGTCAGCCAATCGGACCCAGGCCACATTTAGTCAAGATGCACCGCTCGCCACTCACCAAGCCTCCTCGGCTGAGAAGACTCGGATCGCCCATATCGGACCGGCCAACGACAAGCCCGAAGACGACACCACCTCTCGTTGCACGCGCAGTGCGCTGCCCTCGCCGACCGTCCCGAGGTCTGGACCGATAAGGAATGATTCGGAGTAGGAGGAATCGGGTTTTGTTGCGTATTTTTCCTCTTTCATTTTAGTTCACTTTTTCTACATTCTCGTTTTCTCCATTAGACCTAGAGGTCGGCGTCGATCGACGCCGAACCATTCCTCGCTCCCGCCGCCTTGTCTCAACGTCGCACCCTTCGCGACAACCTAGTAAAATTTCGACTTCGCTTCCCACTTCCATACGACGCTGCGCAACCTGTCGCCGGTTGAAACGTTCGTTTTATTTTATTTTTCTTCTTACTTACTTCGTGCATAGAGTAGCCGTTGTAGTACAAATACCCTGGTCTAGCTCTGCCATCAATAGATCAGGATAGAAGGCAACCGCGGCCTCATTCCCCCTCATTTCCGTGTGATCCCCGACTGTGTAACGACTCGCGAGCCCGCTGCGCCGCGACCATCTTTCTCTATTCTCCGTTCTCTGTTTTCAGTTCTCTTCGCTTCGTCTCACGTCTGTACCCCTCGTCCTCGCTCGCCCTCGCCCTCGCCCTCGTCCATTCCCGCCGTCATCGCTCGCCCCTGCCCTCATCGTTCGTCATCGCCATCGCCTTCGCCATCGCCGCCGCCTCATCACGTCAACACGCCGGCGTTCGACACCAACATACCGGCATCTACGCTTCTCCCGGTCTTCATCTGCGCGTTCTCGAATCTTCGGGATCGCGGCCTTTCTCCCTCTCCCTCCCTCTCTTGTCACCTGGGGAACATCCCCGAACTCGGCACGCAGGCACCGTTCTGCATTACAGAGGTCTTTCCGCAGTTGGTCCCCTGTAAAATGAGCTCAGACACAATGGCCAAGGACGGAAGCGTTATGGTGTGACGAACACTTCTGGTCGTCCACATGGACGACTACTTGTCTGAGTTCCTCTTTGATCTGCTCGGTATCTAGCCCAAATCTAGTTAAGAGGGAATAGACGGGTGGCCAGGGGAAAACAAGCTACACACCATCAACGACAACATCCATGTTGTTACGAACGCCGTGCGTGGCCTTCAGAGCTTGTGCAGTCGCCATGCGATGTTCTTCTTGCGTCAGTTTGTCCAGCTTCCGCAGTGCATCATCGATCTCCGACATTCCTGCTACTTTCTTCAAGAACTTTTCTGCAAAACGCTCAACTCGAGCAGGGTAGTCCGTCATCGAGGATAAACTCACTTAGATTTCCTTGTTTAATCTCTTTTGTCACAAGGGCAAGGGTGAGGAGCACCTCAGCCATGACTTTGATGATTATATCCGTCATTTCCTTTGTCGGGGGGAGCTCCGTGTAGGTCTCAAGTCTTCGGAAAACATTCTCTATCCGTTCGAAGATGTCCAGAAGTGCGTCCTGGCTAGCGTTTACGCCTTGAACCGCCTGGGGATATGAGCGTCAAACAAGCGCATAAAAGTTGGCGGGGCACTGGCAGACACCCACCGAGAGAAGGCTGGCAATGCCGGTGAATATCACCCCCCCTGGTCGGTATGCCTAGAAAGTAGATGTTATGGCGCGATCGTCAATGGCGGGCTTGACCATGCTTACCAGGCTAACACCGCCGCCAATGGTTGATGAGAAAGTATACAGAACGTTTATGGTGGGTTTGACCCATGTTCTGCTCCCAGATTTAGTAAACGCGGAGGTTTGTTCTTGCAGGACATCGAGGACAGCATCAGGCGAATCGCAGGATTCGAGCCTGAGAAGGAGTGGGTCTGATTTGAGGTCCTTCCCAGTTTTCTTTTTATAGACCTCTAAAGCATTGTCAAAGATGGCTTGAAAGTTCTCGCTCGACGGGATCTGAGGAAGATTGTGTGACATAGTGGGTTTATGGGACGCCCGGGGATGAGAGGCTAGGAATAGTCTGTGGGAGAGGAGGACGAAGGGCTTTACCTTGTGCCTGACAGCGTGACATCCTGGACAAGGCTGTGTGTGGGTCGGGTCAAGCGCCGTCGCCGATTCGCCGCAGGGACGGGGGGCTTCGAGGGGGGCTTTTCGGGAAATATAGTATGTAATTGTGCTTTTATCGAAGAGTCCAGCCAAGCCAGTGGCAAATGACATCTCAGGATAAAGGAAAAACTTGATGCCTTTCAGGCTCTTACTACAGTACTTACTGCAGTCTGCAGTACACGAAAGCGGCCCTTGGGTCCGAACGGTCGGGAGTCAGGAGGCCGGAGAGATCAATCGTGTGCCAGTGCCCGTTTGCCCGATTTGACACGAGTTTCGGTTCCCAGACAGATTTCATCAGCCGCTGATCCTGTTCTGCGGTATTATATTGATGTTCCATGGGGGCCTTTTTCGTGACGAGATCCTTGAGATGACGCGTCCGTGTTGAGCCGCTTGCGCAGGAAACCACCTCCGGAGCACTTTCTTTACTGATAATCACAATCCCGTCCTCTTGAATATGTTACAGTTATGTTACCCTCATTTGGCCTCCCCGCTATCCTTTCGCTCATCATCTCAAACGATGAGAGTCTCTCGAATACACCTTCCACCACCAGAAATCGCTTTTCGTCATCCTTATGCCTCCCGTTCGCCAGGAAATGCGCACTTTCAAACAAATATGCCTGACTCTCCTTGTCATCGATTCTGACGACCTCAAGGGCGTGCTACTAGATGCATTTGCTCCGACTCTTCCCAGTCGTAGCTTGCAGCTTCCGGTGGGATCGGTGTATCGTGATGATGCCATATCCAAAGCAGGTCTTCAGTTTGAGGTGCGTTCTCACCCATCTCATTCGCCTTGATCTGATTCAGGGAAAGTCTATTTTTGTGAGTTGAAAAATAGTTCGACAAACGGCCTTTGTCCTCCAAGCCACTTATTGTGTCTCAGTTTGACCTGTGACCACTCATCACTGCAGCGCTTGCCTCAAAGGCGTGCGTCATCCATCCCTCACTCACCTTCTTTCGTATTCCCATTCTACTCCCTTCTCAGGCCTGCTTTTGCTGCCCATACGCCGCGGGGCTTTCATCGCTGCGTGCATCTCGCCGCCTGATCCGCACGCTTCTTCGAACTTCAACTGATTCCCTAGATTGCAGGACGAATCCCGGCCGACCGTGAACAACGCAGGACCGGAAGAGCAGGGGTGTCGATGAGCAGACTGGTTTTCCAACATCCAGTAGGGCGTGGGCATCTTGCTGTTGTTGACGAGGACACTCACTCACATGTATGTGGTGATGAACGCGAGGTGGCCGGAGTGGGCTCCAAGAGCCAAAAGGACACGCTCGGAGACCTGCCAGTGGTGTTATCTTATGACACTGGCAGCCCTGGTTTCTGGGTGTATAGCGTCGTCACAGATTACGAGTATTGGTTCATCCCGCGTTCTTTACGTCCCGTGGTGAGCAGAAGAAATTGCAGCTCGAATAAAGTGTTCTGATTCAAGAGAAAAAGGCCCGTCACATATGCTCGGGTTTTTTACATGGGCGAGCAAAGGAGAAAATGACGACGTAACGTCACATCCTGTGAGCTGACGCTTTAGAAATTTCCCTTACCATATCATGTTCCTCCTTTCCCGCGCTCAGATGGAGAATCGGCTGCATACAAACCAGTGGGGAGGGAGGGAGGGGGACTGGTTCACACAGTCAGTAGTTTACGCTCGTAGCGTGATAAAATAAAATGATGAAGTCGAAGAGCGGCGCGAGAACTGCGAAATACACGGGTTTATCGCATGGTGAGGTGTTTGCTGTGGTACGAAGAATAGGGATAAGGGAGCGGGAAGAGGAATTGGCGAAAATCGGGGCAAAGGACATGCGAGATGACAAAGCGTGAGAGGGAGATACACGTTTCCGATTACAGCAACAACAGCAACGCAACAAAATGAAGATTGTCCTTTGGGTCTCAGCTGTCATCATGAATGGATATCGACCGGTGGCCTTGGGTAATGAGGGTGGGGGGGGGAGGCGAAAGTCGAAGGAAGAAACTTGAAATCACGACGACGGAACAGTGAGAATCGATCTGTGCTTTGACGTAGCCAACATGCGAAACTTCAAGTATGAGGACAGTCCCATCGTTTTCTCCTTGCCTGACGCGGAGTCTGACTCGGACCAGAGTTGCATCGACTTCGAACGGTCTACATCCGACAATGACGACGCCTTCGTGACTGCGGCGGCGAGCTTCACCCGGCGCATCAGTTCGGTAGCCGACACGGAGGAGGGGGTCGTCGGGATTCCGTGACGGCTATCGTGGCGACTTGGGCACCGGCCCTCCGAGTATGGAGGAGGTAAATCATATGCGTGTCTAAGAGACACCATCGGAAATGTCGTGGTGGACGTAGTCGAACAGGGTGTGGATCCATCTAGCCTTCAACTGTTCGTACCGGTTTTACGGTTGTGGCGTTGGGATCTTGCTATTTTATGTCACACTTGTGGCGTTGTTGCCGTCGCACTGATCTGGACGATTTTGAACAACACTATGACTCGCATAGTCGTCGAAGGTCGCTCAGATGTCTTTCCGTCCTTAGGCGTATCTGGGCTGGCACCGATGGTTGAGCTTGCTCGGCGATGACCAGAGTATGTGACATTTAAAGGGACACAAGATACTAGGCACAGTTATTCCAGAACCGTACGAATTCAGCGCGGATACGGGACTTGAACTTGAACAATGAAAATGTGGGACAGGTCGGAGAGGAAAGCGTAGGTCAGGGTCAATTCCGAAGTATAATCAAAACGAAGGTTTTCGCAAAGGATGCGGGTCGAAGGCAGGTGGCACAAGGGGGCAAAAAGATGGATGGAAGTCAGACAGACAGACAGACAGGGCAAACAAAATTAGCTCACCAAATAAACGGAGTCTCCCTGAGTTACTCTGCATGTTCCGTGCACCGCTGGCAGATACAGCACCGTCCACAGGCACAATGACACTTTCCGACTTCGTTGCGTTGAGAAGTTGTGCAATGCGAGGGAAGCTCTCGCGCTTGCACGCTGACTGAGAAGTGTCTTGCACGAAGCATTCTAGCAGGCGGACAGCGTGACCTTGAAACCCAGCACGACGTCCGGCAGGCGTGGCGGGTCTGTGTTCGGAGATGGATGGACGACATCAACGGGTGGAATCGAGTCAGCATCAGCAGCGCACGAAGGCAAGGGGTGGATTGTCATTGGAAAGGCGGACTCGGCAACGGGGCATGCCAGTTAGCGTGAGGATGTATGGCTTGTGCGAGTGCTGGTGTGGTCAGACGATGCGTGCGATGCGGGCGGTGAGGCCTAATCTGTTGAACGGTTTAGCATCGCTGGCCTTCGAACTAGTGAGTGGGACGGCGGCGAGGACGGGGTTGGAGAGTGACGAGTCGAGCGGGTTCATGAGTACATTTAGGTTGTTTGTGGGGGATCGGGCGCGTCGCATGGGACCTTGTTGAATCGGACGTGGTGGAAGCCACTCGAGGCTAACCCCGAAGTCAACCGCGATTGGCACATTATTACATAATCATAGACGCCCGGAAACTCACCTATGCTTGAGGCAGACTCCGGGCTGCACGGTAACGGGAATGCAGTTGTACGATGGACGAATGGTCCACGCGTGAGTTCAGAAGAGGAAGGCAATGACGCGGATAGAACCAAAGCACGTCGATCCGAGATCGTGCGATGGAGCAAAAGATAAAGCGGACCGCGATTGTTAGTCGCTCTACCGCTGCAGGGAGGGAAAGGAAAGGAAAGAGAGAGAGTGTGTGTGTGAGTGTGTGTGTGCTGGCTCCGCGTGAGCCACTTGAACGCTGGGCAAAACGAGACAAGAACGGACACAAAGTGGGGAAAACACGACGCAAAAGCACAGCGGAGGCACTCCTCGCCTCCTGCTCATGGTGCTGCGCGCGGGCTTTTATAGTTCAAACCTATCTACAGTCTAGGCTAAGTGTCCGTAACAACGAAAAGATGGTGGTATAAAGGGGAAAGATGACAGCAGCGCGCGCGCTCTGCCCTGTGGCGTCGGTCGAGTTGGGCAAGGCCGAGTTTGGGGCAATCCGAGCCCAGCACGCATGCATGCGCTACACAGTGGTGATGAGGATGAGCTTGAGGTCGCTCGTCGAGTTGGGGCTTTACCGGCTTTACCCGCCGCCGGTACCGACGTGTGGCGACTGCGAGACCGTGGAACTTCAGAATGGTGAGTGACGCAGCATTGTCGAGGTACTTGGATGACGGTGGTTCATTATATGATCCTTGCTCATATTCTTCAGCTTCTCTACTGTTGCGACTGATGGAAGGACGTCCCAAATTCCAGCGAATTGTAGGACGATTCGATATAGTGTTGCAACTCACGAAGGCAGTCCCTTGGGCGCTGCTATATGTGGTGGCGCTTTTGATGGCACTTTCTTGAAACTACAAGCACCAATATTACGCTCTGCATCTGGGTTATTTGGTGATTTTAATTTTCCATCATTTCTTGACTACCCTTCCGACTTGGTGTTCCCCTGTTGCCAATGGGCGGAAGATATTTTGTAGTGCGGTATCAACATACCGGAAGTAAAGCACAAGGACACTCTTGCGTGCTGTGCAGTGTATCGCTTATTATGTACCTGTATGTCACATACGTTTGCGACTTTACTAACTTAGGTATCCTATGGGCGCTGCCCTGGCTGTGCAGGATCCACGAGTGATAGACGGAGATCAGGCGCGGCATTCTTCATCCAGCTATCGACGTGTCTGTTTTCTGGTTTCAACATCCAACGCTATCCCAACGTCTCCTCAAGTCGTACTCAATATGCACAACGTCATGTCGAGGGACTCCCTCGACATAGTGGACCAGATTGAATCCGGGTGGTTTGAGCCAACCGCAAGTCTAGACCCCAGGTCAGTTGAGTTTGCTCACTCGTCACTTCCCTGTCACTCACTCACCCAGAAGCAGCAATTTGCCGGAAGAAGACAATCAGGATCACCAACCACCTCTGTACGTCGAACTGACGGGATACCGTCTACTCAATGTGGCCTTGATCCTGGCCATCGGAATCCCGAAGGCGATATCGTCCTACCACGGACAGACGGTCATCCCAACGACACTAGATTTGGTTTCGGGGACACTCCTAGCCACCGTGTGAGCTTCCATCTCGTCATTGGAGTAGGCTAGATTTGTCAAGCTGACGGTGTCAGATTATACTACGTCGGACTACTCCAGGACAAACGCCCAGAGATCTGTCCATATTTCTTCCGAGTTGACTTTGCGCCTCCTATTCTCAAATTCGTGCGTAGCTCTGAACGTGAGTACAGTAGCGTTTTTTTTTTGTGGTCATAATACCTTTGGCGAAAGGTGCTGACTTGACTGCGTGAAACGTACAGTGTATAGCTTCCTCTTGTCGCTCTCACCCCTGCAACCTGGCGTGGCACTACTTCAATTCACTCTGACTTTCAGGGAAGCCAAGCTCATGGACATCCAATCCGAACCTTCCGCCGCGTCGTCTATTACCATCAGAAATGCCATCATAATGACGATCGTGTATATTACCCTGGGCATACTTTCAGTCCTGCAACATCTATTGAAACCGGAATATCGCCTCCGAGGTGAATATTTCAGCTTTTCGCCCAACCTCTCGTAAATGAATGAGGGATGTTGATTTCATGGGTTTCACAGCGCTCCACAGGTTCCCGACTCGGGATGTCGTGTTAGACAGCTTTTGGGTTGTGTTGGCCGTATCACAATTGTCACACCCCATTATGATGTACCAATTCGCCTCTACGGTACCCTCCAGGAAGAACATCGACGACTCCGTACTGAACTATCGTTACGCTATGGGGAATATCTTGGCCATGGGTTATGCTATGACGATCGCCCCCATGATTTTACTGCTCAGGACCGAGGAACGTCAGAATGGGAATGGTGAGTGATGTAGCATTGTCGAGGTCCTTGGATGACGCCAGTGACTTATTATATGCTCTTCGCCCATACTCTTCAGTTTTACGATTGCAACTAATGGAAGGACATGATGGACATCCCAAATTCCTGCGACGTGTAGGACTACTCTATATTGTGCTGGGAGTCACGGTGGATATCTCTTGTGTGCTGCTATCTGTGGGAGCGCTTTTTATGGCCCATTCTCAAAACCACGACCACCCATATTACGCTCTGTATCCGTGCTATTTGGTGCTTTTCAGTTTACATCATTGTTTGACTACCCTTCCGACTTGGTTGTTCCTTGTGCGGAAGGTAGTTTGTAGTGCAATATCGACGTGCTGGAAGTTAAGCTAGAAAAGCATGGACTCCATGGAGAATGATGATTCTTTGCGTATTGGCAGTGTGCAACCGGTTTCAGTTTGGTGTATTATGGGCCTTGTACTTGTATGCCACTCTCACATACGTTTGACAATCGTCAGCGGGCTCCGATACTTCCCTCGAGACGACCCAGCCAGTGGCGTTACAGTATTCTGTACACATCGAAATGTCCGAGTCGGTTACATCAAAGTCAATCACGCGGTTTGAAGCTCACCAGTCATCCACCCTCTGGCCGTCAAGCTTAATAGAAAGCCCACATGCGCTGACCCCCGAATCTTCCCATGCAATTGGCTGGGCCCCCACGGTAAAGACTTCAACCTTGCCAAGCTGCAAGCCGAAGCACAGTCTCACCATATCCCCGCAGCCCTCCCAAAACCCCTCCTGAAAACCCTCCCCTTCAGTTTGTGGAAAGCCGACCAGGACAACTGTGCGGATCCGCCCCGTTGTAAGTGGACGGGCAGCGTAATCCCAGTCCCTGAGTCCTCTCTCCCCTCTGACCTGGTCATAGGGTCCCTCTCCCTTGGACAATGCTGCGCCATGAGTGCCGCCCTCCAAGTCTTCTTCCAGCATTGCTTCTGTGGAGCCTATTCACAACGCATGTGCCCCACGTCTGGCGACACCATCATCTGCCCATGCACATACTCACTAACCCCCATCCCGATGACCGAACTGGATCGCGACGGTAATCCTTGGCCGAAAGCCAAGGTGACCCGAGACCGACCCAGGGGACGAAAGTCCGTCGCGCAGCCATATGCCACGCCTTGTTCACTCGTTTCCATCGCCAATCGCGGTGCAGGTTTTGAGGCTCTCATGGTGGAACAACACGCCAACTAGTGTTGCTGGGGCTTGAGCCAATGTTTTTGAGAAATCAGTGATAGAAAATCAAATCAAATAGTGAAAAATATGAAAATAAAGATGGAGATAGATTAGTTCATAAGCCTGGAGACACTTAAGACGACTTTGCGATCTGACCAGCCATTCAAGCAGGGCTTGCTTTGGCTTGATTTTACTTTTTTTTTTGCCAAATCAAGCCAAAGCAAGCCCTGCTTGAATGGCTGGTCAGATCGCAAAGTCGTCTTAAGTGTCTCCCAGGCTTATGAACTAATCTATCTCCATCTTTATTTTCATATTTTTCACTATTTGATTTGATTTTCTATCACTGATTTCTCAAAAACATCGGCTCAAGCCCCAGCAACACTAACGCCAACCCACATCTTACCCCCTCACGATCCCCTTCCCCTGCTTGAGGCAGCGCACGCCTTCTGGCAGCCCACTACGGCGGCCAGTGACGCGTCAAGAGACGCATGGCTCACCCTCAGCAGCGAACTGATACCCCTGTTCTCCACTCCGCTCCCCACATCCTGTCGGACTGCCCATTGGTCTTGATCTTTCACTCACATATCCTCAAGGACTTCTCCTTTCATTACTTATTTTGGACTGTGAAAGGCGCTGAGGCGCTAGCCACTTTTCTTGTATGTAGCAATTCCCTTCTCCGCCTGTTACCCCCTTGCCCGGACCCCCTGTGATTTCTTTTCGGTTGGCTTGAGGCCTGAAGCACTCTGTGCTTTTTGTTTTACTTATATCCGTTATGCTTGACAGTCCGTTATATACTCCCTGGGTCTCTTATGTAGTGTTCTCGTAGCACCGTGATCTCTTGTTGTGTAAACAGTGGAGAATAAACTTTGAATTCTAAAAAAAAAAAAAAAAAAAAAAAAAAGAAGCTCACCAGTGGTTTGGGGGCCCGGCGGGCCCGGCAGGCCCGGCTCGGCTCAAAAGGGGCTCGGCTTGGTTTGGCTCGGGCTTTGGCTTTGGCTTCTCTGCTTCAGAGAGAAAATTGGCCAAAAGTGTCCTCGCACAGCACACAACATGTTCAAATAACGCATGCTACAGTAAATCATCCGCGCATCAATCACTTGGTTCGTTGGAACAGACGGAACGATTCGTGCCTCCCCCCGTTCAGTGCCAACAGGCTTCGTGATTGAAACCCATCATATTCTTTTCTGCCGCATTCCATGAAACTGGCAGAAAGTGACCGCGCGTGAGAACCGAAACGGAGGATTGTTTTTTGAGGTGTCCAAGATCAAGTGAGTATCCAGACACTGGCATAACTTGTGGTTCTCCCTCTCTTCTTTCCCTCTTCTTCCGCTCGGTCACCATGTCCCGATCAGCCCTACCACTCATCCCCCTACTATATTCGCTCGTTCTCGTTCTCCTCTCAGGCGCTCCCACAAACAAGCTGGCGCGCTCATCCGCCTCCTCGGCTCGTCACTCTCCAACCTTATCTCGCCGCCGTCCCGCTCCTCCAGCACGAAGGCGCGACGACATTGAACAGATGAGTCGTCACCGCCCGCGTTGCGCGCTTCGTCCGCCCGTGTTGTGCGCTTCGTCCGCCCGCGTTGCACGCTTCGTCCGCCCACGTTGCGCGCTTCGTCCGCCCGCGTCCGCACTCGGATGAGCCGTACCTCACGCTCACCGGTACGGCCTGCGTCCGCCTTGCCGACAACACACCCTCGCACGCCGCTGATGCCGACGCACTCTCGCACCCCCGTTTCGACGTTGTTCATCCACCTCCGGACACACACTCACCACCCGCGTCCTCCCTCGTGTATGATTTCATGGCCGCCGCCGTCCGCTTGTTCGTGAAGGACAACCCCGCAGTCGTCGCGCAAACGCGAGGGCTGGGTTCGCATTGCGCAGCTTGTCGACGAGACGGAGCCAGAGGGGGCCGTTGCGCTCGCGGACGCTATTGTTCCGCTATCGGTGCGGAACATTCGGACAAACTCAGTGAGCGCCGCTTCTTTCATTTGGCGACCGAATTTTGTCTGCCCCCCGTCTGTCGGTCTGCTATTCTGTCCCATGTCCATTATCGTGACTTGTGTCACCCGCATTTGACCCGTACGTCTTGCGAAAAAGCTCGTTTTGGTTGTGTTTCGGAAATGATCCTGACCCGTGTGGTCCTCCACGCTCCGTCTGTGTTTCCGTAAACTCGTAATTTCGCGGCAAACTACTAATGCGTACTGCTTGCGAACTACTATCGTAGTCCCGAATCACCATCTTTACGCCTCCAACACGTCACACACCGTTTTGACACAGCAGCTACCCATAGGCGAAGTTCGCACGAAGATTGCCGCGGCCGTTGACGAATCGCTGTCCAAGCAACAGAAGGCGCTTTTCCTGTGCCAGCAGCTCGCCGTTATTAATGCCGGGCTGCAGCGCCTCGAATTTGGCGACCCCGATCTTCACGGTTTCGGGAATGCAGTGGAGGATGAGGACGAGCTGGAAGCACTAGTCAACGGTTTAACTTCGGTATGGCTGTATACGTTCTTAAGGAGAGCGCGGAGCTCGCGCTTAGTTGGGTCAAGACGCACGCGTACGACGTTGGTGTCGCCAATAAGTCCGCGCAGGACCCGTTACGGATACCAGACGCTACCATAGACTTACGCCTGCACCTTCCCGCAGGTGAGCGCAGGTGTCGCCATGGTGTTCCTGTCGACATGGTGAGTGGTGATTCCCAGTGAGAAATGCGTTGACCCTATGTGACTTAGTTCGATGTCATGTGGCTCACCAAAATCTGATCAGATAGCGTCAGTGGAAGCCAACTAGTTGCTCAAAAATTGTCTTTATCTGATGTTATATGATTCTTTGCCAAATGGTCAGATCACACCCATTTACATCAAAAAAAACTGATATTCTTTGATGCTATGTGACTACAATACAATCAAGCTTCCCTTGACCATGCCTGCCATATCCACCACTCTGCTACATCCACCAAGTCTGCCACATCCACTGCATCTGCCACCTCTAACATGTCCAACACGTCTGCTGCATCTGCCATGTCCAACACGTCTGGGCCTGGATTCACATGTACATGTGTGGCGGGTGTTGCTGCTGCTGCATGTACAGCAGTGGGGTGGGGAGTGCATCAGTGTTACATTGTGGGCAAGAAAGACATGGGACTTACCGCTGAGTGTGGGGGCACAGGTCTGTCAAGACCTTGCAACAGCGTGGCTGCTTTAGCTTCTGGGCAGGCTTAGGCGGAGATGTGTGAAGGTGGCATGCAGGAGGGCGATGTTGGGAGGGGGCACAAAGCACATCAAACAGGGAAAAAAAGGGAGGGGGGCTCACCAATTTAAACTTGCATAAAAAGCCCATCCTCTCGTTGTGTTGTGTGTGTTGCCGATGTGGGTAAAGGTAGTGTCATGTCATGTGTGTGCCGCCAACACGGGTGCAGGCGACATCTGAGTCGTTGTGTATGTGTTGTCGATGTGGGTGCAGTCAGCAGTGCTGGCCGAATGGGGTGGGTCACCATGGGTGGTGGGGTTTGTCAGAAAACAAAATTGCAAGCATGAGAGGGACTCACTTGAAAGGGAAGACTCGACCCAAGGGACCCAAGGTCAGATGGCACCGTAATGGGGTGCTCAAATTTGAAATGTTGCTGGCTCAAGCTCATTGCCATTGGTTTTGCCGCGTTTTCAGACTGACTGTGCTGGCAGTAGTGGGAGGGGTGGTTCCAGAGGTCAGGACTGGTCAGAACATGAAAAAGAAAATGCAAACCATATGGGACTGTGGCCTGCACAGGGTGGTGCATATATGCAAGTTGGCCGACAAGTTGAGCGATCTGCATAGATCTGGTGAATAGGCTTGGATGTGACGAGGGGCAAGGCTTGTCTATTCCGACTATTCAAGGAAGGTGTCGATCTGATGGCAACAAGGGTAGAGGATGGAGGAATGGAGGCAAGGCAGGTGAGGGAAGCGGACAAAAGGGAGCAAGTGGTGGTGGTTGGAAATGTCGTGCTTGCGGCCGCGCCAGGCTGCAGCACTTGTAAAGGGTGGGATACTCTGCACAAGCACAATAAGTGAAGGAATAGGTGTGGAAACAGTCATGAGTGCAGATGGTATTGAGGAAGTGTGTTACGTTCTTGGGCTTATGCAGGGTGTATTTTTCATTTTCCACCTGCTTACTAAGCCTTTCCCATCACGTGACCAACCACCCATCCATCTCGATCACATGACCAATCACCTGACTAGTCACCTGACCACCCACATGACCAGTCACATGCCATTCCAGTCACCTGCTCCTCAAAGTCACCTGTCCTATATCACCTGCTCCAAAGTCACCTGTGCATCACCTGATACTCTCTCACCTGACCTCACATGACCCTATCCCTACCCCTGAATCGCCTCTATTCGCTTACCTCAGTCTCGCTTCCGGTTTTCTCGGCCTGCTTACTATACTTTCTTCATAGCCTCGTTTTACAACTCATACTGACTCCTTTCTTGTTACCTTCACGCGTGAGTCAGTTCCGCAGTATATGACTCCATCTTTTGGGCTATGACTCGTTACTAGTACAAGTACTCGTCGTATTATGCCTTAGTCATACAGCCTCCTCACATGTATATAAACCCTCGTGTTTTCCTAGAGTTGGGCCTTAAGCCTGACTTGGTTTAATCCCAAGTGTTGTAGCTTCCACAGCGCCTTCAGTTTTCGCCCGCACTTCGTGCAAGTCGTCTCGAACATCGTCGAGACTCTCCTCTACATCTTTTATTATCCCTACTAGTGTCTTGCACGCGTGCAGACCACTCATACCAGCGCATCCAAGGATCAGCATTCGCTACCTGTTATTCCTTGAAGTACAAGTCCCGCCGCCATTATACAAACCCGTGCACGTCGCACCTTAGGGTCCTTGGCCCTTAACACAAGTCAGGCTTTCCACCCAGGCTCCGCGGAGCATCACAGACATCATCTACCCTGGCGGGTATACAACTCATCGGAGAATTAGACGACACTCACAAGCGCGTACAAAGAAGACAAGCAGACAACCTTCCTAACCACGTTAAAGGACAGGCATACTTTGAATCACATCCCAGACTCAGGGGAAGAGCGAACCCAGACACAGGCTATTACATCAGCACAGGAACAGATAAACTTGCTGTAGAATTCGTCACAGCAAACGGAGAAGACAACTGGACACAACTTGGAAGAGAAACAGACGGCACCTGGTACACTACCAAAGAAGCTCTTGTTCCCAAAGAAAATAGGCTACTAGGCTGGTGGAATACCGACGATTCCCAGCACCCAGACTTCTTTATACATCACCCGGAACACGCACCAGCACCCCCAGAAGAAACACTTGCAGGAGGTCTTCACCACATTGTCACACTCCAGGGAGCAAATCCATTCACTCCGCAGACACCTATCCTACCCCAGATTGAAACAGCAGCCACTCAGGGCATTGCTATCCCCGTTGACATCGCACCAATCACATCCACACTCCCAACCGCATCTACAAGCGCACCAAGTGCACCAGTAATCATCGCTACCTCAGGATCAAACACACTCACATACATCCCACCTACCATGTCAGGACAAGCAGGAGGATCGGGACCAAGCGCAGGAGGCGCAGCAAGCATAGCAGCCACTACAGGTGGAACAGGACAAACCATCACAGTCACAGCAGTATCATCCAATGGTGGACTCAAAGGCACCCCACCTCCCTACTTCAGCGGAGACAGAGACACTAGTCACAACTTCCTAGTCAACTTCAGCATCTTCAAGTTCACTAACAGGAACAACGATGCTATGAGCAACCCAGCCACACACGTCACCATGGCACTTACCTACATGGGTGGAGTTCTAGTCGACCCATGGAAGGAACAACAGATGACGGAACTTCAGGCATGCATTGCTGGAGGAACTGCAGACACAGAAGAAATCCACTGGACGACCTTTGAACAGGCGTTCAGAGACACATTTTATAACACCAACATCAAAGTAGAGGCCTACCAGAAACTAGAGAACCTCAAAATGAAAGATAACTTGGACGTCTTCATATCTGAATTCAAGAGATACGTCACTGCCTCAGGGATAGACATCAATTCACATGGCATCATACACTTGTTCAAAAAGGGGCTTGCCGCCGGTCTAACCACAGCCATAATAAACAGTCAAGGATACGACCCAAGGAATCCTTGGGCCACATTCCAACCATGGGAAGATGCTGCACGCGCCTGTAACCTCAGATGGAAACACACCCAAGAATTTAGAACCAATTTACGCCAAGGATACTATGCTGCACTTGGCCAGAAACCCCATGGACCACAGCAGCAGTCACGCGGAGGAGGAGGACAACGCCTCACCACATCCCAAGGAGGACACCATATGGATGTCAACACCACCATTGCTACCAATATTACTGGTAGAGGACCAGAACTTTCCGAAGCCAAGAAAGCAGAGTTACAAGCCAACAACTCCTGTTTCTACTGTTTCAAAAGAGGACACCGCGCCAGAGATTGTCGCAAGAAACAAGCGGACTGCGCCCAGAGCAGTGGAAGCACCGCTAACACCAGTAACCAGACCCGCACCAGAGAAATCACCATAAATGACATCACCCCAAAGCTCGTCAACAAAATGATTAGGAGCGATGCATTCCAAGCCATGGATGAAGAATTCAAACTCTCCTTCCTAGAGGACGCCATCCTAGGGAACACCCCATTGGGTTTTTAAAGGGCCCTAAACTAGCCGCTGTAGCTAGGGCCATCGGTCTCAATAGTGTGTACATTAGCCGACTCAATCACGTTCAAATAAATTTCGTTCTATCACACTATTGAGGACAAGCGGAAGAAACAGCACTACTAGACACTGGTGCTACGGAAAACTTTATCGACTACAAAACTGTCACTAGGCTTAGGCTGGGAACTCAGAAACTAACTATTCCCAGGCCTGTATTCAATGTGGACGGAACTAATAACTGTCACGGAACCATCACTCACGCATGCGACCTTATGGTTAAACAAGGAAACCGGAAGGAGCGACAACGCTTCTATGTCTCAAATCTAGGCAGAGACAGATTTATCTTAGGCTATCCCTGGTTCTGCGCCTTCACCCCAGATATCGACTGGCCTAATGCTCAGTTACGCGGACCACAGATCAAAATGGAAACACTTAAACTCAAAACCTTCCAGAAGCTCAAAGAATACAAACACAAACTCTTGGAGCGCATTACTATAGCTTGTGCGCAGTACATTCTGCGGTTGGAAGTAACTCCTGTAGAAACACAGGAAGGCCCGGCGGAAATTAACCGTATGCATAACGCAATTGAAATGGCCCATAAGTACGCAACGGAACATGGGAAGGAGGAAGTTACCCTCCCGAAGGAATTTAAACGTCACACACTACTATTTTCGGATGAAGAAGCCAACAAATTCCCACCTTCGCGTGGAGAAGGAGACCACAAAATCAAACTAATGGACACCGCACCGGCCAGCTTTAACTGCAAAGTCTACCCCTTGTCCCGCAAAGAACAGGAAGCAGAGGACAAATTCCTGGATGAAAACTTGGCAAAAGGCTACATCATACCATCCCACTCTCCCTACGGCTTTTCGACCTTCAGCGTCCCTAAGAAAGACTCAAAGGAAACCCGGTATATCATCGACTATAGACCCCTCAACACTGTTACCTGCAAAGACATCACACCACTCCCAAACCTTGCACAGTGCATCCAAGACTTGCAGGGGATGGAAGTATTCAGCAAATTCAACATCAGATGGGGCTATAACAATATCCGAATCAAGGAAGGCGACGAATGGAAGGGAGCATTCAAAACGTGCCGAGGCCTTTATGAACCAAAGGTCATGTTCTTCGGCATGTCAAACTCCCCAGCCAGCTTCCAACGATTTATGAACGGTATCCTCGAAGAGCTCTACAAGCACTTCGAGAGGAAAGGCATACACAATATCAGGGAAATATTCAAGAACTACATGGACGACTGCAGCATTGGCACATTACTCAAAGATCTAGTGCTACACATCGAGATCATCCACTTCCTATTCGATCTACTTGCAAAGCATGGACTCCATCTCAAATTGTCAAAATCAGTCTTCTTACAGCCACAAATGGACTTCCTCGGCGTTAGAATCTCAAAAGAAGGTGTCACTATCGATCCGGCTAAAGTCGCAGGGCTACGCGACTACCCACGTGACATACTCAATCTCAGACAAGCTAGAGGATTCTTAGGCATTGCTGGATACCACAGAATGTTCTGCAAAAACTTCTCAATCATTGCCGCACCTATCACTAAACTCACAGGAAAAGATGCCCCATTTGAATAGGGACCAGCACAACATGAAGCACAAGACAAAATAATCACGCTCATAACCAACTCACCAGTACTAGTCAAACCAGACCCTTCTAGGCAATTCGAGCTAGAAGTAGATGCTTCACAAATAGGCACAGGGGCGATCTTATACCAAAGAGACCCACCAACTACACGCGCAAACGGCACAGAAAAACCAGGACCATGCAGACCAGTGGGATTCCATTCCCAGAAATTCACCACAACTGAGCAAAACTACCCTATCTACAACTGCGAATTCCTAGCCATTATGAGGGGACTTCACTGTTGGACGCACTTGCTCAAAGGAACTCACATCCCCATCCTGGTATACACAGATCACGCCAATTTACACTACTATAGAGACCCCCGGAAAATCGGCCCGCACATCGCTGGTTACATACCCGAGCGTGAGCAATACAACATCTTACTAGAATACAAACCTGGAGCAACAAACAGAGCAGACGCCTTATCTAGGCGACCAGACTATGAAGGACCAAACCCAGATAATGACGAAGTGCTCATATGGCCAGACCGATACTTCTGCAAGCAACACACCTCCATGGTCAGGAGTCACCCCAGAGATGGGCGGCCCGGTGGAGAAGAAACGCATATCCGCGTCTTCGACATAGATAGTATCCATGACAACTGGGACAGCAAAGTCAAAACAGGGCAATATCCACACCAATCAGAACTCAAGTGATGGGCACCATTACATAACCTCACCCTATTGGACGGGACCCACTGGCATCACGGGACTGCCTTGGTTGTCATGGCAGACAACACACTTAGGAGGGGGGTAATTTCCCTTTTCCATGATCATGTGACAGCTGGCCATCCTGGGATTACCAAGACACTGCAGCTTCTCTTGCAATACTATTGGTGGCTGAATATGAAAACATTTGTCACTGAATACATCAAAGGATGTGCTACCTGCCAGATGACAAAAGTTAACACCCATCCTACCCATCCACCACTGTTCCCCATTACTCCCGCAGAGAACGCTTGCCCCTTTGAAACAGTCGCAATGGATTTTATCACTAAACTCCCACAGTTAGGTGGATATGACACCATTCTCACAGTCACGGACACAGATTGCTCGAAAGCATCTATCTTTATCCCCTGCAATGAGGCAATCGACTTAGAAGGAGTTGCACTTCTGTACCTGAATTACATAACTCCGCACTACAGCATACCTTGCAAAATCATATCGGACCGCAATGTTTGCTTCACATCAAAGTTTGCTGCGGAACTTTGTAAGCTTCTTCATATCAAGCAGAACATGAGCACAGCATACCACCCCCAGACCAACAGATCTAGCGAAAGAACCAATCAGACCCTAGAACAGTACCTCTGGGTCTTTTGTGGCACACAACAGAACAACTGGCACGCATGGCTCCCACTTGCCCAATATACGAAAAATTCATGGCCCTCAGCAACCACGAAGAAAACACCTTTTGACCTCCTTATCGGATATACACCACAGATTCATCAGCCAACCAGATCATCAAACCTCCCCACATTTGAACAATGATTATCAGCAATCAAAAAAGCCAGGAACGCCACTCAAGAAGCCTAACGTAAAGCGCAAGAATCTTGGATCAAAGAACGCCTCCGATTTACGCCATTCGAAGTAGGAACCAAAGTTTGGCTCGAAGGAACAAACCTCAGATTACCAAGCAACATCACCACGAAGCTAGCACCAAGGCGGTATGGACCATTTATGGTAGCCACCAAAATATCAAACATCGCTTACAAACTCAGCCTCCCACCCACCTGGAAAATACACAACGTATTCCACGCCTCCCTTCTTACGCCCTATAAAGAAACCGATCAGCACGGACCTAACTTTATCGAACCACCACCTGATATCATTGAAGGCGAAGAAGAATGGGAAGTAGAACAGATAATCAAAGCGCGCACATATGGGCGGTGGAAGAAGAAACAATATCTCATAAGATGGAAAGGATACTCACCTGCGCATGACTCATGGGTTAACGCTGAAGAACTTCACGCACCAGAACTCTTAGCTGATTTCCAGGTCGCACACAGCATAAATACCCTCTTGCTAAATAACACATCCCCATCATGCCCTGCAAACCAGTCATCAAGTACAGCCAACCCCAGCCCTCCTTCCACTTCTTCTGTTCCCTCTTCAGAGACCCGTCTATCTACCCCAATCCCTACAAATTCTACAAATTTGTACCAGACTCAGGACCAAGAAACAAGGAGACAGGACTTCCAGTCGTCTACACTAGGATTCATGCCACATTTGAACACTCTCTGGAGCACTCCCACTTCTGTCGAGACTACCGCTGCACCTACCACCGTTGAATGTCATTCACCCCACGCCTATTTCCCCCCAGTGCCATTAACTATGTCGAGCAATTTGGCGACCTCACTATACTCACCTGTGTTTACCAATCTGGTAACACCATATCCCACTGCTCCACCTTCATCGGAGCAGGAGCAAGTGAGCCCACCTTTGTCAACACCCACTGCATTGTCAAACACGATTTCATCCACATCAGAACTGTCACATCCACCCGTGATCATCGGCAACCTCCCACAGACACCACTATCCCCAACCCCTACCCACTTGAGCATTTCAGTAACGTGTTCCCCAGGTATTCCCCTGACAACAACACCCTCACCATTGGAGATAGCTGAAGCCCTTATGGAGCTACGATACCCAGATGAAGACCCACTACCTACCCCCCAGTTATTAAAACGAGCCACCTCCCCTTCACCTCTTACCCCACGCAAACGCGCACATGTCTCTTACCCCTATTGTCTCAAATGTCACAATGAGACACCAGACCACCTGAAGGAGGATTGCCCGCTTTGGGTCTTCTGTGGGAGATGCTACTCCCCACTTCACGCTCACAAGGATTGCCCCACCCCCCATCGCAACTGCACTGGGATGACTTGCCTGGTACCAGAAACGCACACTAACTACAGGATGTTTTGCACACGCGACAGTGGATACGAAACGCTAGCAGCCATATGGGCTGATGGACATAGCAACCCGATACTCCATGCATACAACACACTAGGCGCCACATGGGAAGACATTGGTGATGACATGCTTATTGGCACCCCAGACTGACATTCCTGAAGTCATGTGGTAGTGACTTTCTAGGAAGGGCGTCATGTTACGTTCTTGGGCTTATGCAGGGTGTATTTTTCATTTTCCACCTGCTTACTAAGCCTTTCCCATCACGTGACCAACCACCCATCCATCTCGATCACATGACCAATCACCTGACTAGTCACCTGACCACCCACATGACCAGTCACATGCCATTCCAGTCACCCGCTCCTCAAAGTCACCTGTCCTATATCACCTGCTCCAAAGTCACCTGCGCATCACCTGATACTCTCTCACCTGACCTCACATGACCCTATCCCTACCCCTGAATCGCCTCTATTCGCTTACCTCAGTCTCGCTTCCGGATTCTCGGCCCGCTTACTATACTTTCTTCATAGCCTCGTTTTATGACTCATACTGACTCCTTTCTTGTTACCTTCATGCGTGAGTCAGTTCCGCAGTATATGACTCCATCTTTTGGGCTATGACTCGTTACTAGTACAAGTACTCGTCGTATTATGCCTTAGTTATACAGCCTCCTCACATGTATATAAACCCTTGTGTTTTCCTAGAGTTGGGCCTTAAGCCTGACTTGGTTTAATCCCAAGTGTTGTAGCTTCCACCACGCTTTCAGCTTTCGCCCGCATTCCTTCTAAGTCGTCTCAAACATCGTCAAGACTCTTCTCTACATCTCTCATTATCACCACTAGTGTCTTGCACGCGTGCAGACCCGTCATACCAGCGCATCCAAGGGCCAGTGTTTGCTACCTGCGATCCCTTGAAGTACAAGTCCCGCTGCCATTATACAAACCCGTGCACGTCGCACCTTAGGGTCCTTGGCCCTTAACAAAGTGCACTCAAGTCATCAACCCAAAATCATATGAAATTGAAGTACCAAAGATGTGAGCAACATGAGTATCCTAATCAACTGGCACCCCTCGGAGTCAGTTTTTACCAGCCAAGTCAGCCAACATTGAACTGAGTCACATGGTGTCAACGCATTTCTCGCTGGGGGTGATTCGGTACTAATCAAGGCGGTCTGGGGGACAGGCCTGTGACTGTATCCTTCCTGGCCGGAAAGTGGGTTCCACCTACCGCTGCCATGACTGGGAAGGTGCCTTACCGCCTGTAGGCGCTCGCTCAAAGTTCTGACACGTGATTGTAGATCATGCTCCGCGGAGGTGTCTCGCTGGTGGGTGGGATCAAGGAAAGGTTGCTAGGTGTGCACAGTGTGGGCACCAACAAGGTGGTCCTTCCGTGGGCGAACAGGAAAGACGTTAGGCACGAGGTGCCGAGGGAGGTGTGGGCGCGGATGCAATTTGTGTTTGCGAGGATGGTACGCAAGGTGCTCGATGCGGCGTTTGGTGTTGGCACGTTGCCCTGGCGTGCGGACGCGCATCATCCGCTCGTCGAGACCAGGCTTTAGAAAATGACAGGGTATAGGTAAACTAATTGTAACTCACTCTCCACATATTTGTGTACAACCTCATCCCATCTGTATTTGCGAATCACTGTGACCCCCCAGCAACGACACTCGGCTCGTCTCGGCTCCCTCAACTCTACTCCAGGAATACTGTATAGAATATTACCGTCGTCTCATTATCGTTTTGCTATCTCACTCTGTTTTACCTTCCGTGATTTGAGTCAGAAAACACGCATTTTTAAAAATTTCGTACAAATTGTACACGTCGGCCTCCGCAGGAGAATCGCATTGTAATTCTCTCCCCTCGCCCCTCTGAAATGCTCCATATCCCATTTCTCCTTTCCAGTGATGCCTCTAACTGGTCAGCGTCTCAGCAGTCAGTAACGGTTTCGGCGCTTGCCTCATGTACGAGGGGCGTTTCATTCTCTCTGCGCCAACAACCACGGAGAGTGTTAATTGCTACTGCGACGGCGACCAGGGTATTTATATTGCCTCAGTCTAATACATCAACAAAACAGACTCATGTGGCAGTATCATGCCGTGGTTTTCCCTCCATGGCGGTTGAACGTTCAACGTTCAACCTTCAGCACCTCCAAACAGAGTAATAAAATGTCGACGTATTATGGCGATCTCCCTCTATCCTGTTTTCCCACATGTTCGATTGTCAACTCCTCGCCCAGAACCTCAGACCGTTCAATGTATGTACACATAGGTATGCTCCATTTTGAGCGTCTCGACGGAAAACACCAAGGTAGACTACGATCCTCGGCTTTTGTGTCCATTCTTTGTGCCGTGACTCTCTATTCTATTCTATTCCTGCTATGACTTAATCCACCCCGTTTCTAACATGGTATCACCTGCAGGGGTTAAAAAGATATCTTTTAATAGTCAGATATAATTTTTACAGACAGTCACAGAAAACGGGACGAACTTTCAGTGCATTGGTATGTGGTCTCTGAAGCAACTGATGTGATGGTACAGACTACTTTGACATCGCCTGATCATTTTGCACATAACCAGATAGCACGTGAATAATCTCCTGCTCTCCTCTCGTTAATGCGACCTGGAATGGAGTCTCTCCCTTGTCATTCTGCATTTGGAGATTTACACCATTTTCCAGTAGTAGCTTTATGGTCGTGATGACGCTCCAAAGCAGTGGGGAATTGTCAAGGGACGACTTGGACAATCTGCGTTGGAACGGAGATGATATTGCTAAATGCAACGGGGTAATGTTGCTGTTATCGCGTGCGTCCACGTCTGCACCGAGTTTCAGCAAAAACTCCACGATACCAGAAAGGATCCGTTGTGATGCTAAGTGTAATGGCGTCTGACCGTTCTTGTTCCGCAGGTGGACGCTTGCACCATGCTCCAGTAGCACCTGGGCGGTTTTGGTGATTTTGGAATCATCGCCCCCACGAAATTGTAATACCGAAAGCAGTGGGGTCGTAGCGTCATTGTCCTGTGCATCTACACCCGCGCCAAATTTCAGCAATAGTGCTACTCTGCCGCAATGACCATCATGTGATGCTAAGTGTAATGGCGTCTGACAGTTCTTGTTCCGCAGGTGGACGCTTGCACCATGCTCCAGTAGCACCCGGGCAGTTTTGGTGATTTTGGAATCATCGCCCCCACGAAATTGTAATACCGAAAGCAGTGGGGTCATAGCGTCATTGTCCTGTGCATCTACATCCGCGCCAAATTCCAGCAATAATGCCACACCTCCGCAATGACCATGATGTGATGCTAAGTGTAATGCCGTCTGGCTGTTCTTGTTCCGAACGTGGACGCTTGCACCATGCTCCAGTAGCACCTGTGCAGTTTTGGTGATTTTGGAATTATCGCCACACACGGGGAGTTGTGATTGTGATAACAAAAGCAGTGGGGTCATGGCGTCGTTGTCCTGTGCATCCACGTCCGCGCCAAATTTCAGCAATAATACTACAATGCCAGTAAGGACATGACGCGATGCTGTGTGTAATGGCATCCGGCCGTACTTGTTCCGCACGTGGACGCTTGCACCATGCTCCAGTAGCAGCTGTGCTGTCTTGGTGATTTGGGGATCATTGTCAAATAGGGATAGTCGTGCTTGTGATACCAAATGCAGTGGGGTCATGGTGTCGCAACAGTGTATGTAGCACCTTTGTAATGTACCCCACAATATCCAGGATACGACGTTGTAATGTACTCCCTATTATCCCAAGGAGCTCCCAGGCCTGTGTACATTATAACATACCTTCAACCTCTCTG
>Ga0307510_10001128_pt1 | contig 28626 bp, 39 predicted proteins | sample 12_EM_MG_FD_207224 | JGI IMG/M metagenome (GOLD analysis project Ga0307510, IMG submission 207224) | Populus trichocarpa ectomycorrhiza microbial communities from riparian zone in the Pacific Northwest, United States - 12_EM | ecosystem: Host-associated > Plants > Roots > Unclassified | place... | reverse complement strand
GGACAAGGGGCTCGACTGGTGGTTGGACTGGTAATGGCGTAGGCAGTTGTATATTGGCATCTCTGGGTGGGTTACTAGGTGGCAATGATGGTAGGACTGGTAGTGGCTTGGCTAGGGGCTTTGGAGTGGATGCTGAGGGGTACAAGGGAGGTGAAAAATAGGGTGGATTGTAACAGTGAGGGCAAGCAAGGGCAAGGGCAAGGGCAAGTGAGGGTGAGGGCAAGCAAGGGCAAGGGCAAGCAAGGGCAAGGGCAAGCAAGGGTGAGGGCAAGCAAGGGCAAGGACAAGCAAGGGCAAGGGCAAGGGCAAGCAAGGGCAAGGGAAAGCAAGGGCAAGGGCAAGGGCAAGCAAGGGCAAGGGCAAGCAAGGGTGAGGGCAAGTGAGGGCAAGGGCAAGGGCAAGGGTGAGTGAGGGCAAGGGCAAGGGCAAGCAAGGGTAAGGAGACAGAGACATGAAATGAGACAAGAAGGGTGCAAGGGCATTCATGGCACAGCAGGCTCATAAGTCGTTACACAGTCAGGGATCATACAGAAAAGGAGAGGTGTCCATGTAGCACCTTTGTAATGTACCCCACATAATCTAGGAAACTCTGTAATAATGTACCACTATGATTTCAACAAACTTGTAGGCCTGCACAAGTTATAATTCCCCTCTCTTATTGTTGCCCCCCAGCATTATAATGTATATAGCTTACCATCCCATTGTAATACATCCCATTATAACTCCCCCTCTCTGGTCCAGGTCCGACCATTATTGCCTCTCCCCTGGCATTACAATGTAGACTCTTCACACATTATAATCCCACCTGTCTTGTTGCCCCCCCCCCTAGCATTATAACTTGCATGTTTCCCATGGCAATTACAGCCCGTTGTCATACCTCTCATTATAATGTGTTTCACTGCACACATTATAATTGCCCGTCTCTTGTCATTTCCCGTCATTTCCCCTCCCCCAGCATTATAATGTACATGGTTGCTGTAGTGATTCCGGAATTCCGGAGCCAGCAAGACGTGACAGCCCTCCAGCAAATTTATTAAAAAGGAGGTATAAACCAAAAGCCACAAACTAATTAATAATAATAATTAATAGCACGTGCCCCTCCCCTGCCCCCTGATAATGTGAATCCATCACCCCGTGCGTTGAGCTCGCTGTCACCGACAGCGAGTGCACTCACACCCGTTTCCCCCCACATTGTATACAGTACAGTGTACATGTCATATCACTTGTATTAATCAGTAGAATAGGAATATAATAATGAATGATTACAATGCTGCCTGTAAAAAGCTCCCCACTCCATCCCAAAGTGCCAACGCCGGACATCGCACGACCCCTTCCGCATAGCACCATGGAATTCCTATGCCTCCGGAACCTCCGGCAGCGAAATGTCGCTGTCCCATGGGCTACGTCCGTTGCTGCATGGTGTCTTGGTAGTGGTAGTAGTCGCAGTGGCGATGGCGATGATGGTGATGGCAATAACAGGAGGGGGAACAGCGACGCGAGAGGTCGCATGACCTAGGCGGGGCGATGCCATGGCGGTGTGATGACGACAAAGCGAGGGGATGCGCACGCGGTCAATAACGGTGGCACCGGTGCAACCGTTGCACAGTTCGCTTGCTCGTACTTGGGCTGCACTGCGGGCCAAATATGGGTGCAGGCCTCGCCAGGCTCGTTAGAAAGCCTGCCTGGGCCCTGGAGGAAGGAGGGATACGCGCATCTGTGTCCCCTGACCCTCTCGATCTTGATGGCACGGTTTGTGAACGCCAGCACAGACTCGGATGTGAGGGAGGTCGAACCCTCGAGCATCGGCACGCACGAACGAGTGGGAGTGTTGCACTGTCCATAGCTGAGGGCACCTCCTGCGTCGAATCTGCTGGCGAGGCTGAGAAAGCCATCGCTGTGAAATCCGAGGCGTTGGAGCCCACGGCATATGGCAAGGCGGGGAGCAGGCGCGAAAGGGTGAGGGAAGGGGTGATGTTGGGACACTGCCGCAAGACCGTGACGGCGAGCACGCGCGCGATGGACCGGAAAGAAGACGACCAGGCGACGGGCACACACCCTCTGAAGATCGCAGAGGGAGGAACACGTCAGAACACGGAAAGAATGTGAACGAGCGAAGGAATCTCACAGTCTGGAGGCCGCAGAAGGAGGACACGTCGGGTCACAGAAAAAAAGCGACTGAGTAAAGGGCACTCATGGGAGTGGGTCCACAGAGTGAGGGTCTCGTCGTGTTTGTGGATGGGTGCGGACGGGCATGCAGTCTGTACGGTGGAGAGACAATGATACCATGGAATCGCAAGAGTAAGAGTATTGCAATTAGTATGAACGCCACTAGTACTGCAGTCCTCAAAGGGCTCAAACCCCAACCCTAACCACAACGTCCGAACAACAACGTGTTATAATGAGTGTGCTTCGGTCGTTTCCTCATTCGGGTTTCCCGTTTATCCACTGCCTGTGTTACAATGCGTCCTTTTCCTAGTATGCGATTATAATGTTGTTCAAACCTTCAAATCCCGCACTTACTCGCCTAGGGGTTATAATGTGCCTTGTGATTACCATGCATTCTAACCTGAGATTCACATTATAACGTTCTGGTCTTTTCTGTCCGGGCCAGTTTACAGTGTGTACCGTCCCTCACTAGGCCTCACTAGGCCTCATTGGCCCCGCTTTCGCCTCCAGTCCTCTGCATACCGCCTGCACCAGCTTCGCTATCTCCTGATTAATGCCTAAGGCCTGATAGGCCTGATTCGCCACCCGCCACCCTACCTGCCAATCATGCAGCTTACGAGTTCTCTTCCCTAGTCAACTAGTCAACTCCTCGCATCTGCGGCATCGTACTTGCCCCTTTCCTGCATTCTGAGATGCCGGTAGTTCCCCCAATCCCTTCCTTTCCACCCATAATCCCAATGCCAGTGCTACCTGAGCATGATGTCGACATCCCCCCCTCGGATGCCAAGCCTTGTCCCATATTGCCTTCACCCCTCAATCCCGCCGCACCTGCTCCCTCCAAATCTCCTGTCGACCCCTCCTGCGGGCCTCCTGCTGCACACGCGTCACCCCCTTTCGAACACGATGCCGCTGGGTACATCAACATCAGTAACGCTGCAAGCTTTAAGATATGACCCAGCCAACAACGGATTTAACAGCAACATCAAAGGTAAGTTAGTTATCTACTACGACAGCAACGGCACTGACAACGATGACCACCACAGCAGCGACCGCCGACCACAACCACACATACGACCCGGAGGCTCCAGCAATGGCAGCAGCCACAAGCTCGTATACAAGTCGAGCGGAAATGGCTTCAATACCAAGGACATGTCAATGACAGTGACAGTACCAGCAATGACAGCAGCAGCGGCAACGTGTCCCGCACTACCAACACCCATCACAACTACAACCGCGATCGCAACGCGAGGGTCCTCATGGCCCTGACATCGACTCTGTCCCTCCCCTCGATTTCGTGCGAGCTGCTCGCCCTGTCTCTGACGTCGCCCCACCATGTTCAACCAGCAACTGTAAGGTGGGCATGCGCGCCAACCTCGGAACGGGCCTTATTCGCTAGCTCATATTTTCTGCTCGAAGAGTACTTGTCTCGTATTGTTTCAGCATTGCATATACACACCCCGCGTCTGGCTTTTGTCGAAAGCCAGGCAACTGCGGCCCATTTCTCCATCTTTCTTGTTTGCGTGCTTCCGGAGGCAAGCACGGCCCCACTTTCTCCTCTTATTCCTTTTGTGTGTTTTCGACCGACCATCTGACGACCTCGCGGGCCCGCTGTGCCGCTGCCGTCTTTCTGATCTTCCGCCCTTGTGTTCTACTCGACGCTTCAACCATCCGCCTTCGCCTCACCAACGCCAAGTCGCCGACCGCCTTCGCCTCATACGACATCGATCAACTTCGCCTCGACAACGCCGCTCGTCTCAGCCTTGCCAACATCTCAAGACACTCGCTAGCATCGGTACCACACACCGACATCATCGCTTCTCCCGTTCGACCTTCCTCTCGCGTTTCTCGATCAATCGGGAATTAGGCCTCGTTTCTCATCTCCCTCAAGAACATCTTTAAACTCACTTGGTCACTCTGACCTAGTTCCTCAAACAACCCTCCAGCCATTCCTCACACCGACTTGAGATGTGCTGATGTGGTGCACCTCCATTTTCATCATCATACGGCACACCTCCGTGGCCTCGACCACCTTGACCTCGCCTCTCCTCGACCGACAAAGCCGACGCCATCTATCCAAACCTCCCCGGAAACACAACTACAGACATCGCGTCCCCCACATGCGGCCTCTCCCACATGGGGCATCTCTAGGTTCTATGCCTCCCATGGCTTAGATACACCTTCCCCGCCCATGTTGTCGGCCTGACGTGCACCTCGGGCGGACCTCGCACACACTCGGTCCTCAGCAAGTGTCAGATGGACAAGGCATCCCAGGCGCTGACCTATAACCGGGCGCTCGTGTGCGCGGACGCGGTCAACGCCGAGGTCCTCCTCCGCCTCGCACGAAACGAACTGCTCGAACGCGCTCAGCAGACAAACCGTCAGGTCACGGCCCTCGTGGACGAGGAGTACGTCTCTTTTTGTACTTTTTGGCGAGTCGGTGTGAGAGCACGAAAGGCTAATGATAAACCTCGGTCGTCTAGGTGGCGATATACCATTCGGCAAACCAAGAGCGGTGATTATAACGTCCAGGTAGGTGGCCCATTGCCCAGCACCTCAGACCGACTGACATCGATTTGCTCGATAAGGTGTTCTACTCGGCATGTCCCGCCCGTTGCAAGGGCCAGGATTTCAACGTGGCAGCGGATCCTCGCAAACCCATCACTCGACATGCATTTTCCGCACCTCACCTCAAACGTGAGTTTCAACGTATAAAGTCCACGTCGACACGTACCACGATCCCAGTCGCCAGCAACCAAATACCTCATGTCTACCTCCGGTCAATTCCTCACCGTTCCCTCATCGACCTACCGGGCGTCGCAGCCCCACCGCAGGAATACTGCCCACGCAGCCGTGCAGTCACCACGGACGCAACGACGTCCCGCGACTGGGTCAGTGGCATCTTCCTCCAAAGTGAGGCTCGAAGATACCCCTTTAGGCATCCCCGTCTCGGCCCCAGCCTCCTCCCCGCCACCACTCCCACCACCACCATCACCATCGACGACAACGACCACCGAAGCGGCGGACGGCGACACAACCACACGGACCACATCTACCTCCTCTACCCCCCAATCGTCGTCCCCGAAGACGAGCCAAAGACGACAGACGCTGCCCGCGCTCCCAGTAACATCCACCACCATTCCTCTACCATCGAGCCCGACCGCTGCCGCTGCCGGCAGTGCCCGTCCTCAGTCCCCTCAACTCTCCCCGCGCAGCATATTCTGCGCGATGCCCTTCCTCCTCCGGCTGCGTTCGCCGCCGTCGGACCTCTTGAACTCGTCGCACGTTCTTCGTCGGGACCGCCTCTTCCATCAATAAGGACATGTAGTGTATATTGTAAGTAGTTAATTTTGCTATAAGAACCATACCGCCGCCTCGTCAAAAAGACAGGCAGCACATGCCCATCGTCCCTTCTTTTGTGTGTGATTCCGGCTCTTGCATCTGGCTGCCTGATGATATATATGATAAACCGTGGCACCACGCACTCGCTCGGGTCCGGTCCACATCCTTTTCTCTTGCCTGGTCCCTTCTTCTTTCTCTCTCGCGTGCCCCTGATCCCGGTGATTTGGGGTACACGTCCTTAAATAAACCCATATAGCCTTATTCTCTCTATCATATGCACGCATTTCATGGTTGATTTGATGATATTGATTATAATTTCGATGAAACTACGATACTAAAACTTATTTCAATGAGAATCAGAAGGAAAAAATTGCCAGACCAAGCAAACAGTATTAGCCCCAACTTAAGCGTCAAGAGATTCAGACACTTTTCTTTGCTCGTGAATTCCGCTTCGGCTGTGTGTACCCTGCTTTCTTGAGATGACCAGGTAAGGTGGGCACGCGACCAGACCTCCTTGCCTCCTCTGGCTTTGTTGCTTCCCTTGCTGCCTTTGCTGCCTTTGCCACCTTTGCCGCCACCTTTGCAGCCTTTACAGCTTCAACTGCAGCCTCCTGTGCGTCTTTCGCCTCCTTTGCCAGCCTATCAGCCTCTGTTTCTTCTGTTGTGGCCTCTGTTGCATCTTGGCCTGGTTCCGACATCTCTCCGGTATGCTTTGCATGCTTCGTCCCTGTCTTTGATACCCCACCGTCCTTCATGCCTTCCAAGTCACTGTCTGCCTTTCTCTTCCTTCCGCGTCCCCTTTTATTCCTGGAATCACCTCGTCCTTCGTCTGTAGTAGCTTCATTAGCCTTTCCATCCAGGAAACCAAGCAATAGGTCGTCAGGTGATTGGATAGACATGCTGGACATGTTCAGAGGATAATCCTGGGCAGGGATAGATGCGAGCGGAGGGGCGACATGTGGAACAATTGCCCCTGGAAGGGGGACAGAGGGAGGGGGGTCAGCTCCACCGATTGGGATGATGTCTGGTGGCAAGAGCGACGACTTGGATGAATACACGCCTGGTAAGTAAAGTCCCTGGGAGTCACTGTTTGGCAACAGATCCGGTAGGAATGAGGAAGGATCAAAGGCTGGGTTCATGTCTTGATAGCCATCTTGAGGGAGAGCGTCGGGGATGCTGTCAAACCACAAATTTGATGGCATATCCCCTGATGGTTGCAACCCATTAGGTCCTTGGAGAGTGTTCCAACCAATTTCTGTCGAGTTGCTGAAATCTTGACCATTGTATTGGGCACCAAAGGTCAAAAGAGAAGTCGAGTTTAGTGTAGATAGTGCTACAGTGGTTGACAGTCCAGAGGTGGTAACACCACTACTGGATTCGTGGAGGGGACTTGGTTCGTTGGCTGGGGCGTCACATAATGACGTCGGTTCCTGGACTGAGACATGTGCTTGGTCAGGACCGCTGACTTTTACTTGAATAAAGCACATACCTTGATTATTATCGCCAATTAGATGTTGAAAATTGGCTGGAACCTCATCAATGGCCTCATCGGCGGGCTTGTCAAAGAGTTGGTTGACTTGCTGACAATCACTCCTCAATGATGAATCACCAGCCTGAGCGCGATGTACACCTATGGTCCCATCCAAACTACAACTCTTTCCTGTCCCTTCGGCACCTTCGTGTTTGTTTCCTGTTGATTTCAACTCATTTTGGTCTTTGACAATGCGACGACAACACTCTTCCGGAGCTAGAGACATAAAGTGATGTTAGGAGAACTTTTTTTGTGCATGACACGCGAATTCACTTACGGAAATATGCCTTTCCATATTTAACCATCATGTCCTGTAACTGCCCCCACCCCTCTGGGTTAAACTGAGGTAACAGCTTCTTGGTCATCCCATTCGAGGTGTCAGACTGAACCCTGGGATGAATCAGCATCAAATTTCCACCAAAACACAGATGTTGCTTACGATTGCATTACAATTTCACCATTTGACTCTCCAAGTGGCGTTACAGCCAGTATGATAATGCTTGCACCCAACCATTCAGACATCGCATCAGCAAAAGATGGAAGTATCTCTTCAGCAGTCTTCCAAGCCCTGGTTGTCCAAATGCCAGTGTTAGTCCACATTGTATCATCGCACAGCATGTCCGACTTACTGAATGAGGTCTTCAGGTGAACCTGTGAACGATGGTTTCTTCTTCCACTCTGCCATTACATTCTTGTTTTCTTCATCCGTTTGTTTTGTGACCCCGTCCTTGACTTCTGGTGTCTCCTTATCCCAACAGGCCTTTACGTGCTTATTCCACATTGCAAGTCGTTCAGAAGGCATCACAGAATCTCTTATCGATTCCCAGAGTGGGTCGAATTCTTCCTTGAGCTTGGTCTTATTAAGATCACCATATGTAGTGAGAGCTTTCTTCTCCTAAGGGCGTGTTATGCCTGTCGATGTTATGCGCTCAATGATGTTGTTCACATAGGACTGGTTGTTATTTTTGGATGTGTATCGGTACCGATACCAGCAACTAAGCTTCTAATATAAGAGGTAGTTAGATTCCACATTACATTTGTGCAATGAGTCGCTTACATTTCGAAGCTCGTGGTAGAATACATTCTGTCGATCAGACTCTAGGTTCTGCTTATCCAGAGGTAATGAGGAATTGACATCTTCTGGGGTATGATTGCCATCATCATCACATGGCTCTGGGTTGTCCTCAATAGCTAGGCTATATCCAAACTGTTGGATAAATCCCTTGGCCACCCGCGTGTAAAATCCGCTGCGGTCATCAGTAGAACTGAGGAACTGATCCTTATATGACTCAAGGAACTCCAGTTTCATGCCACTGAACGCATTCTTTCGGCCTTGTTGCCTGGCTTCACCCTGTGGCTTCTGGCCGTCACCTTTGTTTGACCTGGAAGTTCGTGCCATGTAGCGAAGGAATTTGGAATGGAGAACACAGGAACACAATTTGGACGACCATGTATTCACCCTGTTAGGCGAAGGCACACGCTGAGCTTGGAAACAGCATCGCTGAACGTTGAACATTGAACACCGACCACTGATTCTGAGCTTGAAATGTCTGTCACCCCATTTTTGACAACTAGCTGTCACTGTCGTCACCCACATACCCATCGCATCCAATGAAAACGCCAGAAAGTCATCCCACCGGTCCTTTAACGAACTCCACCACAATCGCCATCTACTCACGCTATCAAACTACTGCCATATTGTCTTTGCTTATGACCGTCGCCACCATTAACAAGGTAGCCATGTCCACGACCAAGCGCCTCCCTGAATTCCACCTCGTCCCTTGTTTCATGCTAGCCGACATCGCCCCTGAACATACAGTTTTCGGGCCCTATTGCAAAGCTAAGTGGAAACTCTGCTTTTTTCGCCCTCAGTGGTCGTTCTCAGAGACAACGCGGGTGCATGGGTTCCACCATATCAGATCAAGGTCGTCACATGTGGGGCAGTCAACGCGGGCGTTGTACACAAGCGTGCCAGGAACGGGACCGACCTGGACACGGGAGCTCGAATCGAGGGGTTCATACGCGAGCGCATGGCACGGATCCTGTTCCTCTTCAAGCACCAGGGTATTCATAACATCGTGCTTGGCAGCTTTGGAACTGGGGTGTTTCGTAACAATGTCAGCATGGTCGCAGACATCTGGTCCGACTTGCTGGCGGAGCAAGGAGCTTGTTTCATGCGCTCTTTCGATCGCATCGTATTTGGTATTCATCGACAAACGAACGGTGGAAAGATTCAAGGCCGTGTTTGAGAGCCGCATCGAGGAACAGAACTCATTGACTTGGGATATGGCAACCTCGCACCCGACGCCCCGTAGCATTTTACAGGTTGTGGAACGATGTGGCACCTTAAACCCGTTGTTCTGATCAGAAAGCCATTGTGTTTGTTGTGTGGTACGTGGTTTATGGCCTTTTGTGCCCTCGTCTTACAAGGCTTACCAGGCTATACCAGTACTTATTCGTCGCATAAATAATGAAGTCACCTTTTTTCCCGTTGTTTGTGTGAGAACAGCGTGATCCTCCGCTCTCGCACCCGGCCAACCAACAACCAACTGAGTCGCTGCAGAGGAATTCATCGGAAAAGAGGTGTCTGAGCTTCACGCACTTTACAGCAACGCGTGAGTGTCCTACCAGTTGCGCGCCCTTCCACCCACGACTCGGAAGTATGGCACCGTGATGCCTACCCACCAACTAAGTGAACTAACATGGCGAGGTGGCTGGCTGGCAGGCTGTGGCAGCAGCAGCGTGTACGCAGCAGTGATCGATAGGGTCACGAATCAGGGTTACGACAACCAATTCGGGACGCACGTTTTAGGTACGGGGAAACAAGATTCAAACCTTTTCCCCAGAGCCCGACTTTTTGCGTTTGTGTCAAAACACTGAGATAATCACTCTCGCCCACAGGACACTTTTATCTCACCAAGTTGCTCCTTCCCCTTCTCACGGCGACCGCAAAGAACGCTCCTCCCGGATCCATGCGCGTTGTCCATGTCAGCTCCCTTGGCCACCACATGACGCCACCAGAGGGCATTCGATGGTTCACGCTCAAACCCGGAGATGATTTTCTCGCACTGGCAAAGAAAATAGGAGCGCTCAAGCTATATGGTCAGAGCAAGCTGGTAACATATATTTTGCTCCGGATGTTTGTCTACTTCTAACCCGCTGCATTATAGGGCAACTGGGCGACATCCTCATCTCAAACTCGCTCGCTCAGATACGGTGGCGAAGGCATCGTGTCCATCTCCCTACACCCAGGAAATGTTACTTCGGATCTTGTTCAGTCTCATTCAGTAACGTTCATATGACTAGCTACATCTACCTTGCGCCTGTGCACACATGTGCACACCCTGTATGCCTTCATTTTCCCTTGGGATTGCAGACTTGCCTTTTGCTCTCAGACCATCCCCCGAACTCACACAGCCTGACCTCTCACCTATACCACGAAGCTGTCAATACTTTGATGATTTTTTGATTACTCAAACCTTGTTTGGACCCGAACCGGACCCGACCTAGGTCCAGGCCCAGGTTCGCTGTTCTGCCTGGACCGGACCTCGGCCTGTCTGACCAAAGCAGGAGACGCAGAAAGATACCCAGTAAGGGCACGCGAGATGCACATGAACTAAATGAGCTGGTAACTACGGGGCATAAAGCTTAAAGCTTAAAGGACAATGGGGTATCACTAAATGCAGGGTACATAAAACGGGGTGGGCGGATGCAAAATTAGCGTATGTGGTACTCAGCTAGTCCATTCAATAGCTGTCTACGATTTGTTGTGCATTTGTCACTCGGCAAAGGCAAAACCAACCTCAACATCCGGCAACATGGTAGCCTGGTAGCGCCGCATCAGGTTTCGGTAGCAGCAATAGCTTCGCAAAGCCCCACTTACAAGGCTCGTTGGGAACAAGGCGGATGTGAGCGCCAAGCGGAAGCGAGATGCAACCGAGAACAAGAGACGCCCCATTCCTTCCCGCCCACGCGAGTGACCCGAAACGCAGAGCCACCAACGAAGCAAATAATGACTCGAACAGCAATTTCTGTTTGGAGAATTTAGACTCGATACAACCCCAGGAGAAATGACAAACCGATGAAAGTGATGGCCATGATTCACATGAAGTACCAATTCTTCAACATACCCTTGAAAACATTCAACTTTCTGTCCAGGTGCCGACAATTAAGCGAGTTGGTAATCTGGGCGAACACAAACGCGTTGAAGACCAGCGCTTGAACAACCGCATCATTGTGCTTTTGCACCGAAGAGTCATCGGAATGATCAAACCCAAGAATTCGTGAACCGAGGAAATGGAAGATAAGGATGACGACGATCTGATATGCCGACTGCCTGAGGACCTGCTTGAGCATGTTGACAGTGAAAAGCGGGTCGGGTTTCTTGTCGGGCTTGTGGTTGAGCAGGACTGGTGAGGCTGGGTCCGTCGCAAGCGTGAGCGCGGCAAAGGTGTCCATTATGAGATTGATCCAAAGAAGCCGCACTGCACTGAGGGCCCCCTCCGCTCCAGATAATGCAAGGGCGGTGGTAAAGGTGATAATAACAGCCGTAATGTTGGTGGTGATCTGGAACTGAAGGAACTTGCGTACAGAGTCATTGACAAACCGGCCCCACATAATAGCTTTAACGATCGACGAGAAGTTGTCAGCCATCAAGATAATATCAGATACCTCTTTGGCGATCTCGGTCCCTGTGGCACCCATAGAGAACCCCATATTAGCCGTCTTGAGAGCAGGCCCATCGTTGGTACCGTTCCCAGTGACGCCGACGATGTCATCATGGTCGTTGAGGCCTTGAGGGTTTCAACTTGTGTTAGTGGGCCATTACTTCGTATGGCATATCCAAGTTCTCTTGGATGGTTAAAGTGATCAGCATGTGCTAGGATTTACAAAAACTTGTCACCAATTCACCATGGTCATGCTAAAGTCGTGAGCACAGCGAGGTCTCACGGAGCTTCCCCGTGCTACGCCCATCACCCTTCCCAAACACAATTACATTCTCTCTCTCACTGCGAGCACTGTGCGTCCCACATGATGGAGGAAGTCCACCGTGTTCTGTGGGCGGTCCAGGACGAATATGTGGGACACACTTGGGTCAAAGTCAAGGCTGTATATGAGGAGCGAGGTGTTGCGTGTCCAGTTGCGCCGTCGTTATTAGAGGGCTGTATGTAAAAACCTACCCAAAGGCACAGCTATGTATCCAGAGACATTTTTCCAGTAAAATTTGTGAGCACAGAAGCCAGAAAACCATCAGCTTATGGGATAAAAAGTTCAATTTAAAGAATAAACAAATACCTTCGGCAAGATAGTCAGCTTGCGAGATGAGCGTGCGCTGTTCAGCTTCCGTTTCCTTGCGATGTCCCTCATGGAAATCGCTTACGGAGCGGGCATGCAGTTGCGCATGCGCACGTGAGGCCCCGAGGCGACCGACATCTTCACTCAGACGTCGAGGCCCGAAACTGCTTCGCGCTTGTCTGTGCTTCAACAAGGCGTGCATAGATCGTCGTATTTGCCTCGAGTGTGTTGAGGCAATTCATAAATGTGGGGCGATAGATCGGGTCGTCTGCGTGCACGTCAGAAGGTGAGCCCAGTTCCTAGAAAATGGGGGTGGATGCCCAAATCAATTAAAAGAAAATAAAGAGTGGCTCCCCACAGGGACATGTCCAAAAGGCGGCGATGGAGAGAGAAAAGACAATGAGCCTGAATGCAGAAAGCAGAAAAGTGGAAGAAGTGGAGCAGGCACCACAAGAACTGCACCAGAGACACGACCATCCAAAAATTGCCACCCGAAAGACTCATGAAGATGAAGGCAAACTCCTGCTCTGACTGGGGCCTTGGCTGCACAGTGACCTGGCTGCAAAGCGTTCACATCCACGTACCGACGTTGGTGATGTGATAGTGGTGATTGTGGCGCGCCAGGCGCACCTCACGAAGCACAGCAGGAGGGTGACGAATGGCGTGTCGTGAAAGCTCAAGCGTTTCACTGGGTGCATGGGTATCGTGCGATCGCGGAATACAGTGACTATGGCACTAGATCGATGCGATGAGATCAAGAGGCGAGTGCTTCTCATGGAACATCAGTGACATGGTTGTAACATCGTGGCCTTGTTGTTCAGAAGATGGCCAGGAACCGCAGCCATGCAGGGTGAAGGTTGAGGAAAAGGTACAGCAGGTGCGGTTAGTGACGCTGGACCTGGTGCGCAGGGGATTGGGATTTGATATCGTGGGCATGTGTGAGTTTCGTGACACTGAGAGAAGTGGGAGATTTGAGTCACTGCTTGTGCTACTTAGAAGCGTAAAGAACTGTGCGCGAGTCAGGGAGACGCACGTCAAACTGCCAAACTCCTCAAACCCGTCGATCGCATCTAGGACGAGGTAGGGGCTACTCGGGAACATAATCCCCCTTGGGTTCGGTGCGCATGCTATGATTGCAATGGCGTAAACTTGAACCTCTGCTTGGCTCGGGGGATTTGTCAAGAAGTACTGCGTGGAAGTCAGGTGGGCGAGTCCATCCCCTGCTCTTCTGGCGAGCCATCATGCATCATGCCCCGTGACACCAGCCAGTAGCCAGGGTTGTAAGTCACCAGTTGTGTTACAACACCTGAAGCCACCCAAGTTGCTTGCAGAAGACCTAGAGAAATCAGGGGGCGTCAGCATCGGATGACTCACATATCCTCCATGACAACCCGGGAGTCCCTCACCCCCTTGGGTTTGCATTCACAGTTGCAGACACGGACACAAGTGAAGTCGAACCCTCGGGTGTTGACACGCATGAAGGAGGGGAGTGTTGGACCAGCCTTGGCCGAGGGTACCTCCAGCGTCGAACCCGATGGCAAGGCTGAGATAGCCACTGCCACTAAGTCTGAGGCGTTGGTGCCCTGGGCGAAAGGCGAGGCCAAGCGCGAAGTCGATGTGCCGCTGCAAGGAAGCCCGAATGAGGGCAAACACCGCGGCGGGCGCGAGGCCTTGTGACAGGGCAAGTAAGAGCTCGAGGTGCCGCCACAAGCGAAAGCCCGAGGTGCTGCTACCAGAGGGTGAGTGCAAACGCAGCACGACGCTGCTTTGCAGCCCAAACGAGGGCGAACATGAGCCCGGTTGGCCACCACGAGTTGTTGTGCGAGGACGCCCTGTCCACTTGGGAGGGAGCAGCCCTTGGGAACCCGGAGAGAGGTTGCTGGAGGAGGAAGCTTTCGGGTCAAAAACCCTATTGAGGCCAAGGACATCACGGCAGGCATCATCGCCTGCAATAAGGAAAACCTGCATGGCGATGTAAAATCAAGTCAGTCAAATGGGACTTGGTAATAGAAAGAACCACGCACCCTTGGGACATACCCCCATTGTCATCAAGAATCCCACCCATTTTTGTTTTGAGGCCCATAGCCAGACAGCAAAAATTGCCCAAAGTCGCGCATTACTCTACGCAAGACTCTACGATCACATAATCCGGCAATGGCCGCAACGAAATCACGGAATCACAGCAGACAGCAAGTCGCGGCTACACTTTTAGGATCACATAACTGGCAATTCCCGCACCACTATACTCGCTGATCACATAATCCGGCATTGGCCGCAACGAAATCGCAGAATCAGGGATGGTTGCCCAAAGGTCGCGGCTACGCTTTACGATCACATGACTGGCAATCAACACTCTATAACACAAACAAACATAAACAAAACATAAAATCCGGCAATGGCCGCAACGCAACGAAATCGCAGAATGGTTGCCTACCCAAAAGTCGCGGCTACCACAGTACTTTAAGATCACATGACTCCGGCCATTCCCGCAACGAAATCGCGGAATTTTCACATGGGGGGGCCCAAAATTTCCCTATGAAAAAATTAGCTTTAATACCTCATTCTCTAAAAGAGAACTCGGAACCAGTAATCGTTGATCCTTGGGCGAGGACCGTGCGAGGACCCGCAATCGTGGCGCAATATTCCTCATGACGTCCGGTGACAGCATGCGAAAATGTGGCCCATCCATGATAATACCGCCAGTAGTGTAGATGCCGCATTGTTGAGCGATAGACCGGGCAGTGAGCACGTTGTCTCCAGTACACATCGTCACGCGAATGCCAGCCATTTTACAATCAGCAATGGCCTCCCGAACGCCATCACGAAGAGGATCCTCAATGCCAGTGATGCCAATCAGTGTGAGTTCGATCGCCAAATCAAGGTGTGTATGTAGCGCTTTTGTAATGTACCTCACAAAATCCAGAAGTCCACGTTGTAATGTACTGCCTCTGATCCCTGGGATCTTCCAGGGCTGCATGCATTATAATCCAGCCTCTCCCTCTCTGGGCAGTGCATTATAATGCGCTCACCCACAATTCTCATACATTATAACGACCCTCTCTCGGAATTCCGGAGCCGGAAAGACGCGACAGCCCTCCTGCGCGTGCCCCTCCCTCAGCAGCCGACTATCATCGGAAGTGAGATAGTGTCCATGTCAAGACAGGACAAAGAAGGATATCACCTCCAATGAGATGACAAAGCCGGACAGTTGGGCAGCAATTGCAGGATTCGGCGACACCGCAGCGCGCGACTCATTGCACGAATGTAGTATAGTACATGGGATATGCGATGTCGAGCATCGGGTAGGAACCCCGCACGACTTAAAGGGAAGCCGACAATCCAGTACCATATGAGGAGTACACAGAGGAGCCGGTGGCGTTGAGGGACAGCTCTCCAAAGGTTGTGCAGTGATGAAGGCCATCCAACTGAACATCCAACTTTGAGGCATTTTCAAATATCATAAATGCATCGAATCTTGATGAATGGGCCTCGAATCTGGCTTGCTAACAGTGTGTCACAACCACACCCATAAAGACGGCCTAATCGTGTCGATGAGGCGCCAACACATGCACATTGATGTGTACGTACAGTACGTCAATTTGGTTTGCGGTTGTCGTGTCGAAGGACGAACGCGGTGCGGGACTGCTCCATGATGGGGTGACCGTGGCCCAGCACATAGCAGTGCGCCATATGAATGGATTTTGCTTATCTCTGGTGTCGGGCCACCTACATGCAATAATGCTGGCTGAGGACGCTCTGCCTGTGTGCACCTGAGGGTGGAGGCCATCAAAGATAGTAAAAAGGACGGACGGAAGACATGGAGAAACTCTTTCAACTCTTGGTATCGCCTTGCCATGCCGGGAGAAGATGAAGGAAGGGGGGATCGGAGAAAGGGACAGAGCAGGCAAATTTTGGCGGAAGCCATGTCTTTTATGGGCCCACCTTGGTGCGTATCAACATTGAAAAAGTTTCTGTTGATCGATCTGCGTTTGTACCTCCCTCCCGATAGCAATGGAGCCCCTGAGGCCTGAGTACTGAGTCCTCATCGCTTCTCATCAAGATACTGTATCCACATTACCATGTCATCAATGAGTAGAAAAATAGAAGGGGACCCACCCAACTTCATGTAATCATAGCACCAACCAACAGCCCATGCACGGCCTTTGTAATGTGCCACGCACAATCTACAAGGCCATATAATAACATACCACCTATGGTCCCTGGAAGCTTCCAGGCCCATACAAGTTATAACATGTATAACACCCCATCTCCCTGTTTCGTCGTCGCCATTACAACGCAGCGCTTCGGGCATGCACACACCTTCCGTCGGGTTGGGTCGCAGCGCCGTGTCGTGCCTGGTTGGGAGCCTTTTTGGCAGCACCTTGGATGTGCGTTCGCCAATTGTCACGTTGCATCGCGGCGCCGCATCATTCCCGGTCGGGGGACCTTTCGGCAGCGCCATGTATATGTGCTTGCCTGTACGCTCGCCTTCTGTTGCGTCGCAGCACAGCACCTTGTCGTGCCCAGTCGGCGACCTTTTCGGCAGTGCCTTGAGTGTGCGCTTGCCTTCGTCGCGTTGCATCGCGTCACCACATTGTGCCTGATCGGGGGCCCTTTTGGCAGTGCTCGGCATGTGTGCTTGCCTCCCCTGCGCCGTCTCGTGATACGATGCCATACTCGCGCCTACATCCACTGAATACACTGTCAGTGTCGAGCTTGCCAGGGCGGCTGAAGGAGCCACAGCTGCGAAACTCGAGGCATTGGAGCGTTGGGCGGGAGGCGAAAATAAGGGCTCCAAAGGACACACGAGCGGACTTGCAAGTGGGTGCTTGAGGCACCCCCACCACAGAGGAACACGGTCAGGCGTGGGCGTGGGTTCAACGCGCCAGGGTGCAGGCGCGGGTGTGACATGGAGGTCCTGATGATGATTGGGATTCGTGGTCTGCCGCGACACCAAGGAAGCCGAGGTGGACTAGGCTTGCCCCGGTCTCCCGGTATATACGCTCGAGCGCCGGTTGCCTAGGGAATCCTTGCGATTCTATGTGAGAAAACCACAATGTGAAACGAAGGGGGGAAAAAGTGAGGGAATCATGAGCACTGTTGAACAAGCAGATAAATCACATAGCCACGCACCTAAGATAGCCTGGTTCACTTCTCCTACGAGGGCATCCTGAGAATCCTGTCCTGCCCATCGGCCGACATCTCCTCCAGTCTCGACCAGGAAGATGATACGCAATGATGCTCCACGTGCGCTCCAACAACACGTGGACTTCCGGACGCTCGGCCGCTTCCTTGTACTCCATCCGCACCGTACAACCACACGCCAACGTGGCCTGCACAGGCGCGCTATCGTCCATGTCCACAGCGTCCACGTCCTGCACCCCGTTGTGTGAGGACACCGAAGCAGAGAAGGCGCGCTTCGCTTCGGCCTCGGTATTGACAAGCTTGACAAACTGGCGGCAATGCAGCTTGAGTACCATTATCCCCCATCGCGGGACAGCACATCCAGGAAGCTTGCGCTCCCTGAAGTCGTTAAGCACACCCTCGATATATCCTCATCGGACGGCGCGCAAGATCATTAGGCGCCGTTCGAATAATTTTGGCTCCCCTCCCTCGTTCTCATGGTCCGCAGGTGGCATTGGCGAATCAGCGTCAGGCGCAGGAGCCGAGGCCGATGCGGGCAGCGGTACGGGGAGAACAGGGGAGACAGCACTAGTTTGTAGTAGTAGATGCCACACACCAGAGGTATGGGGTGATTGGTGCGGGCCACAAGTGATAGCATGATAACATCTTACGCTGGAAGTTTCCCCCTGAAAGGGAATGATGAGCACTGGATCTATCGAGAAAGAATACAAAATACTAACTGTGGTAGGTGAGTTCCCTACTGTCGGCCAACATGCTCAGGAATGGATGACGATCTTGTTCGATCCAGCAAGTTGGCAGTCTGAAAACAGGGCTACTGCTAACCAAAGTTACAATTTCGCTTGGAGGCTTCGCGGCGGCAGAACTTCGGGAGGTGGGAGGGAGCCTAGGGGGTGGACTGGCTGCAGTACCCTCTGTGTCGCCGTCATCCAGGAGGGTGGGTGTGACCGAGGTGTGCTGGTGACGAGGCATGAAGGGGTAGGTGGTGGATTGTAAGTAGCGTGAGGGAGGGAGGTTAGGAGCAAGCTCTGTTTGTTGAAGGAGATGATGAAGAGATGAACGTTTGAGGTACACTGGCTGCGCAAAGGGAGGGGAACCAGTAGGATAATAGCGATTACAACGCAAGGCGAGTGGGAAGCCTGGATGGCATGAACACTTGGTTTACAGCCACATTTGTACAGCTGAATACGGCCACTGAATGTTGAACATTGAACGGGTGCACCAAGTTACCAATGGTCCAAAAACGGCTCTAAAATTGTCACATACCGATACAGCAACGGTGTCACAGGCTCACGGTGCAGCCCTACTCTTGCTTGGAACCTACCCTTCTATATTTCTCCTCTTGGCCTGACTCCTAAAGAAACTCCCATCGCACTTACAGTATGGTAAAGAAAACGTCACGGTTAATAACACATCATGCTCAGTCATCTGGGCCCAGGTCATCCCAGCCATCCCGGCACAAGTTTGTCACCTCGAGCAATACCTCCAAGCGTGTACGCAAGGTCCTCACTGCATCATCATCAAGTACTTCTCTTATGGAACAGAAAAACGAACTGGAGGAAGAGCTACTTGACAGTGGCCAGCCAATGACTGTGGATGACGATTTGGATGGCACCCCTGCTGACACTGATTGCCCTGCCAACATCTCTGTATGCATAAAGGCCAAGAGATACCAGAATTCGGTATGACACCTCTATCACTGCATTGAAATCAGCCTTATCTGACCTATATCTCAAGGATGTGCCACTACTTACCTGGAAGCAGTATCGGGATGAATACCTAGATGCTTGCCTCATGCTTGAGGGCCGAGGACAGTACAACAGGTCTTCTATATGCTCTGGCTCTGGATGTCAGCAGTCCAATCCAACTTTCCGCTGCCATGACTGTTTTGGGCTTGCTCTGTATTGCAAGGCCTGCATCATTGATCGTCATCATAGTGAACCACTACATTTTCTTGAGGTAAGCCTCCTACAACCATACTACAGTGATTAAACTGAACTAATCACAACATAGGAATGGAAGAGGGGTTTTTTTCAAAAGACTACACTTCAAAGTCTTGGGCTATGTGTCCAACTAGGTCACAAACATGGGGTTTCATGCCCCTTCCAAACTCCAGGTCACAAAGATTTTGTTGTTCTTCATGTCAATGGCATCCATGTGCTCAATGTCAACTTCTGTGGTTGTGATGGTGCATTGACAGCTCGTGGGCAGCTTTTAGAGGTTGGTTGGTGGCCATCAACACCTCTGGAACCCCAGTCAGCTGCCTCTATGGCTGTTCTTCAGTCATTTCATATCTCAAATCTCCAAGGTCAAATTTCCCCAACAGATTTCTACCGAGGCCTAGAACAAATGACCTGTGGTGACAAGCTATCATATGTACCAGTGAGCATTGTAAATTTATTGCCAGTTTGGCATTGCTGACCTATTGATGATTTCCAAGGATCGCCTTGCCCAATGGATGCTTATGGTTCGTCAATGGCGCCACATCAAAATGGCAAAACGTGCTGGTTGTGGTCACGATCCAAGTGGGATAGATGGAACACCTCAAGGCGGCCTTTCAATTCCTTGCTGCTCCTGCCCACATCCTGATATCAATCTCCCAGATGGATGGGATAATGCCCCACCAAAAGATCAGTGTGTATTGAATCTTTATAACTGGTTAATAGTCTTTGTGACTGACCAATTCAGGTGGCTATATGCACTTTTCTTAGCAGAGGATGCAAATTTCAAGCAGAAAGCACAATTGCGCTCAGATATCAATAAGGATCCTCCCCTAGGGCCTGGGTGGGGAACATTTGTTGAGAATGAAGCATACCTTGGATATGTTTCACAATTTGCAGGTCGAGATGAAGTAAGTTTATCATAACAGCATTTTCCTTATCATCTTGGGACTAAGGATGACCTCTTAAGGTTTCACACTGTGCAGGCTTTCAGGCATTGTCATCAGCCAACAATAAGCAATCAAAAGGTTTGCGGTCCACTGGTATAGGCTCAGTCAGCTGTGGTCGTCATGAGATGTACCGGCCAAATGGCATGGGAGACCTTCAGAAAGGGGAACGGTATGCTACTCCACTGTTTTCTATATGTTCACTTCTCTAACAGCTGCAATTCTTTAGATATGCAAACATGGATTATATATTCCTTGCTAGCATGACAGGAGTGATGCCCCAGCTGATCTTTGCTTCATATGATATAGCCTGCCAGTGGGCAACTAATCTCTTCACTCGGATGAATGCCCCCACCATGCCAGAGCAGCTCCGTTTAGCTCCATCAACCTCTGTGAAGTTTTTTGTGCCAAAATTCCACCTTCCCAGTCATATCATCAAATGCCAGGCTCCATTTTCATTTAACTTTGCTCCAGGGGTAGGGCGAACAGATGGTGAAGGAGTTGAACGGAACTGGTCTGTGCTCAATGGTATTGCCAGGTCTGTTTCTATGATGGGGCCTGGTGGACGGTGGGATACCCTTGATGATTTTTGTAACTATGCCAACTGGCGAAAGACAATTGCATTATGTGAGTGATCTTCCAGTCTTGTAGACCAATTTAACTGATGAAACAAGCTTCCACACTTCTCCGAAAGATGTCCCTTGCCCTTCCCCAAGCTGTTATTCATCATCGGGCACTTTCAGCCTTCACAGAAAGTCTACAAGCAGAACATGCAGAACAAGTGGCTGAATGGGAAACCCAAGTACAGAAATGGGAGCTCAACCATACCTTGCCATGCCCCTATGACCTTCTGGAACAAAGTAAGTCATCTTATCATTGCAATGTCATATGCTTTACTGTATACTGAAAATCACATTCTAAAAATAGAGGTTACCTTTGCTGAGGTGAAGCGCCAGTTATTGCAGGAAGAACATGAGCAGGTAGAGAAGGGCCAGACAGTGATGAATCTGGATGATGGAAGCCCTAGTGCATTCATCATTGAGGGACTGGAACTTGAAGAAACCCAGTATGTTATATTCCAACCAATTGTTGATTTGTGTGAACTAATTTACAAAATATAGACAGATGCTTCTTGTGGACCTTAAGGCCTTGGATAAACCTACTGTTGGACAACAAACATCATTCCAACAATGCCGAACAAATTTGCTGAAGAGGGTTATCAAATTTAGTGCCATTCGGAAGAAATACATGCCAAGACTTGACAGATACATTGCAGAGATTTTACCACCACACAAAGAAGTGTCAATGTCAACACCTGAGCTCATCCCACTCTTCCTCCCATCATCCCTTCCTGAAAACAAGTGCTCTTGGGTTTGCATTGCTGGTGTCCAGGAGATTGAGGACCGTCTTCGCTTTGCTCAAGCCTCAGAGGCTTTGAACAAGCTCCGGTGCCAGCTCATGAAACGCACATATGCCAGCCGGTACAAACTCAAGAATGTCTCTGGCCAGCGCCACTATACCCGATTCCGAACCCTCCAAGAACACACAGAATCAAAAATTAGGTCTGCATGTCAACAGTACACCACAGCCAGAAGTGCAATACTTGTGCTTCATGGGCCTGGGATATGGGAGCAAACACTCCAAGTACTTTGCCCCCATGATGTCCAGGGATTGAGTGAGAAGGCCCTCACTGAGGAGGAACTACAGGAGGATAGGCAAACGCGTGCCATGGCTGGATTGAGTCTAGATCCCCCTACCAGACAAAAAGTCAACTTTGAGGCCTTACCAGAAATGACCCCCAATGCGAAACTAGCAGTAGGTGAGGGCCACAGGACCCTCTCATGGATTTGGTACACTACAACCAATAAGGAGGTCAATGAGAATCGTTTTACTGAAGCATGTGAGTACCTGCTGCAATAAAATCCGAACATTCTAACATCTTGACCCAGATCTTCGCATAGAATGGCTAAAATGTCGTGCTAGAGCTGCCAGGTGGAAGGAGGAGATCCAGCTGCTAGAAGAAGAAATGCGCCGAGCTTTACAGTTCTGTGCTTGGAAGGTAAAATGGTGGGAGAAGCAAGCTCATTGTCGGACATCAATACCATTGCATCTAGCCAAGGGGATCACTGCATATGCCACTGAACAGGCTGCCACTGAACGTCATCGGCTCACTTCCTGGGCAAGTACTTGGTTGGCTATTCGACAGCGAGCACAGTTGGTATTGGAGAAGGATTTGAAGGATCAGGAGGATGTGACAGGTGTTACTGTGCTTGAGGTTGAGGTGGAGGGAGATGATGACGATTATGAATTCCCGTTCAGCTTTGATGAGTAGTCCCCCTTTACAGTTCATAAATTCATTCCATATATGTGTGATAGGATGAGATAGTGTGTAATTCAGGGATCGCTGGGCTAACGGTATGACAGCAAAGGTTAGAAACTAGAAACATGGCAATGCAAGCAGCGGGGAGACATGCAAGGGAAAGTGTGTACGTCGACTTGGACAAAAGAGCGGCGCTGAACACTCCGCAAGGAAACGGACTGCAAAGTGAAGCAGAGCGACAACAGAAGGATGGTGCATGACAAACGTAGCAGATAACAGCTGTGATGCAAGTTCTAGTTGGGCGGAGAGAATGGAATGGTACCGCGTGAGGGACGACTGTCATAACCATGGACGAAAAGTTGCAAAGAACAAGTCGATGTGGTGAATACATGCGGTTCGGGAGTGAGCTGTCGTGTCGGCTGAAAGGGACGTTGTACATTCATTGACGAGGGCTGATTAGAGGGAGATTGCGGCTATATTGACAAATAAACAGATGCGTCGAGATTGGCTGACAGTGGAGGCCAAGTGGCTATGCATGGCTATGGCCGAGTACCGAGTCCTGAGACCTGAGGCCTGAGCATTGAGCACTCCCAGCGGGAAATGTGTCGACGCTATGTGAGTTAGTTCGACGTCATGTGGCCCAGTCAGTCAGTATCGAACCAGTTGCACAAATATCGTCGTTATCTGTTATCCGATGTTATATGATACTTTGCTGAATGGTCATATCACACCTATTTGTGTCAGAAAAAACTGATATTTTTCAATGCTATGTGACTACGAATTGACATGTGGTCCTTTCCCATATCCCCAGGCTCCCCCGGACTGCTCCGCTGCGTCCAACACGTCCGCCATGTCTGCCGTATCCGCCGCGTCCACCAAGTCTGCAATGTCCACCGTGTCCGCTGCGCCCACTGCGTCCACCACATCCACCGCGGCACCCACCGCGCCAACCTTGCATGCAGCGCGGCGGGTGAACGATATCCGGTTCGAGCATAACGATTCGTGGATGGACGCCGCGCGTGATTGAGTCCGCGTCATCGGGATGCCTGTCTCAGCCAGGGCACGGGTACCGGCCACCGTGGCCTCATTGTGACGGTCGCGGAGGTACTTGATTACAGTGGCTTTCATCGAGGACTTGATCAAGTCCAGAGAAACGGACCAAATGGTGTTCTTCCCAAGGCTCATCAGAACAAGTCGCATAATCAAATAGGAGACTTACCCAAACCCAAACAATGCCAATCCAAATCTGCCGAGATCTTCTGGATATGAGCGCCTGAGAAATAAGGGCAAGCTGGAGGTAGACGATGGTGTGTGGATCTGGCCAGGTGGGGCATTCAAATGGACGTGGAACTTGCGCTTGAAGAAGTCTGACTCGAAGATCACAACAACAAAAACGATCCTATACAAACCATCAGAACGCGACTGAGAATTCGGAGCGGCGAGAGGGACTTACATGGAGAGCGTCAGGGTAGTACCATCGTTGCGAAGCCCAATGATAAGGATCATGAAGGGCGAGAACTGGGACTTGTAGCAGAACACCAGGATGGAAAGCAGACGATGATACGTACCGTAACAGCACAGGCGTAAATGGCGTAGATTCGCATGCGTTGGAATATAATACGGGAACCGCAGATACCATGAACAACGGTCGAGAGACCAGGCCGGGCACCCACCCCCCAGAGATGGCAGAGGGAGGGAGGGCATGCCAAATGCCGTGGTGTGAGGATACCGGAGATAATCGAGGTCAGCCAGGGAATCGTAGGTGAAACCAGAAGTTGTAGCGTCAATGGAACTAGGGCTCTTGGGGTGCTCAATGACTTGCTCGATGGGGCCTTCCATTGTGATTGTAGGTAGTGGAGTGAGGGAAGAGTGGAATGGATATGAGACCGCAGAGTGAGGGCCTTGTCAAGACAGTATCAAGACAGCGGCAAGACATGGAATGAATGTGACGGAGCGAGCGAGCTGTGTTCTGATGCTGTGGTTAAGGTTGGGGTTTAAGGGTTTAGTACTTTAGTGTTTAGTGTTGTCGGCGCGTTCGATACCTAGTAAATACCTGGGCCCTTGCGATTCAATGGTTTCGTGGTCTCTCCTCCGTACAGTCCGCATATCCTTCCGCACCCATCCACAAACATCATGGCTGGTTATAGAATCTCGGGCCTGACGAATATGAAGCACCGACAAAGTCAATCCCAGCAGTGCGATGCGGAAAGCACTATAGGCTGGGACCACTGCAGTGCTTCCTCGGCCCCAGTCCTCCTCAAAGACTCCTGACAACTCCGCACCCCACTCCACTTGGGCATTGGGCATTTACCTTACACATGCATGCCAGCACACCTGAGGCCTGAGGCCTGATCGCCTGCCCAGGGCCCCGCCGCCGAGCAGTTGTCATCACGCTGTCTCTACGACATAATCAGGTTCGTCTTTCGACAGTCTGAATGAAGAGCGCAAGGCTCAAACTATCGTTGGTGAGCGTGAATCCGATGCATGGGCCCGTGCTGGCATACCCTCGCTTGCCTCACCACGCTATCCCATGCGCCCTCATGCATCCCCTCACCTCGCTTCACATCATCATCTCATCGCCCCGGCCATGCGACCTCTCGCGTCGCTGTTACCGCCGCTGTATTTATCGGCATCGGCATCGCCACTGTGACCGCTGCCACCAAGGCACCACGCAGCAACGGACGCAGCGCACGCTCACCCTCTTGCGGCAGTGCTCCCCCTTGTCGCCCGACTCCCCTCACATCCGTGTCGACGTTCACGACCATGCCAGCAAGCCAGAGAGGGTCAGGGACACGGGTGCGTTGGACATTGCTGACCTCGCTCCTCCTTCCAAGCTTTCTAATGAGCCCCTTGAGGCTTGCGCCATTCCCCGCGCGCAGCCCAAGTGTAAGCGAACCGTTCAGCGGTTGCGCCGGCACCAGCGTGATCGGCTGCGCACACCCCCGCTTTGTCGCCGTCACACACCATTGTCGCATCGCATCGCATCGAAAATGCCACCTCCCGTGTCGCTCTCGCAGCTGCCGTCGTTATCGCCGTTACTGTCGCTGTCGCAGCGTCGCCAATGTGACCACCACCACCAAGGCACTACTTGGCGATGGACACATCCCACGGGGCAGCGACATTGCGCTGCCGGAGGTTCCGGGGGCGCAGGAAATTCCATGCGGTTCTAGACGGAAGGGGTGGGGCGATGACCGCCGTTGTCACTTCGCACGATGGAATGAGTAGGCTTGCTTATTCTGGGGAGAATTGTACTTATTCACTATTGTATGCTTATTCTACTGCTTAATGCGGACAATCATATTGTATATAAAATGGGGGGAAAGCGGGGGCGAGCGTGCTCGTTGTCGGCGACGACGGGCTCAACGCGCGAGGTGACAAACTCGCATTGTCGGAGGCTGCCGAGGGAGGGGCACGCGCAGGATGGCTGTCTGCTCGCCTGCCCCGGGTTTCCGAGAGAGGGTGTTGCTGTGTTATAACGTAGGGGAAGTATCGGTGAGCACATTATAATGCACTGCTCAGAGAGGGAGAAGCTGCATTATAATGTGTGCAACCCTAGGGATCATAGGGGGCACATTACAATGTGGCCTTGTGATGTTGTGGTGTACGTTACAAAGGCATTACATCTACTGTTGTCATAAGTCCGAGTCCACGTCCCCATTTGCAGTCGGGTCGGACGTGTTCCGAAACCTTGGGCCTTTCTCCCAACGACTGGTGCCACTTACAGTAGCGCTCACACTCACACCTCGCATATCCGTCAAAGAATGACGACAGGACAGATTCTAAACAGTGTACTGTCACTGCCACGGCTGCAAATGGCAACATGGAAAACTTGAGCTTGATGCATGATGTCCCAGTACCGAATCGAATTGGACCGATGACACCCCTGCCCGCTCTGACTGTTGGCTTCAAACGTTTGAGTTGTTGAAAGCCAACACCCATGTACCATCCATCAACATCCCCACAAGCACGTCACCGAGGACCTCTGCCTCCAACGAGTTTGCACACCTCAATTCCCTTGTGGCCCAGCTCACGGATAAAATTAAGGAGCTCGAGGTAAAGGCGGCATCAAATGTCCCGACCAAGATGCCAGCCTAGCAACTCCGTACCATCCTCGTCGGGCCTCCAGGCGCAGGTGCGTGCTTGCAGTGTGTGCATCGCGTACACGCATTCGCCTTGCCTCTGCTGATGCGTTGCCGGATGGTTGCAGGCAAGGGCACGCAGGCGCTGCGGATACATGACGAGTTCTGCATGTGCCACCTTGACGTCCTCGTGACAGGCGGCATGCTCCACAAACAAGTTGCGAAGAAGACGTCGCTGGGCGTCCAAGCCAAGAATATCATGAATGCCAGCGGGCTCGTCTCAGACAACATCATGGTAGGCATGATCCGTGACCAGCTCGAGAACAACAAAGCTTGCAAGAACGGATAAGCAAAAAAGGGCCATGATTCTTTCCTTTTTGAATAAAGTCTTGACGGGTTTTTTATGGGGCATGAAAAACAGCTTTGTGCTTGACGGTTTCCCATGTACAGTCCTGCAAGTGGAGAAGCTTGACGCGATGCTCACGTTGCGGAAAGAGGTGCTCGAGTCGGTCATCAAGCTTGCGATCTCCGACCAGCTTCTCATCGGCCTCATCTTGCGCATCACAGGTCCTCTCATCTACCCTGCCAGCAGGCGCACCTACCACAGAGAGTTCAAGTACGTCAATGCCACATGCGCTTTTTTATGTGTTTTTTTCACCCCCACTGACTCCCACTCCCACCCCCAATCCGTACATGGTGTGCCCCACTTTTAGCCCGCAAAAGAAGCTGATGAAGGACGACATCATGGGCGAACCGCTGATTCGACGGTCAGTGACAATGTCGAGGCACTCACGAAGCATCTTGGCATCTTCCACATGCAGACCATCCCTGTCGTCAGTGGCTACCACACGATCAATTTACAATCCATATTCTTTGTGATGGGGTCACTTGATAGTGCCCCAGATGTCTCACTTTGTCTCGGACTATTTAGCTACACCCTTGAAGGGCTTGGAATGCTATCTGCGTTTTCCAGTGTCTCCTCTTGTGTGCTTGTCCAATTCCCTTCACATCACACCGCTTTCCACAAGCCATGCATCATTCACCCCAACCTTGTCCATACCATTACGAACCCCATCGAAAAATATGCATTATAATGTACAGAATGGATAAGTAAACAAAGATTATACACATTACAATGGGAGGCATGACAGTGGGTTGGGATTCTGCTGGAACTGTGCGTTATAATGCTGGGGGGGAGATGACAAAGAGAGAGGGTGCATTATAATGTTCATGTTATAATGGGAGGCATGAGAGTGGGCTGGAAACGCCACAGCAAGTATATACATTATAATGGGAAGTACGAAAATGGGCTGGAATTGCCACAGGAAACATGCAAGTTATAATGCTGGGGGGGCAACAAGAAGACAGGTAGGATTATAATGTGTGTGGGTTTACATTATAATGCCAGGGGAGGGGCAATGATGGCCGTACTTGGACAGAGAGGGGGAGTTATAATGGGATGTATCACAGTGGGATGGTAAACTACAAACATTATAATGCTTGGGGGCAACAACAAGAGGGGGGAATTATAACCTGTGCAGGCCTACAAGTTTGTTGAAATCATAGTGGTACATTATTACGGAGTGTCCTGGATTATGTGGGGTACATTACAAAGGCACTACATCTACTGTTGAGTTATGTTCGGAATAGAATAGCAAAGTGAACATACCTTTAAATTATTCTTGAGGCCTTGATATTTGCTCTCATATTCATTTGCAATCAATGTCAGTGCTTTGCTCCGGTGTGGGATATCTGTATCTTTGATACCAAGAGCATTGCAAAGATATGTGATCATATCGCAGAACTTGGGATTATCTACAACATTAATAGACTTTGGGGTTGTCAGACAGTGGATAGAGGAACAATA